>Ga0153918_1000167_pt1 | contig 43927 bp, 51 predicted proteins | sample TSFL002MetaG_FD_104687 | JGI IMG/M metagenome (GOLD analysis project Ga0153918, IMG submission 104687) | Attine ant fungus gardens microbial communities from Florida, USA - TSFL002 MetaG | ecosystem: Host-associated > Fungi > Mycelium > Unclassified | place: USA: Florida, Paynes Creek Historic... | reverse complement strand
TTGACGGCGGGGTGTTGATGTCACTGATGGCCTTCTGCACGGCCTGTTCCGTTGACGGGGTACAGACCCGCGATATGGGGCACACCTCCCGCAGTACCCTCGATACGGTCGAGGCGGCAATCGGCTTCCACCTGCGCGACTGGTGGCAGCCGACGAAGGACAACTACTTCGCCAGCCTGAAACATCCGCAGATTGTGGCCTCCCTGAAGGAGGCGGGGCTGACGGGCGCGGCGGGTGATGCGGAGAAGATGAAGAAGGGCGATGCAGCAGGGCATGCGGAGCACTTTATGCAGCACACCCGCTGGGTTCCTGCCTGGCTGAAAGGGCCTGAGCCAGCGGCTGAGTCCACGGCAGGCGAGACCGCCTCAGACTCCGGCAACAACCACGATAACGACGACAACACCCCGGCACACGCTGCCTGATAACGGAGAGCCGCCCTGCGGGGCGGCAATAAGGAGATACCCATGCGTACTATTCTGACCCCCGATGTACTGAAAAAGATGTCCCACGATGAGTTTGAGGACTGGCGCGACAGCGGCGAGGACTTCCGCCGTGAACTGACCCACGCCGTTATGCGTGACCTGTCCTGCCCTGAAAACTGGGACATGAATGGCGAGTACCGCAGCGAGTTCGGCGGGTTCTTCCCCGTACAGATACGCTTTACCCCCTCGCACGGCAATTACCATATTGCCGTGTGCAGTCCGGGTGCCATCAGTCCGACGTGGATGGTGGTGTTCGTTCCCGCCAGCGGTCGCCCGTTCTCCGTCATTCGTACCCTGAGCGACTACCAGCCGGAGATTGTCAGCCATATCGTCAGCCTGACGGCGCGTCTCGATGCGGACGGCTACAGTCAGGCCAGCATCATCAGCATCCTGGCAGCGGAGGGGGCAGCATGATACCTGCGAACCTGTCACTGGTTCCCGTCATCCCTGAGCGACGCGCCGCGATGGAGGCCATCGCGGAGGTTGAGCGCAGGCGGTCGCGCGGCGCGGTGTCCACGGTGTATCCGTATGCCAGCGCCTTTTTTCGCCGGCTCACGGGCAGCACGCGCATCACTATCAGAGAAATCCGTTATTTTGCGCCGGTGCTGACGGCGCGGGAGCTGCGGGGCTGCAGGGACAGCTGGCTCAGTGCTATCGATGCCCTGATTGAAAGTCGCGGGACGCGTTGCTGGCTGCCACTTCCTGTCGGTGCCGGACAGTGCCTCTTTCCGGAGGTGGCCTTTCAGCAGACCGAGCGGGTTCGCTGTCAGGACGCCCTGCGGGATGAAAAATACACCCGCCAGCGCCACAAGGAACGGTGTCAGCGTGAGCGGGCGTACCAGGCGCTGGCAGGGCAGGCGGAGATTGAGCTGGCATTCCATACGCCGGAAACGGTCAGCAGCTGGAGCGCGCGCTGGTCGGGGACTGAACTGCGCCAGTACGACCTGGAGGAGATGTTCTGGCACTGGAGCGAGCGCTTTCCTTCCCTGTCGGCGCTGGAGCGGGATGAATTTGCACGCGAACCGCTCTGGAGCATGGTGTTCGAGGCCGGATTGCTGACAGAAGAGGCTTCCTTTCCCGTACGACAGCTGGAGCACTGGATGGTACCGAACAAGCTGACGTTCCGGGAGGGGACATGAGCAGGAGAGCAAATCCGTACGGGCAGGAACTGAAAATTGCCCGCAGTCAATATAAACGCCTGAAGACGATGATAAACAAGCTCACCGATATGTCGGTTGAGTGGGATGGCCTGAGTGGTGGTCTGGAGTGCGACTTCAACATGCTGGCCGAAGAAGTGGAGAAGCAGCTGGACGTATTTGATGCGCAGATTGCCGACTGGGCTGAGGGATATGGCGACGGCAGGGAGGTGGGGTGATGGCAACAGAACGGAATATGCGGGGAAACATCGTCTGCAGGGAGTGCGGAAGGGCGTTTTCCTTCCTGGCCCCGCATCTGCGTATGACACATGAGATGTCGGTAAGTGAATATCGCGAGCGCTGGGGTATAGCGAAACATGTCCCGCTTGCCAGTGCCGAACACTCAGCCAGATGCCGGGACAACGTTATCAGACGTATCCGGAGCGGCGAGCTGGACCCTGACCTGCAGGTCAGAATGATGGCGGAAGGGTACGCCAGGATAAAAGACCGAAGCAGACCCTCAGCACTACAGCAAAAGTCGTCCTCCAGAACGGCGACCCTAAACCGGATATGGGAAACCTCCCCTGCCGTGAAAAGGGTCAGCGCAGAGATCCGGCGGGAGGCCGTGCGCAGAATGAAGGCCCGCAACGAAACGGGTGAGAAGGTGCGGAGCATTGCTGATGAACTGAACCTGTCCCTGAGCTGTCTGTATCGCTGGCAGGCTGAAGATGGCTGACGGTCTGTCGGGATTTTTTTTGCACACATGCTTTTCGGATAACATCATTAAATGTCTGCTCAGAATGCCGGTGCTGGATACCTTTCTGATAAACAGCCTGCTGCTGCGGGCTGATGTGCTGGATAAAAAACGGTACACGCTGGCGGGGCTGGCTAATGAACTGGCTGTTTTCACAGAAACGGCAACACACGGGCGTCGTCCCTGACGGGACACGGCTGTCGTGAACAGAGCCAGCGAGCTGTCTCTGCCCTCCGGGCGTCCATCCTGACGCAACGTCAACCCCTGCGCTTGCTGCGTCCGTAAACGGACGCGCCGCTTCACCCTGTCGGCGGTAAAACTGCCGACAGTCCTCTGACGCCCCGTCGTTCCGCCGTGTCGGGTGTGTTCATCCTCTCCCCGTACCTCTGGCGAGCCCTCTCCCGTTAAGTCCCCGGACGGAGGGCTTGTCGTAGCACCGTCGTGTCGTCATCCGAAGGGTGAAATGAACTCCGCCAAAACTTTTTGCGAAGGACCGCAAAAACTTTTGTCTCCGCCCTTCTCCTGCCGCCCCGCCGTTGCTCCTTTGCCCTTTGCCGCCAGGGAACTCACCGAGAGATGGATTAACCACCAGACAGGAGGAAAAGCAGGATGAACACACAGAACGTCAACGTCAAAACCGCCACCAAAGAATCTACCGAAAGATGGGTGAAAACCTCGTCCCTGCGTACTGATGGCTTTGTGCGCAATATCCATTCCCGTAACCCGTTCGATGTTATTCGCGTGGACGTGGTGCTGGCCCGTATGGAAATACAGGCTAACCGGGGGTGTGGCCTGCACTACGAGATTTATGAGTCCCGTCTGCTGGGTATGGCTATGCATTACCTGGCAGAACTGCCACTGAAAGACCGTCCTGTGTTTATGGGGGCGGCAGCGAAACGGGGTTACATGCTGACGACTGCGGAAGAAGAACGTGCCGATGGTGAATGTGCTGACCTGATGATCGAGCTGGCGGCGGATTATTGATTATTTAATCGGCTGGCGGCAGGGGATGCCGCCAGTCACAACGGAGAAATATTATGAACAACAGCAACACGAACAGCACATTCAGCTTCGACGCATGGGAGAAAAGTTCGCTCAGCGAGCTTGATACCCTGCAAAACCACGTCAGTAAAGCCCTGATGAAGTACCAGAGCAATACGGACAAAACCGCGCTGGGCGAGTCTGCAAACCGCTATATGGGCGAACTCAGAACCGCTGTCACGCGCATCCTGAAAGCCACGCCAGCCATTCAGCAGAAAGTCGACGAGATTGCCGACATGCTGCACCTGATGGCGCATTTTTCCGGCATCACGTTCGACGAATAACCACCACGGCGAAATATCAACGCCATTAACCAGAAGGAGATAAACCATGCACTTAAATCTGACCGAATCCTGCGCTGAAGCGGGTATTTATGCGACCAGTGAGGCCGAACGCGCGTACTGGCTGAGCCGCGAAAAGTCATATCTGACCGTGCCCGTCGAAATCGACGTACACGCCTTCCATGATGCGCTGGGGCTGATGTACCCGATGAACTGGCGCAGCAGTCAGAACGGCGAGTGTGAAACCTTCATGCTGGCGGAAATGGTCTGCGGTAATGTGACCGAAATCTACGCGCGGATCGGTATCCGTTATTACCGGATGCGTGACTACAGCAACCTTGACCACGCGGAGATTCTGGCACGCGTTAAGGAGGTTGAGCAGCGCCAGAAATGAAAAAGGCAGACTTTCGTCTGCCATATCCCGCCGGATTCTCAGCGTCGAAACTACGAATCCGGCCTCAACTAAAAGGAAACATGTATGAATCATTTCAGTAGAGCGTCGATTGTTACACCGACAGCCCTGTATGTCCAGATGCTTGAGGCGGAAAACGCACCCGTAAAAAAACAGGTGCGTATTAAACGCAGTGATATCGACCGTGACGAAATCAGCGCCGAAATGCGGGCGCTGGGTCGTCACATTGCGCACTGCCGGAAGAAGGGGCGCGCCGTTCGTATTCCTGCCATGCGAGTGAGCGAGTGGGGGCAGGTGTTACGCACGCTCGAACTGAAGCGGGCATTTAACTGATAACTGAGCCGCTCGTTACGGGGCGGCATTTAAGGAGGAACGATGTCTCAACTCAGTTTTGCCAGCTTCTTTGACCAGGCGAAAGAGGCCGCGCCAGCCACGCCCGTTAAGCCCGCCTTGCCTGCCGTGAACGCGCGGCCGATACCGCACCGGATGATGACCATCGAGGAATCCCGCCGCCAGTTTGTCAGCGTGTTCATGGACACCGCCCGAAATTTGCGCCGCTGGGAGGTGTTCAGCGACTTCATCACTCTGGCCGCCAGCGAGCTGGATATGGCGCGAATAAGAACGCCGGAGAACATTGAGCACAGCCGTGAAATCTGTTCGAAGTACGGCGAGAGCGATATCAGCAATCTGCATACGCTTTTCTGCCTGATGGTCTGCGCGCTGGAGGCGAAATTTCACGACTTTCTCGGCGCCATCTTCATGGAGCTTGAGCTGGGCGACGACCGGAACGGGCAGTATTTCACGCCGTATCACGTCCAGTCACTGCTGGCGAGGCTGCTGATACCGGACGTCGACGAAACGATACGCCGTGAGGGGGTTGTGACAGTCAGCGATCCGGCAAGCGGTGCGGCGGGTATGATTGTGGCGTATGCGGAATATCTGCTGGAGGCGGGCTATAACCCGTCTGAGCATATGTTCGGTAGCTGCATCGATATCGATCCTGTTGCGGCCGATATGGCGTTTATTCAGCTTTCCCTTCTGGGTATTCCTGCGGAGGTGGTCACGGGCAATACGCTCACAATGCAGCTTAACAGGGTTCGCTATACACCCGTGTACTATATCAACAACTTTGAAAAACGCCTGGAAGACCAGCGCCGTATCACTGCCATGCGCGCATTCATTCGGGGAATGCCTGAAGTGGCTTAATTGTTCAGAAGGGCAGGAGTATGCCTGCCCGATCGCAGTAATAAATGAATTGAGTGTCATTATGATTCAAATCAGATCGCTGCTGGTTGCCACTTTTATCACCTGGCTCAGGGTGGAGACCCCCATGATATCTTTTATTCTTTTTATGTGAAATTTAACTGTTGATACAGTGATGCCTAGTTTTTCAGAAATTTCACTGTAGGTGTAACCTAATGATGAAAGGTGAATAATCTTTTGATGCTGCTTACTTAATGGGAAAGTTCCGGGTTTTGTTTCTGATTTTGTGGTTACTGAAACGTCAATATCATTAACAGAAAGAAAACAGCTGATGATTTCTTCTATCTTTTCAGGGGTGATATTCTTTTCCTTGAACTGATCCTCCATTGATTTGCTGATTTGAACTACTATCATAACTGTGCCCAACTGTTTATTGCGTTAAGAGCACATAATATCAGGTATGTATTTATAAAATAGATAGCATTATACTAAATATATTACGTAGGACTCACTTACGATTAATATACTGTATAAGACCGAGGTGAGACATTTCTTTAAAAATATAAGAATAGGCTATTTTTATTACGATATTAAGTCAACGTGATTGCGGGCCAGTATCCAGAAATACATGTATCGAAGTCGGTTTTAGAGACAAAAAGCCCGAACTCATAGTCGGGCTTTTTTAATAACCAGAAGCCACTGGCTTTCTGGCCGTCAGCACGTTCTGGTGGAGCAGCAGGACATTGCGGGCTGCTCCTCCTGTGCAACTCAGTCATCAGAATCTTCTGTGTAGTCACCTTCAAAACCAACTATTTTTCGTGACAAAAGGCGCTTAGGAAGATAACGGTGCAGGTTTCTTGCTTCACAAAAATGTTTAAAATCATCGAGATGTTTCACTCCGGCCTTCATATACATCCCGGATAGCCTGCACTCAATTGTTCTTGGTGAAAGGCACAGTATGCTTCCAATTTCTTTGCTGCTCATTCCCTGCAACCTGAAGAAGGCAATTTCACATTCACGCTCGGTGAACGTGTCGTCCGGCTTATTAAGAAGCAGTGAGCCAGGCAACTTCCCTCTGATAAAGTCATTTGGCGAGAAAACTTCAAAATACTTAACTGAGCAAAACACACCTATGCACTGGTTATCGTTGTTATAAAAAGGCACTTTTCTTACGGTGTAAGGAGAGTCGATAGCCCCTGGATGTACTTCAAGCATAGAAAGAGGTTTCCGGTTCTCTACAATCCGCTTGTCCTGCTCTTGCCATTGATTAATAACATCCTCCTCGAAAAGCGGAGAGGGGATTTCATGATAATAACGTTCCCGTAGTTCATTGGGAGACCTTACGCCAACCAGCTTTGCAAGACTTAAATTAGCATACAAAAACAACCCAGTATGCGTCTGAATACAATACGGATCTGGCAACATATCCAGAGAGCGGGTGATCATTTCAGGAATTACAATATCAGACATAATGCACCTTTAACTGTGTAATGGGTTCTGTATAAAACATAGCCTACTATACTTTAGGTTAATCAGTCCATATATAAGAAAATTTTCGAACTGGTACGAAATGTCTTGGCATTGATGTCTTTAAATTCATATAGTTACAGTTTATTGATTACCCAATCAATAAATATACGTATAAAATACCTAATATGATTAGTACAAAATACCTATCATTGTTAACGCCAGAAAATTCTTTATTACCGGACCACATCTCCCATTACGTCTGTGGTGCTGTCGATGGTATAGTGAAAACGCTTTAAGGCCAGACATGAATTATCAGAAGGTTACGTCAGGGCTATATCGGGGAGTTAAAAGAAATGTTTTTTTAACAGCGATTGTTCGAGATGAGCGATATCGCCTGTTGAAATTCACCGGGCATCAACAGCACAATATTTATAATCATGAAAAGAAACAGATTATCATCTGTACCCGCGGCTTTTATTCGATACATGGAAACTCTTAAAGAACCATGTGGAATTAAAGATAACAGGTCAGTGTTTATGTATGCGAATAATGCATATCTGGAACTTCTTAGCTTGCCTGGTAAATTTAACATTGAAGGTCTTCTGGACAGTGATATCCCGGCTGAAACAGCCCGGTACGCCAGTCTGTTTCAGCAGCATGACCGCCTTGTTGAACTAACAGGGGAGCGGAGAAGCTCTCTTGAAATTCACCCTTTCGGGAAAGAGAGGCAATTAAGCGCTTATGTTTTTGACAAAACCCCCTTCCCGAATGGAGCAGGTGAAATTACTGGTACTTTTTTTCATGGCCGCAGAGCAATACATCTGCCATTTGACTTTTATTTGAGTGGTGAAAAGGCTGGTTCACTGTTACTGACACGTCCGGATAACTTATTTACTGATTTCGAATGGCTTGTTGTCTTCTTTATGAAAAACAGCCTGAGCCAGAAGGAGATAGCGCATACATTAGGTCATTCGCCTGGCTACATCAAAAACACCATCGCCCGGATTTATGAAAAATCAGGAGTGAACAATGCAAAAATGCTTGTCGAATACCTGCACGCCAACAGCTGGCATAACTACGTACCGGAGCAGCTGCTGGCGTACCGCCATATCTTGTTGCCTTAAATCAAATCAGGCTGGATAAACCTGTCGTTACCGAGGTGAGAATCCGGACATAAAAAGATAAAATCAAGCTGGCTTATCGCCCGAAGCTGATGGGCCGTATTTTGAGTGATACAAAACGTATCCCCCTTCGTTACGGAAAAGTGGCGTTTATTGGTCAGTACACCGTCAACAAAATCCGCAAGATACATTTCACCATCACCATCGAGGATGGAATACCACTCATCACCGTGAGTATGCAGGTGGCAGCTTACCTTCGTTCCTGCATCCATCCGGGTACCGAAACTATTCATCGTCGTTCCGTTTTGTAACGGCGCGATCCTGATGCCCGCTATCGGGTCGTAAACTGCGCCTGAAATCTCTTCATAAAAACTTTTCATCATACTGCTCCTTTTTCGTTCTGGATAGTGCTGTCACGGCACTATATAGCACTTTTTGTCTCTGTCATAATCCCCCCAGATTTACCCGTTCTTTAAAAAAACAGCAGCGGTAATCCCGGGCCAGGATAAGGAGGTGTATCTGTATTTGCTGGCTGCGTAAGAGTGACGTGCCGCGCCTGTAGTGGGTAACAACTCATCACCTTTGCATCGTTAAGCCGTCCGGCCTTTCATTCCTCATGTAATCCCGTGCCTTCGCACACGGACGGCTTACTTATGCAACGGAGAAGCAAACATGACAATGCAAAAAGTTCGTTTGAAAGCCCTGCGCAATAACCGTTACGTTTTCCTCGCAACCAGTAAACGTTCATGCAAACGCAGAGATCGGGTGACGAGAGCTATAGTCTCCACCTGGACGTTAAAAGATACACCTGAGCGCGTCCGTGAGATGATTATCGAACGGGCGTGTCTGAGGGCCGAAATTATTGCGATCACCGAAAGGGAACGCGGTAAGAAAAAACCAGACGCATCCGTATTGATCACGCAAAAATTGAGACAGATTGACATTATTACTTCCCGGCTGGAATTAAGGCGGTTACATGGCTAGAGAAAATACAGATACAGCGTTGATGCTTAACTCTGTTTTTATTCCTCTGAAAACATCCACTCATAATGTTTATGCCGTCGAAGGGGGCAGCAAAAGAATGTTGTTAACGAAAATAGGTGTCGCTGAGTCCAACAGTACTGGCGACATTAAACTGTCAATTAATCAGTAATACGCTACTGCCGAAGTTTTGCTTTATAAAAAGAGATAAACAGGAAGTAGCCAAGATTTTTAAGACTTGCACTATCCGGCTTATGACAGTCGTGACTCTAAAGTAGGTGGTTCTGATAATTAATTTGAAGCAACATAAGGGCTGACGCTGTGGGGCCTATTGCAACGCATAATGATAATGAACTGGCCATCATGGCAGGTGACGGATATGGGACCTGAATATGCGAAAGTCTGTAAACACCTCGTCGCTCGTCAGGATGCACTGAAAGACTACATCAGTATCATAAACACCCTGAAGAATATTTAATTTATCGGGCTATTGATTGACGACATAAATACTGGATGAATAAAAAGACCTCCTGTTGAGGTCTTTTTACTGTTTTGCAAAAGTCTGCGCTGCATTTTTATTCTTCTTTATCGCCCGATATGTTGCCTCAATTTTTCTGGCATAGGCATATCTTCTCTGCGCCTGTTCTTCTGTTTTCCTGAAACCTGCATTATAAGCGCCCACGGCCTGCCAGCTGACTCCCCACTTTTTGAATGCAATTGCAAGATAGTAAGTCCCGGTGTAGATATTCATACACGGATCGGAAATAAGGTGCTCCGGTTTTATTCCATAACGAGCCAGTTCGTTAAAGTGCTGGGAGTCCACCTGCATAAGTCCAGAGCCAAAGCCCGAAACAGGATTGTAACCTTTAATGTCTGTGCGGAAGTTCGATTCATTCCAGGAGATTGCCCGAAGCAGATCCGGATCTATATGATAATCTCTGCCCGCCATATCAAAACAATCTGCATTAGCATTCTGAGCGGCTATCAAGAGTAATGCAGCCAGAAGTAAATTCCTCACTATTGTTTCCCTGTGACGTGATTTTGATGCCCTGATGATCGCATTATTACCTGATCTCAGGCAAGTCAAATATGGCCGAGAATTACTCTATGGATGCCTGTGCTAATATGCTTCTCCGGTAGTTTTTTTCTCACACCCTACGCAAAATTTCATTTTGCAGGATTAGCTCGTTAAATCAGTAGGTTATGCTTACATTCTGAATGCAAGTTAGTATATCAACACACAGAAAGGCACTTCTACAGTGCTGCAATGTCGCCTGTTTGTGGCTGAAATGTGGCTTTTGCAGTGCTAAATTAGAAAATTCATATAATTACTATGAACACCACACATTGCGGTGCTGCGTGATGTGTGGCATTGTGGTGCCTGATTTTGGCAATTTGGCACTGTTGTAGTGCTGTGTTTTAATTGGCGTATTTTTTTACAGTGCCGGTATGGTGCTGTAAGAGCAAGAGGGAAATAAAGTTATGCCTCGGCAGAATGTTTATATGAAGCAAAAAACAATTGATGGTATCCGACAAATCGTCGATATGAGAAGGGAAGAGGGCGCCACAGCTTCTGATGCCAATATCTCCAGTGTCTGTTCCGAAATGCTGGAACTGGGAATGCGTGTGTACCTCAATGCAAAAAATAAGAAGGCCTCGGATGCAGAAGCTGGTGAGGATGTATTTCAAAGCTCTCTTTTTGAAGAAGTAGTAAAATCAAGAATGGCATCACAGGAGATACTGGCGCTGATGTTTTCTTTGCAGGATATAAAATCTGATAGTCGTAACAATTACGATAAATTGATCGATGCCCTAAAAGAGAAAACAGACCTAAGGGTCAGGACGGTACTCGACAGAGGGTAGGTGTTCCTGTTTACGGAAGCCAGCTAACAATAGTGGCATGGGATGATTGCTGCGTTTCTGTTTTCAGAAAATCTCACATGATATATATCACTAATTAGTTTTGTAAGTATATCTTTTTGTGGTATGTTTTAAATACAGCATAAGGTTATGTTGTAGACAATAAGAAATCGCTCACACAGAGGGAATTGAGCCCTCTGTATGAGCTAACCAAAAACCAACTTTAGGAGAGTATGGTTATGGCTACGCACGATCGTATGGATCTGAATGTCAGATCTCAAGCGTTTTATCACGATTTTTCTCCCTATCTTAAAAAAAGTCATGAAGACTGGTACATAAAAGATGCAAGTCATAAGTATCTGGGTGCTAGTGCAACATTTGCGTCACGTTTTTTCCCCTCTGGAATCGTTTCTGTGATTGGTTTGGAAGATTCGAGTATCCCTGCTATTACAGCCCATGATATTAATATTATGTATGCCTTCGAAAATAAAGTTAGACAAGCCAAAAAAGAAATCACTATTTTTTCTTGTGGCTATTTTAGCGATATAGATGGTGGTAACTGTTTTATTTTAAAAATGGTACCTTATCTTTATCAAGGGAGGGAGTCGGTACTTGTTGACGTGATAGATATTGCGTGCCATAGCTATATCTATGAATTGATACCATCAATTTTCACAGGAGAGCAAGTGGTAATATCAAATGTATCCCTTGATAATTTTAAAAACTTCAACCCATTGAATAAAGTTACTAGCAAAGAATGGGAGGTGGCATGGCTTATTATTTGTGGTTATTCATCAAGGTGGATTGTTAATTATCTTGATCTTAGCAAGAAAACAGTTGAATCAAAAATAAAAAACATCTATCAGAAACTTCAGGTTTTTGATCAGTGTGGTTTGTTACGAGTGGCAAGGTTTTATGGGTGGATTAGATTTGTCCCTGAGAAATTTTCCTCAAGTGCAGTTATTTTAAAGGTTGAATAATATTTAAACCAGCTAATAGTGAATGTCAGTAGTGATGTTCACTATTCGTATATGTAAATTGTGTGCGCCGGGAGACCGGTAGAGATCAAGGGGTGAAAGTCCCCGACCATTGAAGGACCAGCAATCCACAGGGTCCCCGAGTCATGCGTTTCATACCGCGAGGTATGGGGCGAAGCGTTGACAGGGGTGTTGACAGGCCAGCCATTGAGCCACGAAATGTATATTAAATTCCCGGATTCCGACGTTACACTGTTTACGGAAGGCAACATCACCCGGTAACGGGTATCCCTACCGCGACAAGTATTCCTCTCGACATATGTATCGATAATGCTCTGAGACCGTAAGATATCGCTGTGAAGTTTTTCAGAATATTATTTATCATCAATAAATTGATTTAAATCAAAATAATGTTAACTTTTTTGGAGTGTTTTTTGAACGCAGGAACTTGTTTTTCATATTTATTATAGCTTTATCTAAGCTACTGTATATTTAAACACCGGGCAGCTGCCCGGCTAGTCAAAAATTTAGCTTATGAAACAATTTATCTCAGTATAAGACGGAGAATTTTGTTGATGAGCAAGCTAACGACAACAGCCCCTATAAAGCGTCCTAAATCCATTACAGTCATCCTGACCGCTGAGGCCAGTGAGCGACTTACTGCATTGGCAAAAAAAGGCAAGCGCTCCCGCCAGCTCGAGGCCATGCTGCGTATTCATGACAGCCTGAAACGTGTACCTGAAATTACGGGAGACTATTGGGAGATCACCACGCTCTGATATTTCTTTTTAAAGGGGAATATCACCCGGCCTGCATTATCGATATTCCTCGCTATTAGTCGGACTGACGCCAACGGTCTGATTTCAGTTTTTTTGTCTTATCCGTTTTTTCTTCACCGATAAAACGGCGGGCATCCCTTTGCCCAAAATCCGTCGGGCGAGTTTCCCCCACGACAGGTGTGACACCCTGGGGCGGTAGCGTGCCTGAAGGCGTTTGTACAGATAATCCCCCGCGGCTTCTGCCTTGCGGGCGCCGCGGGGGCGTATCTGCCCGAACAACTTAATCGTTAATTAAAGGAAATAATATGGCTGATATTTCAGTGATAAATCAGGGGGCGGACGTTGTCTGCAAGGGGAATAAAAAGGGACTGCTCTCACGCATGGTGTCTGCCGTGAAAGCGGTGCCGTCGCTGGTGAATAACCGTACCGCGAAGGCGCTGTTTAAGTATGTGGCAATGCCGCTGGCATTATTTCTGGCGGCGCGCGGTATGGCGCATGCCGAAGACCTGACGGCGGCCGGCAAACAGGATGCGACTGATACCTTTGGTGAAGACTCCACCATGATGTACTACTTCATGATCGCGGAAGTGGTGCTGGTCTTCCTGCTGTACCTCAAATCACATAACCCGGCGACCTTCCTGCTTATCCCGGTGTTTATCGTGATTACCAAAATCATCTTCTCCATCATTTCTGCCCGCTCCGGGGGCTGATCGGCACGGAGGCCAGTCAATGGATGAGGAACGCGCTTCGCGCTTCATGTTTCCTCAGACACTGACAGAGCAGACACGGCCCATTGGACTACCGATGGATGAGACAATAGCCCTGTTCGCACCGATGGGATGGGGCTTTTATACCGGTAAGTACGTTACCGGTCTGGTCATTGCCGTTCTGCTCTGGTTCTGTCTGAAGTATTTCAAAAAGGGGAGAGGAACCGACTGGCTGCTTAACGCCTGTTACTGGTACCTCCCGTCTTCACTCTTCAAAGGCATGTACAAAGTCATTCCCGATTCGTCATTCCGGCTGTGGCTGCGTTGATGACCAGGAGGTATTACCATGGACCTGAAGGCAAAGCGCCTGTCGGCCCGCTACACATCACTCATCTTTCTGCTGCTTCTGGTGTTCTTTGGTCTGAGTCTTGCCGGCAATCTGGTTGCCTGGTTGCGACTCGATACGCTGATTAACAGCCGTGAAGAGACCTATATCCCGATGGGGTTTGATACCCCGTTCACACTGACGCGCAACCGGATGGATGCGAACTATCTGGAGCAAACTGCCGAATCGCTGATCTTTCTGCGCTACAACGTGTCGCCGGAATCGGTGAAGGCCAATCACAAAGCGCTGCTGCGCTTCTTTGATAACGAAGAGCGTCCTGCCATGCAGGAAGTGCTGGCCAGCGAGGCGCAGCGCGTTATCGACAATAACGTGACGACCGCCTTTTATCTGTCCGGCTTCGACACGTACCCGGCTTCGGGAATTGTGGATATTCACGGGACGGTACAGCAGTGGATAGGCAATCGTAAGCAGCTGCCGGAAGACAAAACTATACGGATGGCACTGCGCTATCACCGGGGTATTACCACCATTCAGGATTTCAGGGAGCAGGTGGATGAAAAGAAAAAATAACAGGCATGGCAGGCACCGTCTTGCATTGCTGGCCAGTCTGCTCTGTCTGAGTGGCAACGTACTGGCAGAGCCGGTGGCCGCACTACCGACAAAGATACCGGTTTCGCCGGACAGCCAGGTCCGGGTCGCGCTCAGCAACACTAATCCGAATCTGCTGGTTGTGCCCGGCGATAAGATTATCGCCGTGGACAGTGCGCAGGGGATGTTTCTGAATGACAACAAGGCGCTGGGGCAGGCCAACGGTGGCGTGCAGCTAATGACCGCCCAGACTACCCCGTTTACCTTCTATGTCCGCACGGAAGGTGGACTGACCGTTTCCGTTATTGGTGTTCCGCAGAAACGGGATGGCCGGGTGTTGCAGTTTATCTCCAGCCGTCCGGTACAGCATGATGATGCGCGGCGCTGGGAGCAGTCGCAGCCGTATGTGCGCACCCTGATCTCTGTTCAGCAGGCAGTACTGAGAGGCGGCGTACCGGAAGGGTTTACCGAAGCACCTGTCGTGGCGGTACCCACATTTTCCCTGCCGGGCTGGTTGTCGGTGACGCCTCAGCAAATGTGGAGCGGTGGTGGGCTTCGGCTCTATCGCCTGACGGTACGTAATCGTGGTGCCAGTGTGCTGGCTATACCTGAACGACTGTTTCAGGCGCCAGGCGTACGGGCCGTGATGGTGTTTCCGTTCAGTACCACGCTGATGCCGGGAACGGATACGCAGGTGTGGGTCACGGTCAGCAACGACGGGGAGGGGCAGGCCAATGGCTAACATCAACGTGCTGACCCGTCGCAAGCAGATGGCTGTGCTGATCGCCGTGGTGCTGGGATTAAGCGCCATCGGCGGTGTCGCCTGGTATATCGGTGCACCATCAAAGGTGTCCCCCGGTAAGAGCCAGGCAAAAAAACCGGTACCGGATATGACCGGCGCAGTGACCTCCAGTACCTTCGGTAAAAAAGTCAGCGATACGGCGGTGGCTGACCTGCAGCATACCGCGAATCAAGCCGATAAAAAGCTGGCCAGCTTCGAGAATCAGCTCAATAAACTCGCCAGTGAAAACAAGGCCTACCGGGAGAAAATTCAGTCACAGGATGATGATATCAAACTGCTGCAGACGCAGATTGATGCCATGAACCAGGCAGGCGATAGCGGCTCGCCTGGTCCGGGCACGCCAGCCGGCACCCTGCCTGTCGGTGGCGGTTCAGGCGCGGTCCCACCGCCAACCGCCTTTTACCCGGGCGTTCCCGGCAATCAGACGACGGTGAATATCGCTCCACAGCTGAATCAGGGGCTGTCCACCATGAGTATCGATTACGGCGAAAAAAAGGATGATGCGCCGGCGCTGCCGTATATTCCGTCGGGGAGTTTTGTCGGGGCGACGGTGATTGAGGGGGCGGATGCTAACGCCTCTGTCACGGGTGAAAGCGCCTCATCACCGATGCAGTTCCGCCTGACCGGGAAGGTGATTTTACCGAACGACGGGGAATATGACCTGCGGGGCTGCTTTGTAACCGCAGCCGCTTACGGTGATATCTCCAGTGAGCGCGCGCTGCTGCGTACCGACCGTCTGTCCTGCCGTGTTCATGGCCACGTTATCGACCAGCCCTTCAAAGGACACGTCTCCTTTATGGGGAAAAATGGCATCCGGGCCGAGCCGGTCATCCGCAACGGCAAAATTGTCGGCTATGCCTTTGCCGGTGGTGCCATCGATGCAATGGGCAGCGCCATATCGAACGTCGGCTCAACCAGTGTTGGTCTGGGGGCGGCGAATACCGTCAGCGGTGGCGATGTTGCCCGCGCCGGGTTCGGTGGTGGTACGTCACAGGCAGGCAAAACCCTCTCAGATTACTTCATCAAACGCGCTGAACAGTACCACCCGGTTATCCCGGTCGGTGCCGGTGTGCAGGTCTCGGTCGTCTTCCAGGAAGGTTTCCAGCTGCAGTATGCCGATGTGAAGAAGGAGAAGAAGCCCGCTGTATCTTCCCGGGAAAAAGCGACCGGTAATGGAATCACTATCACCAAAGAAGCGCTGCGCAACCTCAATCTCGGGGACCCGGTGGGTGCCATGAAGGACCAGATACAGGCAGGAATGCAGGAGTCGATGCGATGAAAATTTTATGGACAGGAGTCAGAGCGGGATGGCGGGCGATGCAATTTCACTACACGGGCCCCGGAGCGGCGTTGCACGTCATGGCGCTGACCGTCCGCTGTCTGCTGTGGTGGGTGATGGGCTGCATTCTCTTGCTTATGGCCTATGGCGGACTGCTGCTGTTTTATCTCGAACAGATGCCGGAACGGGTGGCATCAACGATTCCGGACCTGCTGGCGGTGGTTCATGAGGTGGTGGTTCGCTGGCAGTGGCAGTGCATCACGGTACTGAGCTGGAGCCTGCCGCTGTTCTGTCTGTGGGTGACGCTTGTTCGATTTATTCCGGAGTATCCTGCCGGCACTGACCGTACCCGCATTCCGTTCAACCCGCGTCGTTAATTTTTCTTCCCCACTCAGGAGATTGTATGCGTAAACCACAACGCCATCCTCTGGCTTCGTTGTCTTCCCCGGAGCTGGCGCAACACATTCTGGATAACTGCACGACGTTTATCACGCTGAACCAGCCCGCTCACCCATTCTGCCTGCAGGGTGAGCCGCAAAGTGGCCATACGATAGTTGTCGGGCGTACCGGTGGCGGTAAATCCGACCTCTGCGCCCGTGTCATGAATGATGTGCTTCGCCGTTCCGGTGACGGGCGCCCTGATAAGTGATAAGCGTCGCTTCTTCGGCGCACCGGCGGCCATAAAAACCTTCACCCGCTGAACCTCTTTTTCTCAGGATAAATCATGAATAAATTCATTATGCCTTTACTGGCAGGCGCTGGCCTGCTCTCCGGCTGTGCCGGGATGAACTCTGACTTTGACTGTAATACTGTGGCCCATGACCGCTGCATCACCATGGAGCAGGCTAATCAGCAGGCGGCAGGGCGTTCGCCGTCTTCTCCGGTGATGTCCGGCGTTGATGGTGATGCGGGAAAGACGGACGTGGCTGTTGAGACCCTGCCGCGCCTTGCACCGGTTCCGGTCTCACCCTCACCGCTGACCGGTATTCAGGCGGCCACCCGTGATGCGGGTACGCGATCGGTAAGAACGACGACGGGGAGCCTGCTGCTGCCCGCGTCGCGCCCGGTTCGTCCGGATGCGGGAGGTCCGGCAGTACCTTCTCACCGGCCAGCCGTTTCCCCTGCCTTGCCGACACCATCACCTGTCACTGAAGCCCGGCGCTATGCCGATACCGGGGTTAGTCAGCCTGTACGGGTTAATCCAACCACGGCTAGACTGTGGATTGCGGGCTGGATTGACCGGGATGATGTTATGCATCAACCGTCGGTCGTGTCTTTCGTGGTGAAGCCTGATCACTGGGCCGGGAGCTGAGTATGGCCCTGCATGATGAATTGTTCCGTCGCCTGATGACCGACTGGCAGCGGAAGGACGGTGCCGCGAAAGCCGGAGAGGCGCTGGATGATATGGACTACCCTTCTCTGGTCAGCGTGCTGCCTTACCAGCATTACGATAAAGACAGCGGCCTGTTTGTAAACCAGAACACTATGGGTTTTATCCTCGAATGTACGCCGCTGATTGGGGCCAACGACGGTATCGTGGAGGCACTGGACAACTTCCTGCGTAACAAACTTCCCCGTGAACAGCCGCTGAGCGTGCTCCTCCTCGGGAGCAAGTGCGTCAGCCATCTGCTGGATAACGGTCTGTCAGACATGGCCTGGCAGGGGGAGCAGGCAACGCGCTTTGACCATATCACCCGCGCGTTCTATGAACACGGTGCACTGTACGGACTGCCCAACAACAAAGGCTACCCGTTGTCGCTGCGTAACTATCGCCTCTTTATCAGCTACGCCGAGCCGTTGCGTCGTGATGTTGATGAATTGTTTGCCTCTCTGGGCCAGACGCTAAGTATCGTGCAGCAGTCGCTGTTTGCTGCGAACCTGCACGCTGAGGTGCTGGATGACCGGGGGCTGGTCGGGCTGGTCCGTGAAATTGTGAACTTCCGCCATGATCGCATCACGCCACCGCCTGATGAGGTGGACCCGTATGAAGAGCTGAATGCCCAGTGTGTTGCCCGCTCCATCAATCTGAAAGTGACGCCGGATTGTCTGCACCAGAGCCAGTCCTCCGCAGAGGGGGGGCGGGTGAAAACCCGCATCATGAGTTACATGCCGGAGAAGAATCCGGTGAAGTTTGCGCTGTGGCAGGGCGGGAACAACCTCAGCAATCTGCTGGACCCGACGTCGACGGTGCCGTGCCCCTTTGCTATCACGCTGACGACAGAGCTGGATGTTCAGGCGAAGAGTCAGAACGAAGCGGTACGCAAGTTTGCCACCAACGATAAGCGGGCAAACTCCCCGTTCGGTAAGTGGGTGCCGGGGGTTAAAAAGGCCGCCCGTGAGTGGGACGGATTGCGTGAGCGACTGTCCACCGGGCAGTCGGCGCTGGCGCGCTACAGTTTAGGCGTCACGCTGTTCTGCGAGGATGATAATGATAAAGCACTTATGTGCGAACTTGCGCTGCAGAATACCTTCCGCGCCAATGGCATTTCGCTGTGTTCGCCCACCTTTATGCAGCTGCGTAACTGGCTGTCGCTGTTTCCGTTCATGATGCCGGAAGGGTTATGGAGTGATATGCGCCGCAGCGGCGCGACGCTCCGGGCTGAGTCCTTCAATGTCGCCAATCTGTTGCCGGTGGTGGCGGATAACCGTATCTGCCCGAAAGGCGTGCCCATTCCGTCGTACCGTAACCAGCTCTCGTATCTGGACCTGTTCGACAGCAAGTCAGGGCTGGGTAATGACAACTATAACCTCGGGGTGTGTGGCACCTCCGGGGGTGGAAAGTCCTTCCTGATGCAGACCATCATCCGGCACATCCTTGACAGCGGAGGGCGGGCCTGGGTGTTCGATATGGGGGATTCGTACAAGGCCCTGTGCGCCAACGTTGGCGGGGTCTACGTCGATGCCACCGACCTCAAGTTCAACCCGTTTGCCGGTATCGTGAACATTAAAGAGTCGGCAGAGAGTATTCGTGACCTGCTGCTCGTCCTCTCAAACCCGTCAGGTAAGGTGGATGATACCGCCAAATCCATTCTGCTCAACGCAGTGCAGGCGGTGTGGGAAGGAAAAGCACCGTCGAAGCGTAAGGGGAATGCCGTTCTGATTGATGATGTTCAGGCGCTGCTGAAGGCCTGGACCGCCGACCCGGAATACCGGGATACCACCACGGTCCGCAGTCTGATGGAAGAAATGGTGGTCTCCCTGCACAAATACACCACCGGCGGTATCTACGGCGAATACTTCAACAGTCCGGAACCCGCGCTCGATGACAACGTTCGGTTCTGCGTGCTGGAGATGGGGCGCCTCAAAAACAAACCTGACCTGCTGGCGGCCATCATGTTCTCGATGATGATTTATGTCGAGCAGCGGATGTTCCTGTCACCCCGTAGTGAGCGTAAGGCGGCCATCATCGATGAGGCCTGGAAGCTGCTGGCGAGTGAAAACGGCTTTATTGGTGACTTCATCGAGAATGGCTATCGCACCGCACGTAAGTATGGCGGCGCCTATATCACCATCACTCAGGGGATTGAGGACTTTGACGGTGACAAGGCCAGCATCGCGGCGAAAGCTGCCTGGTCCAACTCGTCGTTCAAAATCATCCTCCGTCAGAACCGGGAAGCCTTCCGCAAGTACAACCAGAAGAATGAGGGGCAGTTCAGCTCATCGGAGCAGACCATCATTGAAGGTTTCCCTTCGGCCAAAGATGCGCACTTCAGCGCCTTTATGCTGCGCGTGGCCGGACAGGTCTCGTATCACCGCTTGATCCTCGACCCGTTGAGCCGGGTGATGTTCTCGTCCGACGGCGATGACTTTGAGTTTCGTGAACAGTGCCTGAAGGAGGGGAAAACTGTCCATGAAGCGCTCTGGTTACTGGCCCGTAAAAAATACGCTAAGGAAATGGAGGTGCTGGAACAATGGCAGATACAGTCGTGAATCAACCGGAGTCCCCTGAATTACAACCTTCTGCGGACGTTACCCCGGCAGACGGAACGCGTCATAACGTCGCTTCAACATCATCCCATCAACGTCTTAGTCGCCGTCGCCGGCGCTGCCTGGTACCGGTGGCCTGTGTCACCGCTTTTATTCTGGTCATGAATGCCGGCATCTCGATGTTGCTGGCGCAATGGCAGCGACCGGAGACGGTGAGCTTCGATATGACCGGTACGGTGAATAACTTTATGGCTCAGGTGGCCGGGCGTCATCTCAGCGATGATGAGGTAAAAGCCACCACCGCGCGTTTTAATACCGCCCTCAATGCCTCGCTGACTGACTGGCAACGCCATCACGGCGCCATCATCCTGGTGGCACCGGCGGTGGTGGGTGGTACCCGCGATATCACTGCAGATGTTCAGGCAGAGGTGGCGAACCGGATGGCAGAGGGAGAGAGTCATGAGTGACGAAGTCGATGTGGCCCAGGACGTTGTCGAGCTGACGAATACTGTGGCGGTGCTGGCTATCCGCCATCAGTTGCAGGCAGCGGGGAGCGAATATTGCCAGTCATACGGTGAAACTATCCCGGAGGCCCGGCGTCTGGCGGCACCGTGGGCAGACACCTGCACGCCATGCCAGAGCGTACTGGAGCACCGAAATAAGGTGGGGTACTGATGCATAAACGATATCTGACGTTGTTGCTTCTGGTCTGTCCACTGGTCGGGCAGGCAAAAGATCTGGGCTCATGGGGAGATGTCTGGCCGGTGCAGGAGCAGAGCTTTCTGGCGCTGATTCAGGATCGCCTGCAGGGGTTGCAGGATAACGGCCAGCTGGCGGAGCTGCAGCAACAGTTCCAGGACCGGGTGGTGGAGCACACGCTGCGCCCGACACCGGTAGAAGGACTGGTTACAGACACGCAGGCACATACATCCTGGTATGACCCGACCTTTGTGGTTGGCCAGACGCTGGCCGATGCGCAGGGTCAGGTCTTTGCGCGTCAGGGCGATACCCTGAACCCGCTGGATACGCTGGCGCTGAATACCACCCTCTATTTTATCGATGGTGATGATGAGCGTCAGGTCGCCTGGATGAAGGCGCAAACCCCGCCCACGCCTGTGTACAAGGTCATCCTGGTCAACGGCAACATCAAAACGGCAGCGGATGCGCTGTCAGAGCGTATCTACTTCGACCAGCAGGGGGTCCTGACGAAGAAACTGGGTATTCACTACATTCCGTCGATGGTCAGCCAGGACGGTAAGCGACTGAAGATCACCTCAGCCCCCATAAAGGAGGCCCGATAATGCTGTTCCCGCTTGTTATTACTCTGCTGTGTTGCATCGTCTGCGCGCTGCTGTCGGTAGTGGCCTTCCAGCGACGGGAGTATCGCCGCCTGCGGCGGGATGCCGACGGTATTGTGGTGCGCTATGTGAATGTGGCGGAGCATTTTGAAAGTCTGGTTCGGGAAGTCTCGGAGCCTTGCGGCGGTGTGCTGTACGATCTGATTGAGGTGGAACAGCTTACCGTTCTGGTGAGTCAGTTGCCGGAGCGTCATGCCCGTGAGGTGGCAGAACGTATTCTGAAGCGTTTGCACCGTCGAATGCGTATGTTACTGAAACAGGTCGCTGACCGCTATCGTCTGTCTGCGGAAGATAAACAGCGCTGGCTGGCCGACGGTGTGGAGGGGCACGATTGAAGCGTTCTCTCCTTTCGCAGTCTGTTTCCGCTCTCCTGCTGGCCTGCGGTCTGACCATCGGTACTGGTACGCTCGCCTCAGAGCCTCAATGCCAGGGACGGTTCGTCAACCCGATCACCGATATCTGCTGGGAATGTATGTTCCCGATGTCCATCGGCAATGCGACCGTGTCGTCCGGAACACTGCCGGACACCGAGAATCCGGCCTCGCCCATCCAGTTCTGCCCGGTTCCGCCACCGGTGTTTGAGCGCATTGGGCTGGCGATAGGATTTTGGGAGCCGTTTGCCCTGACGGACGTGACCCGTGCACCATTCTGCATGGTTAATCTTGGCGGGACCAGCATCAGCGCCGGCAAGCTCGGCAGCGGGGGAGGGAAACGACAGGCAGCAGATAATACCGGTGCCTTCTACCATGTGCACTGGTACAAATACCCTCTGACCTGGTGGCTCAATATTATCACCGACCTGGGCTGCCTGCAGGGCGGGGACATGGACATCGGCTATCTGTCCGAACTGGACCCGACCTGGGATGACAGCTCACTGGCCTCTGTGCTGGCCCCTGAAGCGTTCCTGTTCGCCAACCCGATTGCGCAGGGGGCCTGTGCCGCTGATGCGCTGGCCAGTGCTGTCTCAAAACCCTTAAACCCGCTGTTCTGGTGTGCCGGTTCGCACGGCAGCATGTACCCGTTTACGGGGTTTGTCTCCAATCAGGCCAGCCCGCAGGCCGCCAGTGTGCTGCTCTCCGAGCGAATGGATTACAAGCTGCATCGCCAGGGGATGATCCTGAACAGTGTCGGCGCCGATACGGCCGTGTGCTATGAGTATCCGTCGCCCATTATGCCGAAAGATCGTTACCGCTATCAGATGGTCAACATGTATCCGGATGCAGGACGTTGCCACCCGTTTGGCCGTACCGTGATGGCCTGGGAGGCCGGGCATGCCACGCCGGCGAGCCGACAGAACTTTGGTTACCTCATCTGGCGCAAGCGTAACTGCGTCTTCCTCTGATTTTCCGGGAACAACCTGATGAACCTTAAAATTTTTACCATGCTGGTCGGGGCGCTGCTGGCGGCTGCCTGCGTACAGGCCGATGGCCTGACAGAAGAGCAGCAACTTTTTCGTGCCCTGCGGGAGCAGAGTGCAGCGACACGCCAGCTTCCGCAGAACGCAGCAACCATGCCGGACGTCAACGCCCTTTTGCAGGACAAACTCTCCGGGGCTGACCGGCAGTGGATAGGTGATATGCAGCGCCGGGTGCAGTCATCTGTCGCACCGGACAGTGAGGCCCGTCCGGACGCTTTGTATTTCCTGTCATTTTCCATCCCCGAGGAGGGGCTGAAGCAGATGGTCCCGGCGGCAACGCGCTTTCATATTCCGGCGCTGATTAATGGTCTCGTGGATAACAACTTCCGCAAAACCGTGGAATCGGTCTTTCGTCTGGCGCGGGAGAACAATCAGGGTGGGGTGCAGATAGATCCCCGTCAGTTCAGTAAATACGGTATCACCTCGGTTCCGGCCCTTGTGGTGACCTGTGATGCCGGATATGACCGCCTCACTGGCAACCTGAAGTTAAAAGAAGCGCTGGAGCGGATTGCTGCAGAAGGGGATTGTGCCGATACGGCGAAGAAGTTGCTGAAGGAGGGGGCATCGTGAAAAAACAGCTGATACCGGGCATTTTGTTGCTGGCAACTGCGGTATCCGTACTGGCCAGCCCGCAGTATGACGAGGCGGCAAAGTATGCCGGCAGCGTGAAGAATCAGGGGATGAATGTGATGAAGGGGACCGATCCGGCGGCGACGATCCCCGGCTACACCGCGAAACCGGATGAATCCGGTTATTACGGCGGGACCACCGCCACCAGTAATCCCGACCTGGAAAACGCCGGCAACAGTGAGATGCATAACGGAGAAGCCGGTAAAACCATCATGGAGGTCATTAAGAATCGCCCGAAGGATCTCATCTCCACCGACGCCCCCTTTATCAGCGGTTCGCTGGATATTGAGGATAAGGCTGAAACTATCATGTCCGGTACCGATACGCAGTGCAAGGACGTGAACGTGGATAAGACCCAAATCACCAATTACACCTGCGAACGTACCCCGGCGGTTGAACTGGCCTGTACACGCACCGCGGGTCCCGGAGGAGGTCATGAAGAAGATACAACAGAAGACAAGCGTTTCGTTATCAGTCACGATCGCTTCACGTTTTCACGGAGTGGAAAACAGATAGTGTTTGGTTTTTCCCCGCCGGAAACCGGGGTCGTCCTCTCTGCCAGTCTCAACATCACTACTCAGTCCTACCTGTGGAACTCAAAAGTCAGTTTTATGAATACCGCTTTTAATGCTGGCTGGAATGGTGACTTTACGCTGAATGCGGTGGGGATGCAGCTAAATAAGGATAAGGTGGTTCAGGGGACGAGTTGTTCGGGTAATGGGTCATGTACCGGGTCAGTGGATGACATCATATTCAGACAGCTTCAGCAGGGACAAACACGCTTCACTCTGACAGTGATGATGAGAGTACCCGCAAAAAAATGGGTACCGGACGTGGTGTGGTCAGAAAATTGTCCGTTCGACAAAACAGACCAGGTGCTGATTAATAGCGTCTGTACTGACCCTGGTGGCGATCGCACTTTTGCCGTCAACGGTGAGAATTATGTTCTGCACAGCGACTGCTGGCAGTACACCGACACGTATGTTTCTCAGTCGGCCGATAACGGCACCTGTAACGACTATATGCAGAACCCTGCCTGTACCGTCGGCTCCACGACCTGCCTCGACAGCCTGAACGGTACCTGTTTACGTGAGCAGGTGGTCTTTTCCTGTGAGGAGAAAACCAGCGGTAGCGCGCAGCTGTGCGGTGGTGAACTGGTCTGTGCTGATGGCAGCTGTGACCAGCTGGATAACGGGAAGTCGAATGGGTTTCAGTCAGCCGTCTCAGGACTGGCCGCGCTGGCCGCTGCTGGTAAAGATATCGCCGCCCTGAATGGTGTCAACGTCTCCGCCTTTACCGGTGAGGGCCACAGCTGTCGTAAGGCGATGGCGGGTTTCAGCAATTGCTGCAAGGACAGCGGCTGGGGTAACGATGTCGGACTTGCCAGCTGCAACACCGAAGAAAAGGCGCTGGCGGAGGCCAAGAAGCGCAAGCTGAGTATTTACGTCGGGTCGTACTGCGCGCGTAAGGTGCTCGGCGTCTGTCTTGAGAAGAAGGAAGGGTACTGCCAGTTTGAGAGTAAGCTCGCGAAAATTGTTCAGGACCAGGGGCGTCGCGGCCAGCTGGGTATTGGCTTTGGCAGCGGAAGTTCGCCGGACTGCCGTGGGCTGACGGTGGCAGAACTGCAGCGCCTGAACTTCGATAACATTAACTTTGCTGACTTCTATGATGATCTGGAGAACGGTACCACGTTACCGGCAGACCAGGAGTTGCTTAACCGCGTCAAAGAACAGATTGCGGGGCAGATGGCGGGAGGTGGCCAGTGAAGCGAACCTTACCGATAGTCTTCCTGTTACTGGTTACCGGGGCGAATGCAACCGCAGCCAGTCCCGAACCGTCGCAAAGCGCATTTCCTCCGTCTGCCCTCTCATCCACCGGGACCTATGTGGATACGCCCATTGTGGGCTGGCACTGGTACAACGAACCTCAGCCAGAAGAGGAGGATGAACCGGATGATGACACTGTCCCGCTCAGCGCCCTGCCGCCAAACCTGCAGATGTCACTTCTGCAGAAGCTGACAAAAGAAAAGCTCAACAGCGCCATATTGTCCCCTTCCCCGGAGAAAGCGGCGGACTATCTGCGCATGCAGTCTTATCTGATGAACCTGTCCGGGCAGTTTACGCAGTCGGCCAAAAAGGCGCTGCTGCTGTATCCGGGCCTCGATTACAACCTGGAGCACAGCCGCTATAACGGCACCGCAACCCTGCAGCAGACGGCGGCCCGTCAGCAGCAGAATAATGCCATTCATAACCTGGGGCAGCGCTATGGCCTGTTTATGTTCTACCGGGGTAACAATCCGCAGGATCTGCAGATGGCGGCCACGGTGAACCAGTTCTCACAACAGTACGGACTGTCGTTGATCCCCGTCAGCATGGACGGCGCGCGCAGCGAAGCCCTGCCACAGACCCGGCAGGACAGCGGTCAGGCGGCGAAGATGGGAGTCAGCCAGTTCCCGGCCCTGATGCTGGTTGAGCCGGGCAGTGAGCAGTATCAGCCACTGGCGTACGGATTTATGACCCAGGATGACCTGGCCCGCCGCTTCCTCGACGTGGCCACCGACTTTAAGGCGCAATACTAAGGAAAGGGAAAATATGACGAAAGAAAGCACTTCGCATAATAAGCACGAACAACAGGTAAGGCAGGAGAACCTGCTGCTGTTCTGTGGAATGGCCTTTATGGCGGCCGGGCCGGTGTTCTGGTATCTGGCGGGGATGGCGCTGGATGCGCGGTCTCTTAGTCTGGGGCAGGACAAGGTTGATGTCCTGGAGTGGGTCAGTATTGCCGTTTCGCTATTGCTCAGTCTCTGTGGGGGTGCCCTGGGTCTGGCAGGCTGGGGACTGGCGTCATGGCATGCCTGGCGAGCGGTACGGCAGCCGGGGGGACTGTGATGAAAATCCAATATCCAAAAGTGGCGCTGGGGCTGGTACTGATGCTGAGCGGGTTTGTATTGATGGCGCACGCCTCGACGCTGGATGAGCTAAAGGCGCTGGAAGCCGGCAAGTCAGAACTGCAGCCCCGGGCAGAGGTAAGGTCAGTACCAGAGACTTCCACTACGCCTGCGGGGCGGGCATACCGTCTTCCGGATGGTCGTTCGATAAATACTGCCGATTATCGACTGGTGTTGTTTATGCAGTCTTCCTGTCATTTTTGTCAGCAGTTTGATCCGCAGCTTATCCAGCTGTCCACGCAGACGGGCTTTAAGGTGTTCCCCTATACGCTGGACGGAAAGGGCGATGTGAGTTTTCCGCAGGCGATCCCGGCCCCGCGTGCCGTTCTCGACCAGTTCTTTGGCCCCGGTAATAACGGCGTGACGCCCACGACCTGGCTGGTGAACGTGAATACCCTGCAGAGCTGGCCACTGGCGCAGGGGATAACGGACATGAACAGTTTGCTGCAGAGGATAAATCAGGCTCTGATGTTCCATCAGAGGTAGCGCCCCACTGACCGCTTCATATAACCCCTTTTATCTGTAACTTCCGGAGAACTTCAATGAAACAGGCATCTTTTCTGATGAAACTTGCTGTTGTCTTTTTTCTGCTGGCGATCGCCTGTGGCTTTGCTGGCTGGGGCGCATGGAAATACTGGAACGCCATGTTCAGTGCGCTCGGTTATGGCATTGCGGACTTTGTGACGCTAAATGCGGAAAATCAGGCGATGAAAACCCCGCTCAATCTGACTATGTATGCCATGCCGGTCGGCTTCTGGTGTGCAGCGGCCGGCTTTCTTGCCGCATCCGGTGTGTCTTTTCTCCTTGATGTTATTGGTGATATCAAAACGCATTTCGTTGATTTGTATTTAGCCATCCGTAGTAAGGATGATAACCATGCGTAAAACGCTTCTGGCCGGGATACTGGCGCTGGTCTGTAGCGCGTCCGCGTATGCAGATGTGAACGGCGATCTTAATAACTACTTCAACAAGCTGGGTTTTGAAAGTAATGCCACCGGCGCTGCTGCCTGGCAGGGGCAGGCGGCAGGTTATATGACCGGCGGTAACCTGTTTCTCAGGAGCCCGGTGAAACAGATGCAGGTGATGTCGTTTACCCCGCCGTCACTGAATGCCGGCTGCGGCGGCATCGATGCCTACCTGGGGTCGTTCTCATTCATTAACAGTGATCAGCTGCAGCAGTTCATCAAAAACCTGATGGCCAACGCCCAGGGGTATTTCTTTGACCTGGCGCTACAAACCGTGGCGCCGGAGCTGAAGGACGCCAAGGACTATCTGCAGAAGCTGGCGGCGGACATGAACAGCATGAACATCTCCAGCTGCCAGGCGGCGCAGGGCATCATCGGCGGCCTGTGGCCGAAGACCCAGGTCTCCCAGCAGAAGGTCTGTCAGGACATTGCGGGGGAAAGCAACCTCTTTGCCGACTGGGCGGCCTCCCGACAGGGCTGCACGGTCGGCGGAGAGATGAACAGCGTGCTGGATAAGGCTGGTGACAAGGACAAGGACCGGGTGCTGCGTAACAAAAACCTGATGTGGGAGTTGCTGGGGCGTAATGCCATGCTTGACGGGGATACTGAACTGAAAGAAATGGTGATGAACCTGACCGGGACGCTGATATTTGACCGCAATGGCGCGGCAAAATCTCTTATACCGGAGGTAAACCACCAGGGATTACTGGTCGCCCTGATGAAGGGCGGTAATGTTGAGATCCAGCGCTGCGTCTCGAGCGGCGACTGCCTGGAGCTGAAAAACGGGTCCGTGACTATCAGCAGTAACCGCGCCCTGATATCGCGGGTGAGAGACATGATTGGCAGTATCCGCGATAAATTGCGAACTGATGAACCGCTGTCAGCGGCGGAGAAAGGGTTTATCCAGAGTACCTCCATTCCAGTGCTGCGCTACCTGGTGGACCCGATGCAACTGAGCCTCAATGTAGACATGCTGTCCTCTCTGTCGGATTACATCGCCTACGACATTATGCTGCAGTATCTGAAAGAGCTGATTGAACAGGCCAAACTCTCTCTGGCCAGCCGGAATTATGATGAAGAGGTGATGAAACCGCTGAGGGCCAACATCAGCGAATCCAGCCGTCAGGTGGAGGCCCTGCAGCAGGAAGTACAGGTGAAAAGCGATGCGCTGGCTGAGATGGACCGCCAGATGAGCTACCTGCGTCAGCAGACCTCAAGCCAGCTGCTGGATCGCTATCAGCAGAACTACCGCTTCGGCGGCAGCGAAGGGGGCCTGTGATGGATGCGGTTTATGTCCTGAGCGGCGGGGAGTTCCTGACGGCCATCTTTAACGGCGTGGCTGTCCTGATGGGGACCACCGAGTGGGCCTCGATGTTTCGTATTGCGGCGCTGATGTCGGTTATGGTGTTGTTTGCCACCTACATTCGCGGCCATGACCCGCTGGAGGTGCTGAAGTTTATTGCTTTCTTTATGTTTCTCACCAGCGTGCTCATCATACCCAAACGAACGGTGCAAATCATTGACCGCAGTGACGCCACCAGTGTACATACGGTCGCTAATGTGCCGCTGGGGCTGGCGGCACCGGCGAAGTTTATCACCGGTATCGGTACCGCCCTGACGGAAGGCTTTGAGGCTGTATTCCATACCCCGGATTCAGCCACTTACAGTAAAACCGGGATGCTGTTCGGCGCCAACCTGGTGGGGACTGCAACCGACTTTGCCTTCCGTAATGGTGACCTGGCAGAGTTGTTTACCGCTTATGTGCGAAACTGCGTGGTAGGCGATATGTTGCTTAACCACAAATACTCCTTCCAGGAGCTGATGAACACCGAAGATCCGTATTCGCTGATATTCAGCAAGCCCAGCCCACTGCGCGGCGTGATGGTGCCGTACGGTAATACCATGGCAAACCGGGAAGGATTCTGGACCTGTCAGGAGCTGGCAACCGGTGTGCTGCAACCCCAACTAACCACCGACACCCAGAATGGCGGTAAGACCTGGGACTACTATGTTGCCCGGCTCACCGGTGGAAAACCCAATGCCAGCGCGCTGTTTGGCACCCTGCTGGGTGACAGCTACAGCTATTACTACGGTGGAGGGAGTAGCGCCAGCCAGATTATGCGACAGACCGTGGTGATGAACGGTCTGAAGCAGGGTATTGCCTCCACCAGTGCGCAGAACGGTGATGCTGCCGGTCTGGTCAACCTGGCCTCGCAGTCGTCCTATACCAAGATGCGTCTGAGCCAGGCCACGTCAACCAGCATTGCCACCACCTACCTGCCATTGCTCAATACGGTATTACTGGCGATGGTGATTGGCCTGTTCCCGGTAATTATCCTGCTGGCCTCCATTCATACCCTGACTATGGGAGTGCTGAAGGGCTACATTTTTACCCTGATATACCTGCAGGCCTGGGGGCCGATGTTCGCTATCCTCAACTACGCGGTCAGTATGTATCTCACGGGTAAAACAGGGACGCTGAGTTTTTCGCTGTCGAACCTGTCGGTTATCCAGCAGACCCATGCGGATATTGGTTCGATTGCCGGCTGGCTGTCCCTCTCCATTCCGTTCCTCGCCTGGGGTATCGTGAAAGGGCTGGGTAGCGCAGTGTCGCAGGCTGGTAACTACCTGGGTACGGCAATGAACAGTACGGCCTCTTCTGAATCCTCCCGTGCCGGTGACGGCAGCTGGGCCTTTAATAATCTGCAGACCGACAACGTGGCCGGCAATAAGTGGGACACCAACTACGCCAGCCGTAGCGGAATGGCCATGACCCAGATGGGCAACGGTGCCACGGCGACCCGGACACAAAGTGGTGCATCGGTCTACGATACCACCGGGGCGATTTCCCGGCTGCCGACCGATATTCAGCTGGACCGTTCGGCTGTCAGTGGATTCCAGCGTCAGCAGCGTGAGGCAGAGAGTCAGCTGCAGAGCCTGAGCTACTCGCTGAGTCACTCGGCCAGTACCGGGACCTCACAGCTGTCGCAGTGGGCCAGCCAGCGAGGGAGCAGCGACACCGTCAGCCGTGGAGCCGACAGTAGCGTCAGCGCGAACGATGCGGCGGCTATCAGTAAGATGCAGAGTGCCATTATGCGTCACGCCCGCGACAACAATATCAGCCAGGCCGATTCGCTGCGGATGGCCATGGAACAAAGTCAGAATATGTCTTTGAATGCCGGGGTTGGGGCTTATGCGAAATTTGACTCGAACAGACAGTTTGCAGGGAAAATAGTGGGATTTGCTACCGGCGCTTCTGTTGGTGGTGACCTGCATGGCAAGGTTGATTATAACGGCCAGAATGGTTCTTCACACGGCACCAGTTCCGACATGAGCAACCGGACCAGTAACACGAAGGACTTCAGCGCTCAGGATCTGAAAGATATCCGCCATGGCGTTGATGTGGTCGCCAGTCACCGCACCACCGACAACAGCAGCCACACGGACAACGCGTCCGGCTCGTTGCTTAACCAGATGGCGGCGACCTTCAGTGATATGCGTACTCAGGCCAGCCAGTACAGCGACACACAAAATCGCAGCCATGAATATGCGCAGATGGCAAGTTTTGTGGAGAACAACAGTGCGGCCATCCGTAGCAATGCCACCCAGGAGTTTGTTGAATATGCGAAACAGAATCATCCGGATGCTGAACGTGTGCTGACTGACGTATCCAGCCCGGAAGCGCGTGCCGAGCGAGAGGCACTGGCCGGACGCTTTGTGGAAGAGCGCATGATGCCGCAGCTGGAAGCACAGTTCCGGGCTAATCAGGGACGAGCCGCAGAAGGAATGGGCAATACAGTTTCTGCCAGTGGATTGCAGGGCGTCAGTCACAGTGACTTTGCCGACCAGCAACAACATATGGCGCAGACGGCTGCCGGGCATGGCGTGAAAGCTGACGGCGCCGTTGCCGGTGAGGTGTCACAGTCACGTGCCGATGTGCAGCGTTCTGTTGATTCTGCTCAAGAAAAAGTCAATCATCAGCAGTCAGAAGTGAACAAACAGTATACTGAACTGGAGCAGGAGCATCAGGTGCAGGGCCGTCGGTTCGATGACGCGAATAAGGCTGAACATGTGCGGCAGGATGCTTGGCCAGTTTTGGAACACTCTGATAGTAGTAAGGCAAAAGAAATAGTGGATGAGACTATGGGTAAATTCAAGGGTAAATAAATGGTGCTTAAAAGCGACATCGAAAAGGATGTGAGAGATCTGATGGAATCTTTAAGAGGGGATTACCGAATTCCCGATTCAAAGGAAATTATATTTCCGGTAATTAAGGTTATGCTTGTCGTTTATGTAATGCATGTTGTGGCAATAATCTCATCGTTGCTTATCTATGAAAAAAACATCTGGTTGCCTGGGGTGATTATGTGGCTGGTGTTATCGTGTGGAATATTGACTGCTATGGCGCTTGTAATGACATATGGTAATCTTTCGATGTTGATGTGTATCCCAAAAGAAGTTCGGGATAAATCTTTATTGCTTGGCATTGTGAAAAGAAAACTTAAAGCGTATGGCTGCGTGATTGTTGGGATTAATGCAGTTGTCGCTGTTATTCTAGTCAGTTTGCGAGGTGATTTTATTATTGGCTATGGGGCGTCCTGGTTTGCTTGCATGATTATCGGCGGAATTATCTTCAGCATGTCTATGAGCCGCTATATGACGCCAGCAGTGGTGGCCATGCTAGATAAGATTCGTCAGGTGGTTTCTTCAGGGGATGCCTTGTCTGCGGGAAATGCTGACGTTAACCAGGAGCACTAACGCACTTCGTTTGTTTTTCGACGCGCTGAGCCAGAAAAATATTCTGTCTCAGCACGCCGGACAAGTTTAACCCAGGATCGCAATATCCAGCTGGCCCCGGCCACATTCTTTAATTTATAGCCTCTCCTTCGTGCATTCCAGCATGGCGCTGTCGTCCTCCGGCAGTGCTTGTTGCTGACTCTGAAAACAAGGATTTATATATGAATTGTTCTGATAATGTCAGTTCTGATGCCGTGTTGCCTGAAAAAAATATTTTGTCTTCGCGTCAGACAGGAATGGGATACGCCCATATAAACCAGCTTCTGCCCAGAATGAAATGGAATAATAATGACCTCATTATCATTTATGATTCGACTGCTGCATTTCGGGATGTGTTTTCTGATTCGCTGATTGTGTCAACGCCTTCATGTGAATATGCCGGGAGGGATAAATGAGTTCCACCAAGCATATTACCCAGGGCGGGCAGGTATTCAGCTATATGCTGAATATGTTTATGCAGGTCAACCGCCGTATTGCCTTTTGGTTGTTAAATCTCTTTTTTGTGCTGACACCGTTATTTTTCTGGATGCGGGTGCCGTGGCAGGATATGCGTAACGGCGGACTGTACTGGTGGTTATACCTTTCCGCTGGCGGTGAAAAAGCGTTGTTCAATGTACCGCCCGTATATGATGTTCCTTATGACGGGCAAATCCTGCATTTTACCTCTGCAGCCATTCTGAAAGACCCCTATATGACCTATGCAGGTCAGCTGACGCTGCAGGAGCTGTTTATTGCGGTATTCCTGGCGAGCTGTGTGGTGCTGGCGGTGGCTTATGGCGTCTATTACCTTCTACGCCGACTCGGCGAGAAGCAGGCCCAGGATGATCTGGTGGGCGGCCGTTCGCTCACGGAGGACGTAAAATCAGTGGCCAGAATGCTGCAGAAAGAGGGTAAAGCGTCCCCCCTGCACATTGACCAGTTGCCGCTGGTCAATGGTGCTGAAGTTCAGAATATGTTGATGCACGGGACTCCGGGGGCCGGTAAATCTAACGCTCTGAACAAGTTGCTGAAGCAGTTGCGACAGCGCGGTGACATGGTCATTGTCTACGACAAGGGCTGTTCATTGGTTAAGCGTCATTTTAATGAGAATGTCGACAAGCTGCTCAACCCGCTTGATAAACGATGTGAGTTCTGGGATCTGTGGCTGGAATGTCAGAGCACTCCTGACTATGACTCTATGGGGAACACGCTGATCCCCCAGGGAACCAAAGAAGATCCATTCTGGACCGGGGCTGCCCGGACCATCTTCACTGCCGTGTCATCCCGCCTCAAAAATGACCCTGACCGTTCGTATAACCGGCTGCTACGCACCCTGCTGGCCATTAACCTTAAGGCGCTGCGCGAGTATGTCGCCGGATCTGAAGCTGCCAACCTGATGGAAGAGAAGGTGGAGAAGACCGCAATTTCTATCCGTGGTGTGCTGACCAACTACGTGAAGGCATTGCGCTACCTTCAGGGGATTGAGCGGACCGGTAAGCCCCGCTTTGCCATCAGGGAATGGATGAAACAGGTGAATGAACCTGACCAACGTAACGGATGGCTGTGGATCACCTCGAATGCCCGCCAGCATGAGTCCCTGAAGCCGCTGATCTCGATGTGGCTGGCCCAGGCGGCTAACTGCCTGCTGGAGATGGGGGAGAACCCGACCCGGCGAGTGTGGTTTATTTTTGACGAACTGTACTCCCTGCATAAACTCCCAGAGCTGCCGGGCGTCCTGGCGGAGGCCCGTAAGTTCGGTGGTTGCTTTGTCCTCGGCTTCCAGAACAAACCGCAGATGGATGTGATTTACGGTTCTGATTTTGCCACCTCCATGATGGATCTACTTAATACGCGTTTCTTTTATCGTTCTCCGGATGAAGAAGTGGCGAGCTACGTGATGCGGCAGTTGGGCCAGCGCCGGGCGAAGGTGTTTAACGAGCAGTACAGCTACGGTGCAGATACTGTGCGTGATGGGGTGTCGTTCAGCAAGCAGGAAGAAGATCAGTATCTGGTCAACTACTCTGACATTCAGTCCCTGCCGGATTTGAGCTGCTATGCCACGCTGCCCGGAAAATACCCGGTGGTACGTATGAATATGACCTACGAAAAAATGGATTTTATCGCGGCAGAGTTTTTGCCACGGGAGCTGAATGACAGTCTGGATCAGGAGATTGAAGAGGAAATTACCCGTCGCGAGCTGGATGAAGACAGCATCGACAGGTTGCTTGCGGTACAGAGCAGTGAGCCTGCTGTACCGGCAACAACAGCATCAGCTGCTGCCGTATCTCCGGCCATTGCTGCAACAGAAACCATCAATTCATCCCCTCTGCCGCCGGCCGCTGTATCGTCCTCCACATCTGACATCCAGGCAACGACCAGTCCGGTCCAGAACGGTGGCCGGGTGAAGGAATATGACGGACTGCAGGTGGATACGCAGACCGGTGAAATTCTGACTGAGCCAGATCGTTACGAAGACTATGCGGCGTACGAGCAGGAGGCCCTGCAGGCGATGAAGGAAGAAGAGAAAAATATCCTCGTTCACCGTGAACATGACGAACCGGACAGGGAGTATGAGCCGGGGGACCGCTGGTAATGCTGACCGTATCATCGACGGCTGGCGGCGGAGCCAGCTACTACATGGCGAAAGATAATTATTACTTTCTCGGCAGTATGGAAGCGTCCTGGATGGGGAAAGCCGCAGAGCTGTTAGGGCTGGAAGGCCCCGTGAATGCGAAGACATTCGATGATGCCCTGGCTGGTTTTTTCCCGCAGGGCGTCGATCTCTCCCGGATGTCGGGCGGTCAGAATGTTCACCGGCCGGGTTACGATCTGACGCTGTCGGCACCCAAAAGTATTTCCGTGCTGGGTGTGGTACTGGGCGACAGCCGTATTCTGGAGGCCCATCAGCGTGCAGTCGGTGTGGCCATGGGGGAAATTGAACGACTGGCCAGTACGCGAGTCATGGTGGATGGGGTCAGCCAGACGGAGATGACCGGTAAGTTGCTGGCCGCCGCTTTCCATCATGACACCTCGCGTGAGCTTGATCCGCAGCTGCATACGCATCTGATAGTGATGAACCTGACGGAGTACCTGGGGGAGTGGAAAACCCTATCCAGCGATAAGGTCGGCAACAGCGGGTTTATCGAGAACGTCTATGCCCTGCAGGTTGCGCTGGGCAAAATCTACCGTAACGAGTTGCGTCAGGCCGTGGAGGAGATGGGATTCCGGACCGTGGTGACCGGCAAAAACGATCTGTGGGAAATCGAGGGTGTCCCGGTGGAGATATTTTCACAGCGTACGCAACAAATCCGGGAGGCCGTTGGTGATGGCGCTTCCCTGAAATCCCGTGACGTGGCGGCGCTGGATACGCGTAAGGCTAAACAGAAAGATCCCGACCGGGTCGAACTGCTGACCGACTGGATGAACCGTCTGGAGCAGGAAGGATTCGATATCGGCGCGTTTCGTCAGGAGGCTGAAGCCCGTCTGAAGGCTATGGAGAGTGACAGAGCAATACGCCCGGAGACGACCCCGGACGATGTTCGTCAGGCGGTGAGCCTGGCGATTTCTCAGCTCAGTGAAAAACGTACCCGTTTTACTTATTCCGATGTGCTGAACCGGACACTGAACAGTCTCGATGCGCGGGAACAGATTGCGGTGATGGCGCGTTCTGCCGTTGAACTGGCGATTGAGGACCAGCAGCTGATACCGCTGGATCGGGAGAAAGGTCTGTTTACCTCCTCCATTCATCTGCTGGACGAACTGAGCCTGCAGCAACTGGCCGGGGAGATGAAATCCACTGTGGTGGTCTCTGGCGGTGTTCCCGCCCGGTCCTCTCCGTCTGCACCGGTGATGCAGCAGATTGAAGCAGACCGTCCTTCACTGGCGATTGTCAGCCAGCCCGGAGGCGCGGGTGGTATGCGTGAATCGGTGCTGGCAGGCGTGCAGCTGGCGCAGTCACAGGGACGGGACGTGGTGGTGCTGGCCACCGACCGCAGCAGTGAGCGCTGGCTGGCTGAGCAATCCGGGCTGACGGATAAAGTGATAACGCTGAAAGGGCTGTCAGAGGCCCCGTTGCCGGCGAACAGTACGCTGATTGTGGCCGGGGCGGAGAAGCTCTCCGTCCGTGATGCGCTGACGGTCACCGACCAGGCGCTTCGCGCGCAGTCGCAGCTTCTGCTGATGGACAGCGGCGGGCGCAGCGGGACAGGTAATGCCCTGCAGACGCTGGAGGCGGCCGGGGTGACCCGCTACCGGGTGGAAACGGAACGTACCGTGGCCGTCAGCGTGTTCAGTGAGCCGGACAAGCGCCAGCGTTATACGGCGCTGGCGCAGGATTATGCTGCGATGGTGAGCCAGGGAGAGAATGTGGTTGTCCAGGCCAGCGGTGAGCGCGAGCAGCAGTCGCTGACGGCAGCGTTGCGGCAGACGCTGCAGGAGAAAGGGCTGCTCGGGAGTAAAACAGCGACCATCGACACGCTGGTTCCGCAGTGGCTGGACAGCAAAAACCGGCGCCAGCTGGATACGTACCGGGAGGGCATGGTGCTTGAGCAGCGCGCGCCGGACAGCCGGGTATCTCAGCGCTATACCATTGACCGCGTCAGCGCGGAGACCCGTTCCCTGATGCTGGTCGGTGAGGATGGCCAGCGTCAGGGGATGAAGCTCGGTCAGGTGGACAGCAGCTGGACCCTGTACCGGTCACAGACCGTTAATATTGCCGAAGGGGAGAAACTGACCTGGCTGGCGCGACAGGGAAAACAGCGTGCCGGTGACAGTGTCACGGTCACTGCCGTGCGCAAGAACAGTCTGGTGGTGGAGCAGGACGGGCTGAAGCGTGTGATTCGTACCGACGAACCGCTGAAGGCCGGATATGGTTACGTTACCTCACCGGGAAAGCGCGTCAGTGAGCAGGGTACGGTACTGGCCGCAGTCTCCGGTCGGGATACCGGGGCGACGATGCTCAATACCCTGGCCCGCAGCGGCGAACACATACAGCTGTATACCCCGCTGGCGAACGATGAGGCCGAACGACGCCTGTCCCGCTCACCGCTGTACCGGACCGCGCTGGCGCAGGTAAATCCGCAGAACGGTGAGCTGGCTGACGCGCTGTCGGCGGCGCAGGAGGCGCTGATGAGTCCGGCAGAGAAAGCGGTGCGGCAAGCGGTGACGCTGACCCAGGGGAGTGACGTGGTGTTCAGCCGACCTGATGTACTGGCAAATGCCCTGCCGTTGCACCCCTCCCTGCGTCAGGGGGATGTGGACCAGGAGCTGGCCCGCCAGGTGCAGACCGGGGAACTTATCCCGGTGCCTGGACCGAAAGGCATCGCACAGCAGCTGTACGTGACGGCCGCGAGTTATGAGGCGGAGAAGCGCGTCATCCGTCTGGTGGTGGAGGGGGTGGATACGCAGGCGCCACTCCTGAGCCACGCCGACCCGGCGTTATTCGCCGGGCTGACGGCCGGACAGCAGCAGGCCTCCGGCCTGATACTGGAGAGCACCGACCGCTTCATCGGGATACAGGGTTATGCCGGGGTGGGGAAAACCACCCAGCTGAAAACCGTACTGGCGGCCCTTGATACGCTGCCGGCAGAACAGCGTCCTGATGTTGTCGGGCTGGCCCCGACCCACCGGGCGGTGGGCGAGATGGCCGATGTGGGCGTCAAAGCGCAGACGCTGGCGAGCTTCCTGATGGACATGGAGCGCCGCATTCAGGGCGGAGAGAAGCCCGATTTCAGTAAAACCCTGTTCCTGGTGGATGAGAGCTCGATGGTGGGTAACCGGGATATGGCTGATGCGATGGGCCATATTGCTGCCGGTGGTGGTCGTGCGGTGCTGAGCGGTGACCGGGACCAGCTGCTGCCGGTGGATAACGGCGCACCGTTCACCCTGCTGCAGGAGCGTAGTCCGTTAGATACCGCCATTATGCAGGACATTGTGCGTCAGAGTCCGGCGCTGAAACCGGCTATCGAATCGGTCATTGCCCGCCAGGTCCCGGCGGCACTGAATACCATCCGCAGCGTGACGCCGGATACGGTGCCGAGAACGCCGGGGCGCTGGTCACCGACGCAATCCGTGGTGGCCATCCCCCAGACGAAAGAACAGAAGGAAGAGCAGGGGGACCGGGTGATACAGGCCATCGTCGATGACTTTACCGGTCGTACCCCGGAGGCGAGGGACAATACGCTGATTGTCACCCAGACCAACGCCGACAAGAACGCCATCAATACCGCCATCCACGCTCAGCTGCAGGAGCGCGGTGAGCTTGGCCGGGAGGTCACGATTACCGTACTGGACCGGGTGAAAACGCAGACCGACAGGCTGAAGTCGGTAGCAGGGATGGCTGCGCAGCACGGTAATATTGCGCTGATTAACGACCGTTACTACACCATTCGTGCCGGGCAGGACAGCCGCCAGAACGGCTATGTCGAACTGATTGATGAGACCGGTCAGGCACAGGCATTGTCGGCCTTTGAGAGCAGCCTGCGGGACATCGCGGTGTTTAAACCCCGTGAGATTGCTGTATCGGTCGGGGAGAAAGTCAGTTTCTCCCGTTCTGACCGCGAGCGCGGACGCGAAGCGAACAGCAACTGGACCGTCACCGGCGTGACAAAGGACGGCGAGCTGCAGCTGACTCAGGGGGAGGAGACCCGTACCCTGAACCCGAACGCCGACCTGGCCGACCGTCATCTGGACTACGGCTATGCCGGAACAACGCACAAGGCTCAGGGGGCAGGTGCCCTGTATGTGATTATGCTGGCCGGTGTGGACGGTGCCCGCGCTGCGCTGGCCTCCCTGCGCGATGCGTATGTCGGTCTGTCGCGTGTAAAAGCGCATGTACAGGTCTATACCGACAATCTGGGCAAGTGGCTGACGAAGGTCTCTCAGCCTGCAGAGCGGCAGACGGCCCACGATGTGTTGCTGGCTGACGATGACCGTCAGGCTGCGACCGCGCAACAGCTATGGGAAAAGGCCACGCCGTTGTCTGACAGCGCCCTGGGACGGGCGCTGGCAACACAGTTACCGGAGGTGGGCGAGGCCCGCTTTATCCACGGCAGCCGGAAATATCCGGCGCCGCATGTGGCGCTGCCGGTACACGATGCCAGCGGCGTGCTGCGGGCAGTATTATTGCGGGAGGTACAGCTTGATGGCGATGGCCGGTTATGGGGCTTAAGTGATAACGCCCGCCTGCTCGGAAGTGAAGAGGCCACACTGGTGATATTCCGGCAAAGTGAAACCGGCCTGACCCGTCAGGCCACGGATCTGGCAGAGGCCCGACAGCTGGGGCTGCAGCATCCCGGCGACGGTATTGTGGTCGTCAGTGGTGAATCACCCACCGATGCCATCATGAAGCGCCTGAGCGGTGGTCTGGTTCTGCCGGACAGTGCCGACATTTCCCGTCACCCGGGAAGCAACCCGACAGACACGCCTGACCCGGTGAGCCTAAAAACGCCGGAAGAGCAGCGGATGGCGAAAGCACTGGCTGAAGAGGCCCGACGCCAGCAGCATCAGGAGGCCGCCCCGCATTTCCCTGGTGACCCGGAACGCCCTGATGCTCTGCAACAGGCGGAGCGTGCTGAATCCCGTGCGCTGCAGCGTGAGGCTGAACAGTCCCGGCAGCAGGAGCAGGCCGGGCTGAGTCAGGTCATACAGCAGGATCGTCAACAGACGCGTCAGCGGGAAAGCGTGACCGACCAGCTTCACCGGGTTGAGCGCGAGATAGTGAAAGAGAAGGAACCTGGTGAGTAACCGGCATCTGTCGCGCAATATCAATGCCGCCAGCGTCGGTCCTGTGGAATACTTCACATATCAGTCACCCCGAGCTATCAACACACTACAGGAGTCAGCCTGTGAATGATGACAAAACCCGTCCGCGCCTGAGCCTGAAGCGTAAGGCCCCGCCAGCAGACGCGTCCGTACCTGCCAGCGAGGCGGGGGCGGACATCACGGTCTCCCGGCGGAAAACGGTGGTGGTGAACACCGGGCCAAAACGCAATAAAAAGCCGCTGGCGGATGACCGACCGCCCGCCTCCCGGATGCTCCAGCCGGGCAAAGGGCAACCCAAAAAGACAAAGGGAAAAAAACAACCAGCACTCCCACCCAACAAAGCGGTGGAGGTAATACCTTCTCCACCGAAGAAAAAGCCACGCCCTGGCCGTTCGGCGCGGCTGATGCGCCCGGCGGACGCCGCGCAGACGCTGAGTACACACTGGCCGGGCCTGTACGCTGGCGGCCAGCTGCGCCCGCTGGCCATCGGGGTAAGGGAACAGCTCTTTGCCGATGCAGAACGCCGGGCACTGCCGTTGTCGAAGAAGGTAATACGCCGCTGTCTGAAAACGCTGACGCGGACGGAAACGTATCTGAGCAGCCTGACCGTCGGGGTCGCATGCTACAACGCGGATGGTTCGGTGGACTCTCTCGTCCCTCCGGAGCGTGAAGCGGCCGCCAGGCTGAAGCTGGCGCGGGTGCAGGCAGACAAACTGAAGAAACAGGCGGTGAAAGCCGCCACCAAAGATGAAAAAAAGGAACATTAAAATGTTAACAGTAAAGCGCACCACACTGGCGGTGCTGATGGTCAGCGGTCTGCTGTCCGGTATGGCAAATGCGGCGGAGAAAGCCACTCCTGTCTTTACTCCGGAGCAGGAGGCCCGCATTGGTGAAATCGCGAAAGACTACCTGCTGGCTCATCCTGAAGTGCTGGTTGAGGTCAGTCAGAAACTGCAGGCACAGCAGCAGGAAAAGCAGCAGCAGGCGATGACGGCGGCCGTGATTCAGCATCAGGCAGCGATACTGAACGATAAAGGCACGCCGTCATATGGTCCCGCGGATGCGAAAGTGACGGTCGTCGAGTTCTTCGATTACCAGTGCATCTACTGTGCCCGCCTGGCACCGGAGCTGGAGAAGGTGATGAAGGCCAATCCGGGCGTGCGCTTCGTGTTCAAGGAGTTCCCGATATTTGGCCAGCGCTGGCCGGCATCGCTCAGTGCGGCGAAAACCGGACTCCAGGTCTGGAAGCAGAAGGGGGCCGAGGCTTACCTTAACTATCACAACGCGATTTACGCCACCGGTCACAACGAGGGTAAGCTGACCGATGCTGATATTAGCGCGGCCGCAAAAGCCGTGAAGTTCGATGCGAAGACGGCCCCCGATGTTCAGGGAACCCTGGATGGCATAAACACACTCGCGCAGCAGCTGGGCTTCAGCGGTACGCCAGCCCTGGTGGTTCTTCCGTCAACCGGTGCCAGCGCTGATAACGTGACGGTTATTCCGGGATACACCAGCGCGGAGGCCCTGCAGCAGGCCATCAGTCATGCTGGCGGCGATACCAAAAAATAATCAGGTGTCCGCCACCTGATACCGCTAAAAGAGACTGACGCCTTCGCCGTGCTCAGTTGTCCAACCCCGGAGAAGGGTAAAAGCAAGTTTTCCCCGTCTCCGGCGTTTCTGGTTAACACATCCGGCGAGTATTTCTGACGTTATTTAATACATTTCACCCGCTGGTCGTGTCCGGCCTGGTGTGTCTTTCCCCGTTGCCCTGCTGGTCAGCTTTTGCTGACAGTCATCTTTCTCATCTTACTGTTATCAGAGGAGTATTTATGCATTTGCTGAAGAAAACCGGTCTGGTCTGTGTCTGCCTGCTTATTTGCCTCACGGGGGGGCTGGCGGCCTGGAATGTTCATACCGGAAATACGGGGTTGCAGACGTATCTGCTGATGGCCTGTCCGGTGATTATCTGGGCCGCCTGGCGGATGTTAACGGAACGGTCGGGAAAAGGGTCGTAAACCTGGCTAAACGTGCCACGGGCCGGGTTCACGTGGACAGACATATGACCCTGGTCTGATACCGACGTCAGTTATAACGTTATTAAAAAAAGGAAATCAGGTGCCAAAAATCAATGTACCAGAAGGCGTTAACCCCTCTGAAAACCATAAGTCTGAAGGGATCAGAACCGGGATGGGCGTATTTATACCAGAGAAGCAACTTATTGACTGGCCGGAAATCATTTACGTAGAAAGCTGTTCGTTCAGCGACGTTCCTCTCTGTGACGTGATGAACCCTGAAGATGCTGATGTCCCCGGAGACGATTGACTCCCCGGGGCCGGCGTTTCTTCATCACTGGCAGTAGCGCTGGGACGAGGGAACTGACTGGCATTCTTCATACTAATCAGCATCGTAATATGGTCCGCAATCTACATCCATTCTGATGAGTCATGCGCCAACATGGCTCACACTTTCGCGTAAAGTTAAGTCGCTGATTTCACGAATCTGTAGTATCCTCTGCGAAACGATCCTTGTTTGATCCTTGAGGGGGGCTGAGATGTCGCAGGCTGAAAATGCAGTGACTTCCTCATCGAAAGCAAAGCGTCAGTATCGTAAAGGTAGCCCTTTAAGTGCTGTTGAAAGACAGCAGCAATTGATTGCCCGTCGTAAAGAAACGCATAAAGAGCTTCGCGTCTATGTAGATAAGGCCTTGAAAGCTGATCTTGAGAAAATGAGTGTAGAAAATGGCCTGACCCAGGCTGCTATGATTGAAAAACTCATAATGGATGCGCGGTTACGGGGTAAGGTTAAGGAATAACATTCTTGCCTGTTGATCTTACAGATGCTAGATTGCTGATCATCTGAAAAATTTTGGCTGGCCACGCCGTAAGGTGGCAGGGAACTGGTTCTGATGATGTGTCTACCCGGAACCAGAAAAGACGAAACCCCGATAATCTTTCTATGTTTGGCGACGCAGAAGATTACCGGGGCTCTAACTAAACCGTACAGAAGCTGTTGCTCTGTACGGGGAGTATATGTGCATGCTCAGAAAACTGCAATACCTTCTGTGCTACCTGCTCCTTCTGTGCAACATAAGCGCAGGAAGGTGTGACTGACGCCCAGACCCTGTTCTCCCATTATCGTCAGGTCAAAAACCCGAATCCGGTATTCACGCCGCGCGAGGGGAAAAAGACCCTGCCGTTCTGTCGTAAGCTGATGGCGAAAGCTGAAGGCTTCACGTCCCGTTTTGACTTTTCCATCCATGTGGCGTTCTTACGCTCGCTGGGTAAACGTCACCGGATGCCGCCACTGTTGCGCCGCCGGGCCATCGATGCCCTGCTCCAGGGGCTGTGTTTCCACTATGACCCGCTGGCCAACCGCGTTCAGCGCTCCATCACCAATCTGGCCATCGAGTGCGGTCTTGCCACCGAGTCGAAAAGCGGCAATCTGTCCATCACCCGTGCCACGCGGGCGCTGAAGTTTATGGCGGAGCTGGGTCTGATTACCTATCAGACCGAGTATGACCCGCAGATTGGCTGCAACATCCCGACCGATATCACCTTCACGCCGGCACTGTTCTCCGCGCTCGACGTCTCTGACGTGGCCGTTGTGGCCGCGAGGCGCAGCCGTGTGGAGTGGGAGAATCAGCAGCGTAAGAAGCAGAACCTGAAGCCGCTGGAGATGGACGAGCTGATAGCGAAGGCCTGGCGGTTTGTGCGCGAACGGTTCCGCAGCTACCAGTCCGAACGTAAACAGCATGGCCTGAAGCGCGCCCGCGCCCGACGTGACGCGGACAGAGCCCGTAAGGATATTGTGACGCTGGTGAAACAGCAGCTGACGCGTGACTACGCCAGAGGGCGTTTCGTCGGCGACAGGGATGCTCTCGAGCGTGAGCTGGAGCGGCGCGTGAAAGAGCGCATGCTGATGTCGCGT
>Ga0153918_1000166_pt1 | contig 44045 bp, 26 predicted proteins | sample TSFL002MetaG_FD_104687 | JGI IMG/M metagenome (GOLD analysis project Ga0153918, IMG submission 104687) | Attine ant fungus gardens microbial communities from Florida, USA - TSFL002 MetaG | ecosystem: Host-associated > Fungi > Mycelium > Unclassified | place: USA: Florida, Paynes Creek Historic... | reverse complement strand
TATGCTCACGGCAAGATCTTTTGCAGAACACCAGGTACATGGCCTGCAGGCAGGTGCAGATGATTACGTGGCCAAGCCATTTGACCCAACCGCGCTTGTATTAAAAGCCAGAAATACGATACTGCAACGCCGCATAATGCGTGAAAAATATCGCAGCACTATTATGGTAACGCCAGCCGTTGCTGAGGTCAAAGCTTCTGCCGATGATGACCTGCTGGCCAAGATCACCCAGCACATTGAAGTCAATATTGACGACCCTGAACTGGATAATGAAAGTGTTGCCCAAGCCGTAGGCATCAGTAGGCCCCAGTTATACCGCAAAATTAAAGCGCTTACGGGTATGAGCGTTGTTGATATCATTAAAGAAGTGCGCCTGGCCCATGCCCGCGAGATGCTGGCCGAGCGCAAGTTTAACGTCAACGAGATTGCCTATAGGGTGGGTTTCACCGATTCTGATTACTTCAGCAAATGTTTCAAAGCAAAATGGGGGATGACGCCCTCGGAGTTTGCAAAATCAGAGCTATATACAGTTCAATAAAAGTTTATACTTCGTTAACTCAATTTTCGGGTTTTAAAGAAATGTCATCTCTTCTTATGGTTGAGATGACATTTTTGCGATAGGCTAGACGAGCGATAGCGAAGTTTAAAAGGCAGTCCTCAGAGATGCTTCGTTTCTCAGCATGATATAACAACTACTCAATGATATTGTGAATGGCATCCGATTGAACGAATTCGATATGTTCTGAGACCTATTTCACTTTTCTACGCTTCATTTTTAATCAATAATGTTATTTTGACATTTAATAGCTTCCTGCGTTCGATTTTAAGCTGTTTTTATAGCTATATGAACAATTTTTACGGATTTTTGAGCAAATTTTCGGGGGCTGAATTATCGTCGTCAAATAATTTTGAATGTCTCAAGTAGCCTAAGGGTTACCTGGGGTACTGAAACCAATTAATACAAACCCGGGCAATCCTGGTACATTACACGAAACGATTTTGGTGGTTTTTAGCTGAATGGTTAAAGGTCTTTTCAATGCCTTGTAACCGCTGAGCACATACGCCCAAATCAATTCGAGCCCTTTTTTAGAAACCAAATTAAGACCAATATATGAAGCACCTTTACACTAACAACCGTTTTCCTGAAACCTGAAATCAGCTGATTTAATTATCAGCTGATTTTATTCGCTCATTCCGCAACGCTGGGCAGCCCCGGACGGGGATGCTATTGCCCTGATTTTAGCACAAAACCAATTAAACTTCACAATGATTCCTCAATTTATTAGAAGACTGGTCCTTCTGGCGACAGCTGTCGTTTTGGTGGCCGGTTGCCGGAAAAAAGCATTTGATGATTTCTACGGCCGACCTGCTACCCTGCAGCCTCCCATTTACAACGTATTAGATTCTAGAAAAAACTTCACCACCTTTTTGGCGCTGATTGATAAATCAGGGTACAAAAAATCGCTTTCAGGCGGCGGCTACTGGACGCTGTTTGCTCCTAATGATGCTGCCTTTCAAAAGTATTTTGCAGATAACAACACTACACTTGCCAATATAGATAGTGCTACCGCCCGCAAAATTGTTCAATACTGCCTGATTTATAATGACTTTGAAACCAATCACATCGCAGATTATCAGTCTGACGCGGGTTGGGTGCCAAATGCGGCCTTCAAACGTATGACCAACTATTACGATGGTTTTTACAAAGGCCAGGGGCCTGATGGCGCTTCAACGGTGCTGCTGTCATCAAACAGAAACCAGTCTACCAACGGCAGCTCATTCGTGTTTGGCGATAACAACAATAAGTACATCCCTTTCTTCTATTCGTCATACATGTCTGCCATGGGTCTGAGCGCTGCTGATTACAATGCCTTTTACCCAAACTCAACCTACACCGGCTTTAATGTTGATCAGGCACAGGTAGTTAATAAAGACCTGATTGCAGAGAACGGCGTGGTGCACGAGATAGACCGCGTGCTTAGCCCGCTGCCCAACCTGGAGCAGTATCTGGCCACCAACAGCCAGTATAGCGAGTTCAGAAAGCTTTTTGAACAGTACATGACGCTTTATATCCCTAACGTTGATGCAACGGCCCGCTATAAAATATTAACCGGTTCATCAAGTACGGTTTATATCAAGCAATACTCGCCGCTGCTGGCTTTTGCTCCCAATAACGAGAACTATGTTAAGTCTAACGTTTATGATGCGCAGTCTGATGGCTATACCATGGTTGCGCCAAATAATACTGCACTTACCCAATATCTTAATAACGTTATTCTGGAGTTTTATGGTTCTGTAGACAAGCTGCCGGCATCAATAATCGCCGATTTGTTAAATGCACATTTATACAACACTACCGCCTGGCCTTCAAAATTTGCTACTACAGCTAATTTCCAGAATGAAACTACTAAGCTAAGCTTCAGCACAGACCTGGCCGAGAAGAAAATGTGCAGCAACGGCATTTTCTACGGCTCTAATAAGGTGCAACAGGCCAACGTGTTCAGTACCGTTTACGCCAGGGCTTATCTTGATCCTAACTACTCTTTGATGTGGCGCATTTTGAATAACCTTAAGATTGCCATTACATCACCAACACAGCGCTATACCATTTTCATGCTGCCAGATACTTATCTGCGTGCGCTGGGGTATGATTATAACACTACGACCAACGCATTTACGCTAACCGTAAATGGGACGGTAGTTGCCGGCGGCGACCAGTTACAGCGCCTGGTTAATCTACATGTAATCAATACGCCTAATAATGAGTTAAACAGCCTGGCCGGTTCTGGTATTCTGGAAACCTACGGCGGCGAATATATGAAATGGAACGCTGGACAGATATTTGCCGGCGGTAACGTTGAAACCGGTGTAAATGCCACCGTAGGTGCATCGAGAGATTATATTAACGGCCGCATTTATTATCTCAACTCAGGCAACTTAATTTATCCAACAGGTACCCTGGCGTCACAAATTAAAAAATTAGCCAATGTAGCTACTGATCCTTATTATGATTTTTATCAGTACCTGATTAACTCTACTGCTTATAATGCAGTGTCTGGAGAGTTCTCTTTCGTGGTTTCTGGCGCTAACTATACAGTATTCATTCCTACCAAGGCCGCTATTCTGCAGGCTGTTAAAGATGGCTATTTGCCGGGTACAGTATCCGGCACAACTGTAACGCCAACTTACAACCCAACCAGCATTGATGATAAAGCCAAGGTAACCAAGTTTATACAATACCATATCATTAATGGTGTAGCCATCGCAACCGATGGTAAGAAGAGCAACGTATCTACCGCTTTCCAAACCTTTCTGGTTAACTCTCTGGGCGATAAGGTAACTGTTACCGTGAAAAATCAGCCCAACAACATGACGCTGACCGACAACTTTGGCCGTACATCAAATGTGGTAAACGGTTCGGCCAGCAACTATCTGGGCACCAGAGCACTCTTTCATCAAATTGATAACTACCTGAAGTATAACTTCTAAGCATCGGCATTTTATGAGAAGAAATTTATATATTTTATTGATCTGTGCCGTTGCGGTTTGCGTGGGCGGTATACAGCTCAGTTGGGCACAAACAACCGGCGGCGTGCTTATTAAAGGGCGCGTTACAGATAAAGCCGGCCCGCTTGTTGGCGCCACTGTAATTGAACAGGATAAAGATAACCGTACCATTATTGGTGTGGCTACAGATATTGACGGTAATTTTGCACTTCACATCAGCGATGTAACGCACAAACTGGTAGTGTCACTCATCAGTTACGAGACGCAGAGCCTGACCATCGGCCCTAAAAGAACCTTTGAGGTTTTTATGAAACCAAATTCGCGCGATTTGAATGAGGTTATTGTAAAAGCCAGACCGCAGGTTAATAACGGCAGCGGTTTATTGATTGACGACAGGGACCGTACCACTTCAACCTTAACACTGAACGCTAAAGATGTGGAAGAGTTGCAGGCCACCACTATTGACCAGGCTATTCAGGGCCGTTTGCCGGGGGTGGATATCGTATCCAACTCTGGTGATCCGGGCGCGGGTATGTCTATCAAAATTCGCGGTACGGCAACCATCAACGGTGCTACTAATCCGCTGATCGTGCTGGACGGTGTACCTTTTGAAACTACGGTACCATCTGACTTTAACTTTTCTACAGCAGACAATAACCAATATGCCGACCTTTTAAGCATTGCCCCGTCTGATATCAAGGATATTTCTATCCTGAAAGATGCCGCTGCAACAGCTGTTTGGGGATCAAGGGCAGCTAACGGCGTACTCATCATCAACACCAAGCGTGGTGTAAAAGGAGCGCCTACCATTTCATACACTTTTAAGGGTACCAGCACTGAGCAGCCGGGCAGCATTCCGCTGTTAAACGGTGATCAGTATACTACCTTAATTCCGGAAATGGTGATGAACGTTAACGGCTTACCGCTTAATATGTTTAACGTTAAGGAGTTTCAGTTTGACCCGCAAGATCTTTACTATTATAATAACTATACCCAGAACACCGACTGGATAAAAGCTATTTCCAGAACAGGTTCGGTATATGATAACAACCTGTCGCTCTCCGGCGGTGGCGATAAGGCACGTTACTTTGCATCGGTAGGGTACAACACTCAAACCGGTACCACCATAGGTACAGGCCTGCAGCGCCTCAACACCAGGCTCAATTTGGACTATATCGTGTCAGACCGTATCCGGTTTACTACTTACGTGGCCTATGCGCACTCTAATACCCTGTATAACTATTCTGCCAGTGCAAACGGTACCGGTAACGGCAACGTACGTGGCGTGGCAGCCATCAGGGCGCCAAACAGTAGTATTTATGCTTATAACGAGTATGGTATATTGACGCCAAACTATTTTACGCCAGCATCAGACGTACAAGGGCAATATCCTGGAACCTACAACCCGGTAGCATTGGCCAATACTGCGCTTAACGAGGCGGTGAATGACCGTATTACACCTCACTTCTCACTGCAATACAACATCGTTAAAGGTATACTGAATGCAACCGGCGATGTGGTTTTTGATATCAGCAACGGCCGGCAGCACCGTTTCTTGCCGCAGCAGGCAACCGGCAGGCCGTTTACAGAAACAACTGTAAACCAAACTTCGGTTTCTGATTATGATAGCTATAACGTATCTACCAAAGCCAACTTGGTTTATACGCCAGATCTGGGCGATAAAAACTCATTCTCTGGTCTGGTATCGCTGCAAAGCAATGATTCAAAATCTGTAACCCAGGGACAACGGTCATCTAACACCGCTTCAGACGAATTGCAGGACCCGCTATCGCCAGGCCGTTCAAATGTGGCTGGAGCGTTGCTTTCATCAACCACACAAGCAAGATCGGTTTCTGCGCTCATTAATGGTCAGTATAAGTTTCTTGATCGCTATATCGTCAACGTGGCTTTACGGGGCGACGGTAGCTCAAGATTTGGTTCAAACAAACGTTATGGTTTGTTCCCAGCCATCTCTGGTCGCTGGCGTGCATCCGGCGAGCCGTTCATGAAGAAGTTTTCTAAATGGATGGACGACCTGAGCTTCCGTGGTGGTTACGGTGTGAGCGGTAGTGCACCCCGTAGTGATTATTTGTTTTTTGGCAAATATTCACCCAGCGATAATACCTATGCCGGTGCGCCAACTGTATATCCAAGCAACATTCAGTTGGATAACCTGCGCTGGGAAACATTGCAAGGTATTGATGCAGGCTTTAACCTGATTATGTTTAATAACAGGCTGAATATAGATTTTGGTGTCTACCGTAACCGTACAAAAGATCTGTTCAGCACGGTTAATCTGGCAGCCTACAACGGTTTCAGTTCGGTGTTGATCAATGCCGGTACGCTGGATAACCAGGGTTATGAGCTGAATATTATTTCTACACCAATACGTACCAAAAACATTGTTGTAGATTTTGCCTTCAACATTGCAAATAACGTTAACGCCCTGCGCTCGGTAAATCCAAACTATCCTGTACAAAGCGGTAACACCAACACCAATGGCAGTTATTTAGGTCTGTTACAGATCAACAACCCCTTGGGCTCTTTCTACGGTTACCGTTACAAAGGTGTGTATAAAGATGCTGATGCTACTATTGCACGCGGTGCAAGCGGCAACAAGCTGATTAGTCCAGACGGTACTCCTGTGCAAATGCGGTTCAATTATCCTGCGGTAGACTACAAATTTCAGCCGGGTGATGCCATGTATGAGGATGTTAACCACGATGGTAACATCAACTTCCAGGACGTGGTTTACCTGGGCAACAGTAACCCTAAGTTTACCGGTGGTTTTGGTCCAAGCATTACCTGGCACGGCAATTTCAAACTGCAGGCCTTCTTCAACTTCCGTACTGGTGGCCAGATTGTAAACGGCACCGAAATGAGTACTACCAGCATGTATGGTTTCAACAACCAAAGCACCGCGGTACTGAGAAGATGGAGACGCCCTGGCGATGTTACGGACATACCGCGAGCCCTCTATCGTTCGGGCTATAACTGGCTTGGATCTGACCGCTATGTAGAGAACGGTACTTACCTGCGTTTCAGATCAATTACGGCAAGATATAACTTTAACCGTGCCTTGGCTGCCAAGCTAAAAACCAAAAACCTGAGCGTTTACTTTACGGCAGAAAACCTGCTCACGTTCACCAACTACACCGGGCAAGACCCAGAGGTGGCCGTAAGGGGAGAGGGCATTAATCAGATGGCGATAGATAACTCTACCACACCGCCGCTTAAACAATTTACGCTTGGTTTATCCGCAACTTTTTAATGAGTGTTGAAATGAGAAAGATAGCAACGATATTATTATTGATACTGGTAAGCGCCGGTAACTACTCGTGCAATAAATACCTTGATCTGAAGCCTAACGACGGCATTATCAGAGATATTTTCTGGCAGTCAAAAGAGCAGCTTCAGGCCGCAACCTTGGGCTGTTACAATGCCATGGAAGATGTACCCAGTGGCAAAACGCCCGCCGAACTGTTTTTTGTTTGGGGCGAGTTGCGCGCTGATATGATTTCACCCGGTTTGGGCATGGGCGCTGAGGAACTGAGTTTTGTTAACTACAACATACTCAGTACAAATACTTTTGCAGACTGGCGCAATATTTACCGTGTAATTAACATCTGTAATACGGTGATTGATTTTGGTCCGAATGTAAAAAACATTGACGCCACATTGTCAACCGCAGAATTGAACGGTTATCTGGCCGAGGCACTCACCGTGCGGGCAATGATGTACTTCTATCTGGTACGCACCTTTGGCGATGTGCCGATGAAGATCAAGGCAACAGCAACAGACGCTGATATTACCAATATTGCCAAAACGCCTAAAGCAGATGTATTGAAACAGATTGTAGCCGACCTTAAACTGGCTGAAGGCTATGCGGTTGAGACCTATAATAATAACACGTTTGACAAGGGCCGTGTTACTAAATACACCGTTTATGCAGTTGAGGCGGATGTTTACCTGTGGCTGGATGATTACGCTAACTGTATTGCCGCTGCCGATAAGATTATCAACTCCAACAAATTTGCCCTGGTACCCGGCAATTCAGCCTGGTTCAACACGGTTTTTGGCAACGGTAACTCGGTAGAAGGGATTTTTGAGCTACAGTTTGACCAGCAAATCCTCAACCCTTACTATGCCATGTTTACCACCAGCAAAAGGCGGTACATAGCTGCCAATAATGTGCTGAGCGACATCTATACCATTGATCCGCAGAAGGCAGAAAATATTGATATCCGCGGTATTGATGCGGCTGTTCGCCCAAGCGATCAAAGTATCTATAAGTATCTGGGCCTTAGCGATGATGTAGCACGTACACAGGACGGATCTTATGCGCATTGGATATTTTATCGCTATGCAGATATCCTGCTGTTAAAAGCCGAGGCTTGCATTAACTCCGGTCGCGGTCAGGATGCGCTTGACATCATCAGTCAGATTCGTCAGCGCGGGCATGCACTGTCATTCTCGGAAGAATCCCCACTGCCTGATGATGTTGCCGGTTTAACAGATTACCTGGTAAAAGAGCGTGCAAGAGAGTTTGCTTACGAAGGTAAACGCTGGTATGACCTGCTGCGCAACGCCAAACGCAACAACTATGCAAGGATGGATATTTTGCGGGAAGCGGTCCTGAATTCGGTACCGCCATCTGTGCAGCAATCAGCATTGAATAAGCTGAAAGACCCGAACAGCCATTATCTGCCAATATTTTATACAGAGATTCAAAATGATCCGCTGCTCATCCAAAATCCATTCTATAAATAATAGCCAACCAAATTATAAAAAGATATGAGAACGATATTTTTTAAACGGATCTCGATGTGGCTTAGCGCACTGCCGGTGTTGTTTGTCCTGCTGTTTAGCAGTTGCGCCCGTGAGCACATCAACTTTAATACTACCAGTGTAGTAAATATGTACAGCTACCTGGAGCAAGACCCTGCTAACTTCTCCATGTTTAAGCAAATTGTAGATAAGGCAGGTTACGGAGATTTCTTGAACTCTTACGGTACCTATACACTTTTTGCCTCTACAAACGATGGGGTAAAAGCATTTCTGAAAGCCAATAACCTGGCTAACATTGATGCAATTGATCAGGCAATGGCTAAAAAAATTGTCAGCATCAGCCTTATTGCCGATACCATTAATACCTCATTATTCACCGATGGTAAGATGCGTACGCCTACCACCTCGGGCCAGTTTCTGATAACCGGTGCACAAAATACAGGAGGTGCAAGTTCTGTTACCATTAACAGGCAGGCAAACCTGGTAAAAGGTAATATTAGGCTGGGCAACGGTATTGTGCACGTTATTGATAATGTACTGATGCCGGCGCAGCTCACATTGGCAAAAATGATAGAGCAAGACCCTAGCTACTCCATATTTTCTGATGCGTTGAAAGCTACCGGTTTTTATGATACACTAAATGTGGCCAGTGCCGATCAGACCAATCCGGCCCGCAAATATCTTACGCTGATTGCCGAAACCAACACGGTGTTTGCGGCAGCAGGAATCCCTGATTTTAATACGTTGAAGGCAAAGTATTCAACTACCGGTAATCCAAAAGATCCAACTGATAGCCTTTACCTGTTTGTGGCCTACCACATCCTGCCGGAGTTGTCTTTCATGTCAGACATCGTTGCCGTATCATCGCACCCAACATTGGCACCGCTTGAGGTAACTACAAGTATGCTGCAGGGCGAAGATGTGTTGTTAAATAACGATACTTTCAATGGAGTACTTGAACCGGGCGTGGCCCTTGTTCGCTCGCTGAGTGACTTTCCTGCGCAGAATGGCGTGCTACACTCTGCCGCGGCAAATTATAAGATCAAGGTGCGCGAACCATCGGCAGTATATTTTGACTTTGCCGATCAGCCCGAAATCCGTCGTGCGCCTGGTGTTTTCCGTGTACTGGGTTTGCCAAATAACGCTATTTATTTCTCTAATGGCGATCTGGCCGATGTAAGTTGGGTGTCCCGCGCATCTTCAGATCAGAAACTGTATTATAATACTACCGGCGTTGTACCTGCCGCTGGCGACTATTTTTATGGTAACGATTTTGTGTATTTCGGTACTCGTTTCCAGCCAGGCTCTGGCGGTGGTATCGCTATGATGGAAATCACCTTTAGAACACCGTTGTTGGTTCGCGGCCGCTACAAAGTGTGGATAGATTGGAAAAGGGTAGCCGGCACCGCCCCGATAGTGGTAAGTTTTGATGGTGCAGATCTGCCTACAACCTTCACCCCGAATGACATTGTGAGCGACAAAGACAATGATGCTGTGCTGGAATCAAAAGGATTTAAACGGTATACAGAGTCGCCTGTAACAAACAACTCGAACAGCTTTGTAAGTAAAATGGTTGGCGTGATTAACGTAACAACCACAGACAGGCACTATATCAAGTTCAGGCCTACCGGTTCCATCGCCACCCAAATCCCGATGGATGCGGTAGAGTTCCGTCCGATAGATATGCAAAGTCAAATCTTGCCGAAACTGGGCAGAGATGGATCCCTTAAATACTAATCAAGATTTTTAACACGACCAATTGATCATGAATCATATCAAAATAAAGATTTTAGTGCTGATGGTACTGATGGCTGCTGGCATCTCCTGCAAAAAACAGTGGGATAGCCAAAGTGCAGGTACAGATCAGCAGCTGAACCAAAACCTTATGCAAGCCATCAGTGCCCAAAGTAACCTCAGCACCTTTGCCGGTTACCTGTCAAAACTGGGTTATGATAAGCTGCTTTCATCCAGCCTTACCTATACCGTTTGGGCGCCTGATAATCAGGCGCTCAGCGCTATAGATCAATCAATAGTTGCTGATACGGCCAAGTTGCGGGCGTTTGTAAACAATCATATCGCCAAACAAAGCTTCTTTACTGCCGATGCCAAAACCGGCATTCGTGTGCGCACACTGGGTGGCAAACGCATCACCTTTACTTCTACAGGCGTGGAAGATGCCACCATTACCACCCCCAACCGCTACGTGGCCAACGGCGTACTGCATATTATTAACAAAGCGTTGCCGCCAAAAATGAATATCTATGAGTTTATCAAGAATCTGACAGGCACCGGTCAACTGGTGCGGACCTACATCCTCGGTCAGGATACCAGCTACACAGATACTACCAAAGCTACCGTTTCTGGCATTGATAAAACTACCGGAAAACCCATTCTGGTAGCTGGAACCGGTTTGGTGAGCATGAACAAATATGCCGCCAGAGTAGCCAACATTCAGAGCGAAGACAGCCTGTACACCTTCTTTGTATTGACGGATAATGCCTACAACAATGAGCGCAATAAAATAAGCAAGTACTTCAAAACCGTTAGCGGCTCGGTTGATACTACCATGAATATGCTGGCCGCTCTCAATGTACTGAAAGACGTTGCCGTGAAAGGCGTGGTACTGCCAGCTAATTTACCAGCCAGCTTAAAATCGGTAAACGGCGTGCCTGTACCAATTGATAAATCGACCATTTTACAGACTTACCAGGCCAGCAACGGCATTGTTTACGTGATAGACAAAATGGACTTTGCGGTGTCTGATAAGATTACGCCGATCATCATCCAGGGGGAGGCACCTACATTTTTTGCCCGTACAGACCGTCGTTCCAACTATGCCTACCGCGTAAAGAACGATCCAAACGGTATTACCTATCATGATCTGATGGTATCAGGTTCGGGCCTGCCGGCTGCTTATTATGCCGGGTATCGCCTTAGCAATCTTTACACCTGTCAATACAAGGTGATCTGGCGTGCAATTAATGATTTCTATACTACCAATACCAATATTTCACAAAGACTAGGTTTCTCAATGATTAGAAATACAGTTGGCCGTGACGGATTTTTGCCGCTGGTGCAGTTTCCTTATACCAACGTAACACCACTTAACTACAATGAGGTTACGCTAACCGGCGCCACCAATCCTAATCCCACAGCTGGCGGAACCATCAGCGTGGTTAGCGGTACGCTTAGTGTAGACAAGTATTCATCGGTAGATATGTTTTTGCAGGGCGCCAACAGTACAACGGTAAACGCCAATATTTTCACTGCAGATTATATCAAACTTATCCCAATCCTCAATTAACACCGTACAGATTATGCATAAATTTACTTTATCAGCCATATCCATCTTTTCTTGCTGCGTGCTGTATGGTGTTAGTGCAAATGCACAGCAAACAGACGCCATATCGGCGGCCCGCAAAGACAGTCTTGCATTATACAAAGCCGATTCTACCCGCCGGGCGCAGGGTAGCAAATTTACCGGCTTCCTGCGTGATGCTGCCACTGGTAAACCTGTGAGCGGCATGAACATCAGCGTTGAAGCTTACTCTGCCGCCTTGAGCGATGATAAAGGTCGCTTTACCATCAGCGTGCCTAATTATGATGCCGTTTTAGTAGTAAAAGGGCAGGGCTATCAGCTCAAAGAAATCCCGCTGAAAGGCCGTAAAAAACTGCCTGATGTGCTGCTTTTTGAAGAGTCGTTCAATTCGGTTTATGACGAGGCCAACCTGGTTACCCGCCCAATGGCCATGAACCGTACATCAAATGCGGTTAACATTGTAAATACCCAGGGTTCATGGGAAAACACGAGTGCCGAAATGCCAGACACCTATTTGCAAGGTAAAGTGGCAGGCCTGAGCGTGGTACGCAGATCAGGATCGCCAAATGCCGGCGCTAATCTTTTCCTGCGTGGCTTTAGCTCGCTGTTTGGCACTAACGCACCATTGGTTATTGTTGATGGAATGATCTATGATACCAACCAATATGGCAGCTCGCTCATGAGCGGGCACACACGTAACCCATTTGGTAATCTTGATCTGCGCGATATCCAGAGCTTCACTGTACTGAAAGATGCAAGCGCCAGTGTTTATGGCACCAAAGGCGCAAACGGCGTGATCCTCATCACCACAAACAGTCATCCTGAGCTGGCTACACGTATTGACCTGGGTATTTATGGCGAGTACAACTACATGGGCAATAACAGAATGCTGCCGCTGATGAAAGCAGGAGACTATCGCCTCTACCTTGCGGACGTACTGAAATCAAGCGGTATGACGCCAGAGCAGGTTGCGGCTCAGCCTTATTTTAACGACAATCCGTCAAGCCCGACTTACGCCATGTACCATAACGACAGGAACTGGCAAAAACAGGCGTTTAAAAATGGCTTCAATCAAAACTATAACCTAAGGGTATCAGGTGGCGATAACGTTGCCCGTTACGTACTTTCTTTAGGTTATGCAAATAATAAAGGCATCACCCAAAATACCGGGGTTACCAAGTTTAACACCAGGTTTAACGCCGATCTGAATATTAGCAGGCACCTTACGGTAAACGCCAACTTGTCGTTCAACTATGCGCAGCAGAATCTTTTTGATCAGACCGCATCAGAAACCAGTCCGCTTTATCTGAGTATGATTAAATCGCCGTTGGTGGGTGTTAATGATGTTAACGCGCAGGGCGTGCCGTCGCCCAACCTGGCCGATGTGGATGCATTTGGTATAGGTAACCCGCAGGCGGTTTTCAACAAAGCCAAAGAGAACGACCAGAACTACCGCTTTTTGGGTGGATTAAACTTTAAATATGATTTCAATAAAAGCTGGGCAGTTCAAACACTGATTGGTTTAACTGCCGATAAAGTACGCGAAAATTACTTTGTACCACGCGCTGGCGTGGCTAATGATACCACTGCTAATGGGGTAGTAGATAGTCGCCTGGGTTCGCAGGTGCAAAGGCTGTTTAATATTTACAGCGATACCCGTGTTACATTTAATCATACTTACAATCGTATCCATTATATTGGTTTGAATCTGGGTGTTCGTTTTTCATCATTCAACACCGAGACCAACTATAACCAATCTTACAACTCGGCAATTGACCAGCTGATTACCGTTGGTAACGGAGATCCATTGCTGAACCGCACAGGCGGTGAACTAGGCAAATACCGCTGGCTGAACAATTATTTTACCGGCGATTACCGCTTGTATAACAAATACATTTTCAATGTAACTGTTGCTGCCGATGCGTCTTCACGCTTTGGCGATCGTGCCGATGGTATGGATATCGGTGGTAAAAAGATGGCTTTACTGCCTGCTGTGTCTGCCGCATGGATTGTATCATCAGAGAAATTTTTGGCCGATGTAAATATGCTGGAAATGCTGAAACTGCGCGCCAGCTACGGCCTTACCGGTAATGATGACATTGGTAACTATGCATCTAAACAATACTACATCTCGCAAAACTGGTTGGGTATGCAGGGGTTGATCCGTGGTAACGTGGGTAACCCTTACCTGCAGTGGGAAGTAAATAAAAAACTGGATCTGGGTTTGGATGCTTCGTTTTTCCAGGAGCGTATAGGTTTGACGTTTGATTATTTTCGTAATACCACCTCGCATATGATCACCCGTTCAACAGCGCCAACAGTTTCTGGCCTGGAGTATGTGGTAAGCAACGGCGGCGGCATGAAAACCGATGGCTATGAACTTGCTATAAACGGAAGGATCATCAACAATAGCAAATTTAAGTGGGATCTGGGCTTCAATATCTACACTTATCGTAACCGCATCACTGCACTGCCATCAACCTATTTAAGTTCTTATTATGGTGCTACCATTTTAACGCAGGTAGGTGCACCGGCAGGGCTGTTTTATGGCTACCGCACCGATGGCATTTACAGAAGCAATGCAGAGGCCGCGGCTGCCGGTATCTCGGTTCGTAACAGCCAGGGTATTCCTGTTGCGCAGCAAGGTGGCGATGTGAAGTTTGTAGATGTAAACGGCGATCATATTATTGATGATGCCGACAGACAGGCTATTGGTAACCCTAATCCTGATTTTTCTGGCGCTATCACCACCGGCTTCACTTACGGCCGTGTTAGCCTTAATGCTTTGATCACTTTCAGTAAAGGCAATAAAGTTTATAATGAAACCCGTCGTTTGCTGGAGTCAGAATCTGGTCCGCAAAACCAGCTGACATCAGTTAACAACAGGTGGCGTGTAGATGGTCAGCAAACCAATATGCCAAGAGCGGCTTATGGCGATCCAACCATGAACAACTCGTTCTCTGACCGTTGGATTGAAGATGGCTCATACCTGCGCCTCAGAACGCTTTCGGTTACTTATGACGTGCCGCTGAGATACAAAGGTTTCAAATACCTCAAAGTATACGCAACAGGTAATAACCTGCTCACATTCACCAAATACCTGGGTTATGATCCGGAGTTTGCGCCAACAGGCAACCTGTTAACCAATGGCATTGACAACCTGCTCGATCCGCAGTTTAAAACCATTATGCTGGGTGTGCGCATAGGTATCTAATTAATTGACTTTTTATTTAGACGACAATGAGAAACAAGATATTTAAAATAGGTGGCCGTGTGCTGTTGATCTCGTGCCTGCTGCTTTCATTTTCATGCAAAAAATTGCTGGATGTATCGCCAGAGGATGCGGTAGAGGCCAAAAACAACTACCGTAATATTAACGATGCCAACGCCGCGGTAATTGGTATTTACGGTCAGCTGCAAACCATAGCAGATCGTTATATTATTTTAAACGAACTACGCGGCGACTTGGTAAGCCCGACTACCAATGCAGACCGCTACCTGCGTGAAATTAGCGAACACAACGTATCAGCAGATAACCCATGGGCAGATCCAAAACCGTTCTACAAGATCATTATGAATTGTAATGACGCGCTGGCCAACTTTAAGATCATGCTGAGCAACGCCCGTATGCGTCAGGAAGAATACAACCAGCGTTATGCAGATATTATTGCGGTGCGTGCCTGGCTTTACCTGCAGGTAGGCATCCACTGGGGAAATGTTCCTTACGTAACAGACCCACTGGCTTCAATTGATGATTTAAAGGATAGTTCTAAATTTCCGAAACTGGCATTTAATGATTTGCTTGATAAGCTGATTGCCAGTATGCAGGGCATTTATTTAGATGGCTACACCTCAACAACGGCAACAGGCTCCAACAGTAACTCATTATTAACCACAGTTGATGGGTACTCTACCGGCTTAATGTTCATCAACAAACGCTGCTTGTTGGGCGATCTGAACCTTTGGCGTGGTAATTATTCAGACGCGTCAACTCAATACCGTTACGTGACCGAGCAAGGTTACAGAAATGATCAGGGTGCAGGTAACATCAGCTTCTGGCAGTATAAGGCTACTTACAGCAACTTTAACATCGTTTACAATATTGCCGGCGATGAGCAATCATTGAAGGACGATAATACCGACGTAGCGGGTTGGAGAGCTATCTTCGGTTCATCTGCACAGGGTACAGATATCAGTGCCGAGTGGATCTGGACGATGCCGTTCGACAAAAACTTTGCGCCTACCAATCCGTTCATTGATCTTTTCTCTATCCAGGGCGGTCGTTACCTGCTTACGGCATCGCAATTTGCTATGGATAAATGGAACTCAGAAACACAGCAGAATGGCTTCCCTTACGACGCCCGCAGTATATTATCTGTGCGGACCATCAACGGTAAGCGGGTGGTTATGAAACCGCTTTACCTGTACCTTAACGGGCCAAACTTTACAGCGCTAAATCCACTGCAAAAACAAGGCCGCTGGTTATTATACCGCACAGCCACGCTCAACCTGCACTTTGCCGAGGCCGCCTGTAGAGATAATTACCTGGATGTTGCCTATGCGCTTACCAACGCTGGCGTAGTACAGGTTTTCAGCGGTATTTTCCCTACAAGAGCGGTTACCAGCACCGGTCGTAATGTGGCTACCGATGCAACCAATATTATGATTACTCATCGTCCGGCTCCATATGATCTGGATGGCCGTATTGGTGATGTACCTTATTTCCGCGCTCCCTGGAACCGCCAGATTGGTACACGTTCAAGGGCCAACCTTAACTGGCTGCCAACATCATTAATTAATAATGCGCCAAATGCGGGTGGTGACCAGATAGGGTTAGAGAACGCCATTATACAAGAGGATGCCGAAGAGTTGGCTTTTGAAGGCCAGCGCTGGGGCGATCTGTTGCGCGTATCATTACACCGTAACGATATGTCATTTATTGCCGAAGCTGTTTACCAGAAACTGTTGAGAGACGGCAACCCTAATGCGTCAACTGCTAAAGCCAAATTATTGAGCAAAGATGGGGTTTACCTCCCGTTTAAAATGTAAACACTGGCATGTCACCCGGTCAGCAATCGGGTGACATGTTTTAAACTGACAAGTATGAAAAAAGATAATGTAACCGTTGCGGATTTGACTATGGGCGCCGGCGGAATGCTTGGTCAGTCGCTGATGGATAAGGTAGCCAATAAGCTTATCGGCGATATAGAAAACGGCAAATATGAGTTAGGGCAGCAAATTCCATCTATCAATGTGCTGGCCCGGGAACTGGATATGGCACGTGATACGGTTGAGCGGGCCTATCGTAAATTAAGATCATTAGGCTACGTAAAGTCTGTTCCAGGATCGGGGTATTTCGTTTGCCATCCAAGGGGGGCTGGTAAAGCCAGAGTGCTATGTCTTACAGATCGTTTAACCGACGAAAAGCAGGCGCTGTATAATGAAGTTACCCGCGCCCTGGGAGGAGAGGACAACGTTGACCTGCAAACTTTTCAGAACAGATTTACGCTGGATAGTATCATTCTTAATTATAGCGATAAGTATCAGTATTTTGTACTGATTACAGTAGATGCAACCCAGTTACAAAACGAGACCATGTGGCTGTCATTAAGAAACCTGCCTGCCGATAAAGTGATAGTTCTAGGGCCGGAAGTTTTCCCGTTTTCTCCCCTGGCGCATGTTTACCAGGATGGTCGTCAGGATATTTTTAATATACTGATGGCTCAGAAAGAACGGTTAACCGGTTTCTATCAGGAGCTGGTGCTGTTATCTGCCCAAGATTACCTGGTTCCATTGAGTATCCGCGAAGCTTTGTTTGCATTTTGTTGCAATGTGGGTATCAGATTCAGCTGCAGCAACTCAAATGCCGAATGCCTGAAGGCCGGCATGTTGTTCATCACCTATCATGACGACGAGCTTTTTAACCTGCTGAACCAACTGAGAACTACCGATCTGGCCATTGGCAAAGATGTGGGCATCATCACTTTTCATGATAATATTTTCAAGGAGTTCTTAAATCTTACGGTCATCACGCCTGATTTTAAGCAGGCCGGCAAGGCCATATCAGGTGTTGTAAACGGTGAGCAGGAGGGACGTATCTGTAACCCTTACCAGATGATCTTAAGGTTATCAATCTAATTTAATACCCCTACTAAATAACCTTATTTTCAAGGATATGTATTGATGTGTAAATATTTATACAATTGAAATTGAATAGGTTAAAGAGCAAAAAACTATTTATCTTGGTTTGCCGGATTTTTATCGGGCGCATCAAACCATTTATAATAGTTTAATCATTTACCCAGCTTTAAATTTTGGCGATAGATTGCTGATCATTAATGACTGGCTAACCAAACTAAGCATAAGCCTATGAAAAAAATACCCCTGTTACTTTTGCTTACAGTTGTTTACGTTATGAGCCATGCTCAAGCTGTAAAGCCACACCCATCTACAGTAAAACTATTTTTTGAGAAAGCATTTCTGCATACCGATCGTGATATCTACACGCCCGGCGACACCCTTTGGTTTAAAGCCTACTTAATCAACGCACAGGATAAAAAACTGAAAGAATTAAGCCAAAATCTCTATGTTGATTTGATTGACCCTAACGGGCATCTGCTTAACTCCATCAATATAAAGGTACAAAACAACGAGGGGCATGGTGATTTTGCGCTGCCCGATTCCATTCCCGCAGGCTATTACCGTATCAGGGCCTATACCACCTGGATGCGCAATTTTGGCAACTACTTCGTTTTTGAAAAAAAGATAGCCCTATTACAACCGGCAAAAACAGGTTCGGCCACATTGAAGGGCAAGCAACTCCCTGGTATTGCCAAGGAGCCTTCGGTGCGCTTTTTTCCTGAAAGCGGCTCGATGATAGAAGGCGTTGCCGGCATAGTTGCGATAAAGGCAGAGGATGCCAATGGCAAAGGGCTGAAAGCGTCCGGAGCCGTTTTATCCTCGGCAGGAGATACCGTAACGCATTTTACTTGTGATTCGTTAGGGATGGGCCTGATGGTATTGCTACCCGAAGCGGGACGTAGCTATACGGCTTCTGTAAAAATCGGCTCGCGTATATTCCACTACCAGGTGCCTGCTGCTTTAAAGTATGGCTTCGCGTTGCATGTTAAACAGATCGACACCTTGGTGCAGGCGGTAATTAGCTATCGCAATGCCGAAACGTCAGCACCTCCAACAGTTAATATTTTTGTAAAAAGCGTAGGGCGAACCATCATCAGCAAATCGGTTCAGGTGAACGGGGCTCAGGAACAGATTGCCGTTCCCGCCAGCTTACTGCCCGAAGGTATTTGTACTATCATACTGGCAGATCAGGCTGGTAAGCCCAACTGCGAGCGCTTGTTTTTTGTGCATCATCCGGCCAATGGAAAAGAGTTGCTGCTAACTTCAAGTAAATCAGCATCAACAACAACTTTAAATTTACAAACAACACCAGGTGCCAGACTCTCTATGGCTATCATTCAGGACGGATTATTGCTGAAAGACAGCCATACTATGCAGTCGCAAATTTTTCTGGCTTCAGAACTGCGCGGCGCTATAGAGCAGCCCGCAAGATATTTTGATCCTAAAAACGCCAATCGTTTTAAAGAGCTGGATAACCTGATGCTTACCCAGGGCTGGCGCGATTATACCTGGCGCCGGCTGGCAGACTCAGCATTGCGGATCAGTTATGGAATTGATAATGGTATCAATGTTACCGGTACCGTCAAAAACGAAGCACGTAATAAGCCTATACCCAATGCTCATATTACCCTGTTTGCCGGTCAGCTTAGAGGCAATAAAATGTTCCTGACGCAAACCGACTCTGCCGGTCACTTTATTGTGGAAGACCTACCGGTATTTGGTACGCAAACGGCTAGTTTGTCTTCGGTAAATGACAAAGGCAAAAAAGCTGGGCGCATTTATATGGATACCCTGGTACCGATGCCAATCAACACTGCGCCAGGCTTAAAGGAAACAGACACGTTAAGTATTCCCCGCTATTTTACTACTCAAAGCAAACATTTTGACCGGGTTACCCAGCTAAAAGAGGTAAAAGTAAGCGGTAAGAGCAAAAGATTGATTTTACCCAATGGCAGATCTTATTCCCGTTGGGGCGAACCTAAAGTGTTTAACATCACGCCTAAAGATTATGAGTATAAAACACTGGCATGGTATCTCATTCAGTTCACGCCGGCGCACGAGCCCAAAGATATCAGAAAGCCCGGTGTAGCTTATTTCTCGGATGGGCACCTGGTGCCGCCTATTCTGACCATTAATGATCCGGATGCATTAAATGGAACAAGAATACCTCGCAAAGAGGAGCTTGATCTGATTTACAGCCTACCTCTAGATAAAATAAAAAAGATAGAAGCCACGCAGGTAGTTGATATTAGCGGCAGCATAAGATACGTTATAGCACTTACTATTATTGAAAACGGTTTGCAAGACAACCCGGGTACGCTAAGCACCAATATAGCTGGCTATTACCAGGCGCAAACCTTTTACCAGCCTTTAAGCGATGATGGGGCTATTCAATACACTTCGCGGCCAACCGTTGCCTGGCAGCCTGATGTACGTTTGGATGCCGCCGGGCACGCCGCCATCAGGGTGAGTAATAAGCCATCAACCTCATACCAGGTAATTGTACAAGGATTGACGGCAGACGGTTCTCCGTTGAGCCAGGTGCTTCATGTAAGAAACTAGATCATCAACCTAAAAAAACATTTATGGGAGCTTCAACCCAATTGTTACACTCTGTCAGTCCCTGGTGTTTTGAACCGATGACGCTTGCCGAGTTGTGCACTGTAGCCAAAGCCATAGGTATGCACGGAATTGATCTTTGCGGACCGGCGGACTGGGCCACATTAAAGCAGTTTGGCCTGCACTCGTCTATGTGCAACGGGGCAGAGATCAGCCTGACGGAAGGATTTAATAATCCGCAATATCACGCCCAACTATTGGAGCGATATGAAGAGATGATACCGCTGGTTAGCCAAAACGGTTATCAAAATCTTATATGCTTTAGCGGTAACAGAAGAGGAATAAGCGATGAGCAAGGGCTACAAAACTGTGCAGCTGGTATAAAGCCATTGCTTAAACTGGCGGAGGAACACAGCGTAGTTTTATGCATGGAACTGTTAAACAGCAAAGTAGATCATCCAGATTATCAATGCGATTATACTGAATGGGGGGTAGAACTGGCCAATCGTTTAGGATCAAACAACTTTAAACTGCTGTATGATATCTACCACATGCAGATTATGGAAGGCGATATTATTGCCACCATCAAAAAATACAGTTCATACATAGCACATTATCACACAGCCGGAGTGCCAGGGCGCAATGAAATAGATCAATCGCAAGAACTGAATTACCCGGCAATTATACAAGCCATTGCTGATACCGGTTATACCGGTTTCATTGGGCAGGAATTTGTACCGCTATCGGCTGATAAAATTGCTGCGCTAAAAGCCGCCGTGGAATTATGTGATGTCTAATTTTATCGAACTAACCGTTATCCTAACCAAGGGTAGGGATGACAGTTAGTTCGGAGGGAAATGCTCTATTTTAACCACGCCCAACGCTTAGCCCAATCTGCCAGCATCGCTTCGCGCCATTTGCGCACGGTCACGGCACCTTGCCAGCCGCCATCAAAAAGCTCAGGAGCTGATTTATCGGTGTACCAGGTATTGCCTAGTTTAAAATCATTTGCGGTTGGTTTACCGGGCCATACATTATCAATAACCAATGCGCCGCTTTGCGTTTTAAAGCCGGGGATGTTCGAGGTAACCGTGTAGGTAATATCCTCTTTCTGTTTGTGTGCATAGTTAACGGCATAATCGCCGTTACCTAAGTAATAACCGTTCCATTTTTGCTGTCTGTCGCCGGCCTTAATAATCATGGTAAAACAAACAGAATCAGGAGGTATGTTCAGCTTAGGGCCCTCAAAATGAAACTCTAAAATAGAATATACATGTGCCGTATCAAGGTTGGTAGTAGGCCTGCGAATGATATATCTTGGGCTGCGGCTCAGTTTCTCAAAACTGCCGCCCCAGCTTTCGCGCGTAGGGTTATTGGGATCGCCATCCATCATGTATAACAAAGAAGGGGTGTCGCCCATTTTTACATTACCCTTGTAGCGGTTATTATCAAAGTCGTCGCCTAAAGCGCCTGCATTCTGTATAAAATTACCGAAGTAGTTTTTGCTGTTAAATTTGTCAGAGCTGCCGGTATTTGAGAAAAATCCGCGGTAGGATGCATTGTTTTCTATAAACCACAAATCAGGGAAGTTTTTTACGATATAAACATAACTGTTAGCACCCCAGATTTTATTTGGTCCGCCAATCCAGTAAACCCTGATTTTTGATTTGATTTCGGGCGCATCATGTAAAGCTTGGGCCAGATCCTCCAATCCGCCCCAAACCAGTACCCAGAGCGGCTGTTTGCTTGGTTTCAGGGCGCATTTAATAATCCAGTCAGAACCTTCTGTTGGTTTAGAGTAACCCACAAAAGGAGAGATACCACGATGGCCCTGTTTGGTTACCGAGCGCAGATAGTCTGGCGTGTCAAGGTTTTTATCGTGTTTAGTCAGTTTGGGATAATCTTGCTCATATAAGCCAATCATTCTTAGTATCTCTTCTTTAGACCCACCGCCATAGGATGGCGAAGACACCAGCCCTTCGATGTTGAACAAGTCGCTGTACATCAGGAGATGAGCCATGGATTGGTTATCGTCAGGATCTGAACCGCCAATATCGGTACTGATTAAAACTCTTGGTTTAACCGGCACAGGCTGCTGACCTTGTGTTGAAGTAGAAAGGCAAGCAGCGGCAAACAATAATAGCAGGTACTTCATAACGGTTCAAAAAAATTGGTGATCGAAAGTACTAAAAATTGAGGTTTGTTGCGTGTGTAAACAATATTGTGACACAGTGAACTGGCAATGTTGAACAGTAAATTCTTTACCGTTATGTTACAAAAGCGCTGGCAGCATTATTTATTTTCGGCCCTTACATGAGTATTTACATCTGCCTGCTTTTAGTAAGTTTTATGGCAACGCTGGTGCGTTCTACCTTCGGCTTTGGCGAGTCGTTGGTGGCTGTGCCGCTGTTCAGTTTGTTTATGCCGATAAGTTTGGCGGTACCTTTATCTGTACTTATTTCTATGCTGGTGGCGTTGGTGGTTGTAGTGCAAGATCATCGGCGCATCCATTTCAAAAGTGCCAAATGGCTGGTTATTGCAGCTTTGCCCGGCATCCCTATTGGTTTGCTGATACTGATTTATGGTAACGAGCTATGGGTGAAGACCGGTTTGGGCCTACTCATTATTTTATATGCACTTTATGCGCTATTTGCAACGAAGGCTGTGCGGCTGCAAAAAGACAGCAAGTTTTGGCTAACAGTATGCGGGTTTCTGTCGGGCGTGTTAGGCGGGGCTTATGGTGTTAATGGGCCGCCATTGGTGGTTTATGGAAATATGCGACAGTGGAGCGCTAAAGAGTTCAGGGCCACCTTGCAAGGATATTTTCTGCCTGCCAGCTTTATTGGTTTGGTTGGATATCTGGTCAAGGGCCTGGTTACGGTACAACTGGGCTGGTACTTCCTGGTGGCTTTGCCGGTGGTGGTGCCTGCAATTTTTTTTGGGCGGTACCTTAATCACAGGTTAAAAGACGGTGCTTTCTTTAAATATGTTTATGCAGGTTTATTGCTAATTGGTTTGAGCCTGATTCTGTTTAGCTTTCTGGGCGTTCGGTCATAGCTAAAAAGAAAGCCGGCGACCGCCCCATTAGTCACCGGCTTATGCCTATTAAAAAGATTAATAAGGCACAAATAATATACGGTAAAAGATTAGTTATGGTTTTCTAATAGTTAATAATTTCTCAATAGTTAATTATCCCGACAGTAGATTCTATATGCTCAATAAATAGATTTTAAGGGTTAATCGCCTTAACTATGGTGTAATTGCATTATACCCCTGCCAATTATCATATGCATCTCATAAAGCTGTCTGTTTAATCTCATAAACCATATTCTGGGTTTGAACACGCTTTTTGAGGGTTTAATTTTGGCCCCTCAATCACTCCACTCAAACTTATGAATTCAACAGCTGTATTATCTGCCAAACCTATCAAAGCTCATCACCAGGGCATTGCCACTATACTGGCATTTGCGTTGCTGCCTTTGTCTGGCTTTGCTACAGATATTTATATTCCCTCGTTACCCAGCATGGCTGGCCAGTTGCAGGTGAGCAATATCCAGGTGCAAATGACGCTGACGCTGTTCCTGATTAGCTATGGCGTTACGCAATTGTTTATTGGTAGTTTACTGGATAGTTTTGGCCGTTATCATATTGCGCTGTGGAGCCTCATGCTGTTTGCTGTGGCCAGCTTTGTAATTGCACTAACGCACAATATCTGGATAATTTACCTGATGCGCATCGTGCACGGCATTACAGTAGGCGGGGTAATAGTAGCCAAACGGGCTTATTTTATTGATCTTTTTAGCGGCGAGAAGCTGAAAGGCTACCTGAGCATGTTCTCTATCATTTGGTCAACTGGCCCAATTGTCGCACCGTTTATTGGCGGTTATCTGGAAACTGCTTTCGGCTGGAAATCAAACTTCTATTTCCTGGGCGGATTTGCTGCCGTGCTTGCCCTGCTGGATTATGTTTACAGCGGCGAGACCATCCAGAATATTTCAGCATTTAAACTAAAGAGCATTGCCAAAACCTATGCCACCATGTTTAGCACGCTGAGTTTTACCATTGGGTTGATTATGATTGGCCTGGCTTACTCTATGGTGATGATCTACAATATGACCGGGCCTTTCATTATTGAGCATAAGTTTCATCAGTCGCCGGTAGTGGCCGGTTACAGCTCGCTGATACTCGGTCTGGCCTGGATGACGGGCGGCATTATAGGCAAGGCTACTATTAACAAGCCATTTATGGGGCGCATGGCGGTTAATATTACTATTCAGATTGTGCTATCTGTATTGATGCTGATAACCATTCGTTATGTTTCGGGTATTGCGGTTATGATTTTGTTTGCATTTTTGATTCATGTGGCCGCCGGCTTTACTTTCAATAACTTCTTTACCTATTGCCTAAGCCTGTTCCCAAAAAACGGTGGTGTGGCAAGCGGACTGTCAGGCGGTGTGAATTATGTAATCGTGTCGGTAATGAGTTATAGTATTGTGGCTGCTTTGCCTGCTAAAGACGCCACCAATCTGGGCTGGAGTTACCTATTGTTAATTATTGCATCAGTATTGGCCATGCTTGTTCTAAAACTAAAGAAAGCCTGACGCTGGCCCTGTTTTTGAAAGATACTAAAGGATATTATTGATAAAGGAATGAAGATTAAATTCATATGGTTACTGGCGTGTCTGTTTTGCCTTTCGGTTAGTTTTGGCAATGCACAAACCAACTGGACATTGAAAACCCAGAAAGATGGCATCAAGGTTTATCAGGCGCCGGCGGCAGATTCTAAGGTAAATGCAATTAAAGTGCTTTGCGAATTTGAAGCCACACCGGCGGCATTGGTGGCAGTTTTAATGGATGTTAAAAGCTGTACAGAATGGGTTTATCATACCAAATCATGTACTTTGGTAAAGCAAAACTCGCCATGGGATGTAGTTTATTATTCAGAAATCAATTTACCATGGCCGGCAGAAAACAGGGATTTTGTTGCCCATCTTTGGACAACGCAAGACCCCAAAACGCATACCGTAGTAGTTGATGGCCCTGCTATACCGGGCATTGTGGCAGAAAAAAAAGGAATTTTCAGAATTGCACATTCTAAAGGCCGTTGGGTTATTAATCCTGTAAGTTCACATACCATATCGGTTGAATATACACTTCAGGTAGATCCGGGAGGCAACATACCGGCCTGGCTGGTTAACATGTTTGCAGCCGAAGGGCCGATACAAAGCTTTAAAGGTTTGCGTTTGCAATTGCAAAAGCCGCAGTATCAAAACGCCCGTTTGCCGGAGATTTGATATAAAAGCACGTTATTGCTAGGCATGAAGAAAGACAGCTGACCAGAGGGAGTTGATTAATACATTCAAAAAGCAATTAAAATATTAATAACCTCTGTGCTCACAATAATAAATATGTCATGCTGAGGAACGAGGCATTTCTGAGGATAGTCCTACTGGTTTGTTCTCAGAGATGCTTCACAGTCGTTCAGCATAACATGCATTTTATTTCGTGGTAAGCTCATCGCCTCCGGATATGACACTGTGTTTACCAAATAACTACCTCCCGGTAAAAACGTATCAATTTTCCCTACTTCTGTATAAACTTGCCGATGCTGGCCACTGTAATTTTGTTTCAACATTTAACAAAAGACAACAATGGCAAAAACAGTTTTTATTACCGGTGCCTCACGTGGTTTCGGTAAATTATGGGCCGAAGCATTATTGCAACGCGGCGATAAAGTAGTAGCAACAGCACGTGACCTAAGCGCCCTTGACGACCTGGTTAGCAAGTATGGCGACAATATTTTACCCCTGCAACTTAACGTTAACGACCGCGAAGCCGACTTTGCGGCCATAGCAAAAGCCAAACAACATTTTGGCAGCATTGATGTATTGATCAACAACGCAGGTTATGGTCTATTTGGTACAGTTGAAGAAACCACCGAGCAGCAGGCCCGCGAGCAAATAGAAACCAATTTCTTCGGTTTGCTGTGGCTAACGCAGGCTGTACTGCCGGTAATGCGCGAGCAGGGGCATGGTCACATCATCCAGCTATCAAGCGTGTTAGGTTTGGTTACCTTACCAGTATTGGGCTTATACAACGCCTCGAAATTTGCGGTTGAGGGTTTGAGCGAGACCCTGGCTGCCGAGGTGAAAGGGTTTGGCATAAACGTTACGCTGATTGAGCCAAACGGTTTTGCTACTGATTGGAGCGGTGCATCTGCCCTGCAAACCGAAGCTATGCCAGTTTATGATGCAGTGCGTGCTGCCTTCCAGGAAGGGGTGAGCGGCGATATCTGGGGCGTGCCAGAGGCAACTACTCCGGCAGTGTTGCAGTTGATTGATGCCGAAAACCCTCCGCTGCGGTTATTTTTGGGCAACCAGGCCTATCCATGGGTTAAACAGGTTTACCAGGGCCGTTATGCCGAGTGGGATAACTGGAACGAGGTATCAACTGCTGCGCACGGTAAGTAATATAATGGTTTGATGCTGACAAATCTACGCCGTGTTTTGGTGTAGATTTGTTTTGATTTTTAAAGAGATGAAGCACTATAAAACTATAGCCGATATGCACCGGGACAATGGTTACCCTGCACCCGAAAATCCTCTGTTCAGCGTTTTCAGGTGCACGCGCACCTGCTCGTTAGGCAATAGCGAGTTTACTACCGATTTTTACATGATTGGTTTTAAAAAGCTTAAATCTGGCCATATTTTATACGGTCGCACTAAGTATGATCATGATACCGGCAGTATGATGTTTATCAAACCCCGCCAGGTTATTGAGTTTATGAACCCGGAGTTTGAAGAAGATGCCTTCCTGATCTTAATTCATGAGGATTTCTTGAGCGGACATGTGCTGCACACAGAGATGGGTAAGTATTCTTTTTTTGACTATGAAGCCAACGAAGCGCTGCATCTATCGCCCCGCGAAGAGAAGATTGTTTGGGAGCTTTATTCAAGTATAGAGGCGGAGTATCAGGATAATCCTGATGAGTATAGTCGAGATATTATATTGGCGCATATCGATTCAATGCTGAAATACTCGCAGCGGTTTTATAAACGGCAGTTCATTAATCGTACCGAGCTATCGGGAAAAATGGTGTCAAAATTTAATGAGGCGCTGGCCGTTTATTTTAAGAACGGATTACTGCAAACGCAAGGATTACCAACCGTGAGTACACTTGCTGCACAGCTCAACTTGTCGCCACGTTACCTGAGTGATCTGTTGAAACAGGAGACCGGGAAGACGGCGATAGACCTGATCCATATTTACCTGGTTAAAGAAGCGAAGAACCGGTTGATTGGACAAGAGTTGAGTGTATCAGAAATAGCTTATGAACTGGGTTTTGAAAACCTGCCGTATTTTTCCAGATTGTTTAAGAAAGAGACCGGTGTGAGCCCTAATCAGTTTAAGAAGCAGTTGGTAAATTGATAGGGTGGGTTAACCAACTAAGTTTGATAATGGTAAAATAACATGCCGCGCCGATGGGGCAAGGCGGCCGGCTTGTTCACTTATCAGTAGGATTAGTATTATTAAGAGTTCTGGCCGCTTAAGCTACTCTAGATTGTAAAGATGTTATACCGGCATCAGAAGCCAGACGCTCAGCAGATTGTAACAGTGGCAATTCAATGGTAAATACAGATCCTTTGCCTAAAGTACTCTTTGCCGAAATGCGGCCTCCCTGTCGCTCCATGAACTCGCGGCAAAGCATCAGGCCAAGTCCTACGCCTTTTTCATTTGCAGTGCCATAAGCTGGTATAGTGCCTCCAGAAAACAAGTTGGTCAGTTGCGCTGCAGAAATGCCTGTCCCGCTATCGCTTATATGCAGCCGGCAGTAGCTGTCGTTTGTGTCTACGTCAACTTTTATCACTCCTCCTTCAGGTGTAAACTTGATGGCATTCTGTAGCAGATTTCGCACTACTAATTGCAGCATATCCTCATCGCCGGTTATTTGAATTGCTGGATTAATATGTGCTTGAATCACAACTTTTTTTTGCGCTGCTATGCTTTTCTGAATGGCGAGTGTACTATCCAGTGTTTCCGCTAAATTTAATTGGCTCAGATGCACGGCTGCTCCATCCAGTTGTGAGCGCGACCAGTGCAGCAGGTTAGTTACCATATCCAATGTTTGGTCGTTGGCCTGTCGTAGGGTGTGCTCCAGTTGTGCGCGTTCTATAGCAGATAGCTCAGGGGCATTTAATAATTCCAGATATTGCCGTATCTGAATAAGCGGCGACCGGAAATCATGGGAGAGAATAGACAGTAGTCTGCTCTTTTCTATATTCCGGTGTTCGGCTTTTGCTCTTTCCCGGTCATAACTGCGTCTGAATAAACCGATAACCACAGCCATGCCTATTACGGGCATAGGGAAAGCGGTAATCCGGTCTATAAACTGACCTTTGCCCGGCCGGAAAGGATAATGCACCAACTCCGGATGCAGGTGCTCTAATAAGTGTACCAACCCAAATACCACCAGGTAGGTAATTACCCAGCCAATATGATGCCGGTACGGACAAATGGTGAGCAGCAACAACAAATAAACTGGCCAGATAAGATCTGTTGACCCGTCAATACCCGAGTTATAAAAATAATTGACCGCAAACAGCGCCAAGCCTACAAAACCGAAAATAAAGCTTCGGTGCGGGCGCCCGCAGAACCTGGAACGATAATATTCATACAGAAAAAAGCCGGAAATAAGCATACAAGATGCCGCGGCTACAGGCAAACCAGCATATAAATCATAAGGAACATAGCACCAAGCCAGCAGCACTATACCCAGGCTGATGGAATGGAAAATACGTGCCTCAAGTGAAAACCCTTCAGACCGGCCCGTTAGCACATGCCATTGCCTGCTTATGCCTGTAAGCAATGTGTTGACGTTAGTAGATACGTTATAAGGCATGTGGAAAATACGGGTGTTTAGAACTAATTACGGAATAAATACCCAAATAGCAAGCATATCTTTCTATATGTTACATTATATCGCCCCTTTCATAATGTTTTTGAGCTTCCGATACTGCTTCATGCAAATGTTATCAGCAAAGAAACTATGCTGTCAAAAAACAAGAGGCTGTCTCCAAAAGACAGCCTCTTGTTTTTTGACATAAAATCAGGCGATTTATTGTACGGAGATGGCCAGTGTATCTGTTTGGGCTGATGCGAAGATGCCGTAGCCGTTAACCACGTTTGTTGGCGGGTCTGTCAGTTCTTGTGATGAAGTGTTAGCGTTGCTTTTCAGCGCGTCGGCATAAACTTTGTCCACACTGTAAAGTATGGCGCGGTAAGTGCCGTAATAATTAAAACTGCGCGCATATACCGCCAGCGATGAGGCTTGCTTGGCATCAATAGTAAAGTTAATTGGCGCGTTAAGTCCGCGCCCGCTCACACTTGGCGGACTAGCTTCATCGTTCATAAAAATCACCACGTGGTTTAAAGAGTCAGGATTATCCCAACGAAGGGTGAACGCTGGCGGCAAAATAATACCGGGACTATTGGTGCTGCTGGGGTAAGCATAGTCAAAGTCGGTAGTATAACCGGTTGGTTTGGCCGGCATTAATGTGCTGGCCGATACGGTTGTACCATTATAGGTAAAGCTGAGTATGTAAGTTTTTCCTGCTGATAGAATAGATTGATCGGGATAAGTATAGGTGCCGGTTGCTGTTTCACTTAGTAAATAAGTATGGGTGCCATCGTTTATAGAAAGCTTTAGTCCGGTAATGAGTGGCCCGTAAACAGCGGTATCGGTAATATCTTTTTGCTGATAAACTTTTACGCTGATAGGCTGACCGGGGATGAGGTAGCCCACCACCACAGGCAGCACGCTATTATCAACCGCCTGTTTACGGCATGCGGTAAAGCCTGTAAACAACACAAGCATTAGCCAGGTTGCTTTTCTTATAGTTATTTCCATTTTAAGCTGAGGGTAATGTTGGGGGTAAAACCTAAATATTTAACCACGGTGGTATAAACCTGGTTGTTGCGGATGTAGTACTCATTATACCAGGTGTTTACGTGGTTGTAAACGTTAAAGAGGGACAGGCCGATGCTGCCGGTTTTGATGCCATCTATCCGCAATAAATCATAAGTGGCTGATAGATCCAAGCGGTGATAGTCTGGCAGCCTGCCAGCATTTTTGCCGCTGATGGTGAGGTAAGATGTTTTGTTGCCGTCCAGCGTTTGTACAGTGTAAGCACCCAGCGGAGCAGTATAAGGGTGCCCGGTACTGAAGATAAACACTGCCGAAAAACTCCAGCGCTGCCAATGATACATGTTGATGGATTTTACTTCGTGACGGATATCCTGATCCGAGTCGTAATAATCATTACCATAAACCGGGAACTTGTTTTTGGCTTGTCCCAGCGTGTAGCTGAGCCAGCCAGTGTAAAGTCCCGCTTTCTTTTGCAGCAAAAACTCTATACCTTGTGTATAGCCCGATCCCTGGTAAAAATTCTCGGTCAAAGTAGTGGTACCACCACCGCCGCCTAAACCACCGGGCCCCGCGCCGCCATCCTGACGAATGGAATATTGGGTTAGCCCATCCAGTCTTTTATAATAGCCTTCTACATCAAACAGAAAGTCATCGGTTTCATAGCTTCCACCGGCAATAAAATGGTAAGCGCTGCTTACGGGAATGTTGCTGTTGTTGGCTAGCACCCAGAAATTGCGGTTGCCACCGGTTACGTCTTCTCGAACCACCTGATTGGTAAATTGGTAAAAGCGACCGGTAGCACCCTTCAAGCTGAACTTGTCATTCAGGTGGTAAATAAAATTGAGGCGTGGTTCTGTATAGGCTTTGCCTGTTGGGCCATAGTAAGTGGTACGTAGTCCAGGTTGTACGTGCCATTTACTGTTCGGGTCATACTGCAATTCAACATAGCCGCCACCGGTCAAACCCTGGTTATGCTGATTGATAAGCTGAGTGGTATCACTCTGATATGTATAGTCTATATGTAATTGCGAGGAGAAGCCGCCGAACAACCATTTCATTTGCTGGTTGGCCCGCCATTCCCAGTCAGATTTTAGGCTCACATCACGCAGATGATTGTTTTCTATCGTGCCATTCAGCACATTACGGGTGGCGCCGCTATCAGTTAGCATGGCGTTAGTACCGCGGGTGCGGTCGCTGTTAAAACCTGTATAGCTAAAGGTGGTATTGGCAAACAGCTTGCTGCCAATGGTACTGCCCCATTTTAAGCTGGCGCCGGTATTGCCCGATTGCTGATTATCGTTAATCTTTAAACTGGTAGCATTGCCTGTAGCCATTGATGGCAGATTCATTTGCCGGCCATTGTCAAGGTAGTCGCTGCCGTTATAAAAGCTTAGGGCAAGGTTGTTGCGGGATGAAAAAGTGTACGTGTATTTGGCATTTACATCATAAAAGTAGGAGGATGGGGTAGTTTGATTACGAAAGCCGCCGCCGAACCCTCCACCGCCAAAGCCGCGCCCGCCGCCAAAACCACCACCCGCTGGTCCAGTAGCTTCGGCTGTGGTGTTAAACTTGTTGAAAATCTTATCATACAATGGCCCTTGATAAGAGCGACGCACCGCCAGAAATACCGAGCTGTTTTTACCCACCGGCGTCTCGGCAAACAGATTGGTACTCAGTAAGCTGATATCGCCGCCAAAGTTGGTTTCGTTCTTGTTGCCATCTTTACCGCGGATGTCTGTAACACTGGATAAGCGGCCGCCATATTTGGCAGAGAAACCGCCTTTCATTAAATCCACATCGCGCACAGCGTTGCTATTGAACGCACTGAAAAAGCCATAAAGGTGATCTACCTGGTAAACGGTAAAGCCATCCAGTAGTACCAGGTTCTGGTCTGGCGTACCACCGCGCACGTAAGCGCCGGATGATGATTCGTTTGTGGCGCTCACCCCCGGCATCAGCTGAAAGGCGCGCATAATATCGCGCTCGCCAATGTTGGGCAGTTTATCCAGTGCCGATGGGGCCAGCTGCAGCACGCTCACTTGTTTGCTATCAGTATTAAGTACCCCGCTCTTTTTGCCGGTTACGGTAACTTCGTTCAGCGCATTCATACTGGGGTAAAGTGACAGTACCAGCGCACTGTCTATCATTTTGCTGTTCAGCCTGAAAGCATCGGGCTGATAGCCCACAAAAGATACATCAAGTGCAACGGTGTCTGACGGTACGTTAAGGATGGTAAAGTTACCGCTGGTGTTGGTGAGGGTAACCAGGTTGGTGCCGCGCACTTTTACGGTGGCGCCGGGTAGTGCCTCGCCGGTGTTCATGTCCGTCACCTTGCCGGTGATGGGAAAACTCAGTCGCTCTGGTGGTCCTTTGGGGGCTTCTAACGTTATTACCGGTTTAAGTGCCGATGCCGTTCTGGTCATCTCTTTAAGTCGTTTGAGTTTAGGCAAATCATCCGGACTGCGCAGCATGTAAATGGTGCCATCGTTCTCAATCCAGTATTGTAGTTTGTTGGCGCGGCAAACGTTCTGGAAAACCTCTTTTAGCGATTCATTGAAGAAGTGGTTAGATACGTCCATCTCGTGCAGCGGCTCGCGCTCAAAAAAGATGGGGATGTGGTAAGTGGCAGCAATGGTATCCAGCATCTCATCCAATCGGCAGGTATAAAAATGATCAATGATGGTGTTCTTCAATACCTTTTTAGTGTGCTGTGCGCTGGCGGTAGAACAGGCCAGAAAAATAAGCGGATAAAGGCAATAGTAAATTTTCTTCATACAGGGGTAATTGGCAAATAGTGACGTTTAGCGTTGATTCATCAGTGCAGTAAACAGCATCAATCGGGCTTTATTATCGAGGTAGAGTGATGTATCGACATAAAGCAGAAATCTATCGACGGGAATCAAAAGTGAGGTTCTGAGTACGATCGATGGCCCATTCGTCGACGGATTTTGCCTAACCGTAGATGCCTGGTTGCGGGCTATTGTCAATAAGCGTAACCTTGCCGGTAATGCAACAAACGCTTTCTCTCCATTCCGGTAAACCCATCACCCTGATGAGCCATATTTTGGTATGGTGCATAGTAGGCGTGGGCATATTTTTTTACCAGCCTATGTGGCTCAATTCAATCATTCCGCTTCAGTTCTGGATCAAAAATTTCGTATTGCTGGGGCTACTGGTAGCTGCCTTTTATCTGAATGCTTATGTGCTGGTGCCCCACTTTTTATTTAAAGACCGTATGCGTGAGTTTATAGCGTTACTGCTGCTAACGCTTGCTGCGGTGCTTTTGCTACTGAGCGTTACCGATACCGAACTACGTATCCCACAACTGGTAGAAGCAGCTTTTAAACAACATCGCCCGCCGCATCCGCATGGAAGGCATTTTGATTTTCCGTTGCTGGTTATCACCGCGCTCATTCTGGGGGTGAGCACCACCATTACCGCCATACAAAAATGGCAGGCCGATCAGCAATTGCGGCGCGAGTTGGAGCAGCAGAAAACCATTTCAGAATTATCATTTCTTAAAGCGCAGATCAACCCACATTTCTTTTTCAATACACTGAATAACATCTACGCGCTTACGGCGGTAGATGCGCAAAGTTCGGGTAAGGCCATCCACAAATTATCGCGCATGATGCGCTATCTGCTGTATGAGACCGAGCATCAGTCCACCTTGCTCAGCAAAGAGATAGGTTTCATTAGCGATTATATTGAACTGATGCAGCTGCGCCTGAGCGATAAAGTAAGTTTACTGTTTGATACCCCCGCCCGGTTAAACGACGTAGAATTGGCGCCCATGCTGTTTTTGCCACTGGTAGAAAATGCCTTTAAGCACGGTGTCAGCAGTTTGCAGCCCAGCAATATTCATATCAGCATTAGGCAAGATCAATCGCTGTTAATACTGAAAGTACGTAACACTCTGTTTGCAGATCTGCCTTCAGGCCGTACCACCGAGAGCAGTGGCATTGGCTTGGCTAATACCCGTCGCCGGTTAGATCTGTTATATCCCGGACGGTACCGGCTGGAGGTTAACCCCTGTACCACAGATCTGCATTATGAAGTTCAACTAACCCTAAGTTTATAATGACACTCCACTGCATCGCTATAGATGATGAACCCCTGGCGCTAAACCTGCTTAAAGGATTTATTGAGCGCACGCCGTTCCTCGAGTTGAAGGGCAGCTTCCTCAGCGCGGTTGAGGCATTAGATTTTATCAGGCACAAGCCGGTTGATCTGATATTTTCAGATATTCAGTTGCCCGATATGGACGGTATTGAATTGGCCCGTGCGCTGGAAGCCGAAGCACATGTTTCCCGCATTATTTTTACAACGGCTTATAATCAGTTTGCATTGGAGAGCTATAAAGTAGATGCGTTGGATTACCTGCTCAAGCCATTTGATTATGACGATTTTTTGAAAGCGGCGCAAAAGGCCGAACGCTACCAATCGCTACTTAACCGGGCCGCCGGTACCGAAGAAGAGCAATACCTGTTTATACGCATAGAGTATCAGTTGGTGCGCGTGCCGCTAAACGACATCCTTTATATTGAAGGACTGAAAGATTACGCCAAAATCTCGCTTAAAGACACCCCTAAGCCGCTGCTCACGCTGATGAGTCTCAAAGCGTTGGAAGAAAAGCTGCCGGCCAAGCGTTTTATGCGTGTACACCGGTCGTTCATTGCTTCGTTGGATAAGATCAACTCTGTTACCCGTAATACCCTCCATATTGGCGACAGGCAGGTGACCATTGGCGAGGTGTACAAAGAAGCTTTTAATCAGGTGACTGGTAAATGGCTGGAAAAGGCCGAATAGCATCGTTTTTTAATCGTTAGCTTTTTAGCAAAAACAAAGTTAATTTTGGGTAGACGAACTACCGCTGGTTGGATGATAGCCCTATATCTCCGCCGAAGAACTTTTAACGATTAAAACCATGGAAACAAAGATCTGCGAGCACCTCAATAACATTCAAGAAGTTAAAATTGGTGATGATTACGTGTGCGAGGAATGTGTGAAGCATGGCGGCCATTGGTTGCACCTGCGTACCTGCCAAACCTGTGGTATTACGTTGTGTTGTGATTCATCGCCCATGAAGCATATGACGGCGCATTTCCATGAAACGGGGCACCCGGTAATTGCCTCGGCCGAGCCGGGCGAACGCTGGTTGTGGTGCAATGCAGACAGTATTATGGTTGAGTATTAACACGCTGCAATTGCGTTAGCCAGCTCTGTTCGTTAACCAACAGCAGGGCTATTGTTGTTGCATTGCACGCAATAACACGCTATCTTAGTTGAACATTTTACCTCAAAACAAATCTTGCCATGCCCCAAATTACTGTCGACCGGTTACAGGTGGTAGAAGCTTTACAGGAAGTGCCGCCAGAACAACTGGAATGGATGATAGCTGCTGGTAAAGCCCGCCAAATTGCCGCCGGCGAAATATTGTTTAATATGGATGCCGCGTTAGACAAAACTTACTTCCTGCTGGAAGGCAAAGTACGCCTGGGACTCATCCAAAAAAAGAATTTTAAGGAAGCGGCCATTATGGAGCCCGGCGCGGTTATGGGCTTTCTGCCTTTCTCGCGCGGCAAAACTGCCGTGGTAAATGCCGAGTGTATCAAAGATTGCCTGGTGCTGGAAGTGCCAGCCGATGAGATCAGGAAAGCCATTCGTCTGCATTTTGAATTAACCGAAGCCCTGGTGCACGTAATGACCAACCGCGTGCGTATGTATACCACCCAGCAGCAGCAAATTGAAAAGATGGCCGCCTTGGGTAAACTCTCTGCCGGTTTAGCACATGAGTTGAATAATCCGGTGGCGTCTATCATCCGTAATGCGGCGTTTCTGTTAGATAAGCTCGATCATTTCGCGGAGATGTTTGAGCAACTGGCCGCGCTCTGTATCGATCCGGAACAAGTAAAAGAGCTGGAACATAAGGTAACCACACTTTTAAAACAACCAGAGCGCCCGGCACTATCGATGATGGAGCGTGCCGAACTGGAGGACGAACTAAATATGCAGCTGGAAAGCTACCAGATAGCAGATTATTGCCTGGTAGAAACACTGGCCGACGGTGGTTTTCAGCCTGAAGAAATTGCCGCTGTTACTGATCTGGTACCCCCAGAAAGCGTAGAGACCGTATTGGGTTGGGTGAATCACCAGTTGAATGTGCGTAAAACAGTTAAAGATATTAAGGAGGCATCCGAGCGCATTTCCGGGCTCGTAACCGCTATCAAAGGCTTTAGTCACATGGATCAGGGGACGGATAAGCAGGCCGTGGATATTCACGCTGGTTTGGAAAACACCCTCACCATTATGGAATACAAGCTGCGCAAAGCCAAAGTTGAGGTGACGCGTGAGTTTGACCCGGAACTGCCGCGCGTAATGGCCGTAGTAGGGGAGATGAACCAGGTGTGGACCAATATTATTGACAATGCCATTGATGCCATGGAAGCTAACGGTAACGGCAAGCTAACCATAAAAACCGGCAAGGATGCGCGTAATGTATATGTACAGATCAGCGATAACGGTCCCGGTATTCCCGAGGATATTCAGACCCGCATTTATGATCCGTTTTTTACCACTAAAGAAGTGGGCAAGGGTACCGGCCTGGGGCTGGATGTAGTGATGCGTATTGTAACCCAGCACCGTGGTGCTATCAAACTAAAAACATCTGATCAGGGGACTACATTTTTTATCTGTTTGCCCGTTCAGGATAACTTGAATCAACATTTATCTGTTTAAATGAAATTACCTATCATATTTGTTGTAGATGACGACCAGTTTGTGCTTCGCGCTATCAGTCGCGATTTGCGCACGCAGTATCATCAGCAATACCGCATTTTAAGTACCACCTCTGTAAAAGAGGCGCTGGATAACCTGCTCGAACTGAAAAATAAGGGGGAGGAAATTGCGCTCTTTGTATCAGACCAACGCATGCCCGAAATGGAAGGCGTTGATTTTTTATGTAAGGCGATGGATTATTACCCCAACGCCAAGCGCGTACTGCTAACCGCCTATTCTGATACCCAGGCGGCCATCAAAGCTATTAACGAAGTAAAGCTGGATTACTACCTGATTAAACCCTGGGATCCACCGCAAGAGAAATTATACCCGGTGATTGATGACCTGCTGGACGATTGGCAGGGCAGTTATGTGCCAGATTTTAAAGGCATCAAGCTGATTGGTTACAACTTTTCACCACAAACACACCTCATTAAAGAGTTTTTGTCGGGCAACCTGGTGCCCTACAAATGGTTAGAGCAGGATGCAGATGAAGCGCAAAAGCTGATGCAATTCAATAGCATCTGCGGAGCCGACTTACCTGTAATGTTTTATGAAGATGGTAGCTTTTGCAAGCAACCGCGCGTTACTGAGATTGCGGAAAAGATAGGCCTGAGCCCCGAAATTAAGAACGAAATGTATGATGTCGTGATCATTGGTGCTGGTCCTGCCGGATTGGCTGCATCAGTTTACGGTGCATCCGAAGGTTTAAAGACCCTGCTAATAGAACGACATGCACCGGGCGGACAAGCCGGTACCAGTTCGCGCATTGAAAACTACCTGGGTTTCCCTAACGGATTGAGCGGTTCTGATTTGACCCGTCGTGCAATAACGCAAGCCACCCGTTTCGGGGCAGATTTCCTGTCGCCGCGCGAGGTAAAGGAGATTCGCCTGAAGGATGGTTACAAAACGCTGGTAATGGAAGATGACGCCACGGTATCAACCCGTGCCATTGTAATTACCACCGGTGTAGACTACCGCAAACTGGAAAACAAAGGCATTGCCGATTTTACCGGGGCCGGTGTATATTACGGTGCAGCTACTACCGAGGCATCATCCTGCAAAGGCAAGGATGTTTATATTGTAGGCGGTGGCAACTCTGCAGGGCAGGCGGCCATGTATTTGTCTAAGTTTGCTAAACAAGTGTACATTATTATTCGCAAGCCAGATCTGACGTCGAGTATGTCATCATACCTCATTGATCAAATTAAGCAGGTAGAAAACATTACTCTTCTGCCAAACCGTGAGATTGGGGAGGCCTGTGGTAGTGAGAAACTGGAAAACTTGTCTATCCATGATTTTGAGCGCAATGTAACCGAAGTAGTAAAGGCCGATGCTTTGTACGTGTTTATCGGTACCCGTCCGTTTACAGATTGGCTGAGCCAGGTGATCATCAAAAACGATAAAGGATTTATAGAAACCGGCCGCGAGTTGAACCGCTACGAGCAATTCAATAAAGTATGGAAAAACCAACGCGACCCATATCTGCTGGAAACCAGCTGTCCCGGTATTTTTGCCGCAGGCGATGTGCGGGCGGGTACCATGAACCGGGTAGCCTCAGCAGTAGGCGAGGGCTCTATGGCCATCAGCTTTGTGCATAAATACCTGGCCGAGGTATAAATGAGAAATAGCCGGGCCAGCCCGGCTATTTCTCATTTATATAGATAAAGGTTACGTTAAAACTGTCCCTTCATCTTCTCAAAGAAGATTCCCTAACCACCAGCGACGATTTGATGATAATATTCTCGGTCAGGTTAATATCGCTTTGATTATTCAGGTGGCTTAGCATGCTTTTGGCAGCCAGTTCGCCCATCTCAAAACCCGGGTAATCTACAGTAGTAAGCGGCGGATATACATTTCGCGAGATCATATCATTGTTAAAACCGGCAAACAAAATATCGTCAGGCACTTTAAAGCCACGTCGCTGTATCTCATTCATTAAGCTGGCCGCACAAATGTCATTTGATACAAAAACGGCATCTGCTTCTAACTCTATAATAGCGCTTGCAGCCTCAATGCCGGCGGCCTCGCTTAGTTCACTTATAATTAGTTGTTCATCTGTAAGCGGTAATCCGGCTTCCTCAATCGCTTTTCGGAACCCTGCGTAACGATCGGCATAAACATTACGCAGCTGATTCCCTGTAATATGTACAATGTTCTTTGCTCCCTGTTCTATTAAATGCCGGGTGACCTGGTAGCCGGCCACCTCATTGTTGATGGATACTGATGGAAAATTGTGCCCAAACGGAATGCGGTCAAAAAACAACAGTGGGATATTTTTCTCTTTGAAAATCTCAAAGTGATCAAAATTGGTAGTGTCTTCAGCAAGCGAAACCAGCAGGCCGTCAACGCGGTTACTGAGCATTGTCTTCACGTTTCTCACTTCCTTTTCCATGTGCTCCAACGACTGGCTGATAATGAGGTTATAACCGGCATTATTAGTGGCCTTTTCAATGCCGGCAATAACTTGCGATACAAATAAGCTGTTCAGGCGCGGCACAATAAGGCCAATAGTATTAGTTTTGTTTTTTCGCAGATTAGCCGCAAATGTGTTAAAGCGATAGCCCATGTTTTCGGCCGTTGCTGCAATCTTTCTCTGCGTTTTTTGGCTAATGGTGGGGTGCCCATTAAGTCCTTTGCTGATGGTAGAAGGCGATAGCCCGAGCTGCCGTGCTATATCATAAATAGTTACTTCTTTTTTATCCATTGTTTGGCAGCGCCTCCAGTTGGTATTAATTGGCAGTGCAATATTAGATAAAAAAAATCAACAGGTTGATATTTTATCCATAAACAGGGACGACAAGTGACTGGTGTTGCTTAGTGAAACCTAAGTTTAGTAGCACAGTGTACTGTCATAAATATGCTTTATTTGATAAAATAAGAACTATTTGCTCGTTTTTATTTAATTGCTGTAAAAGTTATGTTAGAATATCCACCGATTGATATTTTAATATAACTTTGATGCGAACCGAATTATAAACCAAGAGAATTAATTGATGATCCCAGTATCTCCACTTTTAGCCTTGCCGCCAAAACGGCCAAGATTAGGTAAACTGTTACGCCGATGCGTTATGTCGCTGTCAGGTGCATCCGCTTTTGTTTTAGTTTGCGCAAGCACTGCTTTTGCAGATCAGTTTCCGCTGGTAACCCCGCAATCAAAAATTTCAATTGTTTATGATGCGGCAGAGTGTAGGCTTGATTCTATTACGGCTAACCTACTGGCCGACGATATACAGCGCGTAAGCGGTTACCGGCCAGTGGTGTCTCCGGATTTGTCGGCTGTTAAGGGCGATGCGATCATTATAGGGAGTATCAACGCTAAACAAATATCGGCTCTTAAACAGCCTGCTATGGTGTCGGCTTTAAAAGGCAAATGGGAGAGCTATGCCTTTAAGCTCTTAGATCATCCAAAGCAAAACATTAATAAAGCGCTGGTAATAGCCGGTAGCGACTATCGAGGCACTGCCTATGGCGTTTTCGAAATATCAGCGCGTATTGGCGTTACACCATGGTATTGGTGGGCCGACGCCACTCCCGCGATAAAAAAGGAACTTTACGTAAACATTAATAACGAGGTATCTGCAGAGCCATCCATTAAATTTCGCGGCATTTTTATTAACGATGAGGATTGGGGCCTGCAGCCCTGGGCGGCCAAAACTTTTGAGCCTGAAACCAAAGACATTGGCCCGAAAACCTACGCCAAGGTTTTTGAACTTTTGCTGCGTTTAAAGGCTAACCTGATCTGGCCGGCCATGCACCCCAGCACCAAGGCGTTTTATCACTATCCGGATAACATTAAGGTAGCCAAAGATTACCAGATTGTGGTAGGCTCATCTCATGCTGAGCCCATGTTGCGCAATAACGTTGGTGAGTGGAACGAGAAAACAATGGGCGCATTTAATTACCTGACCAATAAGGATAAGGTTTATGATTATTGGGAATCGCGGGTGAAGGAGAGTAAGGGTGTTGACGCTATTTACACCGTAGGTATGCGTGGCGTGCATGATAGTGGTATTGAAGGCGTGAAAACACCAAAAGAAGCAGTGCCGTTACTGCAACGCATTTTTGATGATCAGCGGGGTTTGTTTAAAAAGTATATTAATCCGGATGCTACGAAGGTTCCGCAGGCTTTTACTGCCTATAAGGAGGTACTGGATGTTTATGATGCCGGGTTAAAGGTGCCTGATGATGTTACACTGATTTGGCCCGATGATAATTACGGCTATATACAACGCCTAAATAACGGTCAGGAGAACAAACGTAGCGGCGGCTCGGGCGTTTATTATCACGTTTCTTACTGGGGACGCCCGCACGATTATATCTGGCTTTCTACAACCAGCCCGGGTCTGATCCGCGAGGAACTGAGCAAGGCTTATGAAATGAATGCCCGCAATATTTGGGTGCTTAACGTTGGCGATATTAAACCAGCGGAGTATGATATTCAGTACTTTCTGGATATGGCTTACAACGTTAAACCGTTTTTGAACACAGCGTTTGTTAAACCACATTTAAAAACCTGGGTAATAAATAACCTGGGCGCAGCACATGCCGATGAAATTACCAATGTGATGTGGAAATACTATCAGCTGGCATTCGAGCGCCGTCCTGAATTTATGGGCTGGAGCCAAACAGAGCCAACTACTGCGGTTCATCCCACAGCCTACAATCATTTCAGTTTTGGCGATCAGGCTCAGCGCCGGATTGATGCTTTTGAAGCCCTGGAAAAAGAAATAAAAAGTTTGCAGGCAGCTATCCCTGCGGAGAAGAAAGACTGCTTTTTTCAAACCGTTTATTATCCGGTAGTGTGCGCATCACAGATGAGTAAAAAGTTTTTGTATGCCGATAAGGCCCTGTTGTATGGTAAACAAGGCCGCATAAGCGCTGCCTATTATGATACCTTGGCTCGCAACGCATACAACGCCATTGCAGCCGAAACGGATTTTTATAACAGGCAACTGAGTAACGGCAAATGGAGCAATATCATGTCTATGAATCCACGCAATTTACCAGTATTTGCGCCACCCGTAGCAAACCATAAGATAGCTAAACGGGCTGACGTTATTGGTGTAAGCGCGGAGGGCGGCGTAGCGGATTCACTTGCTCATAATTATACGCTATCATTGCCCGGTTTTGAGGGTGCAGATGGCCAGTCGCATTTTATTGATGTTTTTTTAACGCGTGCTGAAAATGTGCATTTCAGTTTAAAGACATCGGCCCCCTGGATAAAATCTTCTGTAACAGCAGGCGAGTTAGATCCATCGGCTTTAAAAAGTCAGCAACGTATATGGATCACGGTTGATCTGGCTAAACTTCCTAAGCCAGGGTTAAACAATAGTGAGATAACCTTGCAAGCCGGCACCATCAGGTACACTATAAATGTTAGCGCAGCTAATACCAGCGCCCCTAAAGGCTTTAATGGTTTTGTGGCTGCGGATGGCTATGTATCCATGTATGCCAAACATTTCCAGGATGTGGGTAATGATGCTTTGCATTATTGGTTGCCAGTTGTAGGCCTGGGCGCAACAGATCAATCGGTAGAAGCGCTGCCGCTTAATGCCAAAACCCGCCTGGGTGCAGACTCATCAGCCGCAGGCGTTATTAAAAATCCTTCATTAAGTTATCGTTTTTACACGCAAAGCGCTGCTCCTGCCGCTATCCATATCATTACGCTGCCAACTTTTGCCTTAAACAGCAGCTACGGTGTGAGGTATGGGGTTAGCATAGATGGTGGCCCGGTAAGCATATTAAACTTTAAAACTTATGGCCGTAGTGAAGAGTGGAAACAAGCTGTACTCAGCAACTCCATAACCCGCACTATAGAGCTGCCGCAGCTGAGCGCGGGTGCACATACTTTGAAGATCTTCATGGTAGATCCCGGAGTTATTTTAGATAGAATAGTTGTCAACCTGGGTGGTGCCGATGCATACTACGGCCTATTACCCGAAAGCAAAATGATTAAGTAAACAGATGATTGAAGATTTGCAACAAACGTTCCGTTGGTTTGGTCCTAATGATCCGGTGCCGCTGCATGCCATCAGGCAAACGGGCGTAAGTGGTATTGTTACTGCGCTGCACCATATCCCTACCGGTAAGGTGTGGCCCATGGCCGAAATTTTAAGCCGCAAAGCAGAAATAGAGGCGCATCAGCTTAACTGGGCTGTTGTTGAAAGCGTGAACGTGCATGAGGCTATCAAAACCGCCGGACCACAAAGGGAGGAGATGATCAAAAATTATCAGGCCACCCTGCGTAATCTGTCCGAAGCGGGTATTAAAACCGTGTGCTACAACTTTATGCCGGTGTTGGACTGGACCCGCACGCATTTAGATTATCGTCTGCCCAAAGGTGTATCGGCTCTGTTGTTCCATAAACCGGCACTGACTGCTTTTGATCTGTTTATTCTGGAGCGCCCGGAAGCATTGGCCGAGTATTCTGAAAAAGAACAAGCCGCAGCCAAACAATACCTCAATAGTTTAACCGATGCGGAAAAAGAGTTACTCATTAACACCATATTGGCCGGTTTGCCAGGTACCGATGAGGTATTTACTATAGCCGAATTCAGGCAGCACCTGCATCGTTACAAAAACATTGGTCGCCATGAGCTTAAACAAAATCTTGCTTACTTTTTGCAAGCGGTAGTCCCGGTGGCCGAGGAGGTGGGTATAAACCTGTGCATTCACCCTGACGATCCGCCGTTTCCTATACTTGGTTTGCCCAGAATTGCCTGTACAGAAGCTGATTTGAATGATATCATCAGCATGTGCCCATCGCCGTACAATGGCATAACCTTTTGCACCGGTTCTTTAGGTGCACGGTTAGATAATGACCTTCCGGGAATGGTAGCGCGCCTGGGCAGCCATATTCATTTCCTGCACCTGCGCAACGTAAAGTTAGAGAAGGACGGAAGTTTTTTTGAAGCCGACCATTTGGGGGGGAGTACCAACATGTTTATGGTAATGAAAAACATTATTGCCGAGCAGCAAAAACGTGCGGTAGCTGGCCGTGCGGACATAGCCATCCCAATGCGCCCC
>Ga0153918_1000165_pt1 | contig 44110 bp, 41 predicted proteins | sample TSFL002MetaG_FD_104687 | JGI IMG/M metagenome (GOLD analysis project Ga0153918, IMG submission 104687) | Attine ant fungus gardens microbial communities from Florida, USA - TSFL002 MetaG | ecosystem: Host-associated > Fungi > Mycelium > Unclassified | place: USA: Florida, Paynes Creek Historic... | reverse complement strand
GTGATGATGCCGGGCAGGGCGATGGGCAGGATCAGCATCAGCGAGATGCTCTCCTTGCCGAAGAAGCTGCGCCGGTACAGCGCCGCCGAGGCCAGGGTGCCGAGCACCAGCGCGATCAGCGTGGCCAGGCAGGCCACCTGCAGCGACAGCTTGATGGCGTCAAGCACGTCGGGGCGGGCGAGGGCCACGCTGAACCAGTTGAGGGTGAAGCCCTTGGGCGGGAAGCTGAACGCCGCATCCTCTGTGTTGAAGGCGTACAGGAAGATGATCAGGATCGGGAAATGCAAGAACAGCAACCCGCCCCAGGCCGCCAGGCGCAAGCCGACAGACGCTTTTTCAGAGTGCATCGAAGGCCCCCAACCGCTTGACGATGGACAGGTACACCGCGATCAGCACGATCGGCACCAGGGTGAAGGCTGCCGCCATCGGCATGTTGCCGATCGCCCCTTGCTGGGCATAGACCATGCTGCCGATGAAGTAACCCGGTGGGCCGACCAGCTGCGGCACGATGAAGTCGCCCAACGTCAGCGAAAACGTGAAGATCGAGCCGGCGGCGATGCCGGGGATCGACAGCGGCAGGATCACTTGCCAGAACGTTTGCCCGGGCCTTGCCCCGAGGTCTGCCGAAGCCTGCAGCAACGAGGGCGGCAGGCGCTCCAACGAGGCCTGGATGGGCAGGATCATGAACGGCAGCCAGATGTACACGAAGACCATGAAGCGCCCCAGGTGCGAGGTCGACAACGTGCTGCCGCCAACCCCGGGTACGGCCAGCACGGCCTCCAGCAGCGCACCCAGGTGCAGTTGCTGGATGAACCACTGGGCCACTCCACCCTTGGCCAACAGCAGGGTCCAGGCGTAGGTCTTGACGATGTAGCTGGCCCACATCGGCATCATGACCGCAATGTAGAAGAACGCCTTGGTCTTGCCGCTGGTGTAGCGCGCCATGTAGTAGGCGATGGGGAAGGCCAGCACCGCACTGGCCAGCGAGACCGCCATGGCCATGGCCAGCGTGCGCAGGATGATGTCGAAGTTAGACGGGTTGAACAGCGCGGCGAAGTTGCCCAGGGTCAGTTCCGGGGTAACCGCCATGGTGAAGTCGTCAAAGGTGTAGAAGCCTTGCCACAGCAGGTTGAGCAGCGAGCCCAGGTAGATGGCACCGAACCAGGTCAGCGGCGGGATCAGCAACAGTGCCAGGTAGAGATTGGGGCGCCGGTACAGCAGGTCGGACAGATGGCGCATGTCAACGGGCCTCAGCCAGGACTGTTTCCTGCAGCGCGGTCATCGCCTCGCGCGGCCAGCGCACCTGCACCTGCTGGCCGGCCTGCCAGGGCTGCGGTTGCGCCTGCCAGCGGTCATTGGCGTGGCTCACAGCCAGCAGCTGGCCGTTGTCCAGCTGCACCTCATAGCGCGTGGCGCTGCCCTGGTACTGGACATCGCGCAGCAGGCCACTGAGCTGGACCTCATGCGCCTGGCCTGCCTGCTCCACCAGGCGGATGTGTTCGGGGCGGATGGAAAACGGCGAGCGACTGCCATTGAGCTGTTCGGCGAGGTCACCCCGGATGACGTTGGAGGTGCCGACGAATTCGGCGACGAAGGTGGTCGCGGGTTTCATGTACAGGTTACGCGGCGTGTCGACCTGCTCGATGCGCCCGCGGTTGAACACCGCCACCCGGTCCGACATCGACAGTGCTTCGGTCTGGTCGTGGGTGACGAAGATGGAGGTGATGCCCAGCTGACGCTGCAGTTTCTTCAATTCACCCTGCATCTGTTCGCGCAGCTTGAGGTCGAGCGCGCCCAGCGGCTCGTCGAGCAGCAGTACCCGTGGCCGGTTGACCAGGGCGCGGGCCAGGGCCACGCGCTGGCGCTGGCCACCGGAGAGTTGCGCCGGCTTGCGTTCGCCGTAGCCGGCCAGGGCAACCATGGCCAGCGCTTCTTCGGCGCGGGCATGGCGCTCGGCCTTGGCCACTCCCTTGACCTTGAGGCCATAGGCGATGTTGTCGCGCACGTTCATGTGCGGAAACAGGGCGTAGTCCTGGAAAACGGTATTGACGTCGCGCTGGTAGGGTGGCACGCCAGCGGCCTCGATACCATGGATGCGGATCGAGCCGCTGTTTGGCTGCTCGAAGCCGGCGATCAGCCGCAGGCAGGTGGTCTTGCCCGAGCCGGAAGGGCCGAGCATCGAGAAGAATTCGCCGTCATCGATGTCGATGCTGACCTGGTCGACGGCCTTGACCTCGCCGAAGGTGCGGGAAACCTGGGTGAACTGGACGGCTAGCGGCATGCGTGGCTCCTGACAACTGTCTTTCGTCTGTGCCGGCCTCTTCGCGGGTGAACCCGCTGCCACAGAGACCTCGCGACACCTGTGGGAGCGGGTTTACCCGCGAAGAAGCCGGTACAGACTCAACCGGCTTCAGCGCCCGCCCATGATCGCAATGTAATCCTGGGTCCAGCGGCTATACGGCACGAACTTGCCGCCCTGGGCCTGAGGGGTTTTCCAGAAGGCGATCTTGTCGAAGTTGTCGAAGCCGTTGGTCTTGCACCCTTCAGCCCCCAGCAGTTCACTGCCGGTACAGGCTGCCGGGACTGCCGGCAAGGAGCCGAACCAGGCCGCGACATCGCCCTGCACCTTGGGTTGCAGCGACCAGTCCATCCACTTGTAGGCGCAGTTGGGGTGCTTGGCCTCGCTGTGCAGCATGGTGGTGTCGGCCCAGCCGGTGGCGCCTTCCTGCGGAATGGTCGAGGCCACAGGCTGGTTCTCGGCCTTCAGGCCGTTGACCATGTAGCCCCACGAACTGGAGGCGACTACGCCTTCGTTCTTCACGTCGCTCATCTGCACCGTGGCGTCGTGCCAGTAACGGTGGATCAGCGGTTGCTGTTGGCGCAGCAGGTCGAGCACGGCCTTGTACTGCGCCTCATTTAGCTCGTACGGGTCGTTGATGCCCAGCTCGGGTTTGGCCGATTTCAGGTAAAGCGCCGCGTCGGCGATATAGATCGGCCCGTCATACGCCTGCACGCGGCCTTTGTTCGGCTTGCCATCGGGCAGGTCCTGCGGCTCGAATACCACGTTCCAGCTGGTGGGCGGCTGCTTGAAGGTGTTGGTGTTGTACAGCAGCACGTTCGGGCCCCACTGATACGGCGTGCCGTACACCTGTTTGTCGACCACGTACCAGCCGCCGTTCTGCAGGCGCGGGTCGATGTTCTTCCAGTTGGGGATCAGTGCCGTGTTGATGGGCTGCACGCGCTTGCCGACGATCAGGCGCAGCGAGGCGTCGCCGGAAGCCGTGACCAGGTCGTAGCCACCCTTGGTCATCAGGCTGACCATTTCATCGGACGTGGCCGCGGTCTTGACGCTGACCTTGCAGCCGGTTTCCTTTTCGAAACCGGTGACCCAGTCATAGGCCTTGTCGCTTTCGCCGCGCTCGATGTAGCCGGGCCAGGCGACGATATCCAGCCGGCCCTCACCGGCGCCCAGGGCCTTGGGCATCTCGGCGGCCTGCAGGCTGGCGCTGGCCAGCAGCGCGCCGGTCGCGGCGCCGAGCAATGCGGTCTTGTGCACTGACATGGTGTTCCCTCTTTTTGGAGATTTTGGTCGGGGCAGTCGTCAAGAAAGCAGTGAAGCAACGGTTATAAGCGTAGTCGCCTGTGCAAGGGGTTGGCGATGACGAGTCTAGTTGGCTTTTTGCCAGCTAATGCAACATCCGGAAGCAAATCCCTGGATGGCGTGCCGGGTGGCAAGCCTTACTCTGGGCGTTCCTTCTCGTACCGTGGAGACGCGCGCATGAACACCCGGGGCCTGCTCGACCAACTGCTCAAATCCGGTCAGGAACTGCTCAACAAGCCATCTGGTGCGGGCAAATCGTCGGCTGGCGCTGGTGGGTTGGGCAGCTTGCTATCCGGGGCCGGAGGAGGTGCCTTGGGGGCGGGGGCGCTGGGCCTGCTGCTGGGCAGCAAGAAGGCCCGCAAGTATGGCGGCAAGGTGCTCACCTATGGCGGCCTGGCCGCACTTGGCGTGCTGGCCTACAAGGCCTATGGCAACTGGCAGGCACGCCAGGGTGCGGGCCAGCGCGCCGAGCCGCAAACCCTCGACCGCCTGCCGCCGGCCCAGGCCGAGCAGCACAGCCAGGCGGTGCTGCGTGCCCTGGTGGCGGCGGCCAAGTCCGATGGCCATATCGACGAGCGCGAGCGGGCCTTGATCGAAGGCGAGTTCACGCGCCTGGACAGCGACCGCGACCTGCAGCACTGGCTGCACGATGAGCTGAACAAGCCACTGGACCCGGCCGAAGTTGCCCGCGCGGCGCAAACACCGGAGATGGCGGCAGAGATGTACCTGGCCAGTGTGATGATGGTCGATCAGGAGAACTTCATGGAGCGCGCCTACCTCGACGAACTGGCCCGTCAGCTGCGCCTCGACCCGGCCCTGCGCCAGGAACTGGAGAACCAGATACGGCTGGCCGCAGGCCAATGAACGTGCAAATGGCCTGTCCGCCAGGGATAGAGGCCCGAATACCTCGCATTTCAGCCGCAATAGGGTAGGAAGCCTGGGCTATACTTCGGCGATTTTTCCCGCTCGTTGTGAATTCCTGAGGGCTGAATGTGAAGAACTGGACCTTGCGCCAACGGATCCTGGCAAGTTTCGCCGTGATCATCGCCATCATGCTGCTGATGATCGTAGCCGCCTACTCGCGGCTGGTGACGATCGAAAGTGCCGAGGAGGCGGTGGGAACAGACAGCATTCCAGGGCTCTACTACAGCTCGATGATCCGCAGCGCCTGGGTCGACAGCTACGTCACCAGCCAGCAGTTGGTGGGGCTGTCCAGCCACCGCGAAATCACCACGGCCGACATTGAGCTGTTCAAGAGTTTTGAAGATCGCCTCAAGCAATCCATGGCGAACTACCAGGGCACCATTCAGGACACCGATGACCAGGAACGCTTCGATACCTTCATCAAACTCGAAGAAAACTACCTCAAGATCATCGGCCAGGTGCTTGAGGCTTACCGCCAGCAGAACTACGTCGAAGCCGAGCGGCTGATCAGGGAGGTGCTGACCCCGGCCTGGGTGGAAGGGCGCAAGCATCTCAACACGGTAATCGAGCACAACCGCGAGTCTGCAGATGCTGCGACCCGTGAAATCGTCACGGCCGTGAGCACCGCCAAGGGCAGCATGATGGTCTCGCTGCTGCTGGCGATCGTGGCCGCCGGTATCTGCGGCCTGCTGTTGATGCGTGCCATCACCGCACCGGTGCAACGCATTGTCCATGCCCTCGACAAGCTGCGTTCGGGCGACCTCAGCATGCGCCTGAGCCTGGACCGCAAGGATGAGTTCGGTGCCATCGAAAGCGGCTTCAACGAAATGGCCGAGGCCCTGGCCAACCTGGTGGCCCAGGCGCAGCGCTCGTCGGTGCAGGTGACCACGTCGGTCACCGAGATCGCCGCCACCTCCAAGCAGCAGCAGGCCACCGCCACCGAAACGGCCGCCACCACCACCGAAATCGGCGCCACCTCGCGTGAAATCGCTGCCACTTCGCGCGACCTGGTGCGCACCATGACCGAGGTCACCTCTGCCGCCGACCAGGCCTCGAGCCTGGCCGGTTCCGGCCAGCAGGGCCTGGCGCGCATGGAAGAAACCATGCACCAGGTGATGGGCGCCGCCGACCTGGTCAACGCCAAGCTGGGCATCCTCAATGAAAAGGCCAGCAACATCACGCAGATGGTGGTGACCATCGTCAAGGTGGCCGACCAGACCAACCTGCTCTCGCTCAATGCCGCCATCGAGGCGGAAAAGGCCGGTGAATATGGCCGCGGTTTTGCCGTGGTCGCCACCGAGGTGCGACGCCTGGCCGACCAGACGGCCGTGGCCACCTACGACATCGAACAGATGGTGCGCGAGATCCAGTCGGCGGTATCGGCCGGGGTGATGGGCATGGACAAGTTCTCCGAAGAAGTGCGCCGTGGCATGTTCGAAGTGCAGCAGGTGGGCGAGCAACTGAGCCAGATCATCCACCAGGTCCAGGCCTTGGCGCCGCGGGTGCTGATGGTCAACGAGGGCATGCAGGCCCAGGCGACTGGCGCCGAGCAGATCAACCAGGCCCTGGCCCAGCTCAGTGATGCCAGCACTCAGACGGTGGAATCGCTGCGCCAGGCGAGCTTTGCCATCGATGAGTTGAGCCAGGTGGCCGCCGGCCTGCGCGGTGGTGTATCGCGCTTCAAAGTCTGACCACCATGACCGGTTTGCATTCCTCCCCGGCAGCGGCGGCCAGCGCCAAGGGCACCCTGTATCTGCAGTTTTGCCTCAACCAGCAGCGCTTTGCCCTGGATGTGCGCGAAGTGATCGAGGTTCTGCCACGACGGCCGCTCAAGCCGATTGCCCAGGCGCCGACCTGGGTGGCTGGCATCCTGGCGCATCGCGGTGTGCTGGTGCCGGTGGTCGACCTCGGCGCGCTGAGCTTTGGCCAGCCGGCAGCCGAGCGCACCAGCACGCGCCTGGTGCTGGTGCGCTACCGTGGCGACCAGGTGCTGGGCCTGATCCTTGAACAAGCGACCGAAACCCTGCGCTGCATGCCGGACGAGTTCCAGCCCTATGGCCTGGACAACGGCGAAGCGCGCTATCTGGGCCCGGTCCGCCAGGACGCCCAAGGCTTGCTGCAACGGATAGAAGTCGATGACCTGCTGACAGCGCGCGTGCGCGAACTGTTGTTCCCGCAAGCGCCAGAACAGGTGACGCCATGAGCGAGCAACGTTTCTTCCGCTTCCTGCAGGAACGTATCGGCCTGGATGTCGAGTCGGTTGGCGTGCCGATGGTGGAGCGGGCCCTGCGCCAGCGCTGCGTCGCCCTGAATGCCGCCGATCTGGATGACTACTGGGTTCGCCTGCAGCAATCGCCGGATGAGCAACTGGCGCTGATCGAGGCGGTGATCGTCCCGGAAACCTGGTTCTTCCGTTATCCGGACTCGTTCACCGCGCTGGTCGGGCTGGCCCAGAAGCGACTGGCCGAGTTGGCCGGCGAGCGGCCCTTGCGCCTGCTCAGCCTGCCGTGCTCCACCGGCGAGGAGCCGTATTCGCTGGCCATGGCCTTGCTCGATGCGGGTATGAGCCCGGCCGATTTCCGCATCGACGGTATCGATATCAGCCCCATCTCGGTGGCCAAAGGCATACAGGGCGTCTATGGGCGCAACTCGTTCCGCGGCACTGAGCTTGGGTTTCGCGAGCGGCATTTCCGCGAGGTTGATGACGGCCACAAGCTGAATGAGCGGGTACTGCAGCAGGTGAACCTGGAAGTTGGCAACGTGCTCGACCCAGCGCTGGCCGGCCGCTATGGGCAGTATGATTTCGTGTTCTGCCGCAACCTGCTGATCTATTTCGATGTCCCGACCCAGCAGCGGGTGTTCGAAGTGCTCAAGCGCCTGGCGCAGCCGCAGGGCGTGCTGTTCATCGGCCCTGCCGAAGGCAGCTTGCTGGCGCGGCTGGGCATGCGCCCGCTGGGCATCGCCCAGTCGTTCGCCTACGTTCGTCAGCCTGCCGATGTGCCGGCTGCACCCGCCCAGCCACCACGGCCGCTGCCCGCTGCGCCAGCACCGAGCCGCCCGCGGCCCGTAGCGGTGCCACCGGCTCGGCCCCTGCGCGTGGTGCCACCGGCCGCCCAGGCAGCCGAATCGCGGGAGAGCGAAAGCGAGTTGCTGGCCAACATCGCGCGCCAGGCCAATGCCGGCGACAGCGCCCAGGCCCGCGCCAGTTGTCAGCGCTACCTGCGCCTGTTCGCCCCCAAAGCCCAGGTCTACTACTGGTTGGGGCTGCTGAGCGATACCGAAGGTGATGCACAGCAGGCGTTGAGCCTTTACCGCAAGGCCCTTTACCTGGAGCCGCAGCATCCCGAGGCGTTGTTGCACCTGGCCACGCTGCTGGCTGCCCAAGGGGATGAAGCCGGTGCCCGCCGCTTGCAGGAACGTGCCGCACGTGCTGGCCGGGAGTCTGAACGATGAAAGCCGAACACGCGGTCGAGCTGCTGGCCAATGACGACGAACGCATCGACGACTGCTGGAACCGTATCGGTGTCCACGGCAGCAAGGACTGCCCGTTGCTGGAGCGGCATATCCATTGTCGCAATTGTGAAGTCTATGCGGCGGCGGCCACGCGCCTGCTCGATCGCTACGCGCTGATCGAAACCGACCTGGCGCACGAGACGACCCCGGTCGAAACCTCGGCCGGGCGCTCGTTGCTGCTGTTCCGCCTGGGCGAGGAGTGGCTGGCCCTGGCCACAGCCTGCCTGGCCGAGATCGCTCCCCTGCAACCGGTGCATTCGCTGCCCCATCAACGTTCGCGGGTACTGCAAGGGGTCGCCAATGTGCGCGGCGCGCTGGTGCCGTGCCTGTCACTGGCCGACCTGCTGGGTGTGGAGCGCTTGTCCGAGCAGCCGCGCAGCGGTCGGGCGATGCCGCGCATGCTGATCCTGGCAGCGTCGGGCGGGCCGGTGGTGATGGCGGTGGACGAGATCGACGGCATTCATCGCCTCGATGCGGCTTTGCATGAGGCCAGCGAGGATGCCGCGCCGTTTACCGCGGCGGTGTTGCAGTGGCGGGGGCGCAGTGTGCGGGTGCTGGACGATCATCATTTACTGTCTGCCGTGCAGCGGAGCCTGTCATGACCCCAGAGCAAATGCGCGACGCATCGCTGCTCGAACTGTTCAGCCTGGAGGCCGAGGCACAGACTCAGGTGCTCAGTACCGGGCTGATGGCACTGGAACACAACCCGACCCAGGCCGACCAGCTGGAAGCCTGCATGCGGGCGGCGCATTCGTTGAAGGGCGCCGCCCGCATCGTCGGCATCGATGCCGGGGTCAGCGTCGCCCATGTCATGGAAGACTGCCTGGTGGCGGCGCAGGAAGGCCGGCTGCTTTTGCGCGCCGAACACATCGATGCACTGCTGCGCGGCACCGACTTGCTGATGCACATCGCCACCCCCGGCGATCCGCATGGCGAGGCATTGGTGCCGGCGTTCCTGGTGCAGATGGCCGGCCTGCTCGACCCCTCTGGCTCGGTACCGGCAGCGGCTGCGCTTGAACCGGCGCTTGCCGTGGCGCCGCCGTCCCCGCCCCCGGCCGAGCCCAAGCCTGAGCCGATGGCGCCGGCGGTCGTGGCCGAAGTCGAACCCGCCGTGCCGCGCAAGGCCGGCAAGCGCGCAGCTGAGGGCGGTGAGCGGGTCTTGCGGGTCACCGCCGACCGCCTGAACAGCCTGCTCGACCTGTCCAGCAAGTCATTGGTCGAGACCCAGCGCCTGAAGCCCTACCTGGCCACCTTGCAGCGCCTCAAACGCATGCACGGCCAGGGCATGCGTGCCCTCGACGGTTTGAAGACGCAGCTTGAAGACAGTGGCCAGAGCCCCGAGGTGCTGGATGCCCTGGCGCAGACCCAGCGCCTGTTGCTGGAAACCCAGCAGATCCTGCAGCAGCAAGCCGCCGACCTCGACGAGTTTGGCTGGCAGGCCAGCCAGCGAGCGCAGTTGCTGTACGACACGGCATTGGCCTGTCGCATGCGCCCGTTCGCCGACGTACTCACCGGCCAGACCCGCATGGTTCGTGACCTCGGGCGTTCGCTTGGCAAGCAGGTGCATCTGCAGATCGAAGGCGAGAAAACCCAGGTCGATCGTGATGTGCTGGAAAAACTCGAAGCGCCGTTGACCCATTTGCTGCGCAATGCCGTCGACCATGGCATTGAACTGCCCGAGCGGCGCCTGCTGGCGGGCAAACCGGAGGGAGGTACGATCCGCCTGCGCGCCTCGCACCAGGCCGGGCTGCTGATCCTCGAACTGAGCGATGATGGCGCGGGTATCGACCTTGAGCGCCTCAAGCGCAATATCGTCGAGCGCGGCCTGTCGCCGGCCGACACCGTGGCGCAGATGAGCGAGGCCGAGCTGCTGACCTTCCTGTTCCTGCCGGGCTTCAGCCTGCGCGACAAGGTCACCGAAGTGTCTGGCCGTGGTGTCGGCCTGGATGCGGTGCAGCACATGGTCCGCGACCTGCGTGGTTCGATCGAGCTGACGCAGCTGCCCGGCCAGGGCTGTCGTTTCCACCTGGAGGTACCGCTGACCCTGTCGGTAGTGCGCAGCCTGGTGGTGGAGGTCGGTGGCGAGGCTTATGCGTTCCCGCTGGCGCATATCGAGCGCACCCTTGAAGTGGCAACCGATGACATCGTGCAGATCGAGGGCCGCCAGCACTTCTGGCACGAAGGCCGGCATATCGGCCTGGTGGCTGCCAGCCAGTTGCTCAACCGGCCGGCAGGGCAGGGCGAGGCCAGCAGCCTGCGGGTGGTGGTGATCCGTGAGCGCGAACAGCTTTACGGGGTAGCCGTGGAGCGCCTGGTCGGTGAGCGGGTGCTGGTGGTGATGCCGCTCGACCCGCGCCTGGGCAAGGTCCAGGACATCTCCGCAGGGGCCTTGCTGGACGATGGCTCGGTGGTGCTGATCATCGATGTCGAGGACTTGCTGCGCTCGGTCGAGAAGCTGCTCAGCACCGGCCGGCTGGAGCGTATCGAACGCGGCCCACAAGGGGCGCGAGGCGCCAGCCGCAAGCGTGTCCTGGTGGTCGATGACTCGCTCACCGTGCGCGAGCTGCAGCGCAAGCTGCTGAGCAACCGTGGCTATGACGTCGCGGTGGCGGTGGACGGCATGGACGGCTGGAATGCGCTGCGCAGCGAAGACTTCGACCTGCTGATCACCGATATCGACATGCCGCGCATGGATGGCATCGAACTGGTCACCTTGGTGCGCCGCGACCAACGGTTGCAGTCACTGCCGGTGATGGTGGTGTCGTACAAGGACCGCGAAGAAGATCGCCGGCGTGGCCTTGATGCGGGGGCCGACTACTATTTGGCAAAAGCCAGCTTCCATGACGATGCGTTGCTGGATGCCGTGGTGGAACTGATCGGAGGTGCTCAGGGATGAAGATCGCCATCGTCAACGATATGCCCATGGCGGTAGAGGCGTTGCGCCGGGCCCTGGCCTTCGAGCCGGCGCACCAGGTGATCTGGGTAGCCAGCGATGGCGCTGAAGCCGTGCGCAAATGCGCCGAGGACACCCCCGACCTGATTCTCATGGACCTGATCATGCCGGTGATGGATGGCGTCGAGGCGACCCGGCGGATCATGGCCGAATCGCCTTGCGCCATCGTCATTGTCACGGTCGACCGCAAGCAGAACGTGCACCGGGTGTTCGAGGCCATGGGCCATGGCGCCCTGGATGTGGTCGACACCCCCGCACTGGGCGCCGGTGACGCACGCGAGGCTGCGGCGCCGCTGCTGCGCAAGATCCTCAATATCGGCTGGTTGATCGGCCAGCAGCGGCCCGGCGCGAGCAAGTCGGTCGCCGCCCCCCTGCGCGAGGCTTCCCAGCGCAGTGGCCTGGTTGCGATTGGCTCTTCCGCAGGCGGCCCGGCCGCCCTCGAAGTGCTGCTTAAAGGCCTGCCGCGCGGGTTTGGAGCCTCGATCGTACTGGTCCAGCATGTCGACCAGGTGTTCGCTGCCGGCATGGCCGAATGGCTCGCCAGTGCCAGCGGCTTGCCGGTGCGCCTGGCCCGCGAGGGCGAACCGCCCCAGCCCGGGCAGGTGTTGCTGGCCGGCACCAACCACCATATCCGCCTGCTCCAGGGCGGCCAGCTGGCCTACACTGCCGAGCCCGTCAACGAAATCTACCGGCCCTCGATCGACGTGTTCTTCGAGAGCGTGGCGCGCTACTGGAACGGCGATGCGGTGGGGGTGTTGCTTACCGGCATGGGGCGTGACGGCGCCCAGGGCCTGAAACTGATGCGCCAGCGGGGCTTTCTGACGATTGCCCAGGACCAGGCCAGCAGTGCGGTGTACGGCATGCCCAAGGCCGCTGCGGCGATCGACGCCGCAGTGGAAATCCGCCCGTTGGAACGCATCGCCGGGCGCTTGATGGAGCTCTTCGCAAAATGACGACTTGTATTGAATCGCGCCGCGTGAGCGGACGTGGTCAGGTGAATTCGAATGACTGATCTACCGATCGAAGGGTTCACGACCCCCAATGAAAACATGGCGATGGTCCTGCTGGTCGATGACCAGGCGATGATCGGTGAAGCGGTGCGTCGTGGCCTGGCAGTGGAAGAGAACATCGATTTTCATTTCTGCGCCGACCCGCATCAGGCGGTAGCCCAGGCCGTGCGCATCAAGCCCACGGTGATCCTTCAGGACCTGATCATGCCCGGCCTGGACGGCCTGACCCTGGTGCGCGAGTACCGCAACAACCCGGCCACCCGGGACATCCCGATCATCGTCCTGTCGACCAAGGAAGACCCGCTGGTCAAGAGCGCCGCCTTTGCCGCCGGTGCCAACGATTATCTGGTCAAGTTGCCAGACAACATCGAGCTGGTGGCGCGCATCCGCTACCACTCGCGCTCCTACCTGACCCTGCTGCAACGCGACGAGGCCTACCGCGCCTTGCGTGTCAGCCAGCAGCAGCTGCTCGACACCAACCTGATGCTGCAGCGGCTGATGAACTCCGACGGCCTGACCGGGCTGTCCAACCGCCGCCACTTCGACGAATACCTGGAGCTGGAATGGCGCCGGGCCATGCGCGAGCAGCAGCAATTGTCGTTGCTGATGATCGATGTCGATTACTTCAAGGTGTTCAACGACAGCTTCGGTCACCTGGCCGGCGACGAAGCGCTGCGCCAGGTCGCCGAGGCCATTCGCGGCTCCTGTTCGCGGCCAACCGACCTGCCGGCGCGCTACGGCGGCGAGGAGTTCGCCCTGGTGTTGCCCAACACCTCGCCTGGCGGTGCCCGCCTGATCGCCGAAAAGCTGCGCCAGACCGTGCTTGGCCTGAACATTGCGCACAGTGTGCCCACGGCAGACTCGCTGCTGACCGTGAGCATCGGCCTGGCGACCCAGACGCCGGCCATTGGCAGCCATTGCCGGCAGCTGATTTCGGCGGCGGACAAGGGGCTGTACCAGGCCAAGAACAACGGGCGCAACCAGGTCGGCATTGCCTGACGCCGATGCGGCTGCCCAACGGGCTGCCGCCGCTCTTTGGATGGGTTATACTCGCGGGCTTTTCACCGAATTCGCACGAGAGCCAGCCGCCCATGGAAATCCAACCAATCCTAAACACCATCAAGGACCTCACCGAGCGTTCCCTGTCCATTCGGGGGTATCTTTGACTACGATCACAAGCATGACCGCCTGATCGAAGTCAACCGCGAGCTGGAAGACGCTGCCGTCTGGAACAAGCCCGAGTACGCCCAGGCGCTGGGCCGCGAGCGTGCCATGCTGGCGCAGGTCGTCGAGACCCTGGACAAGTTGTCCAATGGCCTGGCCGACTGCAAGGACCTGCTCGACATGGCTGTCGAGGAAGGTGATGAAGGCGCCGTCAGCGACGTCGAGACCGAGCTGCAGGCCCTGGAAGAATCCCTCGCCCAGCTTGAGTTCCGTCGCATGTTCAGCGGCGAGATGGACATGAACAACGCCTACCTGGACATCCAGGCCGGCTCCGGCGGCACCGAGGCGCAGGACTGGGCCAACATCCTGCTGCGCATGTACCTGCGCTGGGCCGACAAGCGTGGCTTCGACGCCACCATCATCGAGCTGTCCGAAGGTGAAGTCGCCGGCATCAAGGGCGCCACCGTGCACATCAAGGGCGAGTACGCCTTCGGCTGGCTGCGCACCGAGATCGGCGTGCACCGCCTGGTGCGCAAGAGCCCGTTCGACTCCGGCGCGCGTCGCCACACCTCGTTCTCGGCGGTGTTCGTGTCCCCCGAGATCGACGACAAGGTCGAGATCGAGATCAACCCGTCCGACCTGCGCATCGACACCTACCGCTCCTCCGGTGCCGGTGGTCAGCACGTCAACACCACCGACTCGGCGGTGCGTATCACCCACGTACCGACCAACACCGTGGTGGCTTGCCAGAACGAACGCTCACAGCACGCCAACAAGGACACCGCCATGAAAATGCTGCGGGCCAAGTTGTACGAGCTGGAAATGCAAAAGCGCAACGCCGCCTCGCAGGCGCTGGAAGACAGCAAGTCGGACATCGGCTGGGGCCACCAGATCCGCTCCTACGTGCTGGATGACTCGCGCATCAAGGACCTGCGTACCGGCGTCGAGCGCAGCGACTGCCAGAAGGTCCTGGATGGCGACCTCGACCAGTATCTGGAAGCGAGCCTCAAGCAGGGGCTGTAAGCCGTACACCACCGCCGCGCTACCTGGCCACCTGCCGGTAGCGCGTGCCCTGCCCGGAAGGGCAACGAATACCTGATGGAAAGAATGACGACATGAGCGACCTGAAGACCGAATCGCAAGACCTGCAACAGGAAGAAAACGCCCTGATCGCCCTGCGCAAGGAAAAACTTGCCGCCGAGCGTGCCAAGGGCAATGCCTTCCCCAACGACTTCCGCCGCGACAGCTACTGCAACGACCTGCAGAAGCAGTACGCGGACAAGACCAAGGAAGAGCTGGAAGCAGCCGCGATCCCGGTCAAGGTTGCCGGTCGCATCATGCTCAACCGTGGCTCGTTCATGGTCATCCAGGACATGACCGGTCGCATTCAGGTCTACGTCAACCGCAAGACCCTGCCGGAAGAAACCCTTGCCGCGGTCAAGACCTGGGACCTGGGCGACATCATCAGCGCTGAAGGCACCCTGGCCCGTTCCGGCAAGGGCGACCTGTACGTCGAGATGACCAACGTGCGCCTGCTGACCAAGTCGCTGCGCCCGCTGCCGGACAAGCATCACGGCCTGACCGACACCGAGCAGCGCTATCGCCAGCGTTACGTCGACCTGATGGTCAACGAAGAAACCCGCCACACCTTCCGGGTGCGTTCGCAGGTGATCTCGCACATCCGCAAGTTCCTCATCGAGCGCGACTTCCTCGAAGTCGAGACGCCGATGCTGCAGACCATCCCCGGCGGCGCAGCGGCCAAGCCGTTCGAAACCCACCACAACGCCCTGGACATGGCCATGTTCCTGCGTATCGCGCCGGAGCTGTACCTCAAGCGCCTGGTGGTTGGCGGCTTCGAGAAGGTGTTCGAGATCAACCGCAACTTCCGCAACGAAGGCGTTTCGACTCGTCACAACCCTGAATTCACCATGCTCGAGTTCTACCAGGCCTACGCCGACTACCGCGACAACATGGACCTCACCGAGGAACTGTTCCGCGAGCTGGCGCAACTGGTGCTGGGCACCACCGACGTGCCGTACGGCGACAAGGTGTTCCACTTCGGCGAGCCGTTCGCTCGCCTGTCGGTATTCGACTCGATCCTCAAGTACAACCCCGAGCTGACCGCTGCCGACCTGCAGGATGTCGACCGTGCCCGCGACATCGCCAAGAAGGCCGGCGCCAAGGTGCTGGGCCACGAAGGCCTGGGCAAGCTGCAGGTGATGATTTTCGAAGAGCTGGTCGAGCACAAGCTGGAGCAGCCGCACTTCATCACCGAGTACCCGTTCGAAGTGTCGCCACTGGCCCGCCGCAACGACGACAACCCGGCCGTGACCGACCGCTTCGAGCTGTTCATCGGTGGCCGCGAAATCGCCAACGCCTACTCCGAGCTCAACGATGCCGAAGACCAGGCCGAGCGCTTCCTGGCCCAGGTGGCAGAGAAGGACGCCGGTGACGACGAAGCCATGCACTACGATGCCGACTTCGTTCGGGCCCTGGAGTACGGCATGCCACCGACTGCCGGTGAAGGCATCGGTATCGACCGCCTGGTGATGCTGCTGACCAACTCGCCGTCGATTCGCGACGTGATCCTGTTCCCGCACATGCGCCCACAGGCTTGAGTGAACTGAACAAGCCGCCTTTCGGGGCGGCTTTTTCATGCCTGAAGCTTTATGTTGTCTGTACCGGCCCTATCGCGGCTGAAGCCGCTCCTACAGGTATCCGCTGTCCTGCTGGAGCGGCTTCACCCGCGATAGGGCCGGTACAGGCAGCAGATGACTCGAACCATGAGGTAACCACTGTGACACCCGCAATGGCCCAACAAGGCGCCGCCGGCATCGCCACCGCCGTCGCCGAAAGCGTGCAGTACCAGGGTCGCAAGACCGCCCGTCAAGGCAGTGAACAGCGCCGCCAGCTGATCCTCGACGCCGCCATGCGCATCGTCGTGCGCGATGGCGTACGAGGCGTGCGCCACCGGGCGGTGGCCGCCGAGGCGGGAGTGCCGCTATCGGCCACCACGTACTACTTCAAGGACATCGAAGACCTGCTCACCGACACCTTTGCCCAGTATGTCGAGCGCAGCGCCGCCTACATGGCCAAGCTCTGGGCCAACACCGAGGTGGTGCTGCGCCAGTTGCTCGCCCAGGGGGATGGCAGCGTGCAGTCGCGGGCGCGGCTGGCTGATGAAATCGCCCGCATGACCGTCGACTATGTGCAGCGTCAACTGCTCAGCCGCCGCGACTTCATGATGGCCGAGCAGGCCTTCCGCCAGGAGGCCTTGCTGTGTCCGCGCCTGGCGGAACTGGTGTGTGCGCACGAACAGATCCTGCTGCACGGCGCCCGCCAGCTGCTGCAGGTGGTCGGCTCGCAGCAACCGGAACAGGACGCCCAAATGTTGACGGCGATTATCGAGCAGATGGAATATCAGGGCCTGCTCAAGGATGCCGATGCGCAAGCCGATGGGCAGATGCTCGCTATGCTTACCCGTTACCTGCACCTGGTGTTGGCCTCGGCCTGAGCAGTGACCGAACTTTCAAGGAGAAGCTGATGAAAGCCTGGCGTGTGGTGTTGTTGACGTTGTCATTCCTCCTGCTGGGCGGTTGCCTTGTGAGCTTTCATGAGCCGCTGCCGAGCAACCAGGCTGCGCCCAAGGCCTTGCTCGGCAAGTGGAGCAGCAAGGATGCCTGGGGCGAGCCGCTGAAGCTGACCATCAGCCGCAGCGGCGGTGATGCGTACAAGGCGGTGGCCACCGCCAAAGGCAAGGCGCCGGAGGAATACACCTTCACCGTCTCGCGCCACGGCAACCGCTGGTACTTGTCGGCTGGCGTGCCCAAGCGCCTGGGCGGCAACTTCCTGATTGGCGGTTTCGACATCGTCGATGGCAAGGAACTGGTGGTCTATAACCTCGACGTCGAGCAAGTGCAGCAGGCGGTCGAGAAAAAGGAACTGAGCGGGCGCAGTACCCAGATTGCGCAAGAAAGCGAGCAGGGCGTGCTGATCGACAGCCCGTCGCAACGCGTGCTGGCGTACCTCGACGACCCGGCCAACTCCGACCTGTTCGTCGAAGTGGCGCGCTTCCAGCGCTCCGGCAAATGACCGTGTCGGCTTCTTCGCGGCTGAAGCCGCTCCCACAGGTACAGCGCCAGGTCCGAGGCCTGGGGTATCCCCGTGGGAGCGGCTTTAGCCGCGAAGAGGCCGGTACAGGTATCTTGTTCTAGAAAGGAGTCCCCGGTGGACGAATACCAGCAGACCATCCGCGCGCTGTCCGACCGCATTGTCGCGGCGCAGACCCCGATCCGGGTTCTGGACGCCGTGAAATGGGACGACAACATCCGCCAGGGCTTCCTCAAGGCCAAGGGCAAGGAGCCGCCCGCCGTTGACCGCGAGTATTACCTGGCGCGCCCGCTGGCATTCGACTCCAGCGCGGTCAAGGCCGAGTTCCAGGCCATCGAGCGCGACATCATCCGCCAGCTGGGCCAGTTCAACCCGGTCGGGCAGATCATGAAGCGCATGTGCCGCGAATACCGCATGGTCGTGCGCATGCTCGAAGCCCGGGGTACCGAAGACTTCGGGCTGATCTCGCAGGAACTGTATGGCGCAGCCTCCGACGCCTTCCACGCCGGTGACCCGACCCTGGCCGACCTGGGGCTGATGCTTTCGGACTACCTGAACAATATCGATGGGCGTGGCGACCTCAAGGACGAGCCGAAGAACCTGACTGCCAAAGAGGCCGTGGACATCCTCCAGCGCCGCCTGAACAAGGTGTTCGGCGAGGCCGAGGAGACCATCCGCGTGTTCGAGTCGGACGGTATCGTCGCCGATGCCGCAGCCGGTGCCGACTACATCAAGGTGCGCGCCGATGCCATGTTCAACAACCGTGATGTGCGTGCGCTGGAGGTGCATGAAGGCCTGGTGCACGTGGGAACCACCCTCAACGGTTTGAACCAGCCGATCTGCACCTTCCTGGCCAAGGGCCCGCCCTCGTCGACGGTGACCCAGGAAGGCCTGGCCATTCTCATGGAGGTGATTGCCTTCGCTTCCTACCCCAGCCGCCTGCGCAAGCTGACCAACCGCACCCGCGCCATCCACATGGTCGAAGAGGGTGCCGACTTCCTGCAAGTGTTCGAGTTCTTCCGCGAGCAGGGTTTCGAGATGGGACAGAGCTATAGCAACGCCAGCCGGGTGTTCCGCGGTTCGGTGCCCAATGGCCTGCCATTCACCAAGGACTTGTCCTACCTCAAGGGCTTCATCATGGTTTACAACTACATTCAGTTGGCCGTGAAGAAGGGCAAGCTCGAGCAGATTCCGTTGCTGTTCTGCGGCAAGACCACCCTGGAAGACATGCGCACCTTGCGCCAACTGGTCGAGGAGGGGCTGGTCGAGCCGCCCAAGTACCTGCCGGAGCAGTTCCGCGACCTCAACGCGCTGTCGGCCTGGATGTGCTTCTCCAACTTCCTCAACCACTTGAGCCTGGATCGTATTGAAGCCGACTACGCGAACATTCTCTGAGCGCTGCCGCCTGCTGGCACTGGGCATGCTCCTGCTGGGGCTGTGCGGCTGCAGCAGCCTGTTGTTCTACCCCGAACCCGGCGAGCCGTTCACTCCGCAACGCGCCAGGCTGGAGTACCGCGATATCAGCCTCACCACCGCCGATGGCCTGCGCCTGCATGGTTGGTGGTTGCCGGCCAAGGCGGGGGTGGAGCTCAAGGGGACGGTGCTGCATCTGCACGGCAACGGTGGCAATCTGCCGGGCCACCTTGGCGGCAGCTACTGGCTACCGGAGCAGGGCTACCAGGTGCTGATGATCGATTACCGTGGCTATGGCCTGTCCGAGGGCTCGCCAAGCTTGCCTGAGGTCTATCTGGACATCGACGCGGCAATGGCATGGCTGGCCCAGGCCCCGGAGGTCAAGGGCAAGCCGCTGGTACTGCTCGGCCAGAGCCTCGGCGGGGCGATGGCGATCCACTACCTGGCGCAGCACCCCGAGCAGCGCCAGCGCTTCAGTGCCCTGGTGTTCGACGGCGTACCGGCCAGCTACCGTGGGGTAGGGCGTTACGCCCTGGGCACCTCGTGGCTGACCTGGCCGCTGCAGGTGCCGCTGTCCTGGCTGGTACCGGATGGCGACAGCGCAATCCATTCGATCGGGCAACTGAGCAGCCCGCCAAAACTGTTCTTCCACAGCATCGACGACACCCTGGTGCCGATGGACAACGGCATCCGCCTGTACCAGCACGCACCGGCGCCACGCGTGCTGCAACTGACCCGTGGCGGCCACGTGCAGACCTTCGCCGACCCGGTGTGGCGCCAGGTGATGCTGCGCTTCCTCGATGACCCCAGCCATTTCAACGGCCTGCGGCGGCTTGCCGAAGAGCCCAACTACCCTGACGAGAAGAACCCGCAATGAGTGAAGAACGCAACGCCATCCCGCTGATCCTGACCGGTGTCGGCAGCATCATCGTGACGGTGGGAGCCCTCTGGTACTACGGCTACCTGCATTTCGCCAAACCTGAGGATGCGCTGCTGCTGCAGGACTTCACCATGCTCAAGACAATCCCTGGCGAGGATTACAAGGTATCGCTGGACCCGGCACCCCAGGTGGCCCAGTGCGTGGATGGCGTGCTGGTGCTGTTCGATACCGGGCAGAAAGGCCTGACCGGTGTGCTGGTGGACAACCGCAAGCGCGCGGTGCGCTGCATGGGGCAGGAAACGCCGCAAAAGGTGCAGTAAGGGATCGCATGGTTCTTGTGGCGCCTGGGAAATCGAGCGCCGCCCGCGCGGCGCTCGGTCTCCCGGCCACCGCATCTCCAGAGGCATGAGACAAAACCCCCAAAGAAAAAGCCCCGCATCGATCACGGGGCTTTCTCATTCCTGCTGGCCAGCCTTACTGCTGAATCTGGCTCACCGAACGCGGTGCCACCGGCTGGTTGTCGTTGGAAATGGTCACTTCCACGCGACGATTCTGCGCACGGCCCGAGTTGCTGCCGTTGTCCGCCACCGGGTATTCCTTGCCATAACCCTGGGCGACGATACGTGCAGGGTCTACACCAGCGCGTACCAGCGCCGCGCGCACGCTGGCGGCGCGACGTTCGGACAGGCCCTGGTTGTAGCTGGCCGAGCCGACGCTGTCGGTGTAGCCCTCGACGATCACCTTGCGCTCCGGGTTTTCCTGAAGGAACTGGGCCAGCTTGGTGATGTTCGGGTAGGCGTTGCTCTTCAGGGTGGCCTTGTTGAAGTCGAACAGCACATCACCAAAGGTCACCAGGGTGCCGCGGTCGGTCTGCTTGGCGTTGAGGCTTTCCTGCAGCTTGGCGATCTGTGCGTCGCGGGCATCGAGCTTGGCCTGGGCGCGCTGGGCCGAGGCGTTCTTCAGCTCGTTCTCGGCAGTGCGCAGGGCGATGGTCTGCTTGGCCACCTCGATCCGCTGGTTGGTCAGGTAGGCGAGCTGGTCGACCTTCTGGCTGTCTTCACGGTCCATGAACGCCTTGTCGGACTTGTTCAGCCAGTCCTGGGCATCCTTGGTCTCGAGCGCGGCGACCTTGCTTGCCTGCGGGTCGCTCTGCAGTGCCGAGAAGTTGGTGCGAGCCGACTCCAGGTTGGGGTTCGGGTCGTGGGAGCAGGCGGCAAGGCCGACGCTCAGTGCCAGCAGGGCGGGAATCATGACGTAGTTGCGCATAGTGTTCATCCTTTGATCAGTTGCGAAGGCTGGGGTTGGCGTGGCGGCGCTCATTCAGCGCTGCGCAGGCCTTCCTGACGTACGTCCTGAACGCCCTGGCGGGCATCCTGCACGGCCTTCTGGGCCTTGGCTGCCTGGGCCTTGCGCTCGGCGACGCGGGCATCCCATTCGGCCTGCTCGGCCAGGCGCTTGGCCTCATCGTACTTTTTGTCGTGCATGGCGATTTCGGCTTGCTTGAACTTGTCTTGGGCCGATTTCATTTCCACGGCGGCGAACTCGGTGCCACCGGCGCTGACGGCCGAATTGACCGCGGACTGGGTGACAGCGTACTGCTCGGTAGGCGGGTTGCCTGCACAGCCGGCCAGGACCAGGCTACTGCCCAGGGCCAGCGCGGCCAGCTTCAATCCGCGCACGTGAGTTGATGAGAGTTTCGGGGTGCGGGTCTTGATGGTGGTCAGTTCCATTGGATCACTCCTGATTACGACGATGTCCGTAGCAGTCCATCGCTCAATCCCTGACAGTGCCTGCGCTTGCGCTCAACGATGCACATGGCAGCAGTGCAGGGTTTTAGCGTGATGGCTATTGGCTGGGACTTGACCGTTTTTTGAATGGTTCCGAAAAAAATGCGCCGATTTGCCATTTATTTCTGACTGATCGGTCAGTGAAATTCGCCCGGAACTTTTCATCGCTGGAGTGGTTTCCGGGCCTGTTGCAGGCCCGGATCGTGGTGCTGCACGCTCAGTTCCCGGTGTCGTCGCCGGTGTTGCTGAGGTCGTGCAGATGGCGCCGTGACAGGGCCAGAAAACGCGGCGTCGGGCCGATGTCTTCGAACAGCGGGTCGCCCTCTTCGTCAGTGGCGATGACCTTCTGGCCCTGCACGTAGGGGAAGCTGGCTTCCAGCTCCTCCAGCGCGGCGGCGACCAGTTCGCCGAGCAGTTCCTCGGCGGTGCGCTTGGGGTACATGTCGATCAGGGCAGCCAGGCGTGCCTCGGACTCCAGGTCCAAGTGCAAGGCGTGGCCGGTGGGGCTCAGGGTGCCGGCGGCATTCTGTTCCCAGTGCTGGGCGAGTTCGCGGATTTTCATGATGACCTCTGTGAACGCCAGAAAAGGCTGCATTGCATCGGACTGCGCTGCCTTAACTTTAGTTTGCTTTGCGCGATCGCGGCTTGCCATCGTGCCCCGGCAATGGGCACTCTTGGGCCAGTGCTGTTACCTGAGCAGAGCGTGGCGAGCCGCGCCGAAGAGAGGGCCAATGACTGATATCGATGTGCGCCTGCGTGAAGATGTCCATGTGTTGGGGGAGTTGCTCGGCGAGACCATCCGCCAGCAGCACGGTGATGCGTTCCTGCAGAAGATCGAGGACATCCGCCACAGCGCCAAGGCCGACCGCCGCGGTGCTGGCGAGCAATTGAGCTCGACCTTGGCCGACCTTGCCGAAGAAGACCTGCTGCCCGTGGCGCGAGCCTTCAACCAGTTCCTCAACCTGGCCAACATGGCCGAGCAGTATCAGCTGATTCGTCGTCGCGATGCCGGTCAGCCAGAGCCGTTCGAGGCGCGGGTCTTGCCCGAACTGCTGGCTCGCCTGAAGCAGGCCGGGCACAAGGATGACGCCCTGGCCCGGCAGCTCGCCAAGCTCGATATCCAGCTGGTGCTGACCGCACACCCGACCGAAGTGGCGCGGCGCACATTGATCCAGAAATACGATGCCATCGCCGGCCAGCTGGCCGTGCAGGACCACCGCGACCTGACCCCCGCCGAGCGTGAGCAGGTGCGCGAGCGCCTGCGCAGGCTGATCGCCGAGGCCTGGCACACCGAAGAAATCCGCCGCACCCGGCCCACCCCGGTAGACGAGGCCAAATGGGGCTTCGCGGTGATCGAACATTCACTGTGGCAGGCCATCCCCAACCACTTGCGCAAGGTCGACAAGGCATTGTTCGACGCCACCGGCCTGCACCTGCCGCTGGAAGCTGCGCCGATTCGCTTTGCCTCGTGGATGGGCGGTGACCGCGACGGCAACCCCAATGTCACGGCGGCCGTGACCCGTGAGGTATTGCTGCTGGCGCGCTGGATGGCCGCCGACCTGTTCCTGCGTGATATCGATGCGCTGGCGGCCGAGCTGTCCATGCAACAAGCCAGTGAGGCCTTGCGTGAACGTGTGGGCGACAGTGCCGAGCCGTACCGGGCGGTGCTCAAACAGTTGCGCGAACGGCTGCGGGCGACCCGCGCCTGGGCCCAACTCGCATTGACCAGCAACCAGCCGGCCAGCGCCGAGGTGCTGGTGGATAACCGCGACCTGATCGCGCCGCTGGAGCTGTGCTATCAGTCGCTGCATGAATGCGGCATGGGGGTGATCGCCGATGGCCCGCTGCTCGACAGCCTGCGCCGGGCGGTGACCTTCGGCCTGTTCCTCGGCCGCCTGGATGTGCGCCAGGATGCCGCCCGGCACCGTGATGCGCTGGCGGAGATTACCGATTACCTTGGCCTGGGCAGCTATGCCGACTGGGACGAAGAACAGCGCATCGCATTCCTCCAGGCCGAACTGAAGAATCGCCGGCCGTTGTTGCCCGCGCACTTCAAGCCTCAGGCAGAGACCGCTGAAGTGTTGGCCACCTGCCGCGAGATCGCCGCTGCGCCGGGCGCTTCGCTGGGCTCCTACGTGATCTCGATGGCGGGTGCGGCCTCTGATGTGCTGGCCGTACAGCTGCTGCTCAAGGAAGCCGGCCTTACCCGGCCGATGCGCGTGGTGCCGCTGTTCGAAACCCTGGCGGACCTGGACAACGCCGGGCCGGTGATGCAGCGCCTGCTTGGCCTGCCGGGCTACCGCGCCAGCCTGCGCGGGCCGCAGGAAGTGATGATCGGCTATTCCGACTCGGCCAAGGACGCGGGCACCACGGCAGCAGCCTGGGCCCAGTACCGTGCCCAGGAAAACCTGGTGCGCATCTGCCGCGAGCATCAGGTCGAACTGCTGCTGTTCCACGGCCGTGGTGGTACGGTGGGCCGTGGTGGTGGCCCGGCCCATGCGGCGATTCTGTCGCAGCCTCCGGGTTCGGTGGCAGGTCGGTTCCGCACCACCGAACAGGGCGAGATGATTCGCTTCAAGTTCGGCTTGCCGGCCATCGCCGAGCAAAATCTCAACCTGTACCTGGCTGCTGTGCTCGAAGCCACCTTGCTACCGCCTCCCCCTCCAGAACCCGCCTGGCGGGCATTGATGGACCAGCTTGCAGCCGATGGCCTCAAGGCCTACCGCGGCGTGGTGCGGGAAAACCCGGACTTTGTCGAATACTTCCGCCAGTCGACCCCCGAGCAGGAACTGGGTCGCCTGCCGCTGGGCAGCCGCCCGGCCAAGCGCCGTGCCGGTGGCATCGAAAGCCTGCGGGCGATCCCGTGGATCTTCGGCTGGACCCAGACACGCCTGATGCTGCCGGCCTGGCTGGGGTGGGAAACCGCCCTGAGCAATGCCCTGGCGCGAGGCCAGGGCGAACTGCTGGCGCAGATGCGCGAGCAGTGGCCATTCTTCCGCACCCGCATCGACATGCTGGAAATGGTCCTGGCCAAGGCCGACGCGCAAATCGCCGAGGCCTACGACCAACGTCTAGTGCAACCAGGCTTGCTTCCATTAGGTGCGCACTTGCGCGACCTATTGTCGCAGTCGTGCCAGGTGGTGCTGGGCCTGACCGGCCAGCCGGTGCTACTGGCGCACAGCCCCGAGACCCTGGAATTCATCAGCTTGCGCAATACCTACCTGGACCCGCTGCACCGCCTGCAGGCCGAGTTGCTGGCCCGTTCACGCAGCCGCGAAGCCGCTCTGGACAGCCCGTTGGAGCAGGCCCTGCTGGTGACCGTGGCAGGTATCGCCGCGGGCCTGCGCAACACCGGGTAAGGTCCGCTGTCGCGGCCCTTGCCGGTTGACCGGCAGGCGGCCACAACAGGGCGAGGAGGGTGGTTGCGCAGGGTGCAACCAGCCTCCGTTCTGGTTACAAACGACGCAATGCTGCAACTTTGGGACGCTTGTCTGGCTGCCGGGCGCTGTGTATCTTGAGCAGCCTTTTGACCGATTTATGGTCATACCCGATTTTCCGGACTTGGCCTCGATTGCCGAATCCATTGAATTTCATAAAAAAATTTGAGGAGCACGAGATGCGCGTAATTCTGCTGGGAGCTCCCGGGGCCGGTAAAGGTACTCAGGCAAAGTTCATCACCGAGAAGTTCGGTATTCCACAGATCTCCACCGGTGACATGCTGCGTGCCGCCGTCAAGGCCGGCACCCCACTGGGCCTGGAACTGAAGAAAGTCATGGATGCCGGCCAGCTGGTGTCCGACGAGCTGATCATCAGCCTGGTCAAGGAGCGCATCGCCCAGCCGGATTGCGCCAATGGCTGCCTGTTCGACGGCTTCCCGCGCACCATTCCGCAGGCTGAAGCGATGGTTGCCGCGGGCGTGGATATCGACGCCGTGGTCGAAATCGCTGTCGACGACGAAGAAATCGTCGGCCGCATGGCTGGCCGCCGTGTGCACCTGGCCTCGGGCCGCACCTACCACATTCAGTACAACCCGCCGAAAGTGGAAGGCAAGGACGACGTCACCGGCGAAGACCTGATCCAGCGCGACGACGACAAGGAAGAAACCGTGCGTCACCGCCTGTCGGTCTACCACAGCCAGACCAAGCCGCTGGTGGACTTCTACCAGAAGCTGTCGGCAGCCAACGCTGGCAAGCCGAAGTACAGCCACATCGAAGGTGTCGGCTCGGTCGAGTCGATCACCGCCAAGGTGCTGGCAGCCCTGAGCTGATCCACCACCGTGTGTCACGACGGCCCGCTTGCGGGCCGTTGTCGATTATACTGCCGCTCTTTTTCCTAGCACCTGGATACCTGTTCGATGACCACCCTGCTGGCCCTGGATACCGCCACCGAAGCCTGTTCCGTTGCGCTGCTGCATGACGGCAAGGTAACCAGCCATTACGAGGTGATCCCGCGCATGCATGCGCAGAAGCTGCTGCCGATGATCAAGCAGTTGCTGGCAGACTCCGGTGTGGCGCTCAATGCACTGGATGCCATCGCCTTCGGCCGTGGCCCGGGTGCGTTCACCGGGGTGCGCATCGCCATCGGTGTGGTGCAGGGCCTGGCTTTTGCGCTGGAGCGCCCGGTGCTGCCGGTGTCCAACCTGGCCGCGCTGGCTCAGGGCGCGTTGCGCGAGCATGGCGTGCAGCAGGTGGCTGCGGCCATCGACGCGCGCATGGATGAAGTGTATTGGGGTTGCTACAAGGCCGAAGCCGGCGAGATGCGCCTGCAAGGGTTGGAAGCCGTGCTCCCGCCCGAACGCGTGGCCCTGCCGGCAGGCAGCAGCGGTGACTGGTTCGGTGCCGGTACCGGCTGGAGCTATGCCGAACGCCTGGCGGTGCAGGCCAGCGCCACGAACGCTTCAGCATTGCCGAGTGCCCTGGATATCCTCAGCCTGGCCAGCTTCGCCTGGGGCCGTGGTGAAGCAATCGCCGCAGAACAGGCGCAACCGGTCTACTTGCGCGATAATGTGGCTACGCCCAAGGCGCGCTGAGTGCTGTTCGTCGGTTATCGCGGTTGGCGATAAAACCTTTAGGCGCAAACTGTGGTCCAGTTATCACTCGAGCATTAGCGACGCAATCCTGATGCTGCTAGATTGCCATCATTGGTCCTGAGTGCTCACGTCATGCGTATCGACGGTTTTTCCTCGCAGTCCTACCCGATCAAGCGCACGCCGCGCAAAGCAGCGGTGCGCGACGAGAGCGTCGATGATGCCGAGCTGATCGAGGAGAGCGAAGTCACTCAGGAGGCTGCTGCGCGTCGTCCTCCTGCGGGCCTGCCGGCTCGTCAGCAGGACATGGTGTTCCCCCGCGCCCGTGACCGGCGCACCGCTACCGCGTTGGCCAGTTACCTCAGCACGGCCGGTTTTACCGACTGGGACATGGAAGTACTGGGGCTCGACCTGTACATTTGACGGATGAGTCCGTCACCCTTGCCTTATTTCGTAGGTTGCCCGTCCTGGAGCGAGAACGCCTGGCGCGAGTACCTGTATCCCGCCGACGCCACCACCCATGAAATGCTTGGCTACTACAGCCGGGTATTCAACGCCGTCGAGGGCAACACCACGTTCTATGCCCGCCCGGCACCCGGCACCGTCGCCCGCTGGGCGCAGGTCATGCCTGCGCACTTCCGGTTCACCGCCAAGTTCCCTGGAGATATCAGCCACGCAGGTGACCTGCGTGATCAGCTGGAGCCTGCCTTCGACTTCACCCGCCTGATGGCGCCATTGGGCCAGCGGGTATCGCCGTACTGGCTGCAGTTACCGCCTCAGTTCAGCCCCGCACGGCTGGGCGAGCTGTGCCATTTCCTCGACGAGATCGCGGTGCCGGTGGCGGTGGAAGTGCGACACCCGGCATTTTTCGCCAAGGGCGAGGAAGAACGACTGCTCAACCGCCTGCTCCACGAACGCGGCGTGGAGCGCATCTGCCTTGACCCCCGCGCCCTGTTCAGCTCTACCTCACGCGACCCGGCAGTGCTGCATGCACAGTCGAAAAAGCCCAAGGTGCCACCGCGTCCCGCAGCCTTCAGCCAGCACCCGCAAGTGCGCTTCATCGGCCTTCCGCAGCTTGAGGCCAACGACACGTTCCTCACGCCTTGGGTAGACAAGGTCGCCGCCTGGATAGAGGAGGGGCGCAGTCCTTACGTGTTCCTGCATACGTCCGACAACCGTCTGGCTGCCGCGCTGGCCCAGCGTTTTCACCAACAGCTGATGGCGCGTCTGCCAGGCTTGCCCGCCTTACCTGAATTGCCACGCGCCCCCGAGGTCGAACAACTGGGGCTACTCTGACCCTTCCCTGACCCCGGAGGTTGTGATCATGGATGTACAGACCCTGCGAGCCGAAGCCTTCAAGGCACTGCACGAGCGTGATGGCGCCTTCGTCATGCCCAACCCCTGGGACGCCGGCTCCGCCAAGCTGTTGGCAAGCCTCGGTTTCGAAGCACTGGCCACAACCAGTGCCGGCCTGGCTTTCAGCCTCGGACGACCGGATGCCGAGGGTGCCTTGAGCCTGGATGAGACATTGGCTAACGCCGGGGTGATCGTCGATGCCACGCCCTTGCCGGTGGCCGCCGATCTGGAAAACGGCTTTGGTGACCTGCCGGAGGACTGCGGCCAGACCATCCTGCGCGCCGCCGAGGCGGGACTGGTCGGTGGTTCGATTGAAGATGCCAGCGGCCGTGCCGAGGCGCCGATCTATGACTTCGAACTGGCCGTGGCGAGGGTGCGAGCTGCGGTACAGGCCGCGCGCAGCCTGCCATTCCCGTTTACCCTCTGTGCCCGTGCGGAAAACCTGCTGCACGGGCGCATGGACCTGGACGACACCATCCTGCGCCTGCAGGCCTTTGCCGAGGCGGGTGCCGATGTGCTCTACGCGCCGGGATTGCGCAGTGTCGATGAGGTGCGAGCGGTGGTGCAGGCCGTGGCGCCGAAACCGGTCAACGTGCTGATGGGGCTGGCGGGCGTGCCATTGAGCGTCAACCAGCTGCAGGACTTGGGCGTGCGCCGTATCAGTGTCGGTTCATCGTTGGCCCGGGCAGCACTCGGCGCGTTGCAGCGTGCGGCCCTGGAGATTCTGAATCAGGGCACATTCAGTTACGGCGAGCAGGCCATGCCGTTCGCCCAGCTCAACGACTTGTTCCGCCGCTGAGGCGCCATGCGCGCTGTCATGATGCTGTGCGGCCTGCTGTTGGTGACGGCAGGCCTGGCCTGGCAATTCGGCTGGCGCCTGCCGGACGCCTGGAACCCGTGGGCCGTGCTGGATGTGCGTCAGCCACCCAATTGGCTGACGGCCTACAAGCTGTCGCGGCTGCGCAACGACCCAGGCTTGTGCCGCCAGGCGCTGGAGGCTTCCGGGCTGCGCTACCGTGCGCAGGCCGACAGCCCCGCGTCGGCCAACTGCCCGCTGCAGAACGTGTGGCGTATCGAGCAAGGGGAAGTTCGCTTGAGCAGCAGCTTTCTGGCCAGCTGCCCCTTGGCGGTCGCCTATGCGTTGTTCGAGCGGCATGGGTTACAGCCTGCTGCGCAGCGGGTATTTGGCCAGCCTGTGGTGCAAGTGGATCACTTGGGCAGCTTTGCCTGCCGCAATGTCTACAACCGCAAGCAAGGGCGTCTGAGCCAGCACGCTACGGCCAACGCGCTTGATATCAGTGGCTTTCGTCTGCAAGACGGTCAGCGCGTGGTGCTGGCGCGGGACTGGCAGGCGGGCGGGCAGAAGGCTGAATTTCTAAGGCAGGTGCGGCAAGCGGCGTGCGACAGTTTCAGCACGGTGCTGGGACCGGACTACAACGCGGCCCACCACAATCACTTTCATCTGGACATGGGGCGCTGGCAGGTCTGTCGCTGATCTCAGGCGTGGACGCGAACGTTGTTCAGCACGACTGGGCGCGCCCAGTGCATGTCGAACTCCAGATCGTTCTGCTGCTTGGCCATGGTCGCCTCGTCGTACGGTTCTGGCGCAGGGTCGAGCAGGTTCATCTCGAATTCGGCGATCGGCAGGTGCAGCGGGCGCGGGGAAGGGCCCGGGCCTGGTTCGGGGAGCGGGTGGCCCTGGCTCATCACCACCGGGCGCAGCCAGGTGGTGCTAAGGTCGAGCTGGCGCTGTTGCTGGATCATCTCGGCGGCGCTGAACGGCTCGGGCGCCGGCGCCAGCAGGTTGGCCTGCAATTCCGCCTTGGGCAGGAACAGTGGCTCGGGCGGTGCGACGATGGTGTCCTGTACCGGGCAGGCGCGCTGGGTTTCGATCAGGGCCAGGGCCTTGGCCCCGCCGATCGGCTCGCCGCTGGCTTGGTCGTACTGCACCATGGCCTGGCTGACGCTGTCGGGTTCTTCCGCTTGCTGCTCGGCCATGGCGCGGGCAAAGAAATCCTGCCACAGGTGGCTGACGCCCCCGAGTGCCTGGGTATTCTGCCGACCGTAGTTGCCGACAGGCGACAAGTAGGTCAAGCCGATGGGAAGAGTATCTGTCATGGCAGTCGTGCGCGCTGTGCTCTGGCAGAATAGCGGAATATTGCCTGTATCGGCCGTGGCGGTCGATACATGAGGGGCAGGGTTCAATTTCTAGGTGTGAATGATGGAAGAGCAGGGCACAGGTATCCGGGTCGAGGCGCTCTCGGCTGAATTCGAGGCGCAAGCAGCCGCATGGGCCGAGCGCCTGGTGCTGCCGCTGCAGGACGACGCTGCCGGGTTTGCCGTGCAGGTGGGCGCCGACGGCTTGCAGATCCAGCAGCTGGGCCCGCAGGCGCCGGGGCCGGTGCGGGTGGACTTCGTCGAAGGCCAGGCCGCGCACCGGCGCCAGTTTGGTGGTGGCAACGGGCAGATGATTGCCAAGGCGGTGGGCATCGCCCAAGGTGTGCGGCCGCAGGTGCTGGATGCCACGGCGGGGCTGGGCAAGGATGCGTTCGTGCTGGCCAGCCTGGGCTGCCAGATGACGTTGATCGAACGCCAGCCGCTGATTGCCGCGTTGCTGGAAGACGGCCTGGCGCGGGCCCGCCTGGATGAAGAGGTGGGGCCGATTGTCGGGCGCATGCGCCTGCTGACCGGCAATGCCATCGAGCGTATGCGCAGTTGGGAGGGCGAGGCGCCGCAGGTGATCTACCTCGACCCGATGTTCCCGCACCGTGACAAAAGCGCGCTGGTGAAAAAGGAAATGCGCGTGTTCCGGCCCTTGGTCGGTGATGACCTGGATGCGCCTGCATTGCTTGAGGCGGCACTGGCATTGGCCAGCCACCGTGTGGTGGTGAAGCGGCCGCGCAAGGCGCCGATCATCGACGGGCCGAAGCCGAGCCATAGCCTGGAAGGCAAGTCGAGCCGGTATGACATCTATCCGAAGAAAGCCCTGAAAGCTTGATCGCTTGCGCCGACCTCTTCGCGGCTAAAGCCGCTCCCACAGGCTCCGCACAGTTTTCAAAACCTGTGATACCCCTGCAGGAGCGGCTTTAGCCGCGATGAGGCCGGCACAAGCTGACTCAGCCCTTGAACGCCCGGATAAACAGTTCCACCACCTCACGCACATGGGCTTCGGCCTCATCCCCCTCCAGCGGCCCGGCACACCCCAGCAACAAGCGGTAATCCGGCGCGCCCTTGACCAGGCTGAAAAAGTGCTCGGCCGCCTGCAGCGGATTGGCAATCCGCAGCAGCCCGCACCCATCGATCCTGCGCAGGAGTGCCTCCATCCCCATCAGCAGCCGCTTCGGCCCGGCTTCGTAGAAGTACTCGCCAAAACTCGGGTCCTGGCTGCCCTGGGCCATGATCAGGCGGCAGAGCTTGACCGCCTCGTCGCTGCTGATCAGCGCCTGGAAGCTGCGACCGATCGTCAGCAACACCTCCTCTACCGCCGCCCCCTCGGGGTACTCGAAAAGCAGGTCAGGCAGCTGGTTCTGGCAGGTCGCCATGACTGCGGAGCCGAACAGTGTCTGTTTGTCGGTGAAGTGGCTGTAGACCGTGAGTTTTGAAACACCTGCCGCCGCAGCGACCGCATCCATGCTGGTGTTGGCATAGCCAAGGCTGAGGAACAGGGCCTTGGCCGCTTCGAGGATGGCCTCGCGCTTGGCCAGGTCCTTGGGCCGGCCCGGGCCGTTGGGTGCGTCGTTGGACATTGGAATCCGCATTCGTTTGAGGGGGTGCCCATCTTACCGGCTCGGACGGCTTCCGGCTGCAGGTCCCGACCCCCGTTAATGTTGATTTTCTTTCCGACGCTGGCTTCCCGGCCTCGGTTCCCTGATTTAATATACTCGCCAGTATAAATATTCGATGTGCACTTCGCGAAAGGATTCATCATGCTGCGTCATGCCTTTTCCCTCGTTCTGCCCGCCGCTGCCGCGCTGATGCTGGCCGCCTGCGGTCAGGAAGCTGCCCCACCCGCCGTGCCGCGCCCGGCCCTGGTGGTGCAGCCGCAGCCGGCCGAAGCCGCTGCCGACAGTTACCCCGGCGAAGTGCGCGCGCGCTTCGAGCCGGAGCTGGCCTTCCGCATCGGCGGCAAGGTCAGCAAGCGCCTGGTGGAGGAAGGGCAGCGGGTCAGGGCCGAGCAGCCGCTGGCCGAACTCGACCCACAGGACGTGCGCCTGCAGCTGGAGGCCAACCGCGCCCAGCTGGCGGCGGCCGAGGCCAACCTGTCGCTGGTGCGCACCGAGCGCGATCGCTACCAGAAGCTGCTCGACCGGCAGATGGTCAGCCATTCCCAGTACGACAACGCAGAAAATCTCTACCGCGCCGGCCTTGCCCGCCTGAAGCAGGCCAAGGCCGAATTCGACGTGGCCGGCAACCAGGCGGATTACGCCGTGCTGCGTGCGCCGCAGGCCGGTGTCATCGCCAAACGTCAGGTTGAAGTCGGCCAGGTGGTCGCGGCTGGGCAGACCGTGTTCACGCTCGCCGCCGACGGTGAGCGTGAAGTTGCCATCGGCCTGCCGGAACAGCAGTTCTCCCGTTTTGCCGTGGGCCAGGCTGTCAGCGTCGAGTTGTGGTCGCACCCCAGTGAACGCTTCCAGGGGCGCATTCGCGAGCTGTCACCTGCCGCCGACCCGCGTTCACGGACCTTCGCCGCACGGATTGCCTTCACCTCGGCCAAGGTGCCGGCCGAACTCGGCCAGAGTGCGCGGGTATTCATTGCCCATGACGGGGTGATTCCGCTTGCCGTGCCGCTGTCGGCCGTCACCGCCGAGAACGGCCAGGCGTATGTCTGGCGCGTCAACAAGGAAAGCCGCCTGGAGCGCGCCGTGGTGCGCCTGGGGCCTTATGGCAGTGAAACCGTGCCGGTGCTCGAAGGCCTGGCGCCGGGCGACTGGGTGGTCGCTGCCGGTGGCCACGTGTTGCGCGAAGGGCAGGAGGTGCGGCCGGTGGACCGCACCAACCGGGTGGTGAACCTGACGGCCAAGGAGTAAGTCCCGATGGGTTTCAACCTTTCCGCATGGGCGTTGCGTAACCGCCAGATCGTGCTGTTCCTGATGATTCTACTGGCTGCCATTGGCGCCATGTCCTACACCAAGCTGGGGCAGAGTGAAGACCCGCCGTTCACCTTCAAGGCCATGGTCATTCGTACCCTGTGGCCGGGGGCCACGGCCGAGGAAGTCTCGCGCCAGGTGACCGAGCGCATCGAGAAGAAGCTGATGGAGACCGGTGAGTACGAGAAAATCGTCTCGTTCTCGCGCCCGGGTGAATCGCAGGTCACTTTCATGGCCCGCGACTCGCTGCATTCCAAGGACATTCCCGAGCTGTGGTACCAGATTCGCAAGAAGGTGGCTGACATCCGCCACACCTTGCCGCCGGAAATCCAGGGCCCGTTCTTCAACGACGAGTTCGGTACCACCTTCGGCAATATCTACGCGCTGACCGGCGCCGGCTTCGACTATGCAGTGCTCAAGGACTACGCCGACCGCATCCAGATCCAGCTGCAGCGGGTCAAGGACGTGGGCAAGGTCGAGCTGATCGGCCTGCAGGACGAAAAGGTCTGGATCGAGCTGTCCAACCTCAAGCTGGCTACCTTGGGCGTGCCACTGGAGGCCGTGCAGCAAGCCTTGCGCGAGCAGAACGCGGTCAGTACGGCAGGCTTCTTCGAGACCTCCAGTGAACGCCTGCAACTGCGGGTGAGCGGTCACTTCGACAGCGTTGACCAGATCCGCCAGTTCCCCATCCGGGTCGGCGACCGCACCTTCCGCATTGGCGACGTGGCCGACGTGCACCGTGGCTTCAACGACCCGCCCGCACCGCGCATGCGCTTCATGGGCGAGGATGCCATCGGCCTGGCGGTGTCGATGAAGGATGGCGGCGACATTCTGGTACTCGGCAAGGCACTCGAAGACGAGTTCGAACGCCTGGCGCGCAACCTGCCGGCGGGCATGGAGCTGCGCAAGGTCTCCGACCAGCCGGCGGCAGTCAAGGCCGGGGTCGGCGAGTTCGTCCAGGTGCTGGTCGAGGCGCTGGTGATCGTGCTGCTGGTGAGCTTCTTCTCCCTCGGCCTGCGCACCGGCCTGGTGGTGGCTTTGGCCATTCCGCTGGTGCTGGCCATGACGTTCGCCAGCATGCACTACTTCGGCATCGGCCTGCACAAGATCTCGCTCGGCGCGCTGGTGCTGGCGCTGGGCCTGCTGGTGGACGACGCGATCATTGCCGTGGAGATGATGGCGATCAAGATGGAACAGGGCTATGACCGCCTCAAGGCCGCCAGCTACGCCTGGACCAGCACGGCGTTCCCGATGCTCACCGGTACGCTGATCACGGCTGCGGGCTTCCTGCCGATCGCTACGGCAGCTTCGAGCACTGGCGAATACACCCGCTCGATCTTCCAGGTGGTGACCATCGCGCTGCTGACCTCGTGGGTCGCGGCGGTAGTGTTCGTGCCTTACCTGGGCGAACGGCTGCTGCCGGACCTGGCCAAGCTGCATGCTGCCCGCCATGGCAACGGCGCGCACGCGCCGGACCCTTACGGCACGCCGTTCTACCAGCGCGTACGGCGTGTGGTGGAGTGGTGCGTGCGGCGGCGCAAGACGGTGATCGTGCTGACCATCGCCGCCTTTGTCGGCAGCATTCTGCTGTTCCGTTTCGTGCCGCAGCAGTTCTTCCCGGCCTCAGGGCGACCGGAGCTGATGGTCGACCTGAAACTCGCCGAAGGCGCCTCGCTGGCCAATACCGCCGAGCGGGTCAAGCAGCTGGAAGCGCTGCTCAAGCAGCAGGACGGCATCGACAACTACGTTGCCTACGTGGGCACCGGTTCGCCACGCTTCTACCTGCCGCTGGACCAGCAGTTGCCAGCCGCCAGCTTCGCCCAGTTCGTGGTGCTGGCCAAGTCGATGGAAGACCGCGAGCGCCTGCGCAGCTGGTTGATCAGCACCGTCGACCAGCAGTTCCCCGACCTTCGTGCTCGCGTCACGCGCCTGGAGAACGGCCCGCCCGTGGGCTACCCGGTGCAGTTCCGGGTCACCGGCGAGCATATCGAGAAGGCCCGTGCCCTGGCCCGCGAAGTGGCCGACAAGGTGCGCGAGAACCCGCATGTGGTCAACGTGCACCTGGACTGGGAAGAGCCGAGCAAGGCCGTGTTCCTGCAGATCGACCAGGACCGCGCCCGCGCCCTTGGCGTAAGTACTGCGCAACTGTCGAGCTTTTTGCAGAGCTCGCTGACCGGCACCACGGTCAGCCAGTACCGCGAGGACAACGAACTGATCGAGATCCTCTTGCGCGGCACCCAGCAGGAGCGTGGCGAACTGGGCAGCCTCGGCAGCCTGGCGCTGCCCACCAGCAACGGCCAGAGCGTGGCGCTGTCGCAGGTGGCGACCCTGGAATATGGTTTCGAGGAAGGCATCATCTGGCACCGCAACCGCCTGCCGACGGTGACCGTGCGTGCCGACATCTATGACAAGGAGCAGCCGGCGACGCTGGTGAAGCAGATCCTGCCGACCTTGCAGGAGATCAAGGCCAAGCTGCCGGATGGCTACCTGCTGGAGGTAGGGGGCACGGTAGAGGACTCGGAGCGAGGGCAGAAGTCGGTGAATGCCGGCATGCCGCTGTTCATCGTGGTGGTGCTGAGCTTGCTGATGATCCAGCTGCGCAGCTTCTCGCGCACGGTGATGGTGTTCCTCACCGCGCCGTTGGGGCTGATTGGCGTGACACTGTTCCTGCTGGCGTTCCGCCAGCCGTTCGGCTTCGTCGCCATGCTCGGCACCATTGCCCTGGCGGGGATGATCATGCGCAACTCGGTGATCCTGGTGGACCAGATCGAGCAGGATATCGCATCCGGGCTGGACCGCTGGCAGGCGATCATCGAGGCCACGGTGCGACGCTTCCGGCCGATCGTGCTGACCGCGCTGGCGGCGGTGCTGGCAATGATTCCGCTGTCGCGGAGTGTGTTCTATGGGCCGATGGCGGTGGCGATCATGGGCGGGCTGATCGTGGCAACGGCGTTGACCTTGCTGTTCCTGCCGGCGTTGTATGCGGCTTGGTTCAGGGTCAGGAAAGGGTGACGATTGCAGGGGAGGGCAAAGCCCTCCCCAAGGTCCTCAGAGCGCGCCGAAGACTTTCTTGGCCAGGCTGGTAGCCGCCTGTGCCGGGTTCTGGCGAATGCTCTCTTCCTGCTTGGCAATCATCTCGAACAGGCCATCCAGCGCCTTCTCGGTCACGTAGTTTTCGATATTGGCGTCGTCCTTGATCAGCCCCAGGCCTTTGGCCTGGCCAGCAAAGGCGTTGTACTGCTGGGCGACGCCGACCTTGTCGGTGGCCTGCTTGACGATCGGCAGGAACTTGGCGCGGATCTGCTCGCGGCTGCTCTTGTTCAGGTATTGGGTGGCCGAATCCTGACCACCGCTGAGGATGCCCTTGGCATCGTTCACGGTCATCTTCTTCACGGCATCCACCAGAATCGCCTGGGCCTGCGGCACGGCGGCTTCGGCGGCCTTGTTCATGCTGGCTTCCAATGCTTCGACCTGGTCACCCTTGCCGAACATCTTCATGGCCTTGGCCGCTTTGCCAAGGTTGCCGGGCAGCTCGATGCGCACATCAGGGTTATTGCTGAAGCCGCCTGGGGTGCTCAGCTGCTTGACAGCGATCTGCGCGCCCTGGGTGAGGGCATCCTTCAGGCCGCCAGTGGCGTCGGACTGGCTCAGGTCGCCAAGCGACAGGGCCAAGGCGCTGGCCGACAGCAGCAGGCCGGCGCATAGGGTAGTGAAGCGCAGGGAGGCGCGAATCATGGGTATTTCCTTGTCGATGAATGGCGGGCGGGCTCAGCGCACCGGGTCGACTTTGACCCGTACCGGCTGCGGGTCGCTGCCGTCGAGCGCGACGCCGTGGTGTTCGGTGTTGATGAACAGCAGCTTGCCGTTCAGCTCAATCCGCGCGCTGACCGCGTAGCGGTGGCCGGGCTTGACCTGGGCCGGGTCGTAAGTGAGGTGGAACGGCAGCGGCACGTTGCCTTTGACCGGGCCGGCCTGGCGGGCCAGGGTCACGGCGGGGGCGTCCATCAGCGAGACATCCTGCAACTCGACGCTCAAGGTGGCGGCAGGCGGCAGGGCGATGCGCTGCAGATAGAAGACTTCACCCTCCAGGCTGGCCTGGCTGGGCGGGGTGTGGCTGGAACAGGCTGCGAGCAGGGATGCGCAACACAGCATAAAGAGCTTTTTCATGGAGTCTCCGGTGTCCTTGGGGCTGGCTTGTGGCCAACCCCTGGGACTTTAGCGGATTTTCCCGGCAGATGTGATCTCAGATGGCCGCTGTGGTCAGCGAGTCCTCGCGGTGCAACGCTACCTGGCGGATCGACAGGCGCAGCTCCGCCGACAGCACACGCTTGGCCACACCTTCGGCCAGCTCGCCGAGTTTGTCGTGATAACCCAGTTTGCCGTTGCCATCCGGACGCAGCACACCCTGCACGATCAACGTCTGGATGAAGTGGCGGAACAGGGTCTTGTCGAAAAACTCCGGGGCATTCAGGCCATGCAGGATCGACAGGCGCTGGGCCATCATGACGCACAAGTCTTCCAGCTCTTCGGCGCTCAGGGTGTGCTGCCCGCTGTTGAGCAGCAGCGAAGTGGCCATGTAGAAGCGCTGCAAGGTCTGGGTGATGGTGCGGGCGACCAATGTCAGCAGCACGAACTGGCGTGAGCTTGGCGCCGGGCGCATGTACAGGTCGTTTTCGTGGCGCAGCAGGCCTTGTTCGACCAGCGCTGCCAGCCAGTGGTCGATCACCTCGTCCAGTTGCTCCGGCGCCCAGCGCAGGAACAGTTCGGCCTGCAGGTACGGATACAGCGCATGCACGTACTGGCCCAGCAGTTCGCGGCTCATGCGCGAGCTGCTGAGGAAGAAGCTCGCCAGCAGGGCCGGCAGGGCAAAGATGTGCAGGACGTTGTTGCGGTAATAGGTCATCAATACCGCGTTGGCTTCATCCAGGTAGAGGATGCGGCCCAGCGCGTCCTTCTGTTCGGCCAGCAGGTCCATGCCGCGCACATGCTCGATCAGTGCCTGGCCGTCGCCTTCGGGCAAGGTGGTGTGCTCGGAGTACGGTACCTGGCGCAGCAAGGCCAGGTACAGGTCGAGCACCCGGGTCAGGGCCCGCTCGTCCAGCGCCAGGCGGCTGGTGGAGAGCAGCGCCAGGGCCACCAGGTTGACCGGGTTTACCGCTGCCGCCTCGTTGAGGTGGCGGGCAACCGTTGCACCCAGGCGAGTGGTGGCATCGTTCAGCCAGGCTGGGCGGAACTGTGGGCCCAGCTCCTGCTCGCGCCAGCCGGGTTGCTGCTCGTCGAGGAAGGCGGCCAGGCGGATCGGCTCGCCGAAGTTGACATAGACCTGGCCGAAGCGCTGCTTCAGTGCACCGAAGACTTTGAAGATGTCGAAGATCGACTCCTTTTTCTTGCTCGCACCCCGCAGTTCGCCGAGGTACGTGCGGCCTTCCAGCACGCGCTCATAACCGATGTACACCGGCACGAAGACGATCGGCGTGCGTGAGGAGCGCAGGAAGCTGCGCAGGGTGATCGCCAGCATCCCGGTACGCGGCTGCAGCATGCGCCCGGTGCGCGAGCGGCCACCTTCGACGAAGTACTCCACCGGGAAGCCCTTGGTGAACAACGTGTGCAGGTACTCGTTGAACACCGCCGTGTACAGCGGGTTGCCCTTGAACGTGCGGCGCATGAAGAAGGCACCGCCACGGCGCAGCAGGCTACCGATCACCGGCATGTTGAGGTTGATGCCGGCGGCGATGTGCGGCGGCGTCAGGCCATTGCGGAACAGCAGGTACGACAGCAGCAGGTAGTCGATGTGGCTGCGATGGCAGGGCACGTAGATCACTTCGTGGCCTGGGGCGATGCCTTGCACCTGCTCGATGTGGTTGACCTTGATGCCGTCGTAGATCTTGTTCCAGAACCAGCTCAGCACAACTTCCAGGAAGCGGATCGCGGTATAGGTGTAGTCCGAAGCGATCTCGTTGCCGTAGCGCAGCGCCTGGGCTTCGGCCTTGGTCACGGGCATGTTCTCGCGCTGGGCTTCGTCGGCGATGGCCTGGCGGACCAAGGGGGCATGCACCAGGCCCTTGACCAGGTTGCGACGGTGCGAGAGGTCGGGGCCGATCACGGCGGTCTTGAGATTGCGAAAGTGCACGCGCATCAGGCGCTGGGCCATGCGCACGGTACGCTCGTGACCCTTGTTGTGCTGCACCAGTTCGCGCAGGTGGATCGGCGCGGAGAACTGCACGCGGGTCTTGCGCCCCAGGATCAACACGGTCAACAGCCGGCGCAGGCGCCCGGTCACGGCCCAGCTGTCGGCGAACAGCAATTTCCACGGGCTGTTCTCACTGGCCGGTGTCTGCCCCCAGAACACGCTGACCGGAATGATCTGTGCGTCTTCCTCGGCGTGCTGGCTGATGGCGGCGACCAGGCGCTCCAGGGTCGGCGGTGCGCCGCGCTTGTCGTGGCGGCCGAGCCAGTCCGGGTCCGGCGTCAGGTAGAAGAACGCGGCAGGTTCCTGCAGCGAGCCGACGGCCACCGGCAGCACCGGGCGCGGCAGCCCCGCTTTGGTGCATTCACGGTCGAGCACCACCAGGTCGGTGAGCGAGGGTGACGGCAGGGCGTAGAACACCGGGCGGCTGCGGTCGAGCTTGAGGGTCAGGGACGACTGGTTGATGGTCTCGGAGCGCACCCACAGGTACATCAGGCGACGCAGGGCGCCGAAGATCAGGCGGCGCAGGGGGGAACGGGTCATGGGGGTGATTGCCCTGGGAGTGAATTTCAGAGAATAGACAGTCATTTAGTCTGCCGTATCGGCGCAAGTTCAGCAAAATTCGGTAAATAGCGCGACGGTCATGAAAATTTTTTGTTCTGTGTCATATACTCGGCCTGCCACTTGCAGGATATTTCGGCAAGCGGCGTCGACATAGGGAGGACACCCTGTGTCTACAAGGCGATCTTCACAATAAAAATCCGGAGTAGTTCAGATGTCGTCTCGTGAGACTGGGAATGTTAAGTGGTTCAACGATGCCAAAGGTTATGGCTTCATTCAGCGCGAAGGTGGTGCGGATGTATTCGTCCACTATCGGGCGATCCGCGGTGAGGGGCATCGTACCCTGGTCGAAGGGCAGCGGGTGGAATACGCCTGCGTGCAGGGCCAGAAAGGCCTGCAAGCCGAAGACGTAGTCGGGCTCTGAGCCTCTAGCTGTAGGCTTCAAGCTGCAAGCGACCGTGTGCTTGCAGCCTGATGCAACCTTTCTTGCAGCTCAAGAAGTACGCCAGGTGATTTCCTCTTCACCGTCGGCGCTGATGCGGACCCAGCGATCGGCATCGTCCTCACCGTCTTCCTCGACCCAGCCACCCGGCGCGCAACGCACCTCGACGTTCAGCGCGGCGAACGCGGCGCGGGCGCAGGCGACGTCATCGGCCCATGGGGTCTGGTCGCTTTCCAGGTAGAGGCTGTTCCATTTCCCTACAGCCTTGGGTAACCAGGTGACCGGAATGTTACCGGCCTGGCATTTGAAGGTCTGACCTTTCTGCTTCCATTCGCTGCACGGGCCGATTGCCTGGCTGAGCCACTCGGCAATCTGCTTGTGGTCGACGTCGGCGTCCTTCAGGTAGATCTCGATATCGGGTTGGCGCATAAGGGCTCCGGGTGTGCTCAGTGCTGGCGCACGAAATAGTCATAACGCATGGAAACTGTCACCTCGAACGGCTCGGGCTGGTCGATCACCCGGGCGCGTTTCTCGGCGCTGGCGCGCCAGCCGTGCGGGGTCATCGCCAGCAGGTCGGCACGGGCCTTGGGTTGGACCAGGCTCAGGCGGAACTCGAGGGTTTCGCTGTGGGCGTGGGCCATGCCTTCGGGCACCAGGGCCAGGTGCTTGTCATCGGCGTAGGGGCGCACTTCATCGTAGAGCACTTCGCGCAGCTCCATGAGATGGCCGCTGGTCGGGCCCACGCGCATCAGGCCGCCACCGGGGCTGAGCAGGCGCTTGGCCTCGTCCCAGTCCAGCGGGCTGAACACGCTGGCAATGAACTGGCAGCTGGCATCGGCCAACGGCACGCGGGCCATGCTGGCGACCATCCAGGTCACCTCGGGCGCACGGCGGCAGGCACGCTTGACCGCCTCGCGGGAGATGTCCAGGGCATAGCCGTCGGCGCTCGGCAGGGCCTGGGCGATCTGCGCGGTGTAGTAACCCTCACCGCAACCGATGTCCAGCCAGGCGCCGGGTTGGCGCTCGGCGGCAAGCTCGGCCAGGCGCTGGGCCACCGGCGCATAGTGGCCGCCGTCGAGGAAGTCGCGGCGGGCTTCGACCATGGCCTGGTTGTCGCCTGGGTCACGGCTGTTCTTGTGCTGCACCGGCAGCAGGTTCAGGTAACCCTGGCGGGCGCGGTCGAAGCGGTGGCCGGCCGGGCACACCACGCCGTTGTCGAGCTGCGACAAGGCTGCCTGGCAGAGGGGGCAGGCGAGCATCAGGCGAGCAACCGGACCAGGGTCTGGTAGTAGATTTCGGTCAGCAGGTCGAGGTCGCTGGCCAGGATCCGCTCGTCGACCTGGTGGATGGTGGCGTTGACCGGGCCGAGTTCGACCACTTGGGTACCCATGGTGGCAATGAAACGGCCATCGGAGGTGCCGCCGCTGGTCGAGGGTTGGGTGTCGCGGCCGGTGACGCCCTTGATGCTGGCCGCCACCGCGTCGAGCAGGTCGCCCGGTTCGGTGAGGAACGGCAGGCCCGACAGCGCCCAGTCGACCGACCAGTCCAGCTCGTGCTTGTCGAGGATCGCCGAAACCCGTGCCTGCAGGCCTTCGACGGTCGACTCGGTGGAGAAGCGGAAGTTGAACAGCGCGGTCAGCTCACCCGGGACCACGTTGGTGGCGCCGGTGCCGGCGTTGAGGTTGGAGATCTGGAAGCTGGTCGGCGGGAAGAACGCGTTGCCTTCATCCCAGTGCTCGGCTGCCAGTTCCGCCAATGCCGGGGCGGCCAGGTGGATCGGGTTGCGAGCCAGGTGCGGGTAGGCCACATGGCCTTGCTTGCCGCGCACGGTCAGCTTGGCGCCAAGTGAGCCGCGACGGCCGTTCTTGACCACATCACCGAGCAGGGTGGTGCTCGACGGCTCGCCGACGATGCACCAGTCCAGGCGCTCGTTACGTGCCTTCAGGCGCTCGACCACGGCCTTGGTGCCATGGTGGGCCGGGCCTTCCTCGTCGCTGGTGATCAGGAAGGCGACCTTGCCGCGGTGGTTCGGGTAGTCCTGCACGAAGCGCTCGCTGGCGATCACCATGGAGGCCAGGCTGCCTTTCATGTCGGCGGCGCCGCGGCCGCAGAGCATGCCGTCGGCGTCGATCAGCGCCTCGAATGGTTCGTGTTGCCACTGCTGCACCGGGCCGGTGGGGACCACGTCGGTATGGCCGGCGAAGCACAGTACCGGGCCATCCTGGGTACCGTGGGTAGCCCAGAAGTTATCGACGTCTTCAAAACGCATCGGCTCCAGCTGGAAGCCCACGGCGCCCAGGCGGTTCATCATCTGCGCCTGGCAGTCGGCGTCGACGGGGGTGACCGAGGGGCGACGGATCAGGTCGCAGGCCAGTTGAAGGGTGGGCGAGAGCTCGGCAGGGGCCGTCATGGGGGACTCCGGGGCAAGGCGAGGCGGGGAAATCTGAGGGGCGTTATCTTATATCAAACAGAGAGGGCTTGGGGGCGCAAAGCGCCCCCGCCATCTCAAACCTGTTGTGCTTCGGCGGCCTTCTCGACCGGCTTGGGCAGCGACGACAGAAACGCCATCACCAGTGCAGCCACATAGGGCAACGACTGCACCAGCAGCATCGCCACCCAGAAGCGCATGTCCGAACTCGGCAGCCCCTGCACCAGGAATATGCCCAGTGCCGCGCCCCAAAGCAGCAACATGATGAACAGCTCTTCCCGTGCTTCGGAAATCGCCACCAGCAAGCCATGGCTGTCGGCGTTCTTCGGTGTGCGGAAGAACGGCATGCTGCTGGTGAAGAAGCCGTAAAGCACCGCCTTGGCAATGGTATGCGACAGCGCCAGCCCCGCCAGTGCCGCAGCAAAGGCATCCTTGAGGTTCACCCCCACCGCACGGCGGTAGAGGAAGATGATCTTGCCGACCTTGAAGAAAAACAGCGCCAGCGGCGGGATGGCAAAGATCATCAGCGGCGGGTCGACCCGGTGCGGGACGATGATCATCGCAGCCGACCACAGCAGCGCGCCGACCGTGAAGAAGATGTTCATGCCGTCGGCGACCCACGGCAGCCAGCCGGCCAGGAAGTGATAGCGCTGGCCACGGGTCAGCTCGCTGCCCTTGCCGCGCAGCAGGGCGCTGGCGTGGTGCTTGATGATCTGGATGGCGCCATAGGCCCAGCGGAAACGCTGCTTCTTGAAGTCGATGAAGGTGTCGGGCATCAGGCCTTTGCCATAGCTATTGTGCGAATAGGCCGCCGACAGACCTTTCTCGAACACCCGCAGGCCCAATTCGGCGTCTTCGCAGATGCACCACTCGGCCCAGCCCAGCTCCTGTAGCACGCTGCGCCGGGTCATGGTCATGGTGCCGTGTTGAATGATCGCATCACGGTCGTTGCGGGTGACCATGCCAATGTGGAAGAAGCCTTTGTATTCGCTGTAGCAGAGCTTCTTGAAGGTGCTTTCGTGCTGGTCGCGGTAGTCCTGCGGCGACTGCACCACGGCGATCTTCGGGTCGGCGAAGTGCGGCACCATGTGCTTGAGCCAGTTACGGTCGACGCAGTAGTCCGAGTCGATGACCGCGATCACCTCAGCGTCCTTGGCAGTATGCGGGATCAGGTAGTTCAGGGCGCCGCCCTTGAAGCCGGCCAGGGGCGCGACATGGAAGAACCTGAAACGCTCGCCGAGCTTCTCGCAGTGAGCCTTGAGGGGCTCCCACACGGCCGGGTCCTTGGTGTTGTTGTCGATCACCAGCACTTCATAGTCCGGGTAATCCAGCGCGGCGAGGGCGTCGAGGGTCTGCTTGACCATCTCCGGTGGCTCGTTGTAGCACGGCACATGCACCGACACCTTGGGCCGGTAGGCACTGTCGCCCTGCACCGGCAGGAATTCGCGGCGGCGCTTGTGGATCCACACGGCCTCGGCCAGTTCGTGGGCCTCGGTCATCAACACGATGAACACGCCCAGCGCGCCGAGCGCCAGCAACACACCGACGGTCAGGCTGAACCAGGTGCTGTATTGCTGGCTGTAGTCATAGGCGATCCACACCAGCACCGACCCGCACAGGAAGGTGATGAACGTGAGGAAGGTGCGGCCGCGCTGGCGCAAGGCCGAG
>Ga0153918_1000164_pt1 | contig 44573 bp, 37 predicted proteins | sample TSFL002MetaG_FD_104687 | JGI IMG/M metagenome (GOLD analysis project Ga0153918, IMG submission 104687) | Attine ant fungus gardens microbial communities from Florida, USA - TSFL002 MetaG | ecosystem: Host-associated > Fungi > Mycelium > Unclassified | place: USA: Florida, Paynes Creek Historic... | reverse complement strand
TCATCAAACGAGCGATCTCGAAATACCGCGCCAAAGGCCCCGACATCGACCGGCGCACCTACCCCGCGACACTCCACACAAAGATCTTGACACCAGACCCCGACCACTAACCGAACGGCGTTGCCGCTAGGGCCGCCCGGTTCCTGATCGCCGCCCAGCACCGCTCCCGTCGCAACGGATGCCGCTTGGAGCCCTCCGAAGCGGCAGTTTTCGCGACGGGAACACGGATCGACGGCGGTCAGCCGACCATCGACTCGTAGATCTCCTTGCAGGTCGGGCACACCGGGAACTTCTCCGGGTCCCGTCCCGGGGTCCACTTCTTGCCGCACAGCGCCCGCACGGGCTTGCCGGTGAGAGCGGACTCGAGGATCTTCTCCTTCTTCACGTAGTGGGAGAACCGCTCATGGTCTCCCGGCTCCTGGAGCTCCTCGTTGAGGAGCTGCTCGAGTTCGCGATCGAGGGTGGCAACGCCGCCCTGATCCGGGGCGTCCAGCGGGGTACTCATGACCGCGAGTCTAATCGCGCGGGACCGGGTGGGCGCCGTGATCGCACGCATCCGATCGGAGCGCTGCCGACTGGATCCGGTCACACCGTCTCGACGAACTCCATCAGCTGCGCACCACGACGATCGACCGCGCGTCCGCCGGCCTGCACACCCAGGAAGAGCACCGCGACGCCCATCAGCACACCGGTCCACATCGCCGGGGCGGTGGAGACGTCTTCCGAGGCCAGCGCCGGCCAGGCCAGCAGCAGGGCGGGGAGGCTGAGGACGACGGCGCCGATCAGGGTGCCGGCCTGTCCCAGCGCACCGCCGCGGGCGCGCTGCGGCTGCTGGAACGGGCTGTCGCCTGGACGCGAGACGGCGTACGGCGCGACCGCCGACAAGATGCTCGACAGCCCGAGACCGGTCAGCAGAAGGCTCGCGACCACGCCGACGAACGCCGGCAGCAGCGACCAGCGCCCGATCACGGCGAGCGTGACGGGGATCGCCACCGCCAGGGTCGGGATCGCGATCAGCAGCACGGGGACGAGCCGGCCCAACCGGTCGGGCACTCCCTTGACGCCGCTGGCGACATGGATCCAGAACGCGGTGGAGTCGTAGGCGACATCGTTGTGCGGCAGCCAGCCGAAGAACAGCGCCATCACCGTGACCGGCAGGGCCGCGGCGATCCCGAGCGGCACGCCGGCGACGAGCAGCGGGATGACGGTGAGCGCCCCGGCGATCGGCACGATCACGAAGTTCATGATGTAGCGGCGGTCCCGCAGCCAGTACACGAGGCTGCGCGCCGCCACGGCGCCGAACGCGTTCGACGGCAGCAGCGCGAACCAGCCGAGTCCCGGGCGCTCGCGCACCGCCGTCGGCCGCTCGGTCGTGCTCAGCGCCCGCCGGGCGAGCATCAGCCAGCCGCCGGCGACGGCCGCCGCGGTCAGCACCGCGGTGATCGCCGCCGCCCATGCCGCCCCCGTCTGATCCGATGCGGCGAGGAACGGGAGCGCCGCCGATGCGCCGAGCGGCGTGACGCCGAGCAGCCCGGCGACCGCGTGCAGGACCGGCGGAACAGCGCCGGCCCAGCCGAGCGAGGCCACGAACACGCACACCGGCACGGCGATCACGATCACCGCGAGAGCGAACAGCGAGGTGAGTTCGCGAGAACGCCGCTCCGGCAGCAGCCGCGCGCTCAGCGCCATCCCGGCACGCGCAGCCAGCACCGCCGTGGCGAGGGTCAGCAGCCCGGAGAGCACGGCGAGGATCCAGGGCGCTCCGAACGAGATCGCGACGATCACGACGGCCACCTGGATCACGAGCAGCGCCAGACTCGGCACGCTCACGAAGGCGGCGAGAGTGAGCACCGGCGGAAGGCGGCGCTCGTCGACGCCGAAGACCACGAACCGCCGCGGATCCAGCTGGTCCACGGAGCCCGCCAGGATCGGCGCCACGAAGAAGCCCAGCACCACCGCGGAGTTGCCCAGCACGATGACCGTGTGCGCGGCGGCCTCCGAGGTGTGTGCGAGGCTGCGGATCGCGATCACCGCCACCGTCGTCGCCGCCGCCGTGAGCAGCAGTGCGATCACGGTGCGGACCACGCCGCTGCGGTCGCCGCGCAACGCACCGACCGCGAGCATCACTCTCAGTCGGAGAACGAGTGCAACCACTCCAGCCCCTCCACCTCGGAGATCGCGCCGGACAGCTCCACGAAGCGCTGCGCGAGCGTCTGCCCCGCGCGCACCTCGTCGACCGTGCCCTCCGCGAGCACCTCGCCGCCCACGATGATCGCGATCCGGGCACACACCTGCTCGACCAGATCCATGCCGTGGCTGGACAGGATGACCGTGCCGCCGTGCGCCACGTAGGCGCGGAGGATGTCGAGGATCACGCCGGAGGAGACCGGGTCGACGGACTCGAACGGCTCATCGAGCACCAGCACCCGGGGCGAGTGGATCATCGCCCCGGCGAGCATGATCTTCTTCGTCATGCCGGCGGAGTAGTCGGAGACGACGCGGCTGAGCGCGCCGGTGAGGTCGAACGCCCGAGCCAGGTCCGCCACGCGCTTCTCCACGACGGCGGCGGCCAGTCCCCGCAGCAGACCGTAGTAGTGCAGCAGCTGACGGCCGGTGAGCCGGTCGAACGTGCGCAGCCGATCGGGAAGCACGCCGAGGGCCTTCTTCGCGGCGCGCGGCGAGGTCGCCTGGTCGATGCCGCTGATGTGCACCGTGCCCCCGTCGGGACGCAGGAGACCTGCGATGATCGACAGCGTCGTGGTCTTGCCCGCGCCGTTGGGGCCGACGATGCCGTAGAAGGATCCGGCCGGGACCGTCAGGTCGATGCCTCCCACGGCGACCGTGTCCCCGAAGCGCTTCACCAGCCCGCGCACGACGAGAGCCTGCCCGTCGGCCCCCTCGGAGGAGTGCTCGGATGCCGGGACCGCCTCCCCCGGTGCCGCCGCCACCGGGGTCGCCGCCACCGGGGTCGCCGCGGCGCGAGGCGAGGCGACGGCGTCCGCATCGCGGTCCGGCGCGGCCTCGCCAGGCTGCTCGACCGGGGGTGCAGCGCCATCCGGCACGACCGGCGGCGCGCTCGACGGGTCCACGCCGTCAGCAGTCGCGGCGGTCAGCGCCTCCGCCCCCGTTTCACCGTCCACACGAGCATCATGCCCTGTGCCGGTCTCCTGCGGAGGGAGTGCCTGCGTCTCGGCGGGATCCGTCTCCGCGATCGCCGGGTCCGCGGGGTCGGTCTCCGGTTTCGAGGATGCGTCCTCGACCTCGGGCGCCGAGGGCCCACCCCCGGCCTCGGGCGCCGCCACGACCTCCCCGGGCGCCTCGGCCGGCGTGACGTCGACGACCTCATCCTCCGCGGCCTCGGCCGATGTGGGATCGACGACCCCGTCCGCCGCAGCCTCGGCCGTCGTGGGGTCGACGACCCCGTCCGCCGCCGGATCCACCGTCTCCGCGGCCTCCACGACCGGGTCCGCGACGGTCGGCGCGTGCACGAGCTCGACGGGAGAGGCCGTCTCCGCGACGGTGGCCGCTCCGCTCGAGGCGGCCTTCGGCGTGCGCTTCGCGGCGGCGGTTCTCGGCTGCGAAGAAGCGGTTCTCGGCTTCGCGACGGCAGCGCCCGTCTTCGCGGTGGCGGTGCGCTTGGCGCCCGTTGCCGACGCGGCGCTCGCCTTGGACGCGGCACCCGTCTTGGACGCGGCACCCGTCCTGGACGCGGCACCCGTCCTGGACGCGGCCCCCGTCCTGGCAGCCGATGTGCGCTTCGCAGCGGTCGTCTTCGAGCCCCCCGGCTTCGCCGACGCCGCCTTGACCGCGGCGACCTTGGCCGCGGATTCCTTCGCGGTCTCCGCCGCCGCCTCGGCCTTCGCGGCGGCCGCCCTCTCGGTGGCGGCCTTGGCCGCAGCCGTGCGCGCCGCGCTCGTGCGCACCGCGGTGCGCTGGGCGGCCGCGGAACGCACCGCCGCGGCCTGCGTCTCCGCCTTCACGCGCGCCGTCTGCGCCGCCGACGCGCGGGCGCCTCCCGGCGCGGGACGGCGACTCCTCGGGGACGATGTCGGCGGGGACGAGTCCTTGGGCGCGGTAGGGTCATCGGCTGCTCCGGTCATGCCTTCACGGTAGCAACCGACCGGCCCGCGAACCCGGGCGACGGCCCGAAGTCACGGGATCCGAAGCACGGGATGCCGCCTGTGACGAACCTGAGAAAGAGCCGAGCAGTAGATAACGGAATGGCATCGCGCCTGCTCCGCCCATGCCGCGCTCAGGCGGGGTCGATACCATGGCGCTTGGCACGAGGAAGTGTCCCATCGGTGACGTAACCGTGAACACACGTAACAGGAGCAGTTCTGTGACTCTTCAAACCATCATTCTCGCTGCCGGGATGGGCTCGCGCCTCGGGCGCTCCCTCCCGAAGCCGCTGACCGAGCTCAACGACGGGCGTTCGATCATGCAGCAGCAGCACGACAACATCCACGCCGCTTTCGGCGACGACGTGCGCATCACGACCATCGTCGGCTACCGCGCGGAGACGATCATCGAGGCCTTCCCCGATGTGAACTACGTGCACAACGAGCGCTACGACCAGACGAACACGTCCAAGAGCCTGCTGCGCGGCCTCGCCGCCACGGGACGCAAGGGCGTGCTCTGGATGAACGGCGACGTCGTGTTCGACCCGCGGATCCTGGGCCGCGCGATCGCGCTCATCGAGCGCGACCAGTCCTTCGTCACGGTGAACACCGCCAAGGTGAGCGACGAAGAGGTCAAGTACACGGTCGACGCGGAGGGTTACATCAAGGAGCTCTCCAAGAGCGTCAGGGGCGGCATCGGCGAGGCCGTGGGAATCAACTACATCTCGTCGCGCGACAAGCAGGCGTTCATGCGCCAGCTGCAGCGCGTGGACGACCAGGACTACTTCGAGCGTGGTCTCGAGCTCGCGATCGTCGAGAACGGCCTCCTGCTGGAGCCGATGGACATCTCCGACCTGTACGCGGTCGAGGTCGACTTCGCCGAGGACCTGGAGCGCGCGAACCTGTTCGTCTGACCCACCGCCTCTCCTGAGAGCCCGTGCCGCGCTGTCGCGGCACGGGCTCTCTGCGTTGCGGGCGTTCTCGCAGGGCAGCCGACATAGGCTCTCGTCCATGGGGCGAAAAGAACGCAAAGGCCGCAGCCAGGACGGCACGGTCCATCGGATCCATTCCCTCCCGGACGACGCACCGTGGGCCGGGGGTCTGCCGCCGGCCGGATCCTCGGAGCACCCGATGCACATCCGCGGACTCGACCGGGTGCTCGCCGTGCAGCGGCCTCTCGTGCTCGCGCACATCCGCAGCATCCGGCTGCGCCACCCCGACGCGACACCTGCGCAGATCATCGCGCTGCTGGAGAGACGCTACCTCGCCGCGGTGACCACGGGTGGCGCCGCCGTCGGGGCGACGGCCGTGATCCCGGGGATCGGCACCGGCGTGACGCTCGCCCTGTCCGGCGTGGAGACGGCCGGCTTCGTCGAGACGACCGCGCTCTTCGCCCAGTCGATCGCCGAGGTGCACGGCATCACCGTGACCGACCCCGATCGCGCGCGGGCGCTGGTGATGACCCTCATGCTCGGCAAGGAGGGCGTGGATCTGATCCGGCAGCTCGCCGGCCAGGCGAGCGGGAAGGGCGCAGGCAGGCCCGCCTACTGGGGAGAGCTGGTGACGAAGTCGCTCCCGCGCGCCGCCGTCGGCCCGCTCGCGGATCGGCTGAAGAGCCTGCTCATCAGGCAGTTCGCCCGCGTGGGCGGCGCGTCGCTCCTGGGCAAGGCGCTGCCGTTCGGCGTGGGCGCCGTGATCGGCGGCGCCGGCAACCATGTGCTGGGGCGCCGGGTGCTGGCCAGCTCGCACCGGGCATTCGGCATCCCGCCGCAGGTGCTGCCCGCCGAACTCGAGCCGGCGCCAGGGGCGCGGCGCATCGAGAGCACGATCGCCCGCGGCGCGCAGCTCGCGGGCTCGGCCGTGGCCGGCGCCGCCGGCACCGCGGCACGAGGAGCGGGCTACGTCGGACGCCGCGCCGTGAAGTCTCTGCACCGCAAGCCTGCGCCGATCTCCTCCCCCGAAGCGCCGGGTCCGCAACTCCACCCGACGGATCCCGCACGAGAGCTCTGATCGATCCGCACAATCCTGACTGCGGGCGGGTTGTGCACCGTCCCCGTGATCCGCGGACCCACCGCGGTCCGCACGTCGGCGCCGGCTCCTAGCGTGGCGCCATGACCCGCTCCTCCGACCCTCCGCAGCCGCGTCTGCCCGATCTTTCCTACCCCGTGCCCTGGGAGGTGGACCGCCGGGACCGCACCCATCCGATGGTCACGAATCGAGGTGGGACGGTGCAGTTCGCACGTGCTTTCGCTCGGACCTCGCTCGATCCGGGACGGACGCTGATGTGGGGGCACGTCGAGTGCGGCGATCAGCTGGAGATCTGCCTGTGCGACACGGACATCGACGACATCGTGGTCACACTCGCCTGGTTCCGGCCTGAGGACGGGCTGGAGTATGTATGGCGCTTCGTCGTGTGAAGCAGTCCTCGACGAACACCGTCGGCCCCGCCTCCTCCGAGTCGGAGCGATTCGCTGGGCTGTCGAAAGAGCAGCGGGCGGCGCTGATCACTGCGGCGGTGACGGGAGCTGTGGAGATTCCGGCGTCATGGCCCCGGGCGCTACGACGCGGAGGCCCGCGCGCGCCGCCGCGTGCCCGAGCCCGAGCCCGCGGTCGTAGGTCACGATCTCGTCCGCGCCGAGGCGCATGGCGACCGCCGGATGCAGGGCGTCCTGCGCGCGGAGGGGCGCGAGTGCTCCTGCCTCAGGCGAGGATCCGGCGCGCCCCGCCCCTGCGTCCGCGGGACTTGCAGGCCGGACGTGAAAGGATCGACGAGTGAACCATCCCGATCCGTCCGCACCCGACGCGGGCGCCCCGCTGTCCGGCGCGGGCGTGTCGTTCGTGATGCCGGTGCTCAATGAGCGCACCTACCTCGAGCACGCGGTGCGGTCGGTGCTCGCGCAGGACGTAGCCGGTCCCACCGAGCTCGTGCTGGCGCTCGGCCCCTCCTCCGACGGCACCACGCAGCTCGCGGAGCGCCTCGCCGCGGACGAGCCGCGCCTTCGGATCGTGCACAATCCCGCCGCCGACATCCCCGTCGGACTGAACGCCGCGATCCGGGCCAGCCGCCACCGCACGATCATCCGCGTCGACGCGCACTCCGAGCTCTCGCCCGGATACGCCCGGCGCGCCCTGGAGACGCTCGAGCGCACGGGGGCCGCGAACGTCGGCGGCGTCATGCGCGCCGACGGCCGCACGCCGTTCCAGGCCGCTGTCGCCCGCGCGTACAACTCGCCGGTCGGTCTGGGCGGGGGCAGCTACCACGGCGGCACCCGCGAGGGCATCGCCGAATCCGCCTACCTCGGCGTCATGCGCCGTCCGGTGCTGGACGAGGTCGGGCTGTTCGACGAGTCCATCCGCCGCGGCGAGGACTGGGAGCTGAACCTGCGGATCCGCCAGGCGGGGCACATGGTGTGGTTCGACCCGCAGCTGGCCGTCACCTACTGGCCGCGCGAGAGCTGGATCCGGCTCGCACGTCAGTTCCGTTCGACGGGCGCCTGGCGGGGGGAGCTGGTGCGCCGCTACGGCCGCAGCAACGGCGTCCGCTTCTTCGCCCCGCCCGCGCTGCTGGTGATCCTCGCGCTCGCGGTCGTGGTCGCCGCGCTGCAGCTGACCGGGGTGCTCTCCGGCATCGGCTCCCTGATCGCGTCCGCGGTGTACCTGCCGCTCATCGCGTACGCGGTGCTGCTGATCGCGATGGCCCTCGCCCCCGGCCGTCCCACGGACCCCCCGCGCAGCCCCCGCGAGCGCCTGTGGACGCTCGCGGTGCTGCCGACCATGCACCTCTCCTGGGGGCTCGGTTTCCTGCTGGGAGTGCTGCGCGGCGCGCACGACACCGTCGACACCTCACGGCTGGGCACGCGCAACACGCCGCTGCCCTGAGGCGGAGACGGTCAGGCCTCGAGCCAGCCGAGATCCAGGATCCGGTCGACGACGCGCGCGGACGCGGAGCCGTCGTCGCGCCCGTTGAACTGCGCCTGCCACGAGACGTACGAGGCAGCATGCGCGGCCACCGCCGACAGGTCGGAGAGCGCCGCGACCAGCTCCTCCTGAGTGCGCAGCAGAGGCCCGGGCGCACGGGCCGCGAGGTCGAAGTAGAAGCCGCGCATCGTGCCCCGGTAGTGCTCCAGATCGGGGACCAGGAAGTACATCGGCTTGCCCGTCGCGCTGAAGTCGAACATGACCGAGGAGTAGTCGGTCACCAGCGCATCGGCGACGAGCAGCAGCTCCGCCGTGTCGGGATAGCCGGTGACGTCGATGACGCGGGATCCGGCCTGGTCGCGCCCGGGGCGGATCGTGCGAGAGTGCCCGCGCACGAGCACCACGGCGTCGGCGGCCTCGGCCAGCGCGTTCGGATCCACGAAGTCGACCATCTCGGATCGGTCGTCGCGCCAGGTCGGCGCATACAGCAGCACCCGTTCGCCCTCCCCGATCCCGAGAGCCGTGCGGACGTGCGCGGCATCACCCGTCGTGAGCACGTCGTTGCGCGGGTAGCCGTCCACCCAGACCGGCTTGCGACCGAACGCGTAGGCCTTGCGCAGCGCACGTTCGGCGTAGGGGTTCTGCGCGAGCAGCGCATCCCAGCGCCGCGACTCCCGCACGACCGCGAGCCAGCGCCGCGGATGCAGGCCGGGGCGGTGCAGCGCCAGACGCTTGAGCGGCGTGCCGTGCCAGGTCTGCAGCACGCGCTGGCCGGGCTTGCGGTCGAAGCGGCGCCGCAGCCAGTCGTTCACGACGAGGAGCCGCGCGTCCGCACGCGCGCGCCACCACTCCGGCGATCCCTCGACGACTGCGATCGCACCGTCCGGCACGGGCACGGAGAGGTCCACGACGCTCCAATACCGCGTGACGCCGGGCGCACGCGCGGCGAGCTCGCGGTCGATCGCCCCGGGATTGCAGCCGCTGGACTGGCCGTAGAAGGACTCGAAGAACACGGCGTTCTCATGGGCGCCCGCCTGCGCGGCATAGCGGCTCTCGAGCGCGAGCCGTCCTTCCGCCGTCTCATAGGCGGGGTCGATCGGCGGCGCGATGCGGACCGCGCCCCCGGTCGCGCCGACGCGCAGGCCGGTGAGCAGCACGGGCTCGATGGCGACGTCGTCGAGCGGCGATCCGTCGACCGTGAGGGTGTACTCCCCGCTCGGCAGCGGCAGTTCCGCACCGCCCCAGCGCGAGGCCCGCAACGGCAGCACCGCGCTCCAGCCCTCGGAGGCCGGATCTGCGGCGATGCGCGCGGGTGCGGCCGCGCGGCGGCCGACGAGCTCTATCCCCGCCGGGGCGGGCCCGTGCCCCGCGATCCGCAGCGCCTGCTGCTCCTCGTCGACGCGGACGGACGTGACGCGGGTGGTCATGCGGTTCCCTTCGGGGCCGGGGCGGAGGATTCGGGGGCGGGCACCGCGGTGCTCATGCCGGCGCCGATGCGGGCGAGGATCGCGGCGAGCACCCGCTCGGTGTTGCGACCGTCGCGATGGGCGTGCATGCGGGCGCTGAGCGCGCGGGAAAGCTCGGCGCGGCGGCCGAACTCGGCGCGATCCTCCAGCGTCCCCTGCAACTGCACGGCGGCGGCGGTCCAGTCCGCGGCCGGGTCGGGGCCGGCGACCTCGGCATACGCGCCGTAGAAGCCGCGCGCGGCCGCGTATTCGACGGGGTCCGGGGCGAGGTAGATCACCGGCATCCCGAGCAGGCCGACGTCGTACGCCATGGACGAGTAGTCGGTCACGAGCACGTCGACCGCGGGCAGCACCGGGGTGATGTCGGCGACGATGGCGGATCCGATCGCGCGCACCCGGTCCGTCTCCACCGGCGGGCGGTACTCGCCCTCTCCGAGCGGGTGCGAGCGCACCAGCAGCACACTGTCCGTGCGCTCGAGCACGTCCAGGATCCGGGCCCATTCCGCGTCGCTCGGGACGGCGGGGTCGGGCGCGCCGTCGCGCCAGGTGGGCGCGTACAGCACCACCCGCGCGCCGTCGGCGATCGCCCCGACCGCGGCATCGCGCCGTGCGACCGCCTCGGCGCGACGCGTCGCGGGATCCTGTGCGGAGAGCACGTCCACACGCGGCTCACCGGTCACGAGCACCTGCCGCACGCCGAGCCCGAACGCCGACTCCAGCCGGGCTCGCGAGCGGTCGGAGGCGGCGGGGAGCACCCGGATGCGGCGGCTCTGCGCTCGGTAGAGCACGCCGAGCAGCCTCTGCAGGGGCACGAAGCCGGGCAGGAACGCGCTCTGCACGGTCGCGGGCGAGTCCAGGCCGATGCGCTTGAGCGGGATGCCGTGCCAGAGCTGCACGAGATAGGCGCCGGACGTCGCGTACCGGTTGACGTCGCCGAACCCGTGGGTGACGACGACCACCCCGGCGCGGGCGGTGGCCCACCAGCCGCGCAGGCCGTTCTTCGGGATCGCCCGGATGCCGAGCGCCGCGGCGTCGCGCTGCTCGCGACCGGATCCGGTCAGCCAGAGCGGCTCCAGACCCGCCTCGGCCGCGGCCCGCCAGAGGGCGAGAGCGCCGTCGCCGATCCCCGCACCGCAGCCGATCACCCAGCCACGCCCGCGGGGGATGAACAGGGTCCCGACCCGGCCCAGGAGGTACAGCGGGATCCTCAGCAGCTTGCCGGCGTTACCCGCACGGAAGGAGAAGGACGCCACCCCGCGAGCCTACCCGTCGGCGGAGCCGACGAGGATGGAAGACCCGACGAGGATGGAAGACACGGTGTCGGCGCAGCCGATGAAAAGCTGCACCACGTCGGCGCAGCCGGCGAGAAGATGCACCGCGTCGGCGCAGCCGACGAGAAGACGCACCACGTCGGCGCGGCCGGTGAAGCGGATCCCGCAGAGATCCGCAGAAGGGAACCACGGAAAGGGAACCACGGAAAGGGAACCACGGAAAAGGACGCCACCCGCGACCCGGTCGCGAAGGTGGCGTCCTTCTGATGCAAGATTCAGGCGCGGGTCACTGGGACAGCGTGCCCAGGGTGACCTTGATGTCCTGCGACTGGCCGTTGCGGTCGACCGTGAGCGTCGCCGAACCGCCGCCGGCCACCGAGCGCACCTGCGCGGTGAGGTCGCTGGCGTCGGTGATGGGGTTGCCGTTGAAGCCGGTGACCACGTCGCCGGCCTGGATGCCCGCGTTCGCGGCCGCCCCGCCGCTGGTGACCGAGGCGATGGTGGCTCCGACCACGGTGGCGCCCTTCTGGCTGCTCGCGTCCTGCACCGTCGCGCCGAGCAGACCGTGCGTGGCCTTGCCGTCGGCGATGATCTCGCCGGCCACCCGCTTGGCGATGTTCGACGGGATCGCGAAGCCGACGCCGATGTTGCCGGACTGCCCCGACGAGGAGGACGAGGATCCGGCGCTGGCGATCGCGACGTTCACGCCGATGAGCTTGCCGTCGCTGTCGACGAGCGCGCCGCCGGAGTTGCCCGGGTTGATCGCCGCGTCCGTCTGGATCACCGAGATGGAGATCGTCGCGGCCGTGCCGGAGGATCCGGAACCGCGGCCGGGGATGTCGAACTGGAACGGCTGCTGGGAGCCGTCCTGGTTCGGGCTCTGCTGCTGGTCGCCGCTGGAGCCCTGCGAGGGGGCCGCCGACGACTGGATCTGGATGCTGCGGTTGAGCGCGCTGACGATGCCGGTGGTGACCGAGTTCGACAGGCCGAGCGGGGCGCCCACGGCGACCGTCATCGAGCCGACGTTGAGCTTGGACGAGTCGGCGAACTCCATCGGGGTGAGACTCGAGCCGTCCTTCACCTGGATCACGGCCATGTCGTAGGTCGGGTCGACGCCGACGACGGTCGCGTCGAGGATGCGGCCGTCCGACGTGGTCACCGTGATCGTCGGGTTGGAGACCTCGCCGTCCAGCGTCACGACGTGCGCGTTGGTGAGGATGTGGCCGGCCTTGTCGAGCACGATGCCCGACCCGGATCCGGCGGCGCTGGAACCGGACACCTCGATCGTGACGACCGAGGGGACCGCCTTCGCGGCGATCGCCGTGGCCTCCGACACCGACTCCGGATTGTTCACCGTGACGGTGCTCGGCCCGGATGCCGATTTCGTCGAAGACGAGCTCGACGCGGTCAGCGAGCCGTAGCCCACGGCCCCGCCGACACCGGCGATGCCGCCGACCAGAGCCGCGGCGATGATGATGGCGGCGATCTTGCCGCCGCCCACGCCGCTCTTCGCGGGGTGCTCCGGGGCAGGCGCCGCAGTGGCGGTTGCGCCGAACGCGGCACCGGGGTGCCCGCCGGGGGTCGTCGGCTGCGCCGGGTGGGTCTGCCCGGGCATCGTGTGCGCGCCGGTGGGCGGGATCGGGGTGGTGGGGGCCATGCCGCCGTCCGCGACGGAGGCGCCCGGGGCTGCGGCGGGGGTGGACGAGAACGCCGGGGGCACGGAGTGTCCGGCGTCGGGGTGAGGCGTCTGCTCGTTCATATCTGCTCCTTCGAACCTTGCTCTTACAGACTGACGACCGTTCCTGTGTTTTTCTTATGCCCCACGGCTGATTCCTCTAAGCCGTTACCCTGGGCCCCATGGGAATCCTCTCTGGCGCCTGGCGCCGCACGGCGGCCGGCGCCGGTCTGCTCTCTGAGGCCGGAGAGGTCGCCCCGACCATCTTCGCCGAGATCTCCGCCCTCGCGGGCCGCACCGGGGCGATCAACCTCGGGCAGGGCTTCCCCGACGAGGACGGCCCCGCCGAGGTGCTCGAGACCGCACGCGCGGCGATCCTCGACGGCGCCAACCAGTACCCGCCCGGGCGGGGAGTGCCGGAGCTGCTGCAGGCGGTCTCCGAGCACCAGCGCCGCTTCTACGGACTGGAGGTGGATCCCGATCGCGAGATCATCGTGACGGCGGGCGCCACCGAGGCGATCGCCGCGGCCCTGCTGGCGCTCGTGGACGGGCCCGACGACGAGATCGTGGTGTTCGAGCCGTTCTACGACTCGTACGCGGCCATCGCCGCGCTGAGCGGCGCGACATTGCGCACCGTGCCCCTGCGCCTGCCCAGCTTCCAGCCGGATCCGGACGAGCTGGCCGCGGCGGTCACCGACCGCTGCCGGGTGATCCTCGTGAACGACCCGCACAACCCGACCGGCGCGGTGCTCGGCGACGAGACGCGTCGGCAGATCGTGCGCCTCGCGCACGATCACGACGCGATCATCGTCACCGACGAGGTGTACGAGCACCTCGCCTTCTCCGCCCCGCATGTGCCGATGGCGACCCTGCCGGGCGCGGCCGAGCGGACGCTCACCATCTCCTCGGCGGGCAAGACGTTCTCGGTGACGGGGTGGAAGATCGGATGGATCCACGGCCCCGCCGAACTCGTCACCGCGGTGCTCAGCGTCAAGCAGTTCCTGACCTACGTGAACGGCGGACCGTTCCAGGCCGCGATCGCGGCAGGGCTCCGCCTGCCCGACGCGTTCTTCACCGACGCCCGGGATCGCCTGCGCGCGAAGCACGACCTGCTGGCGGAGGGACTGAAGGCGGCGGGGTTCGAGGTGCACCGCCCCGACGGCGGCTACTTCACGGTGGCCGATGCGTCAGCGATCGGCGGCGCCGACGCGGACGCGTTCTGCCGTGCGCTCCCGGAGCGGATCGGCGTGGCGGCGATCCCGCTCACGGCGTTCGTCCGCCCCGAGCACCGGGACGCGTATCGCGGCCTGGTGCGCTTCGCCGCGTGCAAGCGCCCCGAGGTGATCGCGCAGGCGGCCGAGCGCCTGGCCGGGCTGCGCTGACTCATACCGACCTCTTCTCTCACTTAAGCGTCGATACTCGGGCTGGCCCGCAGTCATCTTCGAGGAGCGACCGTGGGCGCGATCCGGCGATGAGCTCACCACACGTCGGCAACTCGGCCGGATCCGCAGCACCTACGACGCCGCGGTGCCGCCCTTCATCGGACACCGGACGGTCGACCTCGAACCCGAAGTGCTCGCGGCCGCAGACGAGGCGAGCCATGCACTCGCGCGCTTCGACGCGCACGTCGGCGACATCGTGGCGCCCTTCGCGAAGATCCTCCTGCGAACGGAGTCCGCTTCCAGCTCCGAAGTGGAGAACCTGACCGCCATCGCGACACCGATCGCGCTGGCGGTCAGCGGCGATTCCCGATCCCGCGACGCCCGTCTCGTCGTCGCGAACGTCCGCGCGATGAACGCGGCCCTCGCGCTGGGCCGAGAACTGGATGAGGGCTCGATCCTCGCCATGCACGACGCGCTGCTGCGCGAATCGGCGCCGCACGTCGTCGGCGACTGGCGGCGTGAGCAGGTGTGGATCGGCCGATCTTCAGGAGATCCGCGCGAGCTGGAACGATCGCATCACGGCCCGCTCCGGCTCCTCCGCATACCGGGTCGTGGATCTTCTGCTCGCGCAGCCCGTGGTGACGGCCAAGGCGATCCGTGAGCAGTTGCGCATCAGCGATCCTGCCGCGCACGGCGCGATCGACGCTCTCGCCTCTGCGGGGATCCTCACCAAAGCCGCCGGATCCGAACGGTATCGGATCTGGCAGGCTGCAGAAGTCCTCGACGCCCTCGACGCCTTCGCCGCACGCGCGCGCCGCGGTCGATGAACCGCCTCAGCGCGGGACGACCCGGTAGCGGCGCAGTCGCAGCACCGGGTTGACCTCGCGCACCCGGGCGACGGCCGCAGGATCGAGCTCGGCGACGGCGATCCCCTCCCCCGTGCCGACTCCCGCGATCACGACGCCCTGGGGGTCGACCACGGTCGAATGCCCCACGCCGACCGGGGTCGGGTGGTCGGCCGCGACGACGTAGGCGGTGTTCTCGATCGCGCGCGCCGCGAGCAGGGTGGTCCAGTGATGCTCCTTGAGCGGGCCGCGCACCCACTCCGCCGGCACCACGAGAGCCTCGGCCCCTGCGTCGACCAGGGTGCGCGCGACCTCGGGGAAGCGCAGGTCGTAGCAGGTCATCAGCCCGAGCGTGAGACCGTCCACGGCGAAGGTCGCGGCGGCCCCGACCTCTCCCGCCTCGATCCAGCGCGATTCCGACTGGCCGAACGCATCGTAGAGATGCTGCTTGCGGTAGACGGCGAGGATCCCCGTCGCATCCACCGCGAGGAGGGCGTTGCGGATCCGTCCCGCGGCTGCGCGCTCGACCAGGCCGGCGACGATCACGACCCGATGCCGATCCGCCAGCTCCCGCAGGTGCGCGGCGAACGCGTCGTCGATCCCCTCGGCGTTCGCGGCGAGGGTCTCGTCCAGCGGGTCGACGAAATAGCTGGAGTACTCCGGCAGCACCACGAGCCGTGCACCACGGCCGGCCGCCTGCGCGACGAGGTCGCCGATCCGCTCGCGGTTCGCGGCACGGTCGGCGACGGGCGCGAACTGGCACACGGCGACGGGCACGGTCACGGCGGTCATCGCTCCATCATCGCGCATCGGGCGGCGAGGGCGGCGGGATGCGCCGATCGTACGGAATCCGCGCTCGGCCCCACGGGCAGGAGGAAAATGGAAGCACTGGCCCGCGGCACGTCACCGGAGCCGGAGGAGGCGGTTCCCATGACCCCGCTCATCGTCCTCATCGTCGTGGTGTTCCTCGCGATCATCGTGTTCTTCCTGTCCGCGCGCATCGTTCGGCAGTACGAGCGCGGCGTGGTGCTGCGCTTCGGCCGCCTGCACAACGTGCGCGAGCCGGGGATCCGGTTCATCTTCCCGATCGTCGACGTGATGATCAAGGTTCCGCTGCGGATCGTCACGCTGCCGATCCAGTCGCAGGGCATCATCACCCAGGACAACGTCACCGTCGGCGTCTCGGCCGTGGCCTATTACCGTGTCATCGATCCGGTGAAGTCCGTGATCGCGATCGAGAACGTGCGCGCCGCGATCGACCAGATCGCGCAGACCACGCTGCGCCGGGTCGTCGGCCAGCACCACCTCGACGACATCCTCTCGGACACGGCGGCGCTGAACGCGAACATCCGGGAGATCCTCGATGTTACGACGGTCGACTGGGGCGTCGAGGTGACGCTCGTCGAGCTGAAGGACATCCTGCTGCCGGACTCGATGAAGCGCGCGATGGCGAAGCAGGCGGAGGCGGAGCGCGAGAAGAGGGCGAAGATCATCGCGGCGGAGGGCGAGGCGCTCGCCGCCGCCCAGCTGGGCACCGCGTCCGACACGATGATGGCCCACCCGCTCGCCCTGCAGCTGCGCACCCTGCAGACCCTCGTCGAGATCGGCGTGGACAAGAACACCCTGGTGATCGCGCCCGCACCGCTGGTGAGCTCGATCGGCGACGTGATGAACCTCATCGACCGGGAGGCCGCGGTCGCGCAGATGCGCGCGCACTGACGAGCGCGCGGGCGTCAGTCCGCGTCGTGGCACCCGTCGGCGACACGCTCGCCGGTGAGCACCGCGACCGGCACCGTGCAGGCGTCCCCGCGCCATGCCTCGATTCCCTCGCGGATGGCGAAGACCGTGATCACCAATCCGGCGACGGCGTCGGCCCATGTCCATCCCAGCGCACCGTTGAGGAGGAGCCCGAGCAACACGGCCGCGGAGAGCCAGGCGCAGATCAGGGTCTGCCGGGAGTCCGCGACCGCGGAAGCGGAGCCGAGCTCACGGCCGGTGCGGCGCTCGAACCAGCTGAGGAACGGCATCACGATCAGGCTGAGCGCGGCGATCACCACGCCCACCGGGGAGTGCTCTGCGGTACGCACTCCAGAGAGCGCGAGCACCGCATCGACCGCGACGTACACCGCGAGTGCGAAGAACGACACGGCGATGAGCCGCAGCGCCGCACGTTCCCGCAGCTCCGGGTCAGGGGCGGAGAACTGCCAGGCCACCGCGGCGGCGGAGAGCACTTCGACGACCGAGTCCAGCCCGAAGCCGATCAGGGCGGCCGAGGACGCGGCCTCGCCGGCCATGAGCGCCACGATGGCCTCGATCGCGTTCCAGGCGATCGTGATCGCCACCACCACCCGGATACGTCGTCGCAGCACCCCGAGCCGGGCTGCATCCTGCTGCGTCCCCTCGCGCGGGAGCGCCTCCCCCACCCCCGCGCTCATCTCGCCGCCTCCGCTGTGCAGCACCCGGCGACACCGCATCCGGGATCCGTGCACGCGACTCCCTCCTCGACGGCGAGGCTGGTCTCGATGAGGGCGACGAGCGCGCGGGCGAGATGCGGATCCGCGATTTCGTAGCGGGTGCGCCGGCCCTCCGGCTCGGCCACCACGATCCCGCACCCGCGCAGGCAGGACAGGTGATTCGACACGTTCGTCCGTGAGAGCGCGAGCCGCCCTGCCAGCTGGGCCGGATACCCGGGGCCGTCGAGCAGAGCGAGCAGGATGCGGGAACGGGTCGGATCGGCCAGTGCGCGGCCGATCCGGTTCATCGCGTCCCACCGCGAGGCAATGGTCAGCATTCGCTGATCATACAGTTTTCGATGACCAATCGAGCACCCTCTGGCGACGCTCGGCGCCTCGGCCTCCTGATGAGACGCTCCCAAAACGTCGCCAGGGCGTCTCCTCGCGATCCGCACGACGAGACGCCCTGACGGCCACGCGATCACATGCCGGGGATGGCCTGCGCCTCATGGATCTCGATGGCGCAGCCACCGGGCATGTTCAGGTGCGGGTGCGCCTGAGCGAGCGCGAGAGCGGCATCCGCGTCGGCGGCTTCGATGATGGTGTAGCCGACGACGTCGTTGGTCGACGGCGCCGTGCCGTGCGGCGTCACGCGCACCCCGCCGGCGAGCGGCGTACCGAAGTCGACCATTCCGGAACCGACCTTCTCGCTCCATGCCGTCCAGGCCCCCATCACCTGTTCCAGCTCTTCGGCGGTCGGGGGCGTCGCCTCTGCGGGGGTCTGCGGGGCGTGGTAGATGAACACGAACTTCGACATGAGGATCCTGTCTTTCTGGATTGTGTGGTGGATACAGCGGATACGACGGAGTGAGGTCCTGCGGTTCCGCGGGAGCGCGGGGGTCGGAGCCGGCCCGAGGTCAAGGTGATCAGCGCGCGGTCTCGGCGTCGAGGTACAGGTCGGCGATCATCGCCAGGCACCCGATCCAGCCTTCGGCGTGCAGATCGGCCTCGGCCTGGTCGATGAGCTTGGTGTGCGTGATCGAGACGGTCGTGCGCCCGTCGCTCTCGGTGAGGCGCACGTCCACGAGCGTGTCGTGGTCGCTGCCGTCCCACTGCCATGTGAAGACCAGGCGATGAGGCTCGTCGATCTCGACGTAGACGCCGGAGGTGGCGTGCACGTCTCCCGTCGGATCGATCATCTCGAGACGGTACGCTCCGCCAGGACGCAGATCGACCGTGGCGAGCGTGGGCCCGAACGCCTGCGAAGGCCGGTGCCACGCGCCGAGGTGCTCGGCCTGCGTCCAGAGGCTCCACATGGTGCGGATGTCGATGTCGAACGTGCGATCGACGGCTGCGGTGAACATGCTCAGTTCTCCTTCGTGAGTGCGTTGATATAGTCGGCCAGCGCATCGAGCTGGGCATTCCAGTAGGCCGACATCTCGGTGATCCATGACTGTGCAGCGGCGAGCACCTCGGGCTGCGCGACGGCATGCGTGACGCGCCCGTCCCTGACCCGGGTGATGAGCCCCGCACGCTCGAGCGACGCGAGGTGCTTCTGCAGCGCCTGCGGCGACATGCCGAGCCGCTCGGCGAGCCGGTTCATCGCGACGCCCTCGCGATCGCCCGCCGCGACCAGGCGCAGCGCGGCGCGCCTGCCCCGGTGCGACAGCGCGGCGAAGATCGCATCCAGCGCGTCTTCGGAGACCCGCTCGCGAAGCTCGTGATAAACCATGTGGTTTATCCTACAGGTCACCGCACGCGAATGCAAGCGGGCGACCGGGCGCACGCCGGACGACGAGTCCCCCGCGCCGCCGGGCGCTCTAGGATCAGGTCTCATGAACGTGCGCAACCCCGAGGTCGACCTGTGGTTCGAGAGCTACGACAACCCCCGGAAGGACCTCGTGCAGGCAGTGCGTTCGGTGCTGCTCGACGCCGACGACCGGCTCGTCGAGGCGATCAAATGGAAGGCGCCCACGTTCGTGTATCGGGGGAATCTGGCCTCGTTCTTCCCGAAGTCCACGAAGCACGTCACGCTGATGTTCCACGAGGGCGCGTCGCTCCCCGATCCCGAGGGGATCCTGGAGGGCGAGGGTGCGGTCGCCCGCTCTGCGAAGATCCTCGACCAGGCCGATCTCGAGCGCAAGACTCCGGCCCTGCAGGGCCTGGTGGCGGCCTGGATCATCGCCAGGGGTTGAGACCGCGGCGAGTCGGGGCACGAAGAGACCCCATCCACACTTTCGGGCCGATAACCCGCCGATCAGCCCCGCTCGAGGGCACGTGCACGAGGGATGACGAAGGCCCCCTGATCTGGATTTCTCCTGATCAGGGGGCCTTCTCTTGTTGCGGGGACAGGATTTGAACCTGCGACCTCCGGGTTATGAGCCCGGCGAGCTACCGAACTGCTCCACCCCGCGGCACAAGAATTGAGCTTAGCACGGGATTCGGTAGAGCACCAATCGGGGCCTATTTGGTCGTCGTGCTGCCGCTCTGCTCGAGCTGGAGCAGGCGGTTGACGGCATCCGTCAGCTTCTGATCCTGCTTCGCGAACTCCGAAAGGTCGCCGGCCTTCAGCGCTGCATCGCGGGCGAGCATGGCCGCCTTCGCATCGTTCAGCGCAGCCTGGATCGCGGCGGCGTTGTCCCCCGGCGGCGGATTCGTGCCCGGAGACGGCGTGGGCGTCGGGGTGACGTTGTTGTCGCCGCCGGCCGCTCCGGAGTCGCCTCCGAACAGCTGGTCGAGCGCCTCGGTGAGGGTGTCCGCGAACGCGATCTTGTCACCGAACGCGACCAGGATCTTCTGCAGGCGCGGCACCTGGGTGCCCCCCGAGGACTGCACGAACACGGGCTGCACGTACAGGAAGCCGCCGCCCACGGGAAGCGTCAGCAGGTTGCCGTGGGTCACCTTCGACTGCCCCTGTTTCAGCAGGTTCAGCTGCTGACCCACCGTCGGATCCGAGTCGAACGAGTTCTGCACCTGCCCGGGCCCGGGCACCGTGGTGTCCGCATCGATCTCCAGCATGCGCAGCTTGCCGTAGGAGTCGGATTTCTTGCCCGCGGTGGAGCCCGCGTCCGCATCGACGGCGAGATACCCGAACAGCACGTTGCGGCTGTTCGACCCCTGCGACGCGGGGATGAACGTCGTGTACATCGAGAACTGCGCCTGGTTCTGCCCGGGCATCTTCATGCTGAGGTAGTACGGGGGCTGCAGCTCGGGGTTCGCCGAGTCGCTCTGCGGGTCGTTCGGCGTCTCCCAGAGGTTGTCCTGCCGGGCGAACGAGGCCGCGTCGGTGACGTGGTAGGTGCCGAGCATCGCGCGCTGCACCTTGAACAGGTCGGTCGGGTAACGCACATGGCTCATCAGCTGCGCCGACATGTCGCTGATCGGCTTGAGCGTCGACGGGTAGATCTTCTGCCAGGTCTTCAGCACCGGATCCGCCGGATCCCAGGCGTACAGGGTCACCTTGCCGTCATACGCGTCGACGGTGGCCTTGACCGAGTTGCGGATGTAGTTGATGTCGTCGGTGACGTAGCCGGGCTGGGTGTTGACGGAGTCGCTGATCGCCTTGGGCAGATTCACCGTGGTCGAATACGGGTAGCTCGAGCTCGTCGTGTAGCCGTCGACGATCCACACGATGCGCCCGTCCACGATGCTCGGGTACGGGTCGCTGTCCAGAGTCAGGTACGGCGCGGCCTTCTGCACGCGCGTCGCCGGATCCCGATCGTAGAGGATCTGGGAGTCGGCGTTCACGCTGTCCGAGAACAGGATCTGCTCGGACTGGAACTTCAGCGCGTACAGCAGCTTCGTGAAGAAGTTGCCGATACGCGGTCCTCCGTCGCCGGTGAACGTCGTCTTCGTCTGGCTCTCACCGGCGTCCTTGCCGCGCGGGTAGTCGATCTCGACCGGCGCGGTGCCCTTGGGCGCGCCGACGATCGAGTACGTGGGCGACTTCTCGCCGAAGTACACGCGCGGCTCGTACTTGTCCGTGTCCGTCAGCGCCCCGGAGGTGGGGATGCCGCGCTCCAGGAAGACCGGCTCGCCGTCGTCGGTGCGCTGGTTGCCGGCTGCCGCGACGAGGCCGTAGCCGTGCGTGTAGACCAGCGTGCTGTTGTTCCAGGTCTGGCTGCCGATCCGGCCCGTGTCGATCTCGCGCACGGCGACCACGGCATCCTGGGTCTTGCCGTTCAGGGTGTAGCGGTCGACGTCGAGCTTGTCCGGGAACTTGTAGTAGCTGCGGTACTGCTCGAGCTGCTGGAACGTCGGGGGGATGACGTTCGGATCCATGATCCGGATCGACGCGGTGGTGTCGGCGTCGGAGCGCAGCTGCCCGGGCTCGGCGGTCGTCTGCGCCTTGAACGGGGTCGTCTGCACATCCTGGATGCCGTAGGCGTCCTTCGTCGCGGTGATGTTGCGCTCGTAGTACTGCGCCTGCAGCTGGTTCTGGTTGGGCTTCACCTGGAACGTGTTCACCGCCCACGGATAGCCGATGCCGAGCACGAGGGCCGCCACGATGAGCAGTGCGGTCGCCGCGAGAGGGAACCGCCAGTGCCCGATCACCGCGGTGACGAAGAACAGCACGGCCACGAGAGCCGCGATGATCGCGAGGATCGCCAGCCCGGGGATCACCGCGGTGACCCCGGTGAAGGCGGCGCCGGTGATCTTGTCCTCGGTGGCGGTGAGGGTCTTGTAGCGATCCAGCCACAGGCTCACGGCCTGCACCAGCAGGTACACGCCGGCGATGACCGCCAGCTGCACCCGCGCGGCCTTGGAGATGCGCAGCTCGCCCTGACCGATACGGACCGATCCGTACAGGTAGAGCACGAGCGCCGACACCAGCAGGCACAGGATGAGCACCGCGGAGACGAAGCCGAGCAGCTCCGAGTAGAACGGCAGGTCGAACAGGTAGAACCCGGTGTCCAGGTGGAACTGCGCGTCCTTCTGCCCGGTCATGGTCCCGTTGGCCCACTGCCACACGGTCTCCCACTGCCCGGCGGCCGTGAACCCGGCGAACAGGCCGAAGAACACCGGCATCCCCCACATCGCGAGGCGCCGCAGCGGCTCGACGACCTCCTGGTAGCGATCCAGCTGCGAGCTCAGCCGCACATAGACGGGGCGCAGCCGGTAGGCGAGCTGGATGGCGATGAACATCGGCACCGCCATGCCCGCGAAGCCGACCACGAACATGACGGCCGTCGCGAGCCAGCGCGTGGTCAGCACCTGGGCGAAGTTCAGCTGGTCGTACCAGAGGAAGTCGGTGTACATCGAGGCGAACACGAAGAACGCGGCGATGAGCACGGCGAGGATCACCACCGTCGCGAGGACGATGCGTCGGGCGGTTCGGGGCGCGGCCGGCGCCGGAGAGGTGGTCACCGTTCCATCCTAGGTCGGGGGCTTTCGCGGGATCCTGAGCCCCGGCGACGCGCGCTTCGCCCGCCGCGAACGCCGCGCGCGGCACGACCGGCGACGCGACCGCGAACGGCCTGCGATCGCGGACGGCGTGCGATCCGGAACGGCGTGCGATCCGGCTAGTTCTTCTTCAGATCCGCCGCGGTGCAGGTCGGCAGCGTCTTCACGTCTCCCCCGCCGGCGATGACCTTCAGGGCGTCGAGCGATTGCTCCAGGCTGTCGGTGCGCACGACCGTGAGACCGGCGGGAACGTGGCCGTACACCTCGCCGCAGTTGGATCCGGGGGCGAGGAAGTAGTCGGCCCCGGCCGCGCGTGCGCCGTACAGCTTCTGCCGGATGCCTCCGATCGGGCCGACGGTGCCGTCGGCGGTGATCGTTCCGGTGCCGGCGACCTGCTTGCCGCCGTTGAGCTCGCCCGGGGTGAGCGTGTCGATGATCCCGAGCGCGAACATCATGCCCGCGCTGGGGCCGCCCACATCGTCCAGCTGCAGCTTCACATCGATCGGGAACGTGTAGTCCTGCTGCAGAGTGATGCCCAGCAGCCAGCGGGCGGCGCCGTCCACGGTCTGCTTCTTCGGCGTCATGGACACGTCCTGCCGCTTCCCGTCGCGCTCGATCGTGAGCGTGACGGGTGCGCCCGCCCCCTGCTGGATCTCGGCGCGCATCGCGTCGGTGTCGGCCGGGTTCGCCCCGTTCACGGCGAGGACGGCGTCGCCCGCCTTCAGGATCCCGTGCGCTGCGCCGTCGCCGGTGACCGTGACGACCCGGATCGTGACCGGCACGTCGTGGCCGAGCTCCTTCAGCGCCGCGGCGGTCGCCTCCTGCTGCGAGTCGACCATCATCAGCTGGTTCGCCTGGTCGCGCTGGGTGGAGCTGACGCCCTGCGGGAACACGGCGTCGACCGGCACGACGGCCTTGGACGGGTCGAACCAGGCCAGCACGATCTGCATCCACGTCGGCGGGTTCTCCCGGTTGCCGACGACCTGCACGGTGGTGAGGTCGAGGGCTCCGGCGGTGGGATGCGTGTCGGCCCCGGCCACGGAGATGAGCGGCACGGATGCCCCCTTCGCGTCCTTCACCTCGCCGAGGGTGTTGAACACGGGTCCCGGCTGCTCGATCACGTACGGCAACGGCAGGAAGGTCAGCACCAGCAGCGCTGCGAGCGACGCGATGAACGCGATGAGACCGATCCTGGTGCTGCGGGCCGCGCGCCGGATCTCGCCGCCGTCCGCGACTCCGAGCCGCTCGAGGCCGGTCGGATGCGGATCGCTCGGCGCGGGGCTGGTCGTCACGGGGCCTCCAGGCCGGGGAAGGGGTGCTCGTTCGCGAGCGGCGTACAGCGGAGCGCTCCGTTCCCGGCGCACTCCGTGGTCGTGCAACTAGCGTAGTCAGCACGGGCTATACACGTGCTGAGAGGGCTTCCGATGGCTGAGAACGACCCGAACCCCGAGGACTTCATGGAGTTCCTGCGCCGCATGCTCGGCGACTCCGCGGAGGACTTCGATCCTCGTTCGCTGCAGGGCATGCAGGGACTGAACCTGGATCCCGCGATGATGCAGCAGATGATGCAGCAGATGCAGCACGCGATGAGCAGCGACCCGTGGGAGACCACGCTGCGTCAGGCGCTGCACATCGCGAACCGAGAGGGTCTCGGCATCGACTCCGGCGCACGATCCTCGATCGCGGACGCGTTCGCGCTGGCCGATCTGTGGGTCGGCGAGGCGACGACGATCTCCGAACTCGGATCCGCTCCGCGCGCCCTCACCCGCGGCGAGTGGGTCGAGCAGACCCTACCGGTGTGGAAGGAGGTCGCCGCCCCCGTGTCCACGAGCATCGCCGACGCACTGATGAGCGCCCTCGAGGGGCAGACCCCGGAAGAGATGCAGGGCATGGTGCAGGGCGCCGGGCGCCTGATGCGCGGCATCGGCAGCTCGGTGTTCGCGATGCAGTTCGGCCACGTGCTCGGCAACCTCTCGCTCGAGGTCGTCTCCGGCGGCGATGTCGGGATCCCGGTGCTCCCGGCGGGCACCGCCGCGGTCATCCCGCAGAACCTCGCCGCGTTCGGCGAGGGACTGGAGATCCCGGAGGATCAGATCGCGCTCTACCTGGCCGCCCGGGAGATCGCGTACGCGCGGCTGTACCGGCACGCGCGCTGGCTGCACCTGCACGTGATGAGCCAGATCACCGAATTCGCCAAGGGCGTGACGGTCGACGTCGAAAAGCTCGAGGACGTCGCGGGTCGGCTGGATCCGTCCAACCCCGAGGAGCTGCGCGAGGCGATCGAGGGCGGGGCGCTCCTGCCCGAGCTGTCCGAGGTTCAGCGCGAGGCGCTCGAGCGCCTGGAGAACCTCATCGCGACGATCGACGGCTGGGTGGACGTGGTCACCACGCAGGCCACCTCACGTCTGCCCGACAGCCTGCGCATCGCCGAGGCGGCCCGGCGCCGCCGCGCCGCGGGCGGGCCCGCCGAGGACGCCCTCGGCGCGCTGGTCGGCCTGAAGATCCGGCCACGCCGGCTCCGCGAGGCTGCGGCGATGTGGCGGGCGGTCACCGACGCCGTGGGCGTGGAGGCCCGTGACGCTCTGTGGGATTACCCGGACCTCATGCCCGACGCCTCCGACATCGACGATCCCGCTGCTCTCGTGGCCCGCCTGCAGGCGCGCGCCCGCGGCGAGCAGCCCGCGCCGGACGAGATGGACGAGGCGCTCGAGCGGCTGCTCAGCGGCGAGGACTTCGGCCCGGCCGCGACCGACGACGGCACCGGGTCCGGCGAGACGCCGGACGACGAGGGCTCCGGCGATGCACACGGTGAGGACCGCGACGGCCCTGGCGGCACCGGCGACGGCCCTGGCGGCACCGGCGATAGGTCCGGCGGCACCGGCGATAGGTCCGGCGGCACCGGCGATAGGTCCGGCGGCACCGGTGACGGCCCTGGCGGCACCGGCGATGGGTCCGGCGAGAAGCCGGTCTGAGCGAGTTCTCCACCGATTGCGGATCCGCCGCCCGCGCGAGCGGCGGATCCGGTCATGATCGGTGCATGCCGACGATCCGACTCGACCCCGCGCACCCCGTGCTGTGGCGCGACGCCGACACCGTACAACTCGGCACCGACCAGGTGCTGACGCTGGCGGTCGACGCACCCTGGGTGCCCCGCATGCTGCAGGAGCTCGTGCGGGGTGTTCCGGCGCGCGCCTTCGAGGTGGTCGCGCACGGCGTCGGCGCACCGCTGCCCGCCGCACGGCGCCTGCGCGCGCTGCTGGACCCTGTGCTCGTGCAGGACGCTCCTCGCCTCTCCGCGCGGCTGCTCGCCTCCCCCGTCGTGAGCGCGCGCACGGTGCTGCGCCTCGAAGAGGCGCTCGCCGAGGACGGCGTCGATCTGGCCGAGTCCCCCGACGCGGTCGCCGTGCTCATCCGGCACGGCGCGACCGCCGCGCACGACGGCGCGGCCCTCCTGTCCGACGACCGGCCGCATCTGCCGCTCTCCTTCGACACCGGCGGTTCGCACGTCGGCCCGCTGGTCGTGCCGGGGCGCACACCGTGCCTGTCCTGCCGCGACTCCCACGATCGCGACCGCGACCCGGCCTGGGCAGCGCTGCACGTGCAGCTGCTGGAGCGGGATCCGGGTCGTGTGCCGCTGAGCGCGATCGCGGCGGCGGCGGCCGTGATCGCCGATCTGCTGGCCGCGCAGGCCGACGACGAGCTCAGCGCGTCGGGCCGCATCGTCCGGATCAGCCGCGACGGGCGCCGAGCATCGCGGACGGTGGGATTTCACGCAGACTGCCTCTGCCGATCTCCGCGAGGAACCGCGACGGACGTCGCCGGGCCCGTTCCGCATCGCGCGACCACGTCATCGTCAGCGTTCGCGCAGCCCGCGTGACCCCGACGTAGGCGAGGCGGCGCTCCTCGTCGATCTGCTCGAAACCGGTCGCGTACGAGATCGGCAGCAGCCCCTCGGAGCAGCCGATGAGGTAGACGTGCGGCCATTCCAGGCCCTTCGCCGCGTGCAGCGTGGAGAGCGTGACGGTGCGCAGCACGGGATCGTGCTGGTCCTTGGCACGGGCGTACAGGTCGTCTGCGAACGTGCGCATGGTCGTGCCGGCCGGGGCGTCCTCGGCGAGGTGGAGCACGGCGCGGCGGGCCTCCCAGGCGTCGCGCAGGGCGCCCCCGGCCTCCGGCGGCTCATCCGTGTAGCCGAGACCTCGCAGCACGTCGCGCACCGCCCCCAGGAAGGAGTGCTGCTGCGGGGCGACGGCGGATGCGCGCAGCGCCTGCACGGCCTGGCGCACCTCGGGCAGGTCGAAGAAGCGCCTGCCCCCCAGCACGGTCGCGGCGACGCCGACCGCGGCGAGCGCCTGCAGCAGAGCCCCCGACTGCGAGTGCGCGCGATAGAGCACCGCGATCTGCTCGGGCGGCACGCCGGACGCGATCCTGGCCGCGATCGCGGCGGCGACGCCCCTGGCCTCCTCGGCGTCGTCGTCGAAGGCCACGACCCCGGCGGGCTCCGGCGCGGCGGCGGGCTCCGGCGCGGCGTCGGGCACGAGCTCGAGCGCTCCGGGGCGACCCTTCATGAGCGCGTTCGCGACGTTCAGCACCGCGGCCTCGGAGCGGTAGTTCGTCTCCAGCCTCACCACGGTGGCGTCGGGATGACGACGGCCGAAGTCGAGCAGGTAGTTCTGATCGGCCCCCGCGAACGAGTAGATCGTCTGCGAGGCGTCGCCGACCACGCACAGGTCGCCGCGGTCGCCGAGCCACAGCTCGAGCAGGCGGTGCTGCAGCGGGGAGACGTCCTGGAACTCGTCCACCGTGAAGTGGCGGTACTGCTCGTGCACCGCGGCGGCCACGCGCGGCTCCGCCTCCAGCATGCCCGCGCAGGCGAGCAGCACATCCTCGAAGTCGAGCTGATGGCGGTCGTCCTTGAGCGTCTCGTAGGCTCCGGAGAGCTCCGCCACCTGGGTCGCATCGAGCCTGCCGATCGACCGGCCCCGCCGTGCGGCCTCCTCGATCGAGAGCATCGAGACCTTGCGCCACTCGATGGCCGAGGCGAGGTCGCGCAGCGTCGCCGTGTCCGGCCGGAGTCGGAGCATGTCCGCCGCCTGGGCGAGCAGGCGCACCTTGTTGTCCACGATCGCCGGCGCGGGGCCCCCGGCCAGCTGAGGCCAGAAGAAACCGAGCTGGGCGAGGGCCGCGGCATGGAAGGTGCGCGCCGCGACGCCCTGCACGCCGAGCGCCCGCAGCCGGCCACGCAGCTCGCCCGCGGCCTTCGCCGTGAACGTCACCGCCATGACCCGCCCGGGCGAGTACGCCCCGGTCTCCACGCCGTGCGCGATGCGGTGCGTGATCACCCGGGTCTTGCCGGTGCCGGCGCCCGCCAGCACCGCGACAGGACCGCGCAGCACCGAGGCGGCCTCGCGCTGGCGTTCGTCGAGACCGTCGAGCGCGCTCACCGCCGATACCAGTCGAGGATCAGACGGCGCGCGATCGACGCCTCGCCGGGAAGCCCCACCGGGCCCTCGCCCGCGAGGGCGGATCCGATCTCGGCACGGGTGAGCCAGCGCACGTCGATGATCTCCTCGCCGTCGCCGTGCACCGCGGCCTCGTCGACCGCCGTGGCGCGGAAGCCGAGCATGAGCGAGCGCGGGAACGGCCATGCCTGCGATGCGACGTAGGTCACGTCGCGCACGCGCACGGCGGCCTCCTCGAACAGCTCGCGGTGCACGGTCGTCTCGAGCGACTCCCCCGCTTCCACGAAGCCCGCGAAGCAGGAGTGCACGCGCCCCTTCCACTGCGCGTTGGCGCCGAGCAGCAGCCGCTCGCCGTCCGCGCTCTGCACCGCGACGATGACGGCGGGATCCGTGCGCGGGAAGTGCTCCCGGTCGCAGAGGAGACAGCGACGCGACCAGCCGTTCTGGCGCAGCGGCGCGGCACCGCCGCACGACGAGCAGTAGCCGGCGTCGCGCAGCCATCCGGCCAGCGCGATCGCCGTGATGACCAGCTCTGCATCGGCGCCGTCCAGCAGCGGCATCGCCTCGCGCAGGTCGCTCCATCGCGGCGCCCAGGATCCGTCGGCATCGGTGTCGTCCTCGGGATCCTGCAGCGCGAGCAGCAGGCCGGATCCGTCCTCGCGACGTCCGAGCAGCGCCCATTCGCGGGTGCGGGCCAGCACCGGATCGCCGGCCGGGACGAGGATCAGTCCCTCGCCCATCGGCACCCTGCGCTCCCGCACGACGAGCACGCGGGTGCGGGCGTCGGCGCGCAGCCGGTCGATCGCGGCGGGATCGTCACGCCACTGCGCCGCCCGGTCGAGGGGTGCGGGGACGGTCTCCGGCACGGTCATCGGCTCCCCTTCTCACAGGCGTGGCGGGCCCTGTGCGGACGAGGCTCGACCTACCCTGGTGACATGGCTCGCTCACCCTTCACTCTAGCCGCGGCGGTCACGGCGGCGGTGCCCGGAGCCGATGTCGTCGGCGCGCGCGCCCTGACCTCCGACGCGGACGCCCGTTTCGATTCGGCCGTGGCGACGCTCGCCGACGGTTCCGAGGTGGTGATCCGCGCCTCCCGTGACGATGAGACCGCGTCCGAGCTCGCCGGCGAGAGCCTGGCGCTGCGCGCACTCACCCCCGGCGCCCGATCCATGCTGCGCTTCGCCGCGCCCGAGCATCTCGGCGACGGCCGCGTCGGCGACGCCCGTGCCCTGGTCACCACGCTTCTGCCCGGCTTCCAGATCGATGCCGCCGACATCCCGCCCGGGGCCGGCGCGGCCGTCGCGATCGGCAAGGCGATCGCAGGGCTGCATGCGCTGCCCGCGTCCGTCGTGCGCAGCGCCGGGCTCGGCGAGCGCACTCCGACCGAGGCCCGCGATGAGGTGCGCACCCTCATCGACCGCGCGGCGGCCACCGGGCGCGTCTCGGCGCGGCTCACCGTGCGCTGGCGCGAGGCCGTGGAGGCGGACGAGCTGTGGCGCTTCGAGTCGGCGGTGACCCTGGGCGGCGCCCAGGCCGAATCGTTCCTGTTCGCCGACGACGACGAGCGCGGACCGCGGGTCACCGGCGTGCTGGGCTGGCACGCGCTGTCCATCGGCGACCCGGCCGTCGACCTCGCGTGGCTGACCATGGCCGCGGACGCCCGCGCGGACGTGCTCGACGCCTACGCGTCCTCCACGCTGCGCGCCCCGGACACCGGGCTCGGCGTCCGTGCACGCCTGCTCGCCGAGCTGGAGCTGGCCCGCTGGCTGCTGCACGGGCAGGACACCCGCCGCACGGACATCGTCGACGACGCCGCACAGCTGCTGGATGCGCTTGCAGACGGGATCCACGACGACCTGGCCCCTCGTGCGGGTGCCGGGGCGGGTGTGGACGAGGCGATGTCGGCTCTGGACCGGGTGCCCGCCACCGGGGTCACCCGCATCGACACCTCCATGCAGACCGACACCTACGACGCGGGCGCGTTCGCGGGGATCGCGATGGACGACACCTCCGCCTTCGGACCTCGTGCGGTCCCGGACGCGTCGGACGAGGACACCGCCGACGCCGGGACGGACGACGCCGGCCCGGACGACGCCGGCTCGGGGGCCGACGACGACGCGGCTCCGGAGACGCGCGGCCGGGAACAGGAGGCGCCCGACTGGGAGGATCTGGCCGAGACCGGCGCCCTGGAGGGCCTGGATCCTGACGCCACCGAGGATCTCGGGGATCTGCGTGCGTCCTTCGACGGCGCCCCCTCGAAGCCGCATCGACGAGGGCCGGACGACGCGCAGGAGAACGGCCGGGGTCGCCCCGGCACGCTGCTGCCGAGCGAGGGCGGCATCGCGGGCTCCGACTCCGACGTCGCCGAGGCTCACCGCGCGGCGCGCGCCGCGTTCCAGCGCTGGACCAGCTCCTCCTCCGAGTAGACCGTGTCGCCGCGGAGCACGAGGTCGTCGGCGACGTAGAACAGCGCCACGTCGATCTCCTCCAGCGGCACCCCGTACCGGCGGTGGTACGCGAGCCGGTACAGCGCGAGCTGCAGCATGCGCTCCTCGCGCTCGGCGGCCGTCGCCGGGGGCCGGCCGGTCTTCCAGTCCACGATCTCGATCCGCCCGCCGCGGTCCTCACGCCGGTAGACGGCGTCGAGCTTGCAGATCACGATGCGCACGTCCGGTCCCTGAGCCTGTCGAAGGGCGCCCGCGCCCACGGGCAGCGCGAAGTCGATCTCGGTCTCCACGGCGATCGGTCGCAGCGGCGCCCACTCGCTGCGCTCGAAGATCTCCCGCAGTCGCGCGAGGTCCTCGGCGTCCGCACGGGCGATCTCATCCCCCGCGGCGCCCGCTGCCGTGCCGGCCCCGTCCCCGGCCAGGGAGAGCTGATCGTCGTCAAGCTCCCACAGCGCGTCGTCCAGCGAGGTACCGGCACCGACGGATCCGGAGCGGTGCTCCACCCAGGCGTGGAAGAGCGTGCCGAGCCGGGTCTGCCGGTAGGGGCGCTCCGGCATCGGGCGGGCGATCGCGCGCACCGTGCCGCCGTAGTCGGTGACGTAGTCCTTGAACCGCGAGGCAGGCACGCGCGTCGGCGCGTCCGCGATCGTGCCGCGCTGCCGGGCCGCCCGCTCGGCGAGCAGGCGCTCGAGCTCCGCGCTCGGATCCGGCGTGCTCGGATCCGCCATGGCCCGGCGCACCTCCTCGGCGGCGCCCGCGACCCGCCCCCGGCGCCCGCCGAGCGGATCCATCGGCCAGACGCTGGTGCGCGCCGCGCCCTCGTACGGGTTGTCCTCGGACTGCGGATCGGGCAGCGGGTCGAGCCCGAGCTCCTCGATCGCCTCGAGCAGGTAGGGGCTCGGTCTGCGCATGTTCTTCTGCCCCGACCAGTGCGAGCCGGTCAGCAGCAGATCGGTGCGCGCGCGGGTGACGGCGACGTAGGCCAGCCGACGCTCCTCGGCGCGCTGGTAGTCGCGGTAGTCGTCCTTGAACCGGCGCAGCGCTCCGCCGTGCGGGTATGCCTTCGTCACGCCCGCAGCCAGCGAGTCGAGAGCCGCCTTCTCCCGCTTGCGGGGATCGTCGCCGGCGGCGTCCCTGGCGGACTGCGGGTCCCACGTGAACCGCGGCAGCGCGTCGCTGTCGCCGCGCAGCCCGAACGGCACCACGCCGAAGCCGAACCAGCCCTGTGCGTCGGCGATGCGCCCCGGCAGCTCGTCCTCCACGAGGCGGACCACGGCCACCGCGTCCCACTCCAGCCCCTTGGATCCGTGGATGGTGAGCAGCTGCACCACTCCGGGCTCGGGCGGCTCGGTGCGGGGCATGAGCTCGTCGGTCATCTCGGCCTTGTCCAGCCACGCCAGCAGGCTCGAGATCGTGCCGCGGTCGTCGGCGACCAGGAACTGGCGCACCTCGTCGCCGAACGCGCGCAGCTGCGTCGCCGCGACCCGTGCGGGCCCGCGGGTCTCGTTCACGGCGAGCTCGATGTCCAGGCGCAGCTCGGCCTCGATCGTGCGGATGAGCTCGAGGATCGGCTGGCCAGACGCCCGGCGCAGCCGCTCCAGCATCTCCCCCGCCGAACGCAGCCTGGCTCGCCCGGTGGGACTGATCCGTTGCAGCAGCCGGTAGTCGTCGCGGGCGGTGCGCACGAAATCGACGGCGTCCACGATCGACACGGCCTCGTCGGTGCCGCGAGAGGATCGCAGACGCTGCCTGAGCTCGTCCGTGAGCGGTGCGAGCGCGCCGTCGCGCGCAGCGAGCTCCTTCGCGAGGTCGTACAGCCCCGCCATGTCGGCCACGCCCACCGCGAACCGCGGGCCGACCAGCAGCCGGATGAGCGCGGAGCCGGCCGTGGGGTCGTGGATCACCCGCAGGGCGGAGACCACATCGACCACCTCGGGGGTGGCCAGAAGTCCGCCCAGGCCCAGGATCCGATGCGGGATCCCCTGCGCGGCGAGCGCGCCGGCGAACGTCTGCATGTGCCGCTTGGACCGGAACAGGATCGCTCCGGTGTGCGGGCGTCCGGCCGCCGCCCCGTCGTGCGCGGCGCGTCGCTCGCCGAACCAGGTCGCGACGGCGGCGGCCTCGTCGTCGACGGTCTCGCCATAGCGCACGCCCACCGCTCCCGAACCGGATCCGGGTCGAGGCTCGAGGGCCGGAACGTCCAGCCCGGGACGCTGCAGCGGCGCCAGCACCCGGTTGGCGACGTCGAGGATGCGCTCGTCGTTGCGCCAGCTGGTCATCAGGGTGTACGTCGCCGGGCTCTGCTCCTCGGCGAAGGTGCGCCCGAACGCGTAGAGGTTGTCGGCGCTCGCGCCGCGCCATCCGTAGATGGACTGGTGCGGATCCCCGACCGCCATGACCGCGCCGTCGCGGAACAGCGCGGCGAGGAACCGGGTCTGGATGACGGACGTGTCCTGATACTCGTCCAGCAGCACCACGCGATGCTGCGCCCGCAGCTCGGTGCGCACCTCGCGCGAGGCCTGCACGATGTCGAACGCGCCGCCGACCTGGTCGGCGAAGTCGAGCACGCCGCGGCGCCCCTTCTCGGCGATGTACTCGCGCACCAGGTCCGCGAGGATCGGCATGGTGCGGAGGTTGTCCACGGCCTTGGCCACATCGGCATTGACCCTGAACGGCTCGAAGTCGGCAGCCTGTCCGACGGCGATGCGCACCATGGCGTCGAGGTCGACACGGTGATCGAGCACGTCACCCGCGAGCCGCTGCACGGCATCGATCACGCCGTTCAGCGAACGCTCCACGTCCTCGAGCCCGGGAATCTCCGCGCGCAGCACGACCGCGCGGGCGATGAGCCACGACGCGGACTGGCTGAGCATCGCCGAATCGGGGTCGCGGCCGATGTGCGCCGCGTGCTCGCGCACGATCCCGTCCGCGAACGCGTTGTACGTCGACACGCGCGGTCGGATGATGAGGTCCTCCGCCGCGCGAGGCGCAGCAGGATCCCACCCTGTGCCGAACCGGTCGGCGAGCTCGTCCAGCACCTCCCGCCGCACCGCGGCGCGCTGCGCGGGACCGGCCGCCGCCGCCACCCGGTCGAGCGCGCCGGTGCGGACGATCTCCGGAAGATGAGGCAGCAGGCCGCGGCGGCCGTACTCGTCGATGCGGTCGAGGCGCAGCGCGATCCGCTCGGCGAGCTCGCCGGCGGCCTTGCGGGTGAAGGTGAGTCCGAGGATCTCGTCCCGCTCGACATGGCCGTTCGCGACGAGCCAGACGACGCGGCCCGACATGGTCTCGGTCTTGCCGCTGCCCGCGCCGGCCACGACGAGCGCCGGGGTCGGCGGCGCCTCGATCACGCGCTGCTGCGCGGAGGTCGGCGCGGGCAGCCCGAACGCCGCGGCGATGTCGGTGGCGGCGATGCCGTGGCCGTCGCCCCAGCCGCCCTCGGTCACGCGGCTCTCGACCCGGGTGCCGCTCATGCGCTCACCGCCGGGATCGTGTGGATCCGGCACGGGCTGATCCGCACCTGGGTGTCGGCGCAGTGCGCCTCCACCTGAGCCGTGAAGCTGGACGCGGCCATGCCGCGACCGGCCTCGGCCACGCGCTCCAGGAACGCGGCGCGCGCCTCGTCGCGCAGCCGATGCTGGTGCGCGACCCGGTACGGGCTCTGCCCGATGGTCTGTGCCACGAGCACGAGCCGTGCCCCTGCGAGCGCGGCCGGATCCGCCCCCTCCACCTGCCCCTGCTCGACCGCGAGCTGATACGCGGCCAGCTGGGCGTGCTCGACCACCTTCGCCTCCGTCTCCGGCTCGTACTTGCCGGTCTTCAGATCCACCACGACCACGCGCTCTCCCCTCGCGCCGTCCGCCATCGTGCTCCAGGTGCGCCCGCGCGCGGCCTCGTGCTCACCGCCGCCCGCCGGATACGCCTCGACGCGGTCGATGTAGCCGCTGACGATGGCCTGCTGCGCGGGGTTCTCCGCATCGACGGGGTGCGCGGCGGGCTCGGCGGCGAGGTCGACGGCGAACCGGAAGCCGCCCTCCGCGGCGACCACCCGCCCGCCCTCGCGCTGCACCTCGGCGAGGTAGCCGTGCAGGCGCTGCAGGTACAGGTCGGCCCGGTTGCGCTCCTTCGCATCGATCCACGGCGTCTCGAAGTCGAGCTCGTCCCAGCGCTCGTCGAGGATGCGCCGCATCGCCGCGAGGTCGCCGTCGGGCACGTGCTCCATGGCCGCGTGCACGATGGTGCCGATCCCGGCCGACGGCGGAGCCACGGTGTCGCCGCCGAGGGCCGCGACGACCCAGTTCACCCCGCATTCCTCGAACGCCTCAAGCCGCGAGGGCGAGACCGGCACGGATCCGTTCTCCAGGTCACGCAGCGGCCGATCGTCCGAGGGGACGCGCACGCCGTACCAGCCGTCGGGGTCCGCGCCGGGCACCTCCGCCTCGGCGAGCAGTCTCAGCTGGCCCGCCGCTTCGGCGCGGGCGGCGGGATCCGTCGACGTGGTCAGCACGCGCCGGTGCCGGGCCACGAGGCCGCGCAGCGTCAGCGGGTGCGCATGCCGTTCCTGCGCGGGCAGCGGATCCGGCAGGAACCCGAAGAACGCGCTCGGGCTCTGGTCGTCGTCGTCGACCGCGGTCACCAGCAGCCGGTGCCGCGCACGCGAGATGGCGCGCACGAACAGCCGCAGCTCGTCGTGCAGCGCCGCACGGCGACGGTCGAGGGTGGAGTGCTCGTGCTCCGGCTCGCCCGAGCGCGCGGCGGCGACCGCCTCGCCGAGCCGCCAGGTCTCCAGCAGACCTCCGCGCAGCCGGACGTTCGGCCACACCCCGTCCTGCAGACCGGCGATCACGACGGCGTCGAACTCCGTGCCGAGGGCCGTGGCCGGCGTCATCAGGGTGACCGTGGCGGGGCGCTCCGGGGCGGACAGGGAGTCCTCCGGCACCTCGCTGTCCAGGATGTCGTGGATGAACGCCTCGGGGCCCTTCTCCGGAGCGCGCTCGACCGAGCGCTTGGCGGCGTCGAACAGGGCGACCAGCGCGTCCAGGGCCCGAGCGGTCTCCGCCCCCGCGGGCGTGCCGGCGGCCTCCTGCCACGCGACGGACAGCCGTCGCCCGTCGGCGGCGCGAGCGCCGTCCCACACCCGCCAGAGCAGCTCGTGGATCGTCTCACCGCGCTGCCGGGCCTCGTGGACCTCGCGCAGCACGGTGCCGAACCGGTCGGCTGTACGCGCCTCGGCCGTGTCCACCCGGGTGAGCTGCGCCGGCTCCGCGATGCCGTCGCGCAGAAGCAGCCGGGCGGGCCTCGCTCCGCCCGCTTCCAGTTCGAGGTGACGCAGCCGCGCACGCAGTCGGCGCAGCCCCACACCGTCCAGCCCGCCGAACGGCGTCCGCAGCGCCTCGGCGAGCAGCTGCGGGTCGCGCTCGGCGGGCTCCGTGAGCGCGAGCCGCACGATCCCGACGATGTCGCGCACCACAGTCTCGCTGCCGAGGGGGCGCTGCACGCCCGCGGCCCGGGTGGGCACCTCGCGGGCCGCGAGCTCGGCCTCGAGCGCGGCGACCTGGCGGGTGTCGTGCGCGATGACGGCCATCCGCTCCCAGCCGACGCCGTGCAGCAGGTGCCACTCGCGCAGGGTGCGCGCGATGAGGTCGTGCTCCTCGTGCGGAGACGGGGCGAGGAACGCCTGCACCACCTCGGTCGGGACGTCGTCGGCCGCCGCCCCGGGGGCGCGCCGGTGCTCGACGCGGCCCGAGACGCCGATCGTCTGCACCACGGTGCGGGTGAGCGCGGTCAGCGGCGGATCCTGACGGTGCGGCTCGTCGAGCACATGCACGTCGGCGAGCATGGCCGCAAGGCGCGCGAACAGCTCGGGCCCGGCACCGCGGAACGCGCCGGAGGAGATGTCCGGATCCCCGAACGCGAGCACCGCGACGCCGCGCGCGCGCAGCGCCGCGACCAGCGCCACCCCGCCTGCCGTCAGCTCCTGCGCATCGTCGATCAGCACCGCACGGAGCCCGCCGAGCGGCCCCAGCATCTCCGGCGCCGCCGTGCGCAGGATCGTGGCGGCCTCGGCCAGCAGGTCGGCCGCGTCGCGGTGCGCGGCGCGGGCACGGTCCAGCACGCCCCGGTACGACTGCGCGAACGACCCGACGGCGCGCCAGGCCGGGCGCTCCGAGGCCTCCAGCTCGGCCGGCGTCACGCCGAGCTCCGTGCATTCCGCGAGGAACGCGCGCAGCTCGGAGCGGAACGCCCGCGACGACCGCACCGTCGCGCCCAGGTGCTCGGGCCAGCGGCTGCGGCCGCCCTCTCGTTCGTCCTCCGCGTCGCCGGCCAGCAGATCCGCGATGATCCGGTCCTGATCGGCGCCGGTGAGCAGCGCCGGCGGCTCGAGACCGGCGTGCACCATCGTGCCGCGCACGAGCTGGAACGCGAACGAGCCCAGCGATCGGGCGAGCGGGCCCGGCGTCGCGACGCGCACACGCACCCCGATCCGGTCGCGCAGCGCCGTGGCGGCCTGCCGGCTCGGCGTGAGCGCGAGCACCCGCTCGGGGGCGAGACCGCCGTCGATGAGCGCCGCCACCCGCTCCACGAGCGCGTGCGTCTTGCCGGTCCCCGGCCCGCCGATCACGGTGCCGACCGCGGTCGCGGGGGCGTCGATCACCGCAGCCTGCGCGGGGGTCGGGGCGGGGACGACGGGCATGCCTCCACGCTATCGGGGGCGGCGGACATGCCATCGCCGGGGACGCCTCCCCTGGCATCCGGCGGCATTCCGCAGGGCGGCGCCCGCCCCGTCCATCGCCCTCGGCGAACACCGTCCCCCACGCGATCCCGGCCCTGGAGCCCCGCGATAGAGTGACGGGACATCGGCTTTCAAAGAGCATGACTTTCAAGGAGCATTCCGTGGAGATCCGCATCGGCATCATCAACACCGGCCGTGAGCTCACCTTCGAGACCTCGGCTGACGCCTCCGAGGTGCGCGCGCAGATCGCCGGCGCCCTCGACCAGGGCGCGAGTCACGTGACGCTGAGCGACACCAAGGGCAACTCCTACATCGTGCCGACCGCGAACCTCGGCTACGTCGAGCTCGGGACCGAGGAGTCCCGTCGCGTCGGCTTCGTCGCCTGACGCCGGATCCGGGCATGTACATCCTGCTCGCGCTGATCGCCGCCTGCGTGCTGGGCGTCGTGGTGCACTACCTCATCCCGCATCGCGACCGCCGCGGCGTCGCGCTCGTTCCGGCGATCGCGACGGCGGTCGCCGCTGCCGCCTACGCGCTGGGCCAGTGGGCGGGGCTGAAGGAGTCGAGCGTGTGGCTGTGGCTGATCGCCCTCGGCGGCGCCGTCGTGATCTCCGCGGCCGCCGGCGTGATCCTCACCCGCGTGCGCCGTCACGGCGACGCCGTGCGCCGCGCCGAGCTCGGCGTCTGAGCCAGGACGACCGCCTCGGACGGCGGAGATCGCGCCGGAAACGCCGACACGCGGACGCGGTGTCCGTTCATCGCCTACGGAGCCGATGCCTGCGCGCGATCCAGGGCGGCGCCTCACCGTCGTCTTCACCCGGGCTCGGGTGCGGGCCCGGGTGACGACGGCGGTCACTGCGCGGGCAGGACGTGCTCTCCGGTGCGATCGGTGGCCAGCGACAGCGACGATATGTACTGCTTCTCGCCGTCCGGACCGGGCACGGCCGAGGCGATCATGTCGGGCCGCTCGAACTCCATGCCGGTAGCCAGATCCCGCAGGCGCTCACCGCTGGGGTTGCCGTCGGCGTCGAAGGCCGGCAGGTCGATCCCGTCGTCCTCGCGGCGCAGGTAGAAGCGCCCGCGGGTGAGGATCGCCATGACCGGCGTCGCCACGAACGCGATGAGCACCGCGAAGATGGGCGAGAACGGCTGCACCGCGGATCCGAACGCCCCGAAGAACATGGCGATCGAGATGCCCCCCGACAGCACCAGCGAGACGACGCCGACGGGGTTCCACGCGTACAGCATGCCGCGGCGGAACTCAGGCTTCTTGGGCGACAGCTTGAGCACGTACTTGTTGATCGCGATGTCGGTCGCGACCGTGACGATCCATGCCATGCCCAGGTTCGCGTAGAAGCCGAGCACCGTGTTGAGGAAGGCGAACATGTTCGACTCCATCAGCACGAGCGCGATCGCGACGTTGACGATGACGAACACGACCCGGCCCGGGTAGGTCTTCGTGATGCGCGTGTACGCGTTCGTCCACGCGAGGGATCCCGAGTACGCGTTCGTGACGTTGATCTTGATCTGCGAGATCACGACGAGGACCACGGCCAGGGTCATCGCGAGCCATCCCGGCACCATCTGCTGGTAGATGCCGAGGAACTGGTGCACCGGCTCGTTCGCGCTCGCGGACGCCTGCGGGTCCAGGGTGGCGATGAGGTACACGGCCAGGAACAGGCCCACCGCCTGCTTGAGCGCGCCGAAGACGACCCACCCCGGCCCGGCGATGACGACGGCGGCCCACCAGCGACGCCGGTTCTCCGCCGTCCTGGGCGGCATGAAGCGCAGATAGTCGATCTGCTCGGCGATCTGCCCGATCAGCGACAGGCACACCCCGGCCGCGAGCATCACCGACGACAGCGAGACCGATCCGTCCCCCTGACCGCGGAACGAGAAGAAGTCGCCGACCGAGGCGGGGTGGCTGATCACGAGGTACGCGAAGGGCAGCACCATGAGCACGAGCCAGAGCGGGGTCGTCCACACCTGCAGCTTCGACAGGGCCTTCATCCCGTAGATCACCAACGGGATGACCATGACCGTCGAGACGAAGTATCCGGCCCACAGCGGGATCCCCAGCCCGAACTGCAGGCCCTGCGCCATGATCGAGCCCTCGAGCGCGAAGAAGATGAAGGTGAAGGTGGCGAAGATCGCGTTCGTGATCACGGATCCGTAGTAGCCGAAGCCGGATCCGCGGGTGATGAGGTCGAGATCCAGGTTGTACCGCGCCGCGTAGTACGCGAGCGGGATGCCGGTGACGAAGATCACGACCGCCGCGACCGCGATGCCCAGCAGCGCGTTCACCGTGCCGTGGGCGATGCCGATGTTGGCCCCGATCGAGAAGTCGGCGAGGTAGGCGATGCCGCCCAGGGCGCTGGTCGCGACGACCCCCGGCGCCCAGGTGCGGTAGCTGCGCGGAGCGAACCGCAGCGTGTAGTCCTCCAGGCTCTCGCGCGTGGCAGCTCTGGCGTCGCTGGTCTCCGCTGCGACGGCGGCGGCCGGATCGTCCTCCGGGCGGATCAGTTCGATGGTCATGTGCGGTTCCGTTCATCTCAGGGGGCACGGAGCGAGCGGTACGGCGACGCCGGCGTGAAAAGCTCGTGCCGCCATCCTGTGCCGCAGGGTCTGCGCCGCGATGTCGGCCGTGTTTCGACCTGGTTAAATCCCTGGCAGCGTCCTGGCGCTCACCGCCCTGCGCCGCCCGCGGCCCGCCGCCGCCGAGGGCCGCGGCAGGCGCCCTGTCAGGAGGCGAGCCCCATCGCGTCCATGCGGCGGGCGTGGGCGCCCATGAGCTCGGTGAACACCGGCTCGAGCTTGTCGTCCTCGGCGCCCGGCAGGTGCGGGCGCAGCGCCGCCCGGGCGACCAGGATCGTGTCGCCGACGAGCCGCCGCCCCCACATCGACAGCAGCGAGCGCCACTGCTCGTCGCTCGCGATCGTGGCCTGCACGATCCCGACGATCTCGTGGCGGTCGTCGGCCTCGGACAGGATCCGGGCCACCTTGGCCCCCGTGTCGCCGTAGCTGGAGGCCAGGGCGAGATAGAAGTCGTCGAGCATGCCGGCGGTCAGGTAGACGGCGAGCATCGTCTCCGCGATCCGCGGACCCAGCGTCTTGCGGCGGAACGCGTCCAGCTGTTCCCGGAACGGCAGCATCACCTCGGTGGGCGCGTCGCCGTGCGCGGCGATGATCGCGACGATGCCGTGGTGCTTGGCGAGGGCGGCGCCCGCGGCGCGGGTCAGGATCTCCTTCTCCGTGAGGTCGTCGGTGGCGCGGATGAGCCTGGTCAGCGTCTCGAAATAACCCAGCTGCAGGTAGGCGGCCTGCCCGAGGAAGGTGTTCAGCTCGGGCGCCAGCTCGGCGAAGTCGACGCGGGTCGCATCCCCCAGGTCATCCCGGGAACGGAGCACCAGCGTGCGTCGCGGCGCTTTGTCGCGCTGCCAGAACCACCTCACCACGCCCCCACCCTACTTCAGCGTCGGATCCGGATCCGTGCTCCGGTAGGCTGGATCCCGCTCCGGCGACGGATCGGAGCCCCCGCGCCTGTGCATACGGATCCGGCGTGGACCTCATCACCGAGGCGGCGCCTCGCCAGGCCCGCCGGACAGGCAATCAAAGACTGTGACTTCTTTCGCCGATCTCGGCATCGATCAGGACATCGTGGACGCTCTCGCGGCCAAGGGCATCGTGGACGCCTTCCCGATCCAGGAGCAGACCATCCCCCTGGGCCTTCCCGGCCAGGACATCATCGGCCAGGCCAAGACGGGCACCGGCAAGACCTTCGGGTTCGGCATCCCCGTGGTGCAGCGCCTGGGCCTCGACCCCGAGCCGGGCGTCAAGGCCCTGATCGTCGTGCCCACCCGCGAGCTCGCGGTGCAGGTGTACGAGGACATGGACCTGCTCACCGGCAACCGCTCGACCAGCGTGGTCGCGATCTACGGCGGCAAGGCCTATGAGGGCCAGATCGATCAGCTCAAGGCCGGCGCGCAGATCGTCGTCGGCACCCCCGGCCGTCTCATCGACCTCGCCAACCAGCGTCTGCTCGACCTCTCGCACGCGACCGAGGTCGTGCTCGACGAGGCCGACAAGATGCTCGACCTCGGCTTCCTCGCCGACATCGAGAAGATCTTCTCCAAGGTCCCCGCGGTGCGTCACACGCAGCTGTTCTCCGCGACCATGCCGGGGCCGATCGTCGCGCTCGCGCGCCGGTTCATGACGAACCCGATCCACATCCGCGCGAACGACCCCGACGAGGGCCTCACCCAGGCGAACATCAAGCATCTGGTCTACCGGGCGCACTCGCTCGACAAGGACGAGGTCATCGCCCGCATCCTGCAGGCCGAGGGACGCGGCAAGACCGTGATCTTCACCCGCACCAAGCGCGCGGCGCAGCGCCTCGTGGACGAGCTGAGCGACCGCGGCTTCAACGTCGGCGGCGTGCACGGCGACATGGGACAGGACCAGCGCGAGCGCTCCATGGCGGCGTTCAAGGCCGGCAAGAAGGACGTGCTGGTCGCGACCGACGTCGCCGCTCGAGGCATCGACGTGGACGACGTCACGCATGTCATCAACCACACCATCCCGGACGAGGACAAGACGTACCTGCACCGCGCGGGCCGCACCGGCCGTGCCGGCAAGACCGGCATCGCGGTCACGTTCGTGGACTGGGAGGACCTGCACAAGTGGGCCCTGATCAACCGGGCGCTCGAGTTCGGCCAGCCCGAGCCCATCGAGACCTACTCGTCCAGCCCACACCTCTACGAGGACCTGGACATCCCCGCCGGCACCAAGGGCCGCCTCGTCACCGCCCCGGTGTCGGAGAAGCCCGCGCGCAAGCAGCGCGAGCCGCAGCACGCGGCCGACGCCGCCGCCGAGGGGACGAGCGAGGGCACCACCCGTCGCCGTCGCCGTCGCCGCCGCGCGGAGGACGGGGTCGGATCGACCTTCGCCGAGGGCGGGGACGCTCCCGCCGCCAAGGCGTCCGGATCCGGTGACGCGGATCGCGACGCCGAGGGGTCCGGAACGCACGACGGCCAGGGCGCCGAGCACCACGACGGCAAGCCGGCCGCGCAGCGCCGTCGCCGCCGTCGCCGTCGCCCGTCCGGCGGCGGCGCCGCGGGCAGCGCGCCGCAACCCGGGGCCTGACCCCCTCCGTTCTCACCGACGCTCCCGTCGCAGAAAGTGCCGCTCTGATCCGTTCAGAGCGGCACTTTCTGCGACGGGAGCAGAAGATGAGGCGCGGGCGCCGCGCCGGCACGCCTCGCCGCGTCAGCGGCCTCGGACCGGATACACCGGGGCCGACCCCGACCCGCGGTCGATGATGCGCTGCAGCATGGCCGGATCCGTCGTGTTCTCGCCGGGAACGTTGGGCTTGCCCGCACCGTGGTAGTCGCTGGAGCCCGTCACGATGAGGTCGTGCTCGGCGGCGATGCCGCGCAGCCAGGCACGTCCCTCGGCCGTGTTCTCGCGGTGGTCGATCTCGAGCCCGCCCAGCCCCGCGTCGATGAGCCGGCGCAGGGTCGCATCCGTCATGCGTTCGCGCCCGGCCGGGTGCGCGATCACCGGCACTCCCCCGGCGGCGACCACGAGCTCGATCGCCGTGAGCGGATCCGGCGCGTAGTGCGCCTCGTAGTACCCCTGGCGCGGATGCAGGATCCCGTCGAACGCCTCTCCGCGGTCGCGCACGATCCCCCGGGCGACCAGCGCGTCGGCGATGTGCGGGCGGCCCACCGTGGCGCCCGGATCCGTCTGCTCCAGCACGTCCTCCCAGCGCAGCGCATAGTCGCGCCCGATGTTGCGCACGATGCGCTCGGCCCGGCCGATGCGGTCATCGCGGATCCGTGCGGTCTCGGCGACGAGATCCGGATCCGTCGGGTCGAACAGGTACGCGAGCACGTGCACGCTGCGCCAGCCGTCCTTCGCGGACAGCTCCATGCCGGGGATGAACGTCATGCCCCGGGCGGTCGCGGCCGCTGCCGCCTCGGCCCAGCCTGCGGTCGTGTCGTGGTCCGTGAGCGCGATGGTCCCCAGCCCCTCCTGCGCGGCGCGCTCGACGAGGACGGCAGGATCCTCGGTGCCGTCGGAGCGGTTCGAATGCAGATGCAGATCGATGGGCCCGTCGAAGAGGGCCGGGCGTGACGTCGGATCGGCATCGGTCATCTTCCGAGCGTAGCGATCCCCGCCGACGAGCGGTCGCCGCGCCCTCCGCGCCGATCACGCGGCGGATCCCCGGCTGCGCACCAGAAGCCTCACAGATCCGCTCGCCTAGTGTCCTGCGCCGTTGATTCGTTGGAGAAGTCGGCCGAGTGAGGCGAGGATCTCGTCGGCGGTCTTGGTCCAGATGAAGGGCTTCGGGTTCTTGTTCCAGGCTTTGACCCAGTCGCGGAGGTCTTTCTCGAGTGCTTGCACGCTGCGGTGATCGGAGCGTTGCAGGAGCTCTCGGGTGACTTCCGCGAAGAGTCGTTCGACCTGGTTGATCCAGGACGAGTACGTGGGCGTGAAGTGCATGTGGAACCGGGGGTGCTTGTTCACCCAGGCGGTTACGGTGGGGTGCTTGTGGGTGCCGTAGTTGTCGCAGACCACGTGCACGTCGAGATGCTCGGGGACGTTCTGGTCGATCTTCTGCAGGAACTTCTTGAACTCGACCGCCCGGTGCCGTCGGTGCGTGGACGCGATCACGGTGCCGTCAGCCACGTTCATCGCCGCGAACAGACTGGTGGTGCCGTGACGGAAGTAGTCGTGGGTGCGTTTCTCGGGCATGCCCGGCATCATCGGGAACGCGGGCTGCGACCGCGACAGCGCCTGCACCTGGCTCTTCTCATCCACGGACAGCACGACGGCAGACTCGGGTGGGTCGAGGTAGAGGCCGACGATGTCGTAGACCTTCTCCACGAACAACGGGTCGTTCGAGAGCTTGAACCCGTCGGTCAGATGCGGTTTCAGCCCGAATGCCTTCCAGACCCGACCGATCGTGGACTTCGATAGCCCGGTCCGCTCGGCCATCTTCGCCCGCGACCAGTGCGTCGCGTTCGCCGGCGTGGACTCGAGCGTCGCGACCACGACGTCCTCGACCTGCTCCGCAGTCACCGTCGCCGGGCGTCCTGGCCTCGGGTCGTCGGTGAGCCCGTCCAGCCGGGCGTCGAGGAACCGCGCCCGCCACTTGCTGACCGTGTTCGCCGAGCAGCCCACCCGCTCCGCGACGGCCTTGTTATCCAGCCCGTCGCCACACGCCAGGACGATCCGGCACCGCAACGCCAACGCCTGCGACGACTTCCGCCGCCGCGCCCACCGGGCAAGCTGCTCCCGTTCCTCATCCGTGAGCTCAAGCGGGGTCTTCGGTCGTCCAGTACGAGGCATACCCCATTCTACAACTTAACCAATGAATTACTGGCGCACGACACTAG
>Ga0153918_1000158_pt1 | contig 48027 bp, 38 predicted proteins | sample TSFL002MetaG_FD_104687 | JGI IMG/M metagenome (GOLD analysis project Ga0153918, IMG submission 104687) | Attine ant fungus gardens microbial communities from Florida, USA - TSFL002 MetaG | ecosystem: Host-associated > Fungi > Mycelium > Unclassified | place: USA: Florida, Paynes Creek Historic... | reverse complement strand
GCGCTTTATTTTCAAAGTTTAATGCACAATCAGGGTTTTAATTTTAAACTGTTAAACCGTAAAAATCAGACTTATCTGACTTATTTAAAGAAAGCAACGTTGATTTCTGATTTTTTGAAATTTATTGATGCAGGATTAAGTGTAATGAAATTTGAAAACGAACGCATTTCGCGAGATATGGTTAATAGCATTAACCGAATTTCTAATATTGATATTTCTAACCAAGCAAAGGTGTTAAAAACTGCTGAAGAACAAGTAAAACAAATTACTTATATTAAACAACACCATCAAATGCAAAAGTTAAGCGAGAAAGCAAACGTTTTAGCAAATTTAAGGTTAAGATTTCCTGAATCGTCATATGTGGAGTTAGAGAGTGAAATGCAAAAAAAAGGTTTTGTGATTACTAAGTCTGGGATTGCTAATCTTTTTAAAAACATTGAAAAACTTTATCACGAAATTTATAAAGATGATTAGTACACAAAAAAGTGTTGTTTCAATTTATTTTAGATATAATTAAATCAGCAAAAAGAAAGGGGTAATAAGGATGACTAAAGAAATAAAAAAAGAAGACATCGTCGGGATTCTTGGTCAAAATATGCGAAACCTCCGAACTAAGGAAAACATTACTCAAGAAGAATTGAGTTTTCGTTCAGGATTACACCGCAATTACATCTCTGATACTGAACGGGGAACTAGAAATATTTCTCTAAAAGCAGTTGAAAAGATTGCTAAGGGATTAAATGTTGAGTTAGCTGAGCTTTTTAAAAAAGGATAATTAACTAATTTTAAAAGACTAAACCATTAAAAAGAGGTTGGTCTTTTTTTGACTAGTAGCATTAATAAAAATTAAAGGCCAGGTTTAATTAAGTACAAAAATATAGTAGAATTACAATTAGTTTTAAAAGGAGAGGAGGGTTATTTCTATGGGCGCATTATTAGCAAGTAATGGGACAAATTATACGGCAAATCGAATTGTTTTAGGGTTTGAAATTGCGATTATGATTGTTGCTGTAGCCATGATTGTAATTGGTTTATTACAGAATAAAAAATCACAAACTGGTTTAAGTGCATTAAATGGTGGAAACGAAGAGTTATTTACCAATTCTAAAGAACGTGGTGCAGATAAGGTCTTTTCAATCTGGATGTTGTCTTTAGGAATAGTTTTCTTTGTCATCACTTTAGTTATATGTATCTTAACAAACACTATTTTAAAGTAGTGTTTTTTACTTTTTAATTACCAGAAGGAGAGTTTAGTATCAGCATGATGGAAACCAAAATTATTAATTTATTAAAGAAACATGAGAAGAAGTTACCTTTAACGATTTTAGAGCGAAACTTAAAGGCTAATTCAAACGAGATTTTGAACCTTTTAAAAGAAATGGATGAGCAAAATCTGATTGCTTTAACTCCCGATTTTAATGTTTATTTAATTGATCAAGAACCTTACTTTAAGGGTCATGTTAAAATGCATCCGAAAGGTTTTGGATTTGTGACAAATTTTCACGATTTAGAGGGTGATGATTTTTTTATTCCCCCAGTAAATTTAAATAATGCCATTAGTGGTGATGTTGTTGTTTATCGAATTCAAAAAGATAATTATCAAGAACACGATCCTGCCATTCCACCCCGATTTAAAGCAGGTGTAGCTGAAGTTTCTAGTCGAGAAAAAGAATTTTTGGTTGGAGAATTAAAAAAATCAAGCGATGAAAAGTTTCTTGATTTAATCCCAACTGATCAAAGTTTAAGTTCGTTTCGAGTAGTAATGGTTAACAAAAAAGATTTTCACTTAGATGCAAATTTATTGTTAAAGGCAAAGATTTTACGGAGTGAAGGCCGCAAGTTGTTTGTCAGAATTATTAAAGTTATTGGTAATGCTTTAAAAGCATCAGACCGAATCATTGCGATTGCTGAAGAATTCAACATCAAGATTGATTTTAATAAAAATACTTTAAATGAAGCACAAAAGGTTGCTCTAACTCCTGATAACGAAAGTGAAGAATTGAATAAGAGAACCAAGCAAAGTTTGATTGGTAAAACGATGGTGACAATTGATGGGGTTGACTCTAAGGATTTGGATGATTCAATTGGAGTTGAAAAAATTGATGACCAACATTATCGCTTAACTGTCGCAATTGCTGATGTTGCGCACTATGTTCAACCAAAAACCTTCTTAGACAAAGAGGCGTTAATGCGGGGAAATTCAACTTATTTGGTCGATACTGTGATTCCGATGCTTCCAGAGGTGTTATCTAATGGAGTTTGTTCATTAAACCCAAATGAAAAGAAGTTTGTTCTGGTTTGTGAAATGGTTTTTGACTTAATGGGAAAAATGGTTGAGAAACAAATTTATGAAAGCGTCATGATTTCAGTTGACCGCTTAAATTACAATCAGGTAAATGAGTATTATGCTACAAAAACGATTAGTGCTAGTAAAGAAGTCCAAACAATGCTAAATCATGCTTTTGAATTGCACCACATTTTAAATAAAGAGCGAATTGCTCGTGGGACAATCAACTTTGAAATTCGTGAACCTAAAGTCATTTTAGATGATAATGCCAATGTTGTGGAGATTAGTTCACGAACAAGTGGAGAAAGTGAAAAGTTGATTGAGAACTTTATGGTAAGTGCCAACGAAGCGGTTGCTACAACAATTTATGAAAAAGAATTACCTTTTATTTACCGAAATCATGGTCGTCCTGAAGCTGAAAAATTATTAGAATGGTATGCTACTTTAATTAACTTTGGAATTGATGTAAAGTTAACTGATAAACAAAAACTTGATCCTAAAAACTTGAATCATACACTAAAGCAAATTGATCAACAAATTACTGATCCTTTAGAAGTAGAACTCTTAAACCTAAGTTTGTTGCGATACATGGACAAAGCAAAGTATGGTTTAATTAACATTGGTCATTTTGGTTTAGCTTCGAAGTGCTACACGCACTTTACTTCGCCAATTCGTCGCTACAGTGATTTAATTGTTCACCGTTATTTGAAACAATATTTAGTTAAACAAGAAACTGATGCTTGAAAATTAGAGCAAAATGCTGCTTTTGTGGAAAAAGCGAGTTTAATCATTAATGATACTGAACAAAGTTCAATTGATACTGAACGTGAAGTGATTAAGGTTTGCATGGTGGAATATATGCAAGATAAAGTAGGTCAAGAATTCATTGGTGTGGTAGTAACAGCTTTAAAGTTTGGTACTTTTATTCAGTTAGAAAATATGGTCGAAGGTTTAGTGCATATTTCTGAATTTCCTCAGGGAACCTCTTATAATGAAAAGAGTCAAAGTTTAATTACTCCCCAAAATAAGATTTACAAGATGGGAGATAAGGTTAAAGTTAAACTAATAAAAGCGGATTTACCAACTCGCAAAATTGATTTCCAGTTTGTTAATTAGAAAAGGTGAAAACAATGGGTATGAAAATTATTGTCACTAATAAAAAGGCACGGTTTAATTACGAAGTGATTGATAGTGTTGAGGCAGGAATTAGTTTAACTGGTAGTGAAGTAAAATCAATTCGCCAGGGCGATGTTTCAATTAATGAAGCGTTTGTTTTAATTCGAAAACAAGAAGCGTTTATTATTAATATGAATATTAAAAGATATGAACATTCTACTAATAACCCTACTAAGTTAGATCCTAGTCGCACTAGAAAATTATTGTTACATAAAACAGAAATTAACCGTTTATTAAAAAGGGTTCAAGAAGAAAAATTAAGCCTAGTTCCTGGAAAGTTATATTGAACTAATAATCGGGTTAAATTAGAGGTTATTTTAGGAAAAGGAAAGAAACTTCACGACAAACGTCAAACAATTAAAGAACGTGATTCTCAACGAGAAATTAATAAGCGTTATAAACGATAGGTTAAGTAAAATTAAGATTGATTATGAAAAGAGGTTTGGTGTTATGAATCAATTAATTGGTAAGGAACAACTTCATATTCAAAAGAAGAGATTTAATGAACTCGATATCAATGATTCATTTTTTGATAGTTTGAAGAAAGACTACAATTTTGGGAAAAATGAATTTGAAGTTTGATTTAAAAAGAAAGCTGATGAAATGGCTTTTCTGGCCATTGACGATAACAAAAAACTTTATGGTTTTCTCTATTTTAAAATTGAGGATAAAAAGGAAGATTATTCTAATTTTTCACCATCTTTACCTCCTAAAAAAAGACTAAAGATTGGAACTTTTAAAGTAGAATCCGAACCAAAAGGTCAAAAGATGGGCGAAAGGTTTTTGGGCTTTGTTTTTGATAATGCTAAAGAATGTAAAGTTGATGAAATTTATGTAACCATTTTTGATGAGAGAGAGTATACGCAAGGACTTATCGCAATTTTTAAACAATGAGGTTTTCTCGAATGAGGAGTTGATAAAAAAACAGGTGAGAAAATTTATATAAAAAATCTAAACAAGTCTTCTTTTGATAGTTCAAAGAATATAAAATGAAATTTTCCAGTTCTAAAGCCAAATCACAATTATTTCTTTTTACCTATAAATCCAGAATTTCACAACGAACTCATTCCAGAACACATAGTTAAATATGAGAAGATTCCTAATTATGACCCCACTAAACCCTATAGAAATGCGCTAGAAAAAGTTTATGTGTCTCGCGCTAAATGAAAATTTAGGCAAAAAAATCCACCAAGTGAAGGTGATTTAATTTTACTTTATAGAATGGGTCGTGGATTAAATGGACAAAAGTATAAATCTGTAGTGACAACTGTTGCAGTAATTTCTGAAATATTTCTTCCATCTGATAAAATTACTTTTTTTGATTTTTGTAAGAATCGTAGTATTTTTGATGAGAAACAGCTGGAAAAATATTGAAAGGAAAAAAACGGAATTAATCTTGCAGTTATTAAGTTCATACCACTTTATAAAATGCCTCATAATGTGGTTTTGAATGAATTATGAGATGTAAATATAATTTCTCCAGGATCAGGACCCCAATCATTTGATGTAGTTTCGAAAGAAAATTTTGATAAAATAATTAAACTATCAAAGAACTAAAAGTTTAGAATAAGGTATAGGTGATTGTTATGTGTAAAATTTTAATTTCAATCAATCCTGAATATGTTGAAAAAATTTTAAGTGGTGAAAAGAAATACGAATTTCGCAAGATTAATCCGAAACGAAAAGTTGATAAACTTATTATTTATGAAACCTATCCTTTAATGAAAGTGGTTGCTGAAGCGGAAGTTAAAACAACACTTTACGATTCTTTAGAAACTATTTGAAACATAACAAAAGAGTTTTCTGGAATTAGCAAAGATTTTTTTGATGATTATTACATTAATAAAGAAAAGGCATTAGCATTTGAATTGATAAAGGTTAAAAAGTTTCCAAATCCTAAAGATTTGAGTGATTACAACATTAAAGTTGCTCCTCAATCTTTCATCTATTTAGACTAATTAACCTGAGTTTTTTGCAATGAGTTTTGCTTGTTAAATGCCTAATTTTCGCATAAAATAAGAGTGTGATTTCAATTAGATCATCACGGGGGTGTCCTGGTTTCGACAGGATATCTGTTGTCTATAACAGCAGTGGTCTGGTAAACCTAAAGACTACTAGGTTTGATTAAACGCAAACAAAAAAGAAGAAAAATTTGAAATGCCAGCATTTATGATGACAAACAATCAAGCTGGGGCAGCTTTATTAACTGCTTAATCCAACTTTAATTTAAGTTAAACATTTCTAAGGGTAGTAGTTTTAGTCGGTTAATTATTATCTTTTTACCCAATCGATTCCGAAGTTATGATTGCAATAAATAGCTTTTAAATATCATTGCAAATGATTCTTTAATCCTTTGTTGATTTCAGTTAATTAATCATCAGTTAGGAAAGCAAATAAACTTGTAGACGTTATAGACAAGGGTTTCTTGGACGCGGGTTCAATTCCCGCCATCTCCACCAAATGCTGAATTCAGCACCATCAAGACAAGACATGCACAAGCAAATGATGTCTTGTTTTTTTATTTTTGATAGAATTAACAGAAGTATTAACAAAGGAAAATTTTAATGAAAGAATTGAGCGAACTCACTTTAGAGATCCAAAAAGTTTTACAAACCCATGATAAAAAAAGAATTAATAAGTTATTTAACACGTACCAAGATGTTGATATTGCTAGTGCTTTAAACCAGTTAGATGATGAAGCTGAGATTATTGCTACTTTTGAATTGATTAATAAGAAATATCAAACTACCTTATTTCCTTATTTAAACTTAGAAACTCAAGAATTATTGGTAAAGAATTTAAATAACAATGATTTAAAGCTTTTAGTTAACAATATTTATAGTGATGACTTGGTTGATTTAATTGATGATTTACACAAAGATGATGTTAAAAAAGTTCTTGATTTAACTAGTGCTGAAAAGCGCTTAGAATTAAATAATATTCTTCAACACGACGAACAAACTGCTGGAGGAATTATGAGTGTTAACTTTTTAAAGTTAGCCCAAACTTTGACAGTCTCAGAAGCAATTAAAGCAGTCCAAGCTGTTCATGATAAGGTTGAAAATGTTGATGATTTATTCATTGTTGATGACTTTGAAACTTTGGTAGGACAAATCCAGCTGAAAGACCTACTGTTCAATGATAGTGAAGCTAAGTTGGAAACCATTATGAATACAGCAGTAGTTTCAACAAAAATTGATAAAGACCAAGAAGAAGTTGCTCAAGTTTTTAAACGTTATGATTTGAATAGTTTGCCTGTAGTTACTCTTGATAATAAGTTAGCAGGAGTAATTGCGATTGATGACGTGGTTGATGTAATCGAACGAGAAACTACTGAAGATCTACAACGTTTTGCTGGGATTACACCATTCAACGATGATGATCCTTTCAAACAAAGAATTGGGGGAATGTTTCTTTCCCGTTTAATTTGACTGGGTGGGGGAATGTTGTTTGCCACGATTGTGCAAATTTTATTAGTCGTTTTTTTCAATGACTATGGCTTAAATCTCGCTGATTTAGGAACAGTTAATGATGCTAAGTATGGGGCTATTTATTTGTATGTTCCGTTAGTTTTTGTTTTAATGGGAGTTTGTGGAATTGGTGTGAACCAATCAACAAGTAATGTTGTTCGCGCGTTGTCAATTAATGATGATCATAGAAAACTGCGTCGTTTAGTCTTTAAAGAAATGTTAACTTCTTTAATTGTTAGTGTTGTGATGGTTGTTTCAAATATCTTACGATTAGTAATCTTCTATGCAATTCAATTCAATGGCATCAAAAGTCAAGGTTTATGAGATGCGGTTTTAGCCAGCAGTGTGACTTTGATTCTTGGTATTCTTTTAAGTGGATTATTAGGATCGCTATTACCAATTGGGGCTAAAAAACTCAAACGTGATCCTTCATTAGTTTCTTCGCCACTAATGATTGGCATTATTACTATTGTTGTTTGTGCGATTTTCTTTGGTTTAGGACTAGCATTTTACTAAAAAATAGAGAGAGAAAAACATGCGTTTAAGAAATAAAAACTGAACAAAAGATTATTTATTAAATCACCCTCAGCATTTAATTCCTGTATCAAACGACCAGTTGAAAGTAGGAGATTTTTTTGCTAATCACAACCAATTTTATGCTTTAGAAATTGGCTGTGGTAAGGGTGATTTTTTGATTGCTCAATCTTTAATTCATCCTGACTGAAACTTGGTTGGTTTGGAAAAAGAAAGTACGGTGGTTGGGGTTGCTTTAAAAAAAGCTTTAATTACAAAGCACGAACAACTTGATAATTTAAAGTTTATGAATGGATTTGCAGAAAAACTTCAACAAGTTTTTCTGCCTAACTCTTTTGATTGTCTTTTCTTAAATTTTTCTGACCCTTGACCAAAAGCAAAACATTATAAAAAACGGTTAACTTATCAAACATTTCTTGATGACTATTTTAAAATTTTAAAACCATCAGGAAAAGTTGAGTTAAAAACTGATAACGACAAACTTTATCAGTTTAGTTTAGAACAAATAACTGCACATCCGCAATGGAGAATTGTTTATCAAACTACTGATTTGTATGCTGATGCTAACCAGTTAAAAACTAATGTTCCTACTGAATATGAGAAGAAGTTTCATGCTCAAGGAAAAACGATTAAGAAAATCATTTTCCAACCCCACTCACTATAAAAATTTTTATTGCAAAAAACCAAGAGTTAAAAAGGATCCAAGGCTTCAGTAGAAGCCTTGCCAGTCTATTTTGGTGTAAAATAGACTGTCCCAAATTAAAACAGGGAAAATAATTTTTAGTTAACTTTTTTTGTGCTGTGGAAAAATAATTATCACCTTGATAGATAGGGGCTTATTTACAAAGGTAATAATTCCAGAATGACAAACTTTGTTTTTTACTGTTTTTTTTAAAAACAATTAAGGTTATTATTATTTACATAAAATTGAATATCAAATTCTTATATAGGGTAACACAATGGGTTACTGACTCCACCCCTACCAAAAATCAGGGACTATAAGAACATACTCTGGGTATGTTTAATGAGGATTATTACTTTTGATAATAAATAATCCTCTTTTTTATGGGTCTGCTGACTGATGAGAATACGTGTTTTCTTTTTTAAAACATACCTGAAGGAGGGTGAATAATGAAAAAAATCCTGCCTTTATTAGGGGGTCTTGTAATTACCAGTATTGCCTCTACAAGCGTTGTTTCTTGTATTGCTCCCCGATATGCTGTGGGTAGTCCGGGACAAAGGGTGGTAGTTTCCACCAGTGGTCGGATTAACGATCATTCTTTCAATCAAGATGCTTATATTGGCATGAAAAACTTTGTTAAATCAGAATACGGATTGGATGGTCAGAACAATTATGTTGAAGCTGCTGATACCTCAAGCACTTCGGTGGTTTCTGCCTATCGTTTAGCAAAACTTAAAAGGGCTGATGCTGTTATTTTACCAGGATTTAATCACATAACTACAATTGCTGCAGCAGCAAAGCTTTTTGGTGAAAAAACTATTGTTTTAGTTGATGGAACACCAGGAAGTACTGACAAACTTTATGATCATGTTATTAGTGTTTTATTTAATTCTCAACTAGGAGGGGTGCAAGCGGCTTTTGATGCTGCGTATTGAGCAACTACTAAGGTTAGGGATGCCCAAGGCAATGAAACAGAAAAAATGCAAGGTGATGCAAGTGGGGATGGAAAAATTACCTTTGGTACTTTTGCTGGAGCTTCAAATAAATACGGAGTTGATAACTACATGTGAGGCTTGTTACTAGGAATGGATCTATTCAATAAGTATTATGCCACTACCTCTGAATCATACCGAAAAATTTATCTTGCAAACACTGATGATTATAAAATTGAATCAGTAAAAGTGACCAATACCAGTAGCACTGACTGGTGAACTAATAATTTTGATTTAGGAGGGGCTACCAAATCAGGGATTGTTTCTAAGTTAGTTGATGATCGCAAGGCTGATATCATTTTTCCTGTGGCTGGACCTCAAATTGAAGATGTTTTAAATTATCATCCTCGTAGTAGTAGTTATAAAGGTTTACCTTATGTTATTGGAATTGATGTTGATCAAGCTGAAATTTTTAATGGTTCTGCTTATCACGGGCGCTTTATTACTAGTGCAATTAAAAATGTCCATAGTGCCACAAAAATTGCTTTACAACACGCTCAATCGTTAGTAAATAAACAAGTTGATGGAAGTTATGCTGCCAAAACAAGTGCTGATGAAGTGTGGGATGGTACCACTCCTGGACGTTATAAAAACTGATCAGTTGACCTTTTGGATGATGGTAGTGGTAAGTACAAAATCAGCAAGCATTATTTACGCTTGTTTGATGGAGAAAATGGTGATAACCCTGATGAAGCAGGATCACTACCAGTTGATGCAAGTGATGTGCTAATTAATTTTGTTAATAACGCGTTTGCTGATTTAGGAACTACAGCAATTGATTATTTGAACGGAAAAATTATTACTAAGTTAGCTCAAGAGATTATCGATAAAGCTAGAAACGAAGAATTTAGACTAATTTATGATGAAAAATAATTTAGTAATAAATTAAAACCTCATGTTAAAATTAAATATATAAAATAAAGGAAATTCTTATATAAGATATCAGAACGGGATATTGTTTCTACCTCTAACCTATTAGAGACTATGAGAATTTAGTAGTTAAAAATAACTTCTGATTCTTATCTGAAACATTCCACTTTTGTTTGAATCTTGGCAAGAGGGAAATGGTGTGAAAAAAACTTTAGGCATTTTGTCATCACTTGGTGTGATTGGCATTAGTACTACAAGTGTAATTGGATGTATTGCTCCTAAATATGCTAGTGGTGTTGAGGGCCAACGAGTGGTTTTAGTTACTGAAAGTGGTAAAGTCGACGATCACGCTTTCAATGAAGACGCTTACAAAGGAATGAATACCTATTTAAAGAACAATTATAACCTGATTGGGAAAAATAATTATGTTGAGTCAGTCGACGCTTCTTACACTTCCCTGGTTTCAGGTTACCGTTTAGCAAAACTTAAAAAAGCTGATGCGTTGGTTTTGTCAGGATTTGCTCATATCCCTACTTTAAGTGAAGCTACCAAGTTGTTTAAAAATCAATCAGTAATTCTGATTGATGGAAAAGCAGACTATGATAATCCTGAATATCAAAATGTGATTAGTATTGTTTTTAATTCCCAAATTGCAAGTATGCAAGCAGTTTTTGATGCTGCGTATTGAGCAACTACCAAGGTTAAGGATGCTCAAGGCAATGAAACAGAAAAAATGCAAGGTGATGTTAATGGGGATGGAAAAATTACTTTTGGTACTTTTGGAGGAACCTCCTTTAAGTATGCAGTAGATAACTATATGTGGGGGGCATTCTTGGGAGTTGAACTTTTCAATCAGTATTATGCCACTACCTCTGAATCATACCGAAAAATTTATTTAGCCAATACTTCCACTCATCAAGTGGGTGATTTGAAAATTACTTCTTCATCCGATGCTGCTTATTACAGCGGTAATTTTCAATTAGGAGGAGCTACTAAATCAGGTATTGTTGATAAGTTAATTGGTCAAGAAAAATCAGACTTAATTTTTCCGATTGCTGGACCTCAAATTCAAGATGTTTTAAACTATATTCCTCATGGGTTTAATGGTCGACCTTACATTATTGGAGTGGATGGAGATCAAGCGACTGCTTATGATAGTGATGCTGTTCACGGACGTTTTATTACTAGTGCAATTAAAAATATTAGTAGTGCCACACAAGCTGCCTTAGAACATTCTTCTTCTTTAAAAGATAGGAGCGGGAATGCTTGAACTGACGTGTGGGATGGTCTTTCTCCAACTCCAGCTTTGAATTGATCCGTGGATTTGGTTGATGATGGTAGTGGTAAATATCAACTTAAAACCCATAAGTTATCCCTGTATGATGAAGAAAATCAAGACGATGCACCAGATGCTACCAATGTCTTAATTAATTACGTCAATGCTGCTTTTGAAAAAACCAGCATGGAGATTAGTAGTTATATGGACGGGGCTTTAATTCAGAAGATTGCTGAGGAAATTGTTGCAAAAAAGTTAATCGCGGTGAAATTAAGTTAGTCAATGATAATTAATGACTCTGAGCAAAGAAAGGAAAAAACAATGAGTGAATATGCTGTAGAAATGCTTGATATTACCAAAACGTTTAACAACGGAATGATTGTTGCAAATGATCATTTAACTTTAAGGGTAAAAAAGAATGACATTCATGCTTTGGTTGGTGAGAACGGGGCTGGTAAATCAACGTTGATGAGTATTTTATTTGGGATGTACCAACCAGATAGTGGTGAAATTAAAATTAATGGTGAACCAGTAATTATTACTGATCCGATTAAAGCGAATCAATACAAAATTGGAATGGTTCACCAACACTTTAAGTTAGTGCAGGTGATGAAGGTGTGAGAAAACATCGCGCTGGGAGTAGAAGAAACTAGTTTAAAAATCTTTACCAACCAAGCGAAGATTAAACACCAAATTACTAACATTATGGATCAATATGGTTTACACGTTGACTTGAACGCTAAGATTGAAGATATTTCTGTGGGGATGCAACAACGTGTAGAGATTTTAAAGATTCTTTATCGTAATGCTGATATTTTGGTCTTTGATGAACCAACAGCAGTGTTAACCCCTCAAGAAATCGATAATTTATTAATGATTATGAAGAACTTACAAGCTAAAGGGAAGACGATTATTTTTATTACTCACAAACTTGAAGAGATTAAAAAGGTTGCTACGAAAGCGACAGTTATTCGTCTTGGTAAAAACGTCCGAGAATTTGATGTTAAAGAGATCAAAGGCAACGTGCTTGGTGAAGCTATGGTAGGAAGAAAACTTGTTAAAGTTAAAAACAAAGATCATACTCACGGCAAGAAAAAAGTTTTTGAAGTAATTAATTTAACTGTCAAAAAGGAAAGCGATCACCGTTTAAATGCTGTAGAGAACTTAAGTTTAACAATTCATGAAGGAGAAATTCTTGCAGTTGCAGGAGTAGAAGGAAACGGACAAAAAGAACTAATTGAAGCCGTTACTGGTTTACTTAAACCATCAAGTGGAGGAATTGTCTTTAAAGGGGTTAATATCAATAACACTTCGATTAAGAAGCGTTATGAAATGGGAATGAGTCATATTCCTGAAGACCGCCATAAGTACGGAATGATCATGGATTTTAACGTTTTAGACAATATTGTCTTACAAAGTATTGATAAAAAACCGTTCACGACTTTAAAAATGATTAATCAAAACGAAGTGGAAAAATATGGTGAACAAATTATTCACCAGTATGATGTGCGCGGTAGTCGCAACGGAAAAGCATTATCACGAAGTCTGTCAGGAGGGAACCAACAAAAGTTTGTGGTTGGAAGAGAAATTAATCGGGCTCATGACTTACTAGTAGTGGTTCAACCAACTCGTGGATTAGATATTGGCGCAATTGAATATATCCACAGTCAAATCTTAGCAGAAAAAGCGCAGAATAAAGCGGTGTTACTAGTATCTTATGAACTTAGTGAAGTCATGAGTTTAGCTGATAACATTGCAGTGATTAATGATGGTCGGATTATTAAAACTTTGAGTGCTAATAAAGTTAAACGAGCAGAGATTGGGGCATTAATGGGTGGTAGCACCTTAACTCAGAAAGGGGTTAATCTTCATGAATAAATGAAATTTATTCAACTGAAAACTACAGCGAAAAACTCGTGATGTCTTTTCTTCTTATGAAACTCGTGAGAAGTTTAAATATATTAAGGGATCAGTTTTTGCAATTGTTTTAGGTTTAATTATTGCTGGGATTATTATTGCTGCTCAAAACGTCAATCCCTTTGTCTATTTAAGAGAATTATTTAATGTTTCTTTTAGTAGCTTATTTGTTGAACAAACATTCCAATGATTGGCAATTTATATTGTTGTTGGTTTAGCAGTTGGGCTTGGTTTCAAATCCGGGATCTTTAATATTGGGGTCTCTGGACAAATGTTGTTAGGAGCAGGAATCTCAATTATTTATTATCGTTTAGCAGTTGGTGATAATCACGCGATGCATGCTGGTGATATTATTGTTGTTTTCTTGATTTGTCTGTTTTCAGGAGCATTCTTAGCAGGAATTGCTGGTGCTCTAAAAGCTTTATTCAACATTCACGAAGTTGTAACTACAATTATGTTGAACTGAACAATTTGATACTTATTAAAATTCTTGTTTACCAAGTATCAAAGTTTGACTGGAGCTGGAATTAGTACGAGTGCTTCAATGCCTTCAGATCAACTAGCAATTAATGGCAGTTCAATCGCCATTCCCTTAATTATTGCCTTTATTTGTTTGGTTTTGGTTGCTTTCTTATTAACCAAAACTGTTTTTGGTTATAAATTAAAAGCGGTTGGTTCCTCACCAAATGCAGCAAAATATGCCGGGTTTAATGTTAAAGCCAAAATTGTTGAATCAATGTTAATTTCTGGGGGATTAGCAGGAATCGCTTCGTTTGTTAACGTGTTAACTTTAAATCCCAACATTTCCTTTACTGTGGACAATCTTCCTGCAATTGGTTATGATGCGATTGCGATTTCTCTAGTAGCCTTTAATAATCCAATCGGAATCTTCTTCACTTCGTTTTTGTGAGGAATTTTACAATCAGGAGGAGCTGGAACTGCATCTTTATTTAACATGTCGAACCAAACCTCAAGTTTAATCTTTGGAATTATTGTTTATTTTGCTGCCATTTCAGTGGTCTTTATTAATTATTATCCAATCTTGAAGTTGAAGATTAATTTAGCTAGTGTTTCTTCGCGTACGACTCGTGAACAAGTTCACAAGTTATGATCAGAACGTCAAAAGATTATTAAAATTCGTTGAAGTTTGCGTCCTGGTTTAGATGTGCAAAACTACACTCAAGCAATGAAAGAAGAAAAGCGTCTTTTAAAACTTAGTTATCAACAAGGGGTTGAAAAGATTTCTTATCAAGAATACAAAAAACAAGTTCAAGCAATTAATCAGCAAATTCGTGCTTATGTTCGTGATTATAGAAAAAACCTAAGAGAAGTTGATAAAAAACTTGGTCAAGCAATTAAAACTGTGAAAAAAGATAACTACATTCAACGTTTGACCTTAGCAAAACAAGGGATTAAACGTCGCGAACGATTGTTATTAAGAATCAGCGATCAAAACGCCTTGGGACATTTAGAAGAAGTTAAAGCAACTTATATCGGAATCCAAGACTACTTAAAACAAGAAGCGCACAACTATCATCACTGACTAAAAACTCAATTAGAACCAATCAAAGCAGAATACCAACAAAAGGTTTATGAAATTGAAGCTTGATATGAAGGGAAAAGTGGAGATTTAACTCACTACTGAACTTGATTTAACTTATCAATTGAAACTAAGGGAGAAATCAAAAAACAAAAGATTAAGACCAAGAATAAAGTTGAATCGTTAAGAACTGATTATCGTTTGAATAAGAGCGCTATTCGTCGTGACAAAACATTAGGTGAGGCAGAAAAACATCAAGAACTTGTTAGGCTAAAAACAGCAATCACTGATCAAATTACAGCTTTAAAAGAAGCTGGTCAGGCAGTGATTGAACAACAACAAGCACTTGCGATTAATGCAAAAACTAATTATCAAAAGGCTAAAAATAATGTTCAAGTTAAAGCAAAACTTAAAACGATGCAAAAGAGTTATCTTCACAAGTTGGATAGTGCTAAAGAAACTTATCAAAAAAAGGTCGTTGCTCTTAAAGAAGCGAATGAAACTCGCCGCCACCAGTTTGATAAAACTACTAGTCAGGGTCAAATTGCAGCAATGCAAGGATTTGTTAGCACTTATGATAACTATAAAAATCAGTTAAAAAACCAACAAGTTTATTCAGGAATTTATTTAAATCAACTAGCAGAAAAAATTACTTTAATGTGAGTCGATTTACAAACAATCAATCACGATAGTTTCTTTACTGCTCAAGATACTCGAGTTTCTTTCTATATTAAGAAGCGAATTTATCAATGATTAGCAAAAGAAGAAAAGTGGGTTGAAGAATCAAAGATTGCTTATCATAATCTGGATGAAACTAGAGAAATTAAAGTGGACACGAAGCGAATCATGACTACTTATAAACAGAGTTTGGTGTTATTCAGTGAAGATTACAAAACTGAAAAACAACAAATTATGAACAACAAAGATTTAAACCATCAAACCAAAGGTTTGATGCTAAATGAAAATGAACGAACTTATAGTGAACGTTTACAAACCTATATTTTAGATTTGGAAGCAAAAACCAGAAGCCGAAGTTTTCTTGAAAGTGAGGTGAAATAGCTAATGTTATCCTTTTTAGATTATGCTTTTGCTTTATGTGCAATTTTATTATTAGCAGCACTTTCTGGATATGTCAGTGAACGAAGTGGGGTTGTTAACATCGGTATCGAAGGAATGATGAGTATTGGGGCATTAGTTGTAGCAATGATCGGCTCAGCGGTGAACAAAAGTTCCACTCACAACCTAGATCAACTTTGAGTCGTCTTGGTGGGAGGAATTGTTGCTGCTGTATTTGCCCTCTTCCACGGGTTTGCTTCAATTACTTTAAAAGCCAATCAGGTAATTTCAGGAACAGCAATTAATATTCTGGCTGCAGGAATCGCATTATTCTTTGCTACTTCAGGATTTTTTGGTTCAAGTGCCACAGATATTTCTACTAACTTTCATTCTTTATATGTTGATGCCAATCATGTTCTTCCAGTTTGATTATTAATCGGTCTAGGAATTGCGGTGTTATTACTAGTTTTCTTTACTTTCACTAAGTTTGGAATGCGCTATAAAATGGTTGGAGAAAATCCTAATGCAGTTGATGCAGCAGGAATTTCAGTAACTAAATATCGTTACCTTGCTGTCTTTTTATCTGGTTTCTTAGCTGGAATTGGTGGAGGAGTGATGATTTGCACCATTGTTGGGGGAGGAACTTTTGGAGGAACCACTTTTGGTTTTGGGTTCTTAGGACTAGCGATTCTAATCTTTGGTCAATGAAATATTCTTTATATTACCATTGGGGTTGTTGCTTTTGGGTTCTTATACACTTTAGGAAACCAATTAGGGACTTTAACTACTAATATATCAATTAAGAATAATGCAGGAATCTTTAGAATTATTCCCTTTGTCTTAACAATTGTTGTCATGGTGATCTTTTCGAAGTGATCACACGCTCCAGCAGCGAACGGGCAGCCTTTTGATAAGGCCCTGCGGTAGTTAAATTAGTTTAAAAGCACTCATTTGAGTGCTTTTTATTTGGATGAATTTTAGTCAAGGTCTGGAATTGTTAGTTAAGAATGAGATAATAAAAACTGTCAAAAGTTCTTAACAAAAAATGGTCTTAAAAAAGTTTAATAACACCATGATTGATGATTTATTAATTAAGGAAAAGTTGAAATAATCAGCCCTAAAACAAAACTTGGCAAAAGACCATTTTTTGGTCTTTTATTTTTTGTAAAATAAGAAATGAATAAATAGGGAATGGTGATTATAAAAATGGAAATTTTGATTTTAGGGAACGGGTTTGAATGTCAGTATAACCCCAATGTCCGCAATTTTAACCAAAAATTTGTTGAGTTTATTAATGATGAGAATAAAACTAAAGAATTATTAAAAAAGATTAAAAGCTTTTGTGAACATGATCAAAAAATTTATCAAGCGATAGTTACGACGATTCGGAATGAAATTGAATTTAATGAAAATTTTATTTTAGAATCAGAATTACGTGATATTGGGATGCATTTAGCTAATGCTCCAGCTCGAACGCTGGTTGCAAGTGAGAATTTAATTTTTCATTGTTTAAAAAATTTAGTTGGTTTGATTATCAATGAATTCACCACTGATTATCGACAAATTGATCAATATATGGATTTTCGCATGAAAGAATTACCAGACCAAATTTGAACAACAAATTATACCAATTCAGCTCAGGAGGCTTACGAATCTTGAACAGAAGGTTCTCTTTTTCAACCCCTTGATTTGACTAATTCCTACTCCAAAGATTCTTTGAAAAAAGCGAAAGTGATTTATTTACATGGTCAATTTTTATTTCGAACCACATCAACATTTTCATCAACAACAGCTTATCTTGGCGCTTCCCAACTTGGTGATATTTACCAAGCCAATTCTCCTTATTTTAGTGCTAATCAACCAGTTAAAGCAACTCAAAAATCAAGCAAAACTTTTATTGATGATCAAACCTTTCAAAACATTGAAATTAATTTAGCAAAGAAAAACGAAAACCCGTTAAAAAGTGCCATCTCTAAAATTCTTTGGAACCAGAGCGAAGTCATTAAAATTAATATTTTTGGTTTATCGGTAAATAATGATGAAGGATTATTTAAAATTCTCTTAGACGAACTTGAGAAAGCAAACGTTAGTTATGAATTAAATTTCTACTACTATACGCAAACTGATAAAAAGAATTTTGAAGTATTTAAGCATGATTATTTGAATAGTACAAATGATAATAATTTTGTCGTTAATCCTTTTATTCATTATAATTTTGGGAACAATCCTCAAAAAGTTAAAAAACGAATTAACATTTTGCCATCAAAAGAATATAAGGGGTTTAAATTAAAAAAGAAACAGAGTTAAGCTACTTGCTCATCGCTGCGATTAACTTTTGGTCATGATTTAGCAATTGGCAAGTTAACAAATAACTTCCTATAATTAAAATTAAATTACTAGCAATTAAAATTAGAACTGTTCACCAATTGTTTTTTGCTGCTTTAATTCAGTTGTTATCATAACCATTTATTGTAGCGGTCAGTTCAACAAAGTAAAGGACAACTAAAAAGCTAATGATTATCAAGTAGGTTTGTCAATTAACTTGAAACTTAGTGGTTTGTTTGGTTTTCTGATCAATTTCATACTTGTAAGTTACAAATAAAAAGGTAAAACTAACAAAGGTTTTGCTGTGATTTAATAATCATGTGATTAACATTATTAACAAGTAATTCAAAACAATCAAAATAGCGAGAGGAACTTTGGTAGTTTTCACATCTAAGTTTTTAATTGTTAAAACAATGATTAACCCAATTAATAATAAAATTAAAGAACTAATCATCACCACAAGATTAGTTCTTTTTAAATGTGGTTTAAATAATTGAAAATCCAAAACTAGCGTCCTTTTCTGCCCTATTATGAGTTTAATTATAGCCGATTTGATAATTTTAGAAATTGAGTTTGGTAAAATTAAATTACTGAGAATAGTGGTGAGTTTAATGAGAAATAATGCAGCAATTCGTCCTTTACCAACAGGGACAAACTTAAAAAGTAATCAGAAAGAAAATTACCAAGCTTTGTTAACGGCTAATGAGGATAATGAATTATTGACTTTGTTTTGAGCAAGTTATTTAAGTGATTTAGAAACTAAGTACAAATTAATTTATCATCCAGGAAAAGAACTTTTTCAGATTTATTATCATCCTGGGAAAACTAATGCAGCAAATAAACAAATTGTTCACGAAATTACTCAGAAGATTAACCAGATTAACCAAGACTGAAATAAAATTGAACAAACAATGACTAGTTTTCAAGAGTATAGTAATCAAGAATTAAGGGGTGAATTGAAAACTGCTCAAGATGAATTAGTTAAGTTAGAAGTTAATAAGAGAGAGTTTGAACAGTCATTACAAAATCAGGATCTAAAAAATAGCGATGGTTTGGTTGAAGAATTTAATAAAACTTATCATGAGAAGCGCAATGAGATTCAAACTTTGTTTACCCAAAATCCTCATGTTAAGGATTTGAATAAAATTTATCAAGATTACTTAAGTTTTCGTCAAAACCTCATCAAAGAGTATTTAAAGAGTAATGTTAAAAATTTGGACCAATTATTAGCAACATTAGTGTTCAATCCAGAATAAAATCATTAGAGAAAGAAGGGGATGAAGAAATGAAGATTTTAGCAATTGAGTCGAGTTGTGATGAGTTTTCTGTAGCGATTCTTGATGAGGATAAAATTTTGTGTAATGTCATTTCTTCACAAATTGAACAACACAAAGAGTATGGTGGTGTAGTTCCTGAATTAGCAGCTAGATTACATTTAGAAAATTGTGGGTGGGTGTTACAAGAAGCATTAGAGCAGAGTCAAGTTAATCTTGAAGAAATTGATCAAATCGCTTATACTGATCATCCTGGTTTAATTGGATCACTAATTATTGGGAAAATTGTTGCTCAAACCTTAGGGCTTTATTTAAATAAACCAGTTCAAGGTTATGACCATATTCAAGGTCACATTTTTGGTACTGCAATTAACCATGATTTTGTTTATCCTGTACTTGCAATGGTTGCAAGTGGGGGTCATACTCAAATTGAATTGGTTAATTCACCAAATGATTTTCAAATTATTGGATCAACTGAAGACGACGCAATTGGGGAATGTTATGACAAGGTCGCTAGAGTTATGGGGTTAAGTTATCCAGGAGGTCCAGTTATTGACAAATTGGCCAAAACAGGCAATCCTGATGCTTATGACTTACCTTTAGCAAAAAATGATGCTACTTATGATTTTTCTTATTCTGGTTTAAAAACAGCAATGATTAACTTGATTCATCGTTTGAACCAAAAAAATGAACCGTTGCCTTTAAATGATTTAGCAGCTTCTTTTCAAAAACAAGCGATGAAGATTATTGAAATTAAACTAGCAAGAGCGATTCAAACTTATCACCCTAAGACTTTAACAGTTGGGGGTGGAGTCAGTGCTAATACTTTGTTAAGAACAATCATTCAACAATTAGGAACAAAGTACCAATTAGAGCAAACAATCATTCCTGATTTAGCATATTGTACTGATAATGCAGCAATGATGGCTAAACTGGCGTATGAAAAACAAAAAGTTTCATAATAAGATAATCGTGTAAAATAAAATGTAGATAGTGTTAAAGGGTGTAAGATTATGAGATCGTTTTTTAGTAGGTTAGCCATGCTTGATGAAGATAAATTGACCCCAAGAGAAGAACGTTTGGTAGAGTATGTCCAAGGCAATCTTCAACACATTGTGAAAAACGAAATGAAAATTGAACGTTTAGCTCAAGAAGCTGGGACTGGATATAGTGCGATTTATGGTTTATTAACAAAGTTAAATTTACGTGGTTATCGTGATTTTATTATGGCGTTGAGTGATGATGCCATTAATATTGAAAATGACTTGGTTCAAAATGATGAACAAGTCACCAGTAATTTGATTAACTTAATTAAGCAAAACTATACGATTACTGATCGCAAAGAAATTCACCAAACCTTAACTTTGATTCACGAATCAGAACGAGTGTTTTTGGTCGCTTGAGAACCTTCCTTGCTAGAAGTGGTGCAAGAGTTAGAAAACTTTTTAGTGCTTCATAGTCAAAATGTCTATTTTTTATTTAATCAATTTTCAATGATCGAAAACCGGATTCGCAACACAAAAAAAGGTGATTTATTTATCTTTTATACTTTTTATAGTAATAATGATTTGTTAGTAAAACTGATTAAAAAAATTAAAACTAACCAAGCCAACATTGTGTTAATTTCATCAAGATTAGCTGATCCTAATATTAGTAAATATGTTGATTCGATTCATACTTTAATTACAACTGCTAATCATTTGGAAAAAGAAAAGTTATATATTTCTAAAACCATTCCTTTTTTATACTTCAACGATTTGTTAATTTATCACTATACTAATTCAAAACGTTATAAATAGAAAGTCCTTTTATGATTGAACTTAAAAAAAACATTGCCAAGTCACGAGCTTTAAATCGATTTATTCACAAACTTTATGTGGATAACAGTATTCCGTTTAAATACAACAATAAGTTTCAAAATACTTCGGTTGCGAAGATGAATAAACTGATGATCAAGTTTTTTCACCAACCAGAAATGGTTATTTCTAAGGAAAATAACATTATTCCCTTTCGGTTTTACACCACTGATCAAATGATTTTAAATGGGGTGCAATATATTAGTGACCCAAATACCAATAAATGGGTTATTAGCACTCACGATTTTGGTCAAAATAAGTACTGATCATTGTTTTTTGCCAAACCTTTTATCGAACTTGGTTATAATGTTCTTTCTTTTGATTTTCGCAATCACGGCGATAATAAGGGTTTAGATCCAGTAACTTTGGGGACTTTAGAAACCATTGATTTAAAATCAGCAGTGGAATGACTTGTGGAAAATAAACACCCTGAATGCATCGGGTTGATGGGGGTAGGTTTAGGAAGTTATGTGATTAATAATTTATTTATCGAAGATAACCAGTTATTTAAAAATGCCCAAGTTAAGTTTGCTGTGTGTGAATCAACTTATAATTCAGTAGAAAGTTTAATCATTAGTCAATGACGAAAATGACGTTATATTTATCGAGACTCGTTTGTGCGATGAACTGCTAAAAGAGTTAGAAAAATCATTGCTGCTGCAGAAAAAGAAGAGTTAGTTGATTTTAAAAATAATAATTTACTTGTAAAATTAAGGGAGAAAACAGAGTTAGACTATGTTCCGTTTTTCTATACCAATTCTTCAATCAACAACTTAGTACCAGCTAAAGATTCATATGAATTAACCATTAGTCGGGGAGAATTTTTTGATCAAAAAGAAAACCTTGATAAAATCGTCATCTATGACTTTTCTCAATCCCGTTTAATTTTTAAAGATCACTTTAAGAAGAACTTGAGAGAAATTATTGACTTTGAAAATCAGGTTGTAGGAGATGATCAGAATAGTCAAAAAACCATTGAACGGTTAGTCTTAACTGATGAAGATATTAAAAACAGTGGTGAAGAGAGCAATGAATTGACAACGTTTGCCAATTAAGAAGGAGAGTATTGATGGAAATTAAAGATTTATATCAAGATTTAAAAAATGAACAAATGGTGGAATTTATTGCTCGTGTTCGTTCGAATCGAGATGGAAAAAAAGTTTCGTTTTTAGTGTTAAGTGATGGTACAACGATTCACGATGTCCAAGTAGTTTATAAAGCTGATTTAAAAAATTATCATGATGTAAGTAGAGTTCGGGTAGGATCAATTTTAGCAGTTGAGGGAGTAATGGAACTGACCCCCACTAGAGACCAACCCTTCGAAATTAAGGCAACAAATATTGAAATTCTTGATGAAGCAATTCCTGACTATCCGCTACAAAAAAAAGAACATTCTTTGGAATTTTTACGTGAAATTGCTCAACTAAGAGCTCGTACAAAAACTTTTAACGCTATTTTTAGAATCCGAAGTTTAACTGCTTTTGCAATTCACAAGTTCTTTCAACAAGAAAACTTTGTTTATGTTAATACTCCGATTATTACTTCAAATGATGCTGAGGGTGCTGGTGAAGAGTTTGGAGTTGTGACTTATGATCAAAATCATAAACCTTTAATAACTGATTTCTTCAATAAGAAGGCTTCATTGACAGTTTCAGGACAATTGAATGCTGAAGCATTTGCTCAGGCATTTAAAAAGGTTTACACTTTTGGACCAACCTTCCGTGCTGAAAGTTCGTTCACTTCTCGTCATGCTAGTGAGTTTTGGATGATTGAACCAGAGGTTGCTTTTAATGATTTATCAGCCAACATTGATTTAATTGAACGAATGCTGAAGTTTGTCTTTAATGATGTTTTAATCAACGGTTTGGCTGAGCTGACTTTTTTAGCAACAGTTAATGAACCAGGATTGGTGGAGAAAATTCAAACCTTATCGACAAGCAAGTATGTGATAAATACTTATGAAGAAGTGATTGAAATTTTAAGTCAAGCGGTTGCTGCAAAAAAGGTTAACTTTGAAAACAACAAGATTAGTTTTGGCTTGGATTTAGGAACTGAACACGAACGTTACTTGTGTGAAGTTGTGAACCAATGTCCTACTTTTGTAATCAATTACCCTAAAGAAATTAAGGCTTTCTACATGAAGTTAAATTCTGATCAAAAAACTGTGGGAGCAGTTGATTTGCTTGTCCCAGGAATTGGTGAGTTAGTGGGTGGATCGCAACGAGAAGATGATTATGAGCAATTATTAAACAGGTGTGAAGCATTAAAGATTAATCCTACTGATTTATCATGATATTTAGATTTACGTCGGTTTGGTTATTATAAATCATCAGGTTTTGGTTTAGGATTTGAACGCTTGGTTATGTATTTGACTGGGACTAGTAACATTCGTGATGTTTTACCTTTCCCTCGAACACCAAAAAACTTATTGTTCTAGTGTGTATTCAGAAAGTAACAGACCCAATTAAGGTCAATTAATAGTGTAAAATTAACTTAAATATAATCTTTTAGAAAGCGGGATATTGTTATGCTTATTTCTTTTGTTATTTCTACCACTCAAAAAGAGGATAACCGCGTATTAAAAACGTTGACTTCGCTTGATCAACAAACTTCAGTTGACTATGAAGTGATTTTGATTAACGATAATCCATCAATTTCTAAAGAGGAACACGATGCGCTAGGAGCGCTTTTTATCAAGAATAAACGTTTAGTTTTGGTTGATAATTCAAAACCCCAAAGCGATGCTTTTAACTGAAATTTAGGAGTAAGTTTAGCTCGAGGAACTTATGTCGTGTTTGTCAAAGAAGGCGATGTCTTGAATCCATCCACAGTAGAAACGATTAAAAAAGTAAGTCAAAAAGCAACTAATAAAGCTGTTGATGTGATTCAATTTCAACGCAAGTTGATTGGGTTATACGAAGTGGAAAAGACTCCTTCAGTTTTAATTGAAGATCATCTTTATGATTTAAGCGAAAATAAAGAGGTTTTTGCTTATGTTGATGCCACAATTTATAATAAAGCTTTTCGCACCAGTTTGTTAATTGATGATGAAATTAAGTTCAAACCTCGAGTTCGTTATGACGCTTTATTTTTATACGATGTTTTAGCCAAAAGTGATAGTTTCTATAATTTAGGAGCCAATCTGTTAACTAATACGGTTTCGATTCCTCGTTATTCAGTTTTTGATGTGACAAACCAATGGCCTCATATTTTAAATAATTATCGGCGTATGGGAATTTATAAAACTATGAGAGATGAAATTACTTATGCGCAATTTTATAATCTTTATGCTAACTTCTTAGGCTTGATTAAACGTTTTAAAAACAAAACTTTGTACAAAAAAGCGTTAATTTTTGTTAGAGACAAATACGAAGGACGAATTGATTTATTTGTTCGCACCAACCCAATTTTTAAAGAAGCTAAGCATTCACAATTTAATGGTGATTTTGAAAATTTTAATAGTTTTATTAAAACAGAACTTAAAAAAAATCGTTAAGATTATTAGTGATGAGTAATGAAATAAAGTCAACAAGTTATGAACTTTCTTGCGAAGTTAAACCAGAACAAAAGCCTTCTTTATACCAGTTAGCCAACGTTTATCGGGTTTTTTTTGCTCGGGTTTTTGATATTGTTATTTCTGCGATTCCAGGATTTGTTTTAGTAGCGGTTCTAAAAGATCGGGTAGTTGGTAATTGAATTGGAGCAACAATTAATCTTAGTGTTGGGTTAGGGATGATGGTTTTGTACTTTGTGGTTTTACCTACTGCTTTTCACGGTAACACTTTTGGTAAACTAATTTTTAAAATTCGCTTAAAACATAAGGGAGAAAACCAAACAGTTCGTTTTTACATGCTTTTAGTGCGAGAAGCGTTTTTCATGTTGATTCCTTGAGTGGTGGCGTTAATTTTTTTTATTGTTGCTTTAGTAATAATTACTGTTCATTCTCCTGATAATCGTGACCAAGAAGGAAGTGCTAATTCTGGAGCTTATCTAATCTATCAGTTAGGGTATTTGTTCTATTTTCTTTGGTTCTTCTTTTTGTGTTTAACAATCAAGGTTCAACCCTTGCACCAAAGTGGTCTTGACATTAAGTTTAATTTATATGTGGTCAATAAAGAACCATTAAGCCAAGTCCATCAAGAATATAAAAACACAACTTTAAAAAGAGATGATGCCCACATTGCTTTAAGTGAACTGCCTGCTAATTTTGATATGAAAACTTTAGCAGAATTAACCTCTTCACCCCAAAAAGAACATGAGAAAATTATTTCGTTAAGTGATTTAGATCGACTTGATTCGGTTCAAACCCCTCACTTGAAGCAGAAAAAGTCTGTCAAATTAATTTACAATGACAAAGAGAATGAGAAAGAATGAGGAAAATAGGATGATTGATTTTAACCAAGAATTGGAGCACTTGAATTCTCACCAATTAGCAGCAGTGGTTTATAATGATGGACCGTTGCGAATAATTGCAGGAGCAGGTTCAGGGAAAACTCGGGTAATTACAATGAAGATTGCCTATTTGGTTAATAATCTTAACATTCCTAGTTGAAGAATTTTAGCTTTAACTTTCACAAACAAAGCTGCTAAAGAAATGCGCGATCGGGTGGAAGTAATTTTGGGCAATGACCAAAGAATTAATCCTTTTATTGCAACATTTCACTCTTTTTGTTACCGAGTATTACGTGAAGATGGAGAAGTAGTTGGGTTAAAGAATCCTTTTTCGATTATTGATACTGCTGATCAACGTACGCTAATTCGGAGAACTATTAAAGATTTGAGTATTGATCAAAAGAATTATCCTCGCGCAGAAAATGCTGCTTTAGAAATGATTGAAGCTTGAAAAACTAACTTTATGGATGCTGCTGAAGCACAAAAAACTTCAGTTGATGAGCAAGAAAAAGATTTTAGTTTAGTCTACCAAGTTTATGAAAAGTATTTACAAGAAAATAATTATGTTGATTTTAATGATTTGCAACTAAAGACGTATCAGCTATTTACCACTGATGAACAAACCAGACAAAAGTGAGCCGATCGGTTTGACCATGTTTTAGTTGATGAATTTCAAGATACTAATGAATTACAATTTTCTCTAATCAAGATGCTAAGAAAAACTAATCCTGGCTTGACTGTGGTTGGCGATCCTGACCAAACCATTTATACATGACGGGGAGCTAGAGTAGAAATTATTTTAGACTTTGAAAAGAATTTTCCCAAAGCCAAGACGATTATTTTAGATCGTAACTACCGCTCTACTAAACAAATTTTAGATTTAGCCAATGATTTTATTGATAATAATTTCAACCGAGAAAAAAAAGATATTTATACAGACGTCACGGGAGTAACAGTGACTGTTCATGAAGTAACCACACAAAATAGTGAAGCAGAATATGTTGCTAAAACAATTAAAAAACTGATGAAAGAAAAACATTATGAATACAGTGATTTCTTTGTTTTATACCGGATGAATGCTTGGTCAAGAGAATTTGAACATGTTTTTGATAATAACCATCTTCCTTACCAGTTAATCGGGGGGATTAAGTTTAGGGATCGTAAGGTGATTAAAGATGCGGTTGCTTATTTAAAGGCGGTGGCTTTGAATGATAATATCTCTGTAGAACGGATTCTACGCGCAACGCCAAAAATTGGTGAAGTAACGATTAACAAGTTAATTAATTATGCAACAGTTAATGACATGTCAATCTTTACTTTGTTGACTGTTCATGATCAAGAAGCAGCAGAAATTAGTAAACATTTAATCGGAATTAGTGACTTGTTAAGTAAAGGGCAAGCCAAATTTCAAGAAAATCTCCCTGTTGATGAATTGCTCCGCTTCTTATTAATTCAATCTGGATATGAATCAAGAGTGAAAACCTTGGCAAAAAATGACGAGGACATCGAAAATTTAAACGCTTTTTATGACCAATTAAAACACTTTCATGACCAGTTTGATCCCCAATTCTATAACGAAATAAACCAAACATTAGCGTTTTTACAAGAAGAAGCTTTGGGAAGTGATGATGAAAGCGGAGTAGCTAATAAAGTTACCTTACTGACGATTCACGCTGCTAAGGGTTTGGAAAATAAAGTTGTCTTTGTCACTGGGAATAGTAGTGGAATTTTCCCTTCTAATCGTACAATTGGTAATCCTGCTGCTTTAGAAGAAGAACGTCGTGCGATGTATGTGGGTATGACTCGTGCTAAAGAACGATTGTACTTAACTTATGTTAATGGTGAATATTCATATATTACCAATCGTTCTTTAGAACCTTCGCGTTTTATTAAGGAATTAAATCCAGATTTATACGAACTTGAACAACCACTATCACTACCATTAACAAATGCTTATAGTCGCACTTTTAGTCAATCAGATAATAAAAGTCGCACCAACTCTCCAGTTGCAAATTCAAATTCTGATCTTTTAAAAGTGGGCGATGTAATCGAGCATGTGATGTTTGGTCAAGGAGTGGTTGTTAAAATTGTGAATAACAACCAGTACCAAATTGCGTTTAATAATCCAAGCTACGGGATTAAAATTATCCCGATTAATTCTGCCGCAATTAAAAAGGTGGTTTAAAAAATCATTTTAATTGCTAAATGCTATAATAAAATTAGTTTAAAAGGAATGGAGATTTCAAAATGGCACAAAAATTTAACGCAACAATTGTTGATAAAGTTGGTTTACACGCTCGTCCTGCTTCTCAACTAGCGAAGGAAGCCTCTAAATACGAAGCTGATATCAAAATCAGTGTTGATGGAAAAAATGGTAATTTAAAATCAATCATGAACGTGATGGCTATGGCTATTAAAAGTGGTCAAGAAGTAGTGATTGAAGCTGATGGTCCTGATGAAGAACAAGCATTAGCAGGAATTAAAAAAGTAATGACTGATACTGGGTTAATCGGTTAAACCTTACTGAGTAGAAAGCGCCTTTTAAAGGCCTTTTTTATTCTCAAAATCAAGAAATAATCAAATAATGATAAAATAAGCAGGAAAGTTAGTTTTAAGTTAGCAAGGATCAATTTAAAATGTCTTTGTAATTATTGAGTTTATTTTTGATTAAAACAAAAAGAGGGGGAGTGGATAATGAAGTCATTTTTTAATACTGGGTTTAATAATTATCTCAAACCCTTTTTAGCAAAATTACAACTTCCTTTGCGCAAGGTTAATCAAGATTATTCTTATCGGTTTTATCTTTATTCTTGAAAAACTGAAGGAATGATTTTTTTAACCACTGCTTTGTTGATTCCGTTTCTCTTCTTATTTATTTTCCGTTTTGCTTTGAAAATGAGTACTGATGCTTCGGTTATCGGCAACAGTTATTTACAACTAATTTATTGAGCAATCACTTTAGTTTCATCAACAGTTGGTTTTTATCAGTTTTATCAACGTGATAAACAATTATTTTTAAGGTCAGGAACTTTTGTTTTTTATTGTTTTATTCTAGTGCCAAACTTGATTTCGTTTGTCATAATCTTAATTGCCTCATTGGCAGGAGTTGACAATAATTCTCCTATCGCTCCGTTTTTAACAATCTGAACTCAAATTCTTGCTGAAGTACTTGTTTTATACTTGGCATTTCATTACACTACTAATCTAAAAAACCGAATTCTAACTACTTTAAAAGAAAATTGGGTGATGGTTTTAATTGTTGTGATTATTAGTGCAGCAGTATTTTTTGGTTTAGTTCAGGGTGCTTATCAAGCAATTTTTAAAAATACCCCCTTATCACTTGATAACCAATCTAATAATCAGCAAGATTTAGAAGATGGACTTGAAACTGGGCGCCCTCTTGTCTACCGGATTTTTTATGCATTTTCTCTCTTTGTTTTAACGATTCTTGTGGCACCTTTATGTGAAGAAATTGCGACAAGAAACGCATGATTTGCAGGAGTTGGGAACAAAACCTTAGGTTTAATCACTACCGCGTTGTTTTTTGGAATTCTTCATACCCAAACTGGGGATGTTGAGCACATTTTAAACTATGTTTTAGCTGGGTTAATTTTGGGGAGTATTTTTCTTATCAGTCGGGGAAATGTAACTTATAATTGGCTAACCCATGTTACTTATAATTTAATTGTCTTGATTGTGATGTTTAGTCAAAAGTTTTAGGAGTTATCATGCAAGAATTTATTATTAAAGAAAACGATGCTAATCAAAGTGTCTTCAACTTTTTAAAGAAGGTTTATCAAACTACTCCCTTATCAGTGATTTATAAGTGGTTTAGAAAGAAAGAAATTAAGGTGAATAACCACCGGACTAATGACCAAAAACTCCAGTTGAAGGCGGGTGATGTGGTGGTTGTTTATGACACAAACCAACCCCTAAAAAGAACAGAGTTTAAGCAAGTAGATTATTCTTTATTAGAAGTGGTCTATAGTGATGAAAATATTTTAGTGGTCAATAAACCATTTAACATTGAAGTTCATTCTGAGTTTAACTTATCTTTAGATGCAATGGTGCGAAGTTATTTAGTTGACCATCACCAATACGATCCTAGTCAAGAACAAAGTTTTGTTGTTAGTCATGTCCACCGGTTGGATAAATTAACTGGTGGTTTAGTAATTTATGCTAAAAATAAACCCGCTCTAACCCAGTTGTTAAGTGCTATTAAGACCACCATTGAAAAACAGTATGTTTTACATACTGCTCCAGGTTTTCAAGAGTTTTTAGATGCTCCTGGTTATGTTTATTATGACTCTGAAGCGCAAAAATCAGTTTTTAGTCCTAAAGAAAGTGATACCCGGATGAAACCGTGCCACACTCAGTTTAAATTAATTAGCCAAAATAAAGATTTTAGTGTCGTCGAAGCTAGTTTAAAAACGGGAAGAAAACACCAAATTCGGGCAACGCTTGCTTATTATGGTTTTCCAATTATTAATGATTTTCGTTATCAAGGAAAGAAGATTAATAACCAAAGAATGATTTTTTTAAAGGCATACAAAATTATTTTTCACGGTTTAAATGAACCATTATTGTATTTAAATGAGAGAATAATAGAAATAGATCAAAACTTTAATTAAGTGAAGTGTTAAAAAGGAGGGTTTGATGAGTCAACAAGAACAGAATGCCAATGATAATTTGCATTTGCAAAGATCCAAGAAACAGAACCACCAAAACTTCACTGGAACCCTAATCGGGGCTTCAATTTCTTTAATTAATGCCATCATTCAATTTATGATGATTTATTGAATTTTGAAAGCCTATGGGACAGAGTTCAACGGATTTATTCGTCTTTCTGCAGCGCTTACAACAGTTGGAGGAACAACTGAAGGAGCCTTAGGAGTTTCGACTGTTGTTCTTTTAATGAAACCTTTACAGAACAATGACTTTATTACTGCTAATGAAATCTTTTCTACTAGCAAAAAACGTTATTCTAATGGAATGATTACCAACACAGTGATTATTGTTTTACTTTCAGTTCTTTATCCTTTGTGAATTGTAATTTCGCCTGTCCTGGTTAAAGGTAGTGGGGAGATTAACTTTTCAATGGTTTTAACTCAAGGAAAAGTACAGTTTATGACCGTACCTTTTTTTGAACTAATCTTTATCTTTTTATTTTTTGGCGTAAAAAACATTATTAGTGCTGGTTTTTTTGGCGCGTATGAAAACATTATTCAAGCCGATCAACAAAACGGAACCAGAAGAGTAATTATTTTGTTCACTGATTTAGTGATTTATGGCGTCCTCTTTTACTTATTAAACATTACTACTAAGGGCGATTTACCAATTAATCCGATTTTTCCGTTCATGATTCTTTTAGGATATGGACCCTTACGAGGGTTGCTAATTATGATTTATGTTAAACGGAATTACGAATGGTTAAAGTTTTATCCTGATTTTGATAATTTTCAACTCAAGAAGTCATCAGCAAAAATGTTTTCAATTTCGTTAGGAAGAACCTTATTGTTTAACACTGATATTTTTTTAGTAATGATTGTCTTGGGAGGGTATGGGTTGAGAACTTCATCAATGCTTTCTTTATACTTATTAATCGGGGTTAATACTCGTTTGATTATGACTAACTTTATTACTTCGTTTCGTGAATATTTTGTTAGTGTCATTGTTAAAGACGGACGGTTGTACTGGGAATCATACTCTAAGTATGAACTCTATTTGTATGCGGTTTCTGCGTTTACGTTTGTACTTATGTCTATACTTAGTCCTTATTTGGTTTCAGCCTTGTACGGACCAATGGTGAATAAAGATTTTGAAAGTGTTACTACTAATGCTAGTCAAGCGGTTTTAAGTTTGAACCTAGCAGCATTAGAAAATGCTTATCAGTTTATGTTTAAAGGACCATCGTTTTCGATTATTTATGCCACTTCTACTGCGTTTATTCTTTTAATTCAAGGACAATTTACCTTGGTTGAAGCTAAAGAACGTTCTGAACAGGTTTCTAAACCAACTACGATTATTGCAATCCTTTATATTGTTTTTGCCACGGCTCTCTCCTTGATTTTTTCTGTTCCCCAAACTGGTGATTATTTTATTCGGGACACCTTGCTGATTTTTTATAGTACTAAGATTGTGTTTATGGCAGCACTATATGGGTATTTATGAGTAGAAAACTGAAAGAATGGTACTTATAATGCTAACTTACACTATATTATTCCTAACTTGTTGGCGTTTGCTATTCCCGTAGCATTAGGAGTGGTTGGAAACTTATTCTTGTTTCAAACGCTTTATCCGATTGGTGAGATGAAAAGTTTGTGATCCTTGATTGTGGTGATTTTACTTGTCATTGCTGGTGATTTAGTCGTTGTTATTATTTGTGCCCTCTCGATGCGACCAAAAGTGGCAGTCTTATTAATTTTAATGCTTCCGATTGTCAAACAGATTGTGGCCCGAACCAAGAATGAATCGCGCTATAAACGCTTAACTCAAGCAAATGTTGATGTTGCTAAAATCGGGAATAACAATTTAGTTTATAGTGAACTTTCTACAACCATTCAACAAGAGGAGTACGATTTAGAGCGGATGAATGAGATTGATGAAGTCTTTCGTCCTAAAGTTTATAAACTAAAAAACGATGAAGATGAATAAATTGCTTCTTTAAGGTAAAAGGGATGGCAATCCCTTTTTTCTTTCGTGATTAATCAAAGTATAATATTACTATTGTGAGGTTTTAAGAATGGATAAAAAAATTCTTGATCGATATAACTTGTTAAAAACAAAATTAATTCAATGGGGACAAGAGTATTATGAAAATGATACTCCTAGTGTTGATGATGCTGAGTATGATCAAGCGATGCAAACTCTGTTGGCTTTAGAAGAACAGTATCCTGAACTGATCAGTGAAGATTCACCAAGTCAGTTAATTGGTGGGGCTGTGGCTTCAGGATTTAGTAAGTATCATCATACTCAGGCAATGATGTCTTTGGGTGATGCTTTTTCTGTAGAAGAGCTTGAAAAATTTAACCAACAAATCAGTAAAGTTAGCAACCAAATTGATAATCCTTACTTTGCTGAACTCAAGATTGATGGACTTTCAATTGCTTTAATTTATGAAGAAGGGCGGTTAGTAACTGCAGCTACTAGAGGGGATGGAAAAATTGGTGAAAACGTGACTAACAATGTTCGTCAAATTGCAGCAATTCCATTAACAATTCCTCAGAAAGGTCATGTAGAAGTTCGGGGAGAAGTTTATTTACCAAAAGCTGAATTTGAAAAGTTAAATCACCACCGCTTATTAAATGATGAACCCTTATTTGCCAACCCTCGTAACGCTGCTGCTGGTACTTTACGCCAACTTGATCCCAAAATTGTTCGCAATCGTCACCTAAGTGCTTTTATTTACTATTATTATGGTGATCAAAAAGTGGCGAGTCAAAGCGAAGCAATCGCTCATTTAAAAACACTTGGTTTTCCTACTAATCCTGAGGGTAAGTTGTGTCAGAACTTGACTGAAGTTAAAACTTATATTCAAGAATATAGTGATAAAAGAAATAATTTGCCATACGAGATTGATGGAATTGTTTTAAAGTATAATGACTTTAATTTATATGATGAGATTGGTTACACTGCTAAAGTACCTAAATGAGCGATTGCTTATAAGTTTCCTGCTGAAGTAAAAGAAACTACACTATTAGATATTTATGGAACTGTGGGGCGAACAGGCAAAATTACTTATAATGCCAAACTGAATCCTGTGCAATTAGCAGGAACAAATGTTAGTGCTGCAACTTTAAACAATGCCCAATTTATTCAAAGTCTTGATTTAAGGGTTGGGGGTAAAGTTAAAGTTAAAAAGGCTGGAGATATCATTCCAGAAGTAATTAGTATTAGTAAAGGTAAAACTTATGCTAACCTACCAGTGTTTGTTCCTTTAACTCATTGTCCTGTCTGTGGCAGTTTATTGGAAAAAAACACTGGTGAAGTCGACCAGTATTGCATTAACATTGATTGTCCAGCACAAATTAAAAGAAGTATTGAACACTTTGCTTCTCGCGGAGCTCAAAACATTGTGGGATTGGGGGAAATGATTGTGGTGCAATTATATGAGAATGAAATCTTAACAGATGTGGTCGGGATTTATGAATTAAAAGATAAAGTTGACCAACTGCTTGCTTTAGATAAGTTTGGTCAAAAAAAGGTCGACAACCTTTTAGCATCAATTGAGAAATCAAAGCAAAATTCGTTGGAAAGGGTTTTGTTTGGTTTGGGAATTCGCCATATTGGTAACAAAACTGCCCTGATTCTTGCTAAGGAATTTCGTAATCTTGATACGTTGATGCAAACTTCAAGTGAAGCTTTTGCTTTGATTGAGGGGGTTGGTGAAGTTGTTGCCGAATCCTTGGTTGATTGGTTTAATGAAACCAGAAACCAACACGTGATTCAGGCTTTGAAAGAGCATGGTTTGAATTTTGACTACTTTGATAATTCTTCAGTTATTCCCCAAACTTTGACTGGTCAAACTTGGGTGATTACTGGTACTCTTTCTCATCCTCGCCAATATTTTGAAGCAATAATCCAAGCTCGAGGAGGGAAAACTAGTAGTAGTGTTTCAGCTAAAACTAGTTATCTGTTAGCAGGAGAAATGGCAGGTTCAAAATTTAACAAAGCCCAAGAGTTAGGGGTTAAAATTTTAACTGAAGCAGAGTTTAACGAGTTAATTAAATAGAGGAGAACGCAATGAAGAAAAAAATTACTGAAATAATTAAAAATAACCATTGGGATGTTATTGCAGTTTCTTTGAAGGAAACTGGCGATACAATTTATCAAACATTTAGTAATGTTGATGATTTGATGGTATTTGTTGACCAGAATTTAGCAAAATATGAAGTTAGTTTGCTAGATCATGCTTTAGTTTTAAACCAAGAAATTAGAAAAACAACCTTAACCTTTAACTTTGTTTTTAATTCACCACAAAAGGAGTTAAGTGATGAATATCTTAAGAAGTTGGGTGATGACATTATGATTGAATTAAAACCTGACGACGTTAGAGAAATTAAGCGAATTGAATCAAGTTTAAGAGAAAAGTTTTTGAAGGTATTAAGTATTAATACTGATGACATTCAAGCTCAATATTATCCTTTTGATCAAGTTCATAGCTATCTGCGAAGTGATGAAGAAACTAAAACTATCGATCAAAGTGCGGTATTAGAGAATGCCCCAAGTCATGAAGGAGATTATGTGACAATGGTTAGGGTGGTGAAATAAAATGAGTATTCAAAATAAAACGATTGTGCAACTTCATGAAGAGTTAGTAAACAAAACTACAACTGCTACTAAAATTGTTGAAGAGGTTTTGTTGATGATTAAAACCGATAAAAAAGACAACTTTTTGTTAGCATTTGATGAAGCGAAAATGAAAAGTGTCGCTCAACAAATTGATCAACAAGGAGTTGATCAACAAAACCTTTTAGCAGGGATTCCTTATTTTGCCAAAGACAACTTTTCCACTAAAGGTTTAACAACCACTGGTGGTTCAGCAATTTTAAAAAATTATATTCCTCCCTTTAATGCAACTGTGATTAATTTTTTAAACAATCAGCAGGCGTTGATGAGCGGAAAAACTAACCTTGATGAATTAGGAATGGGAGGAACAGGAACTTCATCAGCATTTGGAACTGTGCCTAACCCGTTAAATAAAAAGCATTTAGTGGGTGGGTCAAGTTCTGGTTCTGCTTATGGAGTAGCAAAAGGAATTGTTCCTTTTGCTTTGGGAAGTGATACAGGTGATTCGATTCGTAGACCAGCTTCTTTTGCTGGTATTGTTGGCTATAAACCAACCTATGGAGCAATTTCGCGTTATGGAATGCTGCCCTATTCTCCTAGTTTAGATCACCCAGGTGTTTTGGCAAAAACAATTGAAGATAGTGCGATTGTAGCTGATGTGTTAGTCGAATTTGATTCTGCAGACTTTACTTCCTTAACAGTAGAAAAGAAAGGTTTTTATCAAAACTTAAATAACTTTGATAAACAATTAACTTTTGGTTATTTGACTAATGTTCACAACTTTTTACCACCTAATTTAAAAAAGAAATACGATGAACTTTATGCTTTGTTAAAAAAGAATGGGGTAATGGTTAAACCTTTAGAGTTTTCACAACCTTTACTTGAAGCCTTATCACCAGTTTATATGATGATTTCTTTTTCAGAAGCAGTTTCTAGTAATGCTAACTTGGCGGGGATTAATTTTGGTACTAGAGTGGAGGGGGATCGGTGAGAAGCGGTGATGAAAAACACCAGAACTACTAATTTTGGTAGTGTTGTTAAACGTCGGTTTTTAATTGGTTCTTTAAATTTACAAAAAGAAAACCAGGAAATTTATTTGCACAAAGCAAAGAAGGTGCGCCGTTTGATTTGTGAAGAAATCAACCATGTTTTTCAAGAATGTGATTTGTTAATTATTCCACCTTCACAAACTGTTGCTCCTTTAATTGGTAATGGACAAGAGTTTGATGATAACCAAAACAACCAAACTGAATACATTGATGACATTTTAACGTTAGGAAACTTTAGTGGAATTCCTTCAATTACGATTCCTTTTGTTGTTGATCACAACAAGATGCCAATTGGGATTAATGTTAATGCTGCTGCTTGTGAAGATTTAAAAATGTTTCAAGGGGCGAAATATTTAGAAACAATGATTAAACAACTAGAAAGTCAGGTTTTAGATCATGAATAATTTTGAAGTAATTATTGGGATTGAAAACCATGTCGAGTTGAAAACAAAATCAAAGATGTTTGGTCCTGGTCTGGTTGGTTTTGGTCAAACTCCCAACAGTCAGGTAAGTGAAGTTGATTTAGGTTATCCTGGAGCATTGCCAAGTGTTAATCAAGAAGGAGTGAGGTTAGCAATTTTAGCTGCTCATGCTTTGAACATGAAGATTGACTCGTTATTAACCTTTGACCGGAAGAATTATTTTTATCCTGATTTAGTTAAGGGTTTTCAAATTACCCAACAATTTAACCCAATCGGTCAAGAGGGATGGATAGAAATTAGTTTAGATCCCGATTCAAACAAAAAAATTGCGATTCAACGTTTACATATTGAAGAAGATACTGCTCAACAAAAACACAGTCAAAACCTCACTTTGATTGACTATAATCGTAGTGGAATTGGGTTAATTGAAATTGTCACGCATCCAGTCTTGAGAAGTGCTCAAGAAGCAGTTGCTTATGTGGAAAAATTACGAGAAACACTTTTATTTTTGGGGGTCAGTGATGTCAAGATGAGTGAAGGGTCATTGCGATGTGATGTTAATGTTTCGCTACGTCCTATCGGTTCAGAAAAATATTCTCATAAAGTGGAAGTGAAAAACCTGAACTCGTTAGCGAACGTTAAAAAAGCAATTGAATTTGAAGTGAAACGACAAAGTGCTTTATTAGTCCAAAACCTTGTGGTTGAACAAGAAACTCGTCGGTTTGATGAGCAAAGCCAAACTACAGTTTCAATGCGGTCAAAAGCTGATGCTTTAGATTATCGTTACTTTACTGAACCAAACCTATCACCAATCCAACTTGATGAGCAGTGAATTGAAGAGATCATTAGTAATGCTCCAGAATTAGCTGGCAAAAAACGTGATCGTTATGAAGAAATGGGGTTAAGTGCAGAGACTATTAATACCTTAATGAGTTCGCTTGCTTTAGCTAACTTTTTTGAAGCAACTTTAGCATTAGTAAATGATCCAATCAAAATTAGTAATTATCTTACTGGAGAAGTAATGGCGTTTTTAAACGAACAAAACCAAGAAATCAACCAGATTAAGTTAACCTCAGCTAATTTAGCTTCAATGGTGAAGTTATTAAACCAAGGAGCGATTTCTTCTAAACATGCTAAAACTATTTTAGAAATGATTTTAGTTGATGATCAAAAGATGCCAGAAGTAATTGTTGAAGAATTAAACTTAAAACTTATCAATGATCCTAAGGAAATTGAAGCGTTGTTAACTCCAATCATTGCTCAAAATCAAAGTGTGGTCGAACAATATTCACTTCGTCCTGAACGGGTATTAAAAACTTTAATGGGACAACTCATGAAAGTAACTCAAGGTAATGTTAATCCTGATCTTGCCAACCAAATTATTTTAAAGTTGTTAACCAAGGTTTAAAGGTAGAAAAACACCAGTCAGTTTAGACTGGTGTTTTTTCAGTTCTGGTTTCATTGCTAGTTGGTGGCGTTCCTTGAATCTTATTAACAATATCATTAATAATATTAGAAGCAGCAAACAAGGTAATGATGTCATCTTCTTTTAAGATGGTATTTTCATCAGGAAGGAAAACTTTACCAGCTCTTCGGATTTGAATAATATTAAAGTCTTTGGAGTTAACTAAGTTTAACTCATCAAGGGTGCGACTAAAAACACTAGGATTTTTTACTACCACTACAGTTGAGAAGTAATCATCACTTGAAGATTGGATATCAATGTTGACATCGATATCATAAACTAACCGACTTCCCACTGTGTTTCCTGCAATTGCATCAGGGGTAATAATTTGGTTATCGACCAGTCCAATTGCTTTTAAGATGCGGCGATGTCTTTCATCACGAGCTCGAGAAATAATGTTCTTAACACCTAAGTCTAAAAGGTTTAGAACAGTAATTAAAGAAGTTTCCATCGTACTTCCAAACCCAACCACAACTCCATCAAAACTTTTAATCGCATTCTTTTCTAACGCTGACTTGTTGGTTGCATCCAAAATAACTTTGTCAATTTGATCATAATCAGATAAATTCAGGTCCAAACGTTGTTTGTCATTGTCAAACACGGTGACTTTTTGGCGTTTTTCTAGCAAAGTTTGAATTACAACTAAACTAAAGTTGGAAGCTCCTAGGATTGCAAAATTTTTCTTTCTGGGCACTGGTTCAAACCTCAACATTCTCACTATATTATACCTATATAACTTTTGTTATTGTATAATGATAAAAGTAATTTTCTTATTTCCCCCTAAGGAGGCTTTTGCTTGGCTAAGAAACCATTCGATGATTCCCGTTCCCAAAATGAAAAAAAAGCGGTGAAAAAAAAGCGCAATCCTCATAAAATCTCTTGAACTCATAAAAAAAGCAACCCTCTGGACCATTCGCTTGAAAAAAACAAGGTTAATGCTTCTTTTTTTCGAAGTCTGAAGCGTTTTTTTTCAATTAATTCCAAGGTTGAAGAACAAACTACAAAGGATAAAGCGTTTTTAAAGTTAAAGAACTGGTGACCCCTTTCAAAGATTAGTGGCCGCATTTTTTTGATTTATATTGTAACAATCATTGCAGGAATGATTCTTTTAGCAGTTCCTGGAGTCGTGCTAAACCATAACTATAAATGAGATTTTTTAACTTCACTATTTACTACTAGTTCAGCTTTTTCTGATACAGGAATTAATATTGCTGATGCTTCAAATGATTATTCGTTTTGAGGACAATTAATTATTGTTTTACTCATTGAAATGGGTGGAATTGGGGTTTTAACCTTTAAAGTTATCCTTTATTTAATGATTAACCGCAAAATTTCAGTCAATGATGCTTCTTTGGCACAAAGTGAACGGGGATCTAGTAATTTAAACAGTGCCGTGGTGATGATTCGTGATGGGTTTTTATGGTTAACTGCAGTACAAATTATTGGAGCTGCAATTTTGTTTTTTGCCTTTTACTTTACTGTTGCTGATCCTAATACTAACTATATTTATAATGGAGAGCGACAAGTGTTGGAGTTAACTTCACCTTATCATAACTTTGTGCGTTCTTTATGGTTTTGCATTTTTCATTCTACTAGTGCGATTAATAATGCTGGGTTTGATATTGTGTCTTCTGGTTCGCTACAACCTTATAATCATAGTGGTAATGTTAGTTATTTAATTCAGATTACTTTTATTGTGGAGTGAATTATTGGGGGATTGGGATATCCAACCTTCCATGATATTAAAAACAAGATTAATGCTTGAAGAAAGGGTGAAAGTGTACCGTTTTCTTTATTTACCAAGTTAAACTTTGTGATTTATTTATTCTTGTTTTTTGCAGGTCCTCTAGCAATTTTTGGAATTGAATTTTCTAACCGCAGTAACTCTTTAATTTTTAATAACTATACTGCTAATACCAACCCGTTAGGAATCATTGATGCTGAAACGATTGTAATCACAACTTCCAAACCCTTAGGAGAAGTGGTTATGGATATTATTTTTAATACCACTTCTACTCGGAACGCGGGATTTTCAAGTATTAACATTAATGATTTTAGTTCGGGTTCAAAAACAGTCATGGGAATTTTGATGTTTATTGGTTCGGCACCCTCATCAACAGCTGGAGGAATTCGGACAACTACTCTAGCAATTATTATTTTAGGAATTGTTTCAATTGCCCGAGGGAGAGCTCGGGTGAGTGCGTTTAAAAAAACAGTTCCTGAAGAGACGGTTAAACGAGCTTTTGGAGTCTTTTTCCTTTCAGCGGTATTAGTCAGTTTAGCCCTAGTTATTTGTTATGCAGACTCGCATGCAGTGCTAAGTATTGCTTATAAAGGTGATGAAGCAGTGGTTAGTTTATTTGTCTTAATCAGTAGTGCGTTTGGAACTACAGGAATGAATCCATTAACCAGTGATCAAATGTACCAGTTAGGAGTTTTAAGTAAACTTGTTATAATTGTGGTGATGTTTATGGGGCAACTAGGAATTTCTAATACCTTGTTAGTCTTTGCTAAAAATAGTAGTAATGAACAGTTTGGCTATTTAGAAGAAGAAGTTGTCATTGGTTAGAAAAGAGAAGTTTTGATGGTTTTAATGGATGGAAAAAAACTTGCCCAACAGTTAGAAACAGAGTTAAAAACTCAAATTAATAACTTGAGAGAGAGCAGAAAGCCAAGTTTGGTAGTTATTATGGTTGGTAAAGATCCAAGTTCTGAAGTTTATGTACACCACAAACAAGAAGCTTGTGCGCGGGTAGGAATTACTAGCAAACTTCTTGAGTTTGCCCCGGATGTTACTGAGACGACATTAATCACGACTATTCAAGCACTTAATGCTGATTCTAGTGTGGATGGTATTCTTTTACAGTCCCCTTTACCATCACATTTAAACAAGACTAAAATGATGAGTTTGGTTGATCCAAGCAAAGATGTTGATGGGTTTAACTATCAAAACCAAGGGTTATTAATGCAAAACCAGCCAACAATTTTTCCTTGCACTCCTTTGGGAGTAATTGAATTATTAAAAGCCTATGAGATTGAGTTAAAAGGTAAAAACGTTTGTATCGTAGGTGCTTCTAATATTGTTGGTAAACCGTTGGGAATGATGTTGTTAAACCAAGGCTCAAGTGTCGACTTTTGTCATGAATTTACCCTTGATTTGGCAAGTCATACGCTTAGAGCTGATATTTTGATAAGTGCTGTTGGGCATCAAGGTTTAATTACCAAAGCGATGGTTAAACCCCAAGCAGTGGTAATTGATATTGGGTTTATCAAAGATCCTCGTTCAAAAAAGATTTTTGGAGATGTCGATTTTGCTCAAGTTAAAACAGTCGCAAGTTATTTGACTCCCGTTCCAGGTGGTGTGGGACCAATGACTGTTGTGATGCTTTTGAAAAACACCTTTTTACTTTATTTAAGTCACGAAAAAAACTAAATTGGTCCTGATAAAAACTATTTTTGAAAAAAACAAAAAAGATATAGACAATAATTTAGAAGGTTGCTATAATTTTTATTGTCTTGATAGGAGAATAGTAATTGGCTTTTTAGCTCAGTTGGTAGAGCAATCGGCTGTTAACCGATTTGTCACAGGTTCGAGTCCTGTAAAAGCCGCCATTAACAATGGCCTGTTGGTGAAGTGGTTAACACACACGGTTTTCATCCGTGGATTCACGGGTTCGAGCCCCGTACAGGCTACCATTATTTAAATATTGGAGTGCTAGCTCAGTTGGGAGAGCTCCTGCCTTACAAGCAGGCGGTCAGCGGTTCGAGCCCGTTGCACTCCACCATTTGCTGTCTTAGCTCAGTTCGGTAGAGCAACTGACTTGTAATCAGTAGGTCGTAGGTTCGATTCCTATAGACAGCACCATTCAAAAAGCCGGAATTGATCACACGCCTTGGGGTGTGTTTTTTTATGTTTTGATTTTGAAAAGATCGCTAATTTCTTGACCAGAATTAAAATAACTTATGTTAAGATAATCTTGTTTGTAGGCTGGGTGTTTATGAACAAATGTCTAATAAATTGGGAGTCATTAAGACTCCTTCTTGCTGGCTTAGCTCAGTTCGGTAGAGCAACTGAATCGTAATCAGTAGGTCGTAGGTTCGATTCCTATAGCCAGCACCATTGCTAAGAATCACAAAACATACCTTCGGGTATGTTTTTCTTTAAATTAATCAACCAAGGAATTTGGTGTTAAATCTTGTTTTCTAACTTTGAACTATGATAATATAAATGTGCTGATTAATAGAGCAATGACTCGCTAGCTCAGTCGGTAGAGCAACTGGCTTTTAACCAGTGGGTCCGGGGTTCAAGTCCCCGGCGAGTCACCACTTATCAATGCGGGATTGGCGGAATTGGCAGACGCACTAGACTTAGGATCTAGCGTCTTTGTACGTAAGGGTTCGAGTCCCTTATCCCGCACCATTTTATGAACAAAAAACCAAACAGACATTAAAAAATCTGTTTGGTTTTTATTATTCATTTAATAATGGTTCTACTTCATTTCAATAACGTCAATTTATTAGAATTAATTTTTCGAGATTAGTTAATTCACCAACGATTCGATAGCGATCTTGTTCAGCGATGATGGTGACATATCGCAAAAGAACAACTGAATTGTATTTCATTCCTTCTTCAGTCGTTAAATCAACTGTAAAACCTTGGTAATCCTCTTCTTCAATTTGTTTATTAGAAAAGTAGGGATGCTGATTATTTTCATCGTATTTAATTGCTGTTATTTGTAGGACAACTGCTTCTTTGTTGATAACACTAATAACCAGATGAGGATGATTATACATTCGACCATCATTGCCTTCATGACTTAAAGTGATAATCTTTCCTTCAGTTAAATTCATTCTTTCACCCTCTTTTAATTAATAATCTTATTATGAAACAATTAAAGAAATTGAGCAAGTGGTAAACTTTATATTTTATTAGATAGATGTAAATCTTTGTCTTTTTAATGTGTAAAAAACATTAAAAATTCAATTTTGAAATTATTTTTTAAAAAAAGAAAAAAGTACTTGCACTGCTATTGATAATTAGGTATTATCTTATTTGTCGTTAGGGAAAAACGAGTTATGAAAATGAATTAAAACTTCACAATCTTTCTTTGTTTTTTAACGAAAAATGATCTTTGAAAACTAAATAGAACAACCAATTACTTGTTAAAAAAGTTATTGTAAAATAACTCGTACAATTTAATTGAGATAAAAGAATAGTCAGCATCAAAAAGGAAATTTATATTTAAAATGAGAGTTTGATCCTGGCTCAGGATAAACGCTGGCGGCATGCCTAATACATGCAAGTCGAACGGGAGTGCTTGCACTCCAGTGGCGAACGGGTGAGTAACACGTATCTAATCTACCTTTTAGTGGGGGATAACCTTTGGAAACGAAGGATAATACCGCATAAGATCTTCATTATGACATCAGAAGAAGAGGAAAGATCCGTTTGGATCGCTAAAAGATGAGGATGCGGCGTATTAGTTAGTAGGCGGGGTAAAGGCCCACCTAGACGATGATACGTAGCCGAACTGAGAGGTTGATCGGCCACATTGGGACTGAGATACGGCCCAGACTCCTACGGGAGGCAGCAGTAGGGAATTTTTCACAATGGACGAAAGTCTGATGAAGCAATGCCGCGTGAGTGATGAAGGTCTTCGGATTGTAAAGCTCTGTTGTAAGGGAAGAATAAGCCAGGAAGGAAATGTCTTGGTGATGACGGTACCTTACCAGAAAGCCCCGGCTAACTATGTGCCAGCAGCCGCGGTAATACATAGGGGGCAAGCGTTATCCGGATTTATTGGGCGTACAGGGTGCGTAGGCGGTTGTGTAAGTTTAAGGTTAAAGTCCAGAGCTCAACTCTGGTTCGCCTTAAAAACTATACGACTAGAATGTGACAGAGGTAAACGGAATTCCATGTGTAGCGGTGAAATGCGTAGATATATGGAAGAACACCTGTGGCGAAAGCGGTTTACTGGGTCATTATTGACGCTGAGGCACGAAAGCGTGGGGAGCAAATAGGATTAGATACCCTAGTAGTCCACGCCGTAAACGTTGAGTATTAAGTGTCGGACTTAAGTTCGGTGCTGCAGCTAACGCATTAAATACTCCGCCTGAGTAGTATGCACGCAAGTGTGAAACTCAAAGGAATTGACGGGGACCCGCACAAGTGGTGGAGCATGTGGTTTAATTCGAAGCAACACGAAGAACCTTACCAGGGCTTGACATCCAGTGCAATGGTATAGAGATATACCGGAGGCTAACATTGAGACAGGTGGTGCATGGTTGTCGTCAGTTCGTGCCGTGAGGTGTTGGGTTAAGTCCCGCAACGAACGCAACCCCTGTCATTAGTTACTAACATTCAGTTGAGGACTCTAATGAGACTGCTAGTGTAAGCTAGAGGAAGGTGGGGATGACGTCAAATCATCATGCCCCTTATGTCCTGGGCTACACACGTGCTACAATGGCTGATACAAAGAGTCGCAATCCCGCAAGGAGGAGCTAATCTCATAAAGTCAGTCTCAGTTCGGATTGAAGGCTGCAACTCGCCTTCATGAAGCCGGAATCACTAGTAATCGCGGATCAGCGATGCCGCGGTGAATACGTTCTCGGGTCTTGTACACACCGCCCGTCACACCACGAGAGTTGGTAATACCAGAAGCAGGTTACCTAACCTTTTAGGAGGGTGCCTTCCAAGGTAGGACTAGCGATTGGGGTGAAGTCGTAACAAGGTATCCGTACGGGAACGTGCGGATGGATCACCTCCTTTCTATGGAGTTTATTGATAAGAATGGATTGGATTCCACCAATCTTGACTATTTGGTTCTATTTAGTTTTCAGGGGTTATTAATTTAACTTCTGAAAAACAGATTGTTCTTTGACAACTAAATATTTGATGAGAAAAAATAAAAATTAAAACAAAACAATTTTCTAAAATTAAGTTATTAATCGATGATATTGAGATCAGAAAAAAATAACTAAAATTTGTAAATTGCCATTAGATTTCTTCTAATAAAAGTAAGGGCATATGGTGAATGCCTTGGAAAATGGAGCCGAAGAAGGACGTGACTACCTGCGAAAAGCATCAGGGAGCTGGAAGTGAGCTTTGATCTGGTGATATCCGAATGGGGAAACCCAGCAAGATTTACCTCTTGTTGACTTGTAGTGAATACATAGCTACAAAGTCGGGAACCTAGGGAACTGAAACATCTTAGTACCTAGAGGAAAAGAAAATAAATAATGATTCTCTTAGTAGCGGCGAGCGAACAGGGAAGAGGCCAAACCGGTTTTCGAACCGGGGTTGTAGGACTTTCATAACGAGTAATCAAGTTTAATGATAGTAGAAGTGGTTGGGAAACCACAGCACAGAGGGTGATACTCCCGTATACGAAATCATTGAACCTCAAGAAATGTTCCTGAGTACGACGAAGCACGTGAAATTTTGTCGGAATCTACCAAGACCACTTGGTAAGCCTAAATACTCCCATTTTACCGATAGTGAACCAGTACCGTGAGGGAAAGGTGAAAAGTACCCCGAGAGGGGAGTGAAATAGTTCCTGAAACCATATGCTTACAAGAAGAGGAAGCGCGTTAAGGCGTGACCTCGTGCTTTTTGTAGAAAGAGCCGGCGAGTTACAGTTGCATGCAAGGTTAAGCACTTTTAGTGTGGAGCCGTAGTGAAAGCGAGCCTTAATAGGGCGTTTAGTATGTAGTTGTAGACACGAAACCGAGTGATCTAGCCATGACCAGGTTGAAGTTGGGGTAAAACCCAATGGAGGACCGAACCAACGTTCGTTGAAAAGACCGTGGATGAGTTGTGGCTAGCGGTGAAATTCCAATCGAACTCGGAGATAGCTAGTTCTCCCCGATATATCTTTAAGGATAGCGTCGTGGTTAGAATAGTGGAGGTAGAGCACTGAATTTAGAATGGCCGCACCTAGCGGTACTGACTAAAATTAAACTCCGAATGCCACTATCTCGTCCACGGCAGTCAGAACATGGGTGATAAGGTCCATGCTCGTGAGGGAAACAGCCCAGATCGCCAGTTAAGGTCCCTAAGTGAATACTAAGTGTGTAAGGATGTGAAATTGCACAGACAGCTAGGATGTTGGCTCAGAAGCAGCCACCATTTAAAGAGTGCGTAACAGCTCACTAGTCGAGTGATTTTGCGCCGAAAATGTACCGGGGCTAAGTATTCCACCGAAACTGCGGATTGTATTTTATACAGTGGTAGGGGAGCGTTCTAAGGGCGATGAAGTCAGACCGTGAGGACTGGTGGAGCGCTTAGAAGTGATTATGCCGGCATGAGTAACGTTTGAGAGTGAGAATCTCTCATGCTGTTTAACCAAGGATTCCTGGGCAAGGTTCGTCCACCCAGGGTTAGTCAGGACCTAAGGAGAGGCCGAGAGGCGTATTCGATGGACAACAGGTTGATATTCCTGTACTGATTAGTTAGTGATGGAGTGACGGAGAAAGGTAGTGTATCCCAGGCGTTGGTTGTCCTGGGCTAAGCACAAAGGTGGCGTTGGTTGGTAAATCCACAACGTATTCAACACTGAAGTGTGATGGGGAACGAACAGTTCGCTTAGTAGTGAAGTACATGACCCTAAGCTTCCAAGAAAAGCTTCTAACTTAATAACTAATTACCTGTACCGAGAACGAACACACGTGGTTAAGGAGAAAATCCTAAGGCAAGCGAGAAAACTGTAGTTAAGGAACTCTGCAAAATCACCCCGTAAGTTCGCAAGAAGGGGTGCTTGGTGTGAAAACCAAGCCGCAGTGAAGAGGGAGGGGCAACTGTTTAACAAAAACACAGCTCTCTGCTAAGTCGTAAGACGAAGTATAGGGGGTGACGCCTGCCCAGTGCTAGAAGGTTAAAAGGAGAGGTTAGCGTAAGCGAAGCTTTGAATTGAAGCCCTGGTGAACGGCGGCCGTAACTATAACGGTCCTAAGGTAGCGAAATTCCTTGTCAGGTAAATTCTGACCCGCACGAAAGGCGTAATGATCCCTTCGCTGTCTCAACTACAGACTCGGTGAAATTTTAGTACCAGTGAAGATGCTGGTTACCCGCAACTAGACGGAAAGACCCCGTGGAGCTTTACTATAACTTGATATTGAAATTTGGTGTGCTATGTAGAGGATAGGTCGGAGACTTTGAACCACAACCGCTAGGGGGTGGGGAGTCAACCTTGGAATACGACCCTTGGCACATTGAATTTCTAACTTCGACCCCTGATCGGGGCCAAGGACAGTGTCTGGTGGGTAGTTTGACTGGGGCGGTCGCCTCCTAAAATGTAACGGAGGCGCTCAAAGGTATCCTCAGCATGGTTGGAAATCATGCATAGAGCGCAAAGGTAGAAGGATGCTTAACTGCGAGACTTACAAGTCGAACAGATGCGAAAGCAGGACTTAGTGATCCGGCGGTCCCGAGTGGAAGGGCCGTCGCTCAACGGATAAAAGTTACCCCGGGGATAACAGGCTGATCTCCCCCAAGAGTTCACATCGACGGGGAGGTTTGGCACCTCGATGTCGGCTCATCGCATCCTGGAGCTGAAGTCGGTTCCAAGGGTTGGGCTGTTCGCCCATTAAAGCGGTACGCGAGCTGGGTTCAGAACGTCGTGAGACAGTTTGGTCCCTATCTGTTGTGGGCGTTGGAAAATTGCGAAGAGCTGACTCTAGTACGAGAGGACCGAGTTGGACACATCCCTGGTGCTCCAGTTGTCGTGCCAACGGCATAGCTGGGTAGCTAAATGTGGATAGGATAATCGCTGAAGGCATCTAAGCGAGAAGCCCCCTTCAAGATGAATTTTCCCCCTCACTTTCGGGTGAGTTAAGATCCCATGTAGACCACATGGTTGATAGGATGGGTGTGTAAGTGTCGTGAGGCATTAAGCTAACCATTACTAATCGATCGAGAGAAATTAGACGCAAATATAATGGACAACAAACAATTTACAAGTGATTTCTCATTCAAGTATTTAGTTTTCAAAGAATAATCCCACTAATCTGGTGACTAGAGCATAGAGGTTACACCTGTTCCCATGCCGAACACAGAAGTTAAGCTCTATTACGGTGAAAATAGTGCATTTGTGCGAAACTAGCGCGTTGCCAGGTCAACAAAAAAACAAGTCTATTTGAATAAATGGGCTTGTTTTTT
>Ga0153918_1000155_pt1 | contig 50042 bp, 42 predicted proteins | sample TSFL002MetaG_FD_104687 | JGI IMG/M metagenome (GOLD analysis project Ga0153918, IMG submission 104687) | Attine ant fungus gardens microbial communities from Florida, USA - TSFL002 MetaG | ecosystem: Host-associated > Fungi > Mycelium > Unclassified | place: USA: Florida, Paynes Creek Historic... | reverse complement strand
TTCGGAGTAGGTGACGATCTTGCGGATTTCGAAACTCATGGGTGGCTCCTGGTGAGGGTTATCAGCTCTTGTTGTCTGATGGTATACCATAATATTTGTTGCGCAAGAGGTGGCTTGAAATTTCTCTGGCCAAGGGACGAAAGGTGGCCTGATGCCTTGATTTCTGTGCTATTTGCACCGGCCTCTTCGCGGGTGAACCCGCTCCCACAGGTACGGTGCAAATCGTGAATCCTGTAGAGATTCTGTAGGAGCGGGTTTACCCGCGAAGAGGCCGGCACAGGCGTTAAAAAAAGCCCGCTCACGCGGGCTTCGGGGCCCACGGGAGCGGGCGCGTCCCGCAATGGCTCAGGCAATGGGAATTCAGGCGAACGCAGGCACCACTTCCTTGATGAACAGCTCGAGCGACTTCTTCTTCTCGGCGTGGGGCAGGCTGTTGTCGCACCAGAAGCTGAACTCGTCGACACCGAGCTCCTGGTAGTACTTGATGCGGGCGATGATCTCTTCGGGGGTGCCGATCATGGTGTTCTTGCGGATGTTCTCCAGTTGGAACGCCGGCACTTCGGCAAACTTCGACTCAGGGCTCGGCTCGAGGAAGCCGTTGACCGGGGTCGTCTTGTTGCCGAACCAGGCATCGAAGGTGCGGTAGAAGCGCGAGATGGCCTGGGCGCCGATCTTCCAGCCTTCGGGCTCGGATGGGCTGTGCACGTGGGTGTGGCGCAGCACCATCAGTTGCGGGCGTGGTACGTCCGGGTTGTTGTCGAGGGCGGCCTGGAACTTGTTCTTCAGGTCCAGCACTTCTTCGTCGCCCTTCATCAGCGGGGTGACCATGACGTTGCAGCCGTTGGCAACGGCGAAGTTGTGCGAGTCCGGGTCGCGGGCGGCGATCCACATCGGCGGGGTGGCGTTGAACGGCTTTGGCACGCTGGTGGAGGTGGGGAACTTGTACACTTCGCCATCATGGGCGTAATCGCCTTCCCACAGCTTGCGCACCACCGGGACCATCTCGCGCAGGGCCTTGCCGCCGTCGGTGGCCGGCATGCCACCCGCCATGCGGTCGAACTCGAACTGGTAGGCACCACGGGCCAGGCCCACTTCCATGCGGCCGTTGCTGATCACGTCGAGCAGGGCGCATTCGCCAGCCACGCGGATCGGGTTCCAGAACGGCGCGATGATGGTGCCCGCACCCAGGCGGATCTTCTCGGTACGGGCGGCCAGGTAGGCCAGCAGCGGCATCGGGCTTGGCGAGATGGTGTATTCCATGGCGTGGTGTTCGCCGATCCACACGGTGCTGAAACCGCCGTGCTCGGCCATCAGGGTCAGTTCGGTCAGGTCTTCGAACAACTGGCGGTGGCTGACCTGTTCATCCCAACGTTCCATGTGCACGAACAACGAAAATTTCATGGGGCTTTCCTCAACGCTTGAATGTGTCTGGCGCCGGGCAGGGGAGGCGCCAGGTGTCTCGATTCAGAACAGGCTTCAGGCAAAGGCCGGCAGGCTGGCCATCTTGCCGCGGCAGTAGACCATCGGCCGAGGAGCTTGCTCGGGGACGATCAGGTTGTGCACCTTGCCGACCATGATGGCGTGGTCGCCACCTTCATATTCGCGCCACAGTTCGCACTCGATGACGGCGGTGGCGCCGGCCAGGATCGGGTTGCCCAGCTCGCTCAGGGTCCATTCGATGCCGGCGGCCTTGTCCTTGCCCTTCCTGGCGAACGCGTAGGCTTCGGCTTGCTGTTCACCGGAGAGCAGGTGAATGGCAAAGCGCTTGTTCTTGATCAGGACAGGGTAGGAGTCGGAGGTATAGTTAGGGCAGAACAGCACCAGCGGTGGGTCCATCGACAGCGAGGAGAAGGCGCTGGCAGTCAGGCCGACGACCGAGCCGTCGTCGTCCAGGGTGGTGATGACGGTAACGCCGGACGGGAAGGAGCCCAGGACGTTCTTGTAGAGGGTTGCATCGATCATCGGGTGTACCTCTAAACGGCTGCGGTGGTCCGCGGTTTTTATCGTTGATGTGTCTGATGGTATACCGTAATACCTATTTTGCAAGCGGAATTTTCAGCGCTGTTTTTTCACGATGAATGGCTCAAACCTGCGTAAACCGTGGGATTGAGCCGTGAGGCGGTTTGTCGCAGGGGGTGAGCGAGCAGATCAGTGGGCGTTTTTTCCTGCGGATCAGTGTTGTCAAAAGTTTGGAATACCATAATATGGTCCGCAGCTGAGAGGCCGCCTAGATGCGGTTTCCTTACAACGATAAAAACGACCTTTCGAGCTGAATCCTATGTCCCAACCGTCGTCGCAACACCAGTTTGTCGAGAATCACACGGTCGATTACGTTCCACCTGCCGAGCGCCACGGGAAGGCGCGCGACCTGTTCACCCTCTGGTTCAGTACCAACATCGCGCCACTGCCAATCGTCACCGGTGCCATGGTGGTCCAGGTGTTTCACCTGAACCTGCTGTGGGGGCTGATCGCAATCGTGCTGGGTCACCTGATTGGGGGCGTGTTCATCGCCCTGGCCTCTGCGCAGGGACCGCAGCTGGGCATTCCACAGATGGTCCAGAGCCGTGGCCAGTTCGGCCGTTATGGCGCGCTGCTGATCGTGTTCTTCACCGCGCTGATCTATGTCGGCTTCTTCATTTCCAACATCGTCCTGGCGGGCAAGACCATCCACGGCATCGCCCCAAGCGTGCCGATGCCAGGCGCGATCGTGATCGGCGCCTTGAGTGCGACGGCCATCGGCGTGATCGGCTATCGTTTCATCCACATCCTCAACCGCATCGGTACCTGGGTGATGGGCTCGGCACTGCTGGCCGGTTTCATCATGATGTTCGTCCAGCAACTGCCGGCGGACTTCTTCAGCCGCGGCGCATTCAACCTGTCGGGCTTCATGGCCACTGTGTCGCTGGGCATCATCTGGCAGATCAGCTTCTCGCCGTACACTTCCGACTACTCGCGCTACCTGCCGCGTGAAGTGGGCATCGCCAAGCCGTTCTGGGCGACCTATTTCGGCGCGACCTTGGGCACCATCCTGTGCTTCAGCTTCGGGACGATCGCCGTGCTGTGCGTGCCGGAAGGCACCGACGCGATGGATGCGGTCAAGCAGGCCACCGGCTGGCTGGGCCCGATCCTGATGGTGCTGTTCCTGCTCAACATCATCAGCCACAACGCCCTCAACCTGTACGGCGCAGTGCTGTCGATCGTCACGGCGATCCAGACCTTCATTGCCGAGTGGACGCCGAGCATCAAGGTCCGGGTGATCCTGGCCGCGGTGATTCTGGTGGGCTGCGCGATGGTGGCGCTGAACGCGTCGGCGGGCTTCATCGGCCAGTTCATCGGCCTGATCCTGGCGCTGCTGCTGGTGCTGGTGCCGTGGGCATCGATCAACCTGATCGACTTCTACCTGATCAAGAAGGGCCAGTACGACATCGCTTCGATCTTCCGTGCTGATGGCGGCATCTATGGCCGCTTCAATCACCACGCGATCATTGCCTATGCCTGCGGCATCCTGGTGCAGCTGCCGTTTGCCAACACGTCGCTGTATGTGGGGCCGTATTCGAACATTGTCGAAGGGGCTGACCTGTCGTGGCTGTTCGGCCTGCTGGTGACGGTGCCGCTGTACTATTGCCTGGCGACCCGCGGCAAGGCGGCCGAGAAGGCGGGTCGGGCGATTAGCGTTAACGACTGATACTAAAGCAGGGGGCCGCTCTGCGGCCCTTTCGCGACACAAGGCCGCTCCCACAGGTATTGCGCAGATTTCAAAAGCTGCGTGGTCCCTGTGGGAGCGGCCTTGTGTCGCGAAAGGGCTGCAGAGCAGCCCCAGCTTTTCTGGATCAGACCTTGAACTGCGCCACCATGCCATTCAGATCCACGGCAAGGCGCGACAGGTCCTGCGCCGCCGCGCTGGTCTGGTTGGCCCCCGCCGACGTCTGCATTGCCAGATCCCGAATGTTCACCAGGTTGCGATCCACCTCCCGTGCCACCTGTGCCTGCTCCTCGGAAGCGCTGGCAATCACCAGGTTGCGCTGGTTGATCGAGGCGATCGCCTCGGCAATCACCTCCAGCGCCTCACCGGCACCTTGCGCCACCTCCAGCGTGCCGTTCGCCCGGCCGCGGCTGCTGTGCATCGCCGCGACCGCACGCTCGGTACCGTTCTGGATCCCGGCGATCATCTGCTCGATCTCTGCCGTCGACTGCTGGGTCCGATGGGCGAGGGCGCGCACCTCATCGGCCACCACGGCGAAGCCGCGGCCCGCTTCACCTGCGCGTGCGGCTTCGATGGCGGCGTTGAGTGCCAGCAGGTTGGTCTGGCCGGCAATCGCGCCGATCACATCCAGCACGCGGCTGATCTCGTTGGCATTGCTGGCCAGTTGTTCGATCTCGGTGGAGGTGCCCGCCACGTCGTTGACCAGGTGCTGGAGGGAGGCCAGCGCCTGGTTGACCTGCTCACGGCCATCGCGAGTGGTCTGGTCGGCTCCTTTGGAGGCATCGGCCGTGCTCACCGCGTTGTTCGCCACTTCTTCCACGGCTGCGGTCATCTGGTTGACGGCGGTGGCGGCCTGGTCGATTTCCGCGCTCTGCTGGTGCAGGCCGCGGCTGGTGTCTTCGGTGACGGTGTGCAGTTCTTCCGAGGCCGAGGCCAGCTGGTCGGAGGAGGCGGCGATCTTGCGCAGGGTGTCGCGCAGGCTGTTCTGCATGCGGCTCAAGGCGCGCAGCAGCAGAGCCGGTTCGTCACGGCCGATGACACGGATGTCCTGGGTCAGGTCGCCGGTGGCCACGCGCTCGGCCACAGCCACTGCATCGGCCAGCGGCACCACGATGCTGCGGGTGAGCACCGTGGCAATGGCGGCCAGCGCAAGCATGATGACCACCAGTGAGGCGACGATCGCGGTGAAGGCCTCGTCGGCTACATCGCTGCTGCGCTGCGAGGCATCCTCGGCACCTTTGCCGTTGTAGGCAATGAGCGCGGCCATGGCCTTCATCATGGTATCGGCGTACTGGGTCAGCGGGCCGCTGATCTGCTGCTTGGCCTGGTCCATGCGACCGGCAGCGATGTCCTGCACTACCCGCGACTGCAGGTCGAGGTATTGCGTGTAGGCCGCATTGAAGGCATTGAACAGGGCGCGATCATCGGCGGCGATGATGGTGTCCTGGTAGTCCTTGAGGCCACTGCTGAGCTGTTCGTTGACGCCCTTGAGCATGTCGATGTTGCGCGCGCGCTCGCCGGGGTTGTCGTCCAGCGCGGCGCGCAAGGTGACGGCGCGGGCGCGGCCGAGGTTGGTGCTGATTTCACCGAGGGCAACCACGGCGGGCATCCAGGTGACACGGATTTCGTCCGTGGCGGAGTCCATCTGCCGGGTTTCATGGATTGCGATGAGGCCCATGGCCAGGACCAGTGCGCCCAACAGGGCGAAAACGCTGCTGGCGCGAGTGCCGATCTTCATATTCCGTAACTGCATGGAATGCTCCTTGACGTTGGCGTGCAGGCGTCAAGAGCATGGTCGGATGGCCGGGTCACCGGGATGGCGCCAGGCTCTCGATGCGCTGCGATTTAAGTGTGTGCCTCACCCTTTGGAATGCTTTTTGATTTCGATGATGCCATATGGCCATCAATATTGACCAGTCATTCAATGTAACGACATCTTCTGACAGATCCGTCATTTATTGATGGATCTGTCAGGAATTTGCCGTTAAACGATCGCGATGTGCGGGTCGGCTGCGGCCAGCGCCAACGCGCGATCAGCAGCGGGCGGGTAGATCCACACGCCGTTGATCTGGCGCTTCATGTCTTTGCCTTCCTGGCCCTGCAGCTTTAGCTCGCGCTCCCATCCTTCACTAAAGGCCGCGCCCCACTCGCCGAGGTCCAGGCAGGTGACGTACTTGGGCTGGCGGTAGACCACGGGTGCCATACCGAGCAAGTCGGCCATGGCGTTGTTGCCGCAGTGGCGGCCCATGGGAATCGCGTGCTGGCAAGTCATCAGGGCGTGATTGCCAAGCTCGTCGACAGCGGCCCAGGCGGTGTCGCCGGTTGCGAATATATGCGCTTGGCCAACCACCTTGAGGTGGTCGTCGACCTTGAGCCGGCCGAAGTTGTCGCGTTCGCCGGCGACCTGGGCGGTCAGCGGGCTGGCCTTGACGCCAACGGTCCAGATCACGGTCTTGCTGGCGATGTACTCGCCATTGTCCAGGGTCACGCCACCCGCATCGATGGCCACCACCGAGGTACCTGTCAGCCACTGCACGCCGGCCTGTTCGGAAGCTGCGATGATCGACGGGGTAATGCCCGCGCCCAATGCGGCACCGACACTGTCGCCACGGTCGACTACCAGCACTCGCACCGCAGCGTCGTTATCCAGGATGGCACGCAGGCGCGCGGGCATTTCGGTAGCTGTTTCGATACCGGTGAACCCACCGCCGCAGACCACCACGGTGTTGCGCGCCGGCGACGCGGGCATGGCCGATAGCCCCAGCAGATGCTGCTCAAGGCGCATGGCCGAAGCCATCTGGTCGACATCGAAGGCATGTTCGGCCAGGCCTGGGACTGCCGGGCGTGCCACCTGGCTGCCGGCGGCGAGGATCAGGCGGTCGTAGCTGACCTTCCGGTGCTCGCCGTTGGCGCAGGTGTAGCTGACGCTGCGGTCCGCGGTATCGATGCCGTCGGCAATCCCGGCAATGAAGCGCACCCCGACCGCATCGAACAGATCACCTACCGGCGCCTTGAGGCTGTGCACATCGGCCTCGTAGAAGCGTGGGCGGATGTGCAACTCCGGTTGCGGGGCGAGCACGCTGATGCTCAGGTCGTCGCGCTGGGCCTGGTCCAGCAGGCGGGCTGCGCTCAGTGCGCTCCAGACACCGGCAAAGCCGGCACCGATGATCAGGATGTTCGATTTCATGTAAGTGCTCCGCAAGGGGGAAGAGGGCTTCGAGCGCGTTGCCAGTGCTGCCCGAATAACTACGACTGTATTGGTCGTAGTTGAAATCGACAAGTGTTTTTTGTACCCGGCTCGCTGCCCACGCATGGTTAAAACCGATCGAATGCCTGTGGCTCGGGGTTTTAACGGCTGAACATGGGCTTGGATTGGCGACGACTGGCGCGGTATGGCTTTGCGCTGCCCAATGATCAGCGTACTATTTGCGACAAACTTTGTCGGAGATTGATATGTCGCTCTACAGCGCTGGCGTCGAATACGGCATCCATTGCCTGCTGTTCCTGGTGGATGAGCGAGGGGATACCCGTGAATGCAGCGTGCGCGACCTGGCGGAGCTACAGGGCGTGCCGCAGGAATACCTCGCCAAGGTCTTCACCAAGCTCGCACGGGCCAGGCTGGTGGTGGCAACGGAAGGTGTGCGTGGCGGTTTTCGCCTGGCGCGGCCGTCGGACGAAATCACCGTGCTGGATATCGTCAATGCCATCGATGGGCCGAAGAAGATCTTCGATTGCCGCGAGATCCGCGAGCGTTGCAGCTTGTTCGAAGGTTCGGCGCCGGGCTGGGCGACCGAGGGCACCTGCGCGATTCACGCAGTGATGCTGGGGGCGCAGAAGCGCATGGAAGAGGCGTTGGCGCAGCAGACCATCCTAGACCTGGCGCGGCGCTTTGGGCGCAAGGCACCGACCGAGTTCGGGCAGCAGGTCAATGAGTGGATGGGCGAACGACGCGATGGCAAGCGGGCAGGGGATATCCCGGTCAGCGAGGTCTGAATCCAGCATACGCATCGGTTCTTTCGCGGGCCTGCCCGCGAAAGAACCCGCGCGATATCAGCTGTCGTAGCCGAGGTTAGGCGCCAGCCAGCGCTCGCTCACGCTCAGGTCCTGGCCCTTGCGTGCGCTGTAACGCTCGATCTGGTCCTTGTCGACCTTGCCTACGGCAAAGTACTGCGCCTGCGGGTGGGCGAAATACCAGCCGCTGACCGCCGCCGCCGGGAACATCGCGAAGTGCTCGGTGAGGAACACGCCGCTCGGGCCGGTTTCGCCGATGGCGGTGCCATCGAGCAGGCGGAACAGGGTTGCCTTCTCGGTGTGATCCGGGCACGCCGGGTAGCCCGGGGCAGGGCGGATACCGCTGTACTGCTCCTTGATCAGCGCCTCGTTGTCCAGCTGCTCGTCGCGGGCATAGCCCCAGTGCTCCTTACGTACCTGCTCGTGCAGCCACTCGGCACAGGCCTCGGCCAGGCGGTCGGCCAGGGCCTTGACCATGATCGAGCTGTAGTCGTCGCCCTTGTCCTGGTAGGCCTTGGCCACTTCCTCGGCGCCGATGCCGGCGGTGGTGATGAAGCCGCCGACGTAGTCGGTGACGCCGCTGGCCTTCGGCGCGACGAAGTCGGCCAGGGACAGGTTCGGCTTGCCGTCGGGCTTGATGGTCTGCTGGCGCAGGTGGTGCAGGGTGGCCAGGGCCTGGCCGTCTGCGCCGTAGACTTCGATGTCGTCATCGGCAACCTGGTTGGCCGGCCAGAAGCCGAACACCGCACGGGCGCTGATCAGCTTCTCGTCGATCAGCTTGTCGAGCATCTCGCGGGCATCCTTGTACAGCGCGGTGGCGGCTTCGCCAACCACTTCGTCGGTGAGGATGCGCGGGAACTTGCCGGCCAGGTCCCAGGAAATGAAGAACGGGGTCCAGTCGATGTACTCGGCCAGGGTGCGCAGGTCGATGTCTTCCAGCACCTTCACGCCGGTGAAGGCGGGTACCACTGGCTGGTAGCCGGCCCAGTCGTACTGCGGTTTGGCTGCAATGGCCTGCGCATAGCTCAGGCGCTCGGTGCGGGCACTGCGGTTGCTGGTGCGCTCGCGCACTTCCACGTATTCCTGGCGGGTCTTGTCGACGAAGCCGGGCTTGAGTTCCTTGGACAGCAGCTGGGTGGCCACACCCACCGCACGCGAGGCGTCGGTGACGTAGACCACGGCGTCGTTGCTGTACTTGGGCTCGATCTTGACTGCGGTGTGGGCCTTGGACGTGGTGGCGCCGCCGATCATCAGCGGCAGGTGGAAGCCCTGGCGCTGCATTTCGCGGGCGACGTGGACCATCTCGTCCAGCGACGGGGTGATCAGGCCGGACAGGCCGATGATGTCGCACTTCTGCTCGCGGGCGGTCTGCAGGATCTTCTCGGCCGGCACCATGACCCCGAGGTCGACGATGTCGTAGCCGTTGCAGCCCAGCACGACGCCGACAATGTTCTTGCCGATGTCGTGCACGTCGCCTTTGACAGTGGCCATGAGGATCTTGCCCTTGGCTTCCGGCTTGTCGCCTTTCTCCGCTTCGATGAACGGGATCAGGTGCGCCACGGCCTGCTTCATGACACGGGCCGACTTGACCACCTGCGGCAGGAACATCTTGCCGGCGCCGAACAGGTCACCGACCACGTTCATGCCACTCATCAGCGGGCCTTCGATGACCTCGATCGGGCGTGCACACTGCTGCCGGCACTCCTCGGTATCTTCGACGATGAAGGCGGTGATGCCTTTGACCAGCGCGTGCTCCAGGCGCTTCTCGACGGGGAGCGAACGCCACTCTTCGTTTTCCACTTCCTTGGTCGCGCCGCCGCCCTTGTAGTCGTCGGCAATCGCCAGCAGGGCGTCGGTGCCGTGCGGCGTGCGGTTGAGCACCACGTCCTCGACCTTTTCGCGCAGCGCGGCCGGGATCTCGTCGTAGATCTCCAGCTGGCCGGCGTTGACGATACCCATGGTCAGGCCGTTCTGGATCGCGTGGTAGAGGAATACCGAGTGGATCGCCTCACGCACCGGGTTGTTGCCGCGGAACGAGAACGACACGTTGGACACGCCACCCGAACTCAGCGCGTGGGGCAGGTGATCACGGATGTAGGCGCAGGCCTCGATGAAGTCGACGGCGTAATTGTTGTGCTCTTCGATGCCGGTGGCGACGGCGAAGATGTTCGGGTCGAAGATGATGTCTTCCGGCGGGAAGCCGACTTCGTTGACCAGGATGTCGTAGCTGCGCTGGCAGATTTCCTTCTTGCGCGCGGCGGTGTCGGCCTGGCCGACCTCGTCGAAGGCCATCACCACCACGGCCGCGCCATAGCGCTTGCACAGGCGGGCATGGTGCTTGAACTGCTCGACGCCTTCTTTCATGGAGATCGAGTTGACGATGCCCTTGCCCTGGATGCACTTAAGGCCCGCTTCGATCACTTCCCACTTGGACGAGTCGATCATGATCGGCACGCGGGAGATGTCCGGCTCACCGGCGATCAGGTTGAGGAAGCGGACCATGGCGGCCTGGGAGTCGAGCATCCCTTCGTCCATGTTGATGTCGATCACCTGGGCGCCGGCTTCGACCTGCTGCAGGGCGACTTCCAGGGCTTCGGTGTAGTTCTCTTCGCGGATCAGCCGGGCGAACTTGGCAGAGCCGGTGATGTTGGTGCGCTCGCCGACGTTGACGAACAGCGACTGGCGGTCGATGGTGAACGGTTCCAGGCCCGACAGGCGGCAGGCCTTGGCGATTTCCGGGATTTCCCGTGGCTTGTACTTGGCCACGGCCTCGGCGATCGCCTGGATATGGCCCGGGGTGGTGCCGCAGCAGCCACCGATGATGTTGAGGAAGCCGCTGGCGGCGAACTCTTCGACCACCGCCGCCATCTCTGCCGGGGTTTCGTCATATTCACCGAAGGCGTTCGGCAGGCCGGCGTTGGGGTGGGCAGACACATGGGTGTCGGCCTTGGTCGCCAGCTCTTCCAGGTACGGGCGCAGGTCCTTGGCGCCGAGGGCGCAGTTGAGGCCCACGGAAATCGGCTTGGCGTGGCGCACCGAGTTCCAGAACGCTTCGGTGGTCTGGCCCGACAGGGTACGGCCGGAGGCATCGGTGATGGTGCCGGAGATCATGATCGGCAGTTCGATGCCATCGTCCTCGAACACCTGCTGCACGGCGAAGATCGCCGCCTTGGCATTGAGCGTGTCGAAGATGGTCTCGATCAGGAGCAGGTCGGCGCCGCCCTCGATCAGGCCACGGGTGGCCTCGATGTAGTTCTCGACCAGCTCGTCGAAGGTGACGTTGCGGTAGCCGGGGTCGTTGACGTCCGGGGAGATCGAGCAGGTGCGGCTGGTCGGGCCGAGCACGCCGGCGACGAAGCGCGGTTTGTCGGGGGTTTCCAGGGTCTTGGCATCGGCTACCTGGCGGGCGATGCGCGCGCCCTCGACGTTCAGCTCGTACACCAGCGATTCCATGCCGTAGTCGGCCTGGGAAATCTGCGTGGCGTTGAAGGTGTTGGTTTCGAGGATATCGGCGCCGGCATCCAGGTAGGCTTTTTCGATCGCCGCGATCACATCCGGGCGGCTGAGCAGCAACAGGTCGTTGTTGCCTTTCACGTCGCTTGGCCAATCGGCGAAGCGCGTGCCACGATAGTCGTGTTCCTCGAGGCGATAGCTTTGGATCATAGTACCCATGCCGCCGTCGAGGATCAGAATGCGCTCTTTGAGTGCGTGCTGGAGTGCTTGGAGACGAGCGCTGCGGTCGGACATAGGAACTACCTGGTCGGGCAAATATCAGAAGGTGCCGAATCATAACAAAGCTGCGCGGTTTTTAGGCGCATCGCCCTTTTGCATGAATTTTGTTCATGTTGAGTGACATCAAGGCACCCAAGGACGACCAGACAATCGTGATGGCTTCACTACCCAGGACTTTTCGCACATGGTGCATCGTATCCTTGCCAGCGTCTTCGCGCTGCTCATCAGCGGCGTGGCGTTAGGGCAAGCTCCCCAGTCGAGCCCGGTGATTTCCTACACCCGGGACATCCAGCCGATCTTCACCGAAAAATGCGTGGCCTGCCACGCCTGCAACGACGCCGCCTGCCAGCTCAAGCTGGAAAGCCCCGAAGGTGCGGTGCGTGGTGCGACCAAGGTGCCGGTGTACCAAGGCGAACGCAGCAAGGCCGTGGCCCCCACGCGGTTGTTCTACGACGCCCACAGTGAAGATGAATGGCGCAAGAAGGGCTTCTATTCGGTACTCGACAACCAGGGTAGCCAGGCGGCGCTGATGGCACGCATGCTCGAACTGGGGCACAAGACCCCGCTCACGCCCAATGCCAAACTGCCTGACGAGATCGTCCTGGGGCTCAACCGCAACAACATGTGCCCGCTGCCGGAAGAGTTCGATGGCTATGCCGGCGCCCACCCCAAGGAGGGCATGCCGCTGGCGGTCACCGGCCTGACCGACAAGCAATACCAGACCCTGCAGCGCTGGCTGGCTGCCGGCGCGCCGGTCGAGTACCAGCCGATCCAGCCAAGCGCGGCTGAGGCCAGGCAGATCGCCGACTGGGAGGAGTTGCTCAATCGCCCGGGTTCCACCGAGGCGCTGGTCGGCCGCTGGCTGTACGAGCACCTGTTCCTGGCGCATATCTACTTCGTCGGCGGCGAGCAGGGCCACTTCTTCCAATGGGTGCGTTCGCGCACACCAAGCGGCAAACCGGTCGACATCATTGCCACGCGCCGCCCCAACGACCCGCCGGGCACCGACTTCTATTACCGGCTGATCCCGGTACAGGGCGTGATCGTGCACAAGACCCACATCACCTACCCGATGGGGCCGCAGAAGCTCAAGCGCGTCAAGCAGCTGTTTTACGCCGGCGACTGGCATGCCACCGCGCTACCGGGCTATGGCCCACGCCACCGGGCCAACCCGTTCGAAACCTTCGAGGCGATACCGGCCGTGGCGCGTTACCAGTTCATGCTGGATAACGCCGAGTATTTCGTGCGTACCTTCATTCGCGGCCCGGTGTGCCGCGGGCAGATCGCTACCGACGTGATCCGCGACAACTTCTGGGCGTTGTTCCAGGAGCCGGCCCACGACCGCTACATCACCGATGCCAAGTACCGCGGCGAAGCCACGCCGCTGCTGGCGATGCCGGGGCAGATCGACGATGTTGGCAGCGTGCTGAACCTGTGGCATGCCTACCGCGACAAACGCAACGATTACGAGAAATTGCGGCGTGAGGCCTATGCCGAAATGCCGGCACCGGGTTGGGCAACCCTGTGGGCCGGCAACGACAATGCGCTGTTGAGCATCTTCCGCCACTTCGACAGCGCTTCGGTGACCAAGGGCCTGATCGGCGACGTGCCGTTGACCGTCTGGTTGTTCGACTACCCGCTGTTCGAGCGCACCTACTACCAGCTGGCGGTCAACTTCGATGTGTTCGGCAACGTCTCGCACCAGCTGCAGACACGCCTGTATTTCGACCTGATCCGCAACGGCGCCGAGGTCAACTTCCTGCGCCTGATGCCGGCCGACCAGCGCAGCGACATCCTCGGCAGTTGGTACCAGAACAGCGGCAAGGTGAAGATGTGGCTGGACTACGAGGACATCGACACCGACACGCCGAGCGGCATCAAGCTCGACCCGCGCGACCCCAAGCGCGACTTCGGCCTGAAGCTGCTGCAACGCACCGCCAGCCTCAACGCTGCACCCGACCCGATCAACCGCTGCAGCGGCGCCTACTGCTCGCGGCCGCAGATGAGTGAGGAGTTCCGCAACGTCGAGCAGTCGCTCAGCCGCTTGGTTTCACGCCCGGCCGCCGGCCTGAAGGTGATCGGCCAACTGCCTGAAGCGACCATGCTGCGCATCGAAGGCGAGGGCGGCCAGCGCCAGGTCTACAGCCTGCTGCGCAACCGCGCGCACAGCAACGTGGCGTTCCTGCTCGGTGAGGCTTACCGCTACGTGCCCGGGCTGGACACGCTGACCCTGTACCCGGGCGTGCTCAGCAGCTACCCGAACTTCATCTTCAACATTCCGGCCAGGGATGTGCCGGAGTTCGTCGAGGACATGGAGTACGCCAAGGATGACCCGGCGAAGTTCGAGCGCATCGTCATGCGTTGGGGTGTGCGCCGCAGTCACCCGGAGTTCTGGCGCTACTTCCATGACCTCAGTACCTATATCAAGGAAACCCAGCCGGTGGAGGCCGGTGTGCTGGACATGAACCGCTACGAGAACCTCTGATCGGTTGGGCTGACCTTTCCGAATACGCTGCGGTCGGACCTGTTGGGTGGCCCTGATCGATTGCAGGGGGGCTGCTTTGCAGCCCTTCGCGGGTAGACCCGTTCCCACAGGTAGTGCGCTGGTCTTGAAGTCAGCACCTTCCCTGTGGGAGCGGGTTTACCCGCGAACGAGCGCACAGCGCTCGCCTGTGCACTCGATGCGGGCCTCAATGCACCGGCAATCGCAGGTATTCCATGCTGTATTCGCTTCAGGCACTGCGGGCGTTCGCCGCCTGGGTGGTGGTCTGCCACCACTTCATGCAAATCTTCTTCGACTTCCATGCCACCGGCCCCATCGGCCAATTGCTCACCGACCGTGGCGCGGTAGGCGTCGACATTTTCTTCGTCATCAGCGGGCTGGTGATCTACCTGTCGACCCGCGACAAACCCATCGAACCTCGCCAGTTCCTGCTCAACCGGGCCTTGCGCATTGTCCCGGCCTACTGGTTCTACACCGCGCTGATGGCGATGCTGTTGCTGGCCTTCAGCCAATGGATGCCGCACCAGGCGTTCGACTGGCATCACCTGCTGCTGTCGCTGCTGTTCATCCCGGCGGAAAACCCCGGCGGCTACGGTTTGTACCCGACCCTGAACGTAGGCTGGACGCTGAATTTCGAGATGTTCTTCTACCTGTTGTTCGGCCTGGCCTTCCTGGTGCGCCAGCGTCATCACCTGGTGCTGGTGACCGCTGCGCTGTTGCTGGTCAGTGAAGTGCTCGGTCGCATGGGCGTGCTCAGCCGTTTCTACAACAACGACATCATCTATGAATTCCTGCTGGGCATCGGCCTGGGGGTGATCCATCGTCGCGGCCTGATCCGCGAAGGCCTGTGGTTGCCGCTGGCGGTGCTGGGCGTGGCGGGCTATGCGATCTATCACCTGGACGCTGCGCAGCGCCTGCTGCACTGGGGCGTGCCAAGCGCGATGATCGTGCTGGCGTTCATCGCCCTGGAGCCGTACTTCAAGGGTAACCGCCTGCTCAAGGCGCTGGGTGACTGTTCCTACTCGGTGTACCTGATCCACGTGCTGGTGCTGTACGCCGGCTGGTTCGCCTGCCAGCGCCTGCGCCTGAACCCGTACCTGGTGTTCGCCTTGTGCGTGCCGTCCATTGGACTAATGTCGTGGTTCAGCTATCTGTGGCTGGAGCGCGGCCTGTACCGGCGGATGCAGGCGTGGCTGGCCGCGCCACGGGAGCAAAGCCCGGCATTTGCGCTTTCCCGAGTCAAATACTAGGACTTTGTTCAGAGGCCAGGTTGGCGTACACTTGGGCGCAAGTCTGTGAGGAACTTCCATGAGCGCTATAACCATTACTGACGCCGCCCATGATTACCTGGCCGATCTGCTTTCCAAGCAGAACACGCCTGGCATTGGCATCCGTATTTTCATCACCCAGCCGGGCACCCAGTACGCCGAGACCTGCATCGCCTACTGCAAGCCGGGCGAGGAGAAACCCGACGACGAGCCGGTCGGTCTGAAGAGCTTTACTGCCTACCTCGATGCGGTCAGCGTGCCGTTCCTGGAAGACGCGCTGGTGGACTACGCTACCGATCGCATGGGCGGCCAGCTGACCATCAAGGCGCCGAACGCCAAGGTGCCGATGGTCAACGAAGACAGCCCGATCAACGAGCGTATCAACTACTACCTGCAGACCGAGATCAACCCCGGCCTGGCCAGCCACGGCGGCCAGGTGAGCCTGGTGGATGTAGTCGACGACGGCATCGCCGTGCTGCAGTTCGGTGGCGGTTGCCAGGGCTGCGGCCAGGCCGACGTGACGCTCAAGGAAGGCATCGAGCGCACTCTGCTCGAGCGCATCCCGGAGCTCAAGGGCGTGCGTGACGTGACTGACCACAGTCAGAAAGAGAACGCCTACTACTGATCTTCAGTGGTCAAGGCTTAGCAACAAAGTGTTACGGTTTCAACCCCTGCGACAACAGGCCGCAGCCCGTGTTTTAAGGGCTGCGGGCCATCAGCGCCTTGGTCGGGTAGAAGCCCACTGGGTGTCATGCCAGAATGCCCCGGTTTTTCGGCCGGCCCGTCCCGAGGGTCGGCACCTTCCCTGTAAAGGTAGCCTGTAAAGGATAGTTTAATGACTGATCTGTTTACCCGGCGCGCGGTTGTCGCCGGCATGGGCGTTCTCGGGCTCGGCCTGCTGGCAGGCTGCAACCCGGCCCGGGGGCTCGAGTTCAAGTATGGCAAGAACATGAGCAACGAAATCCTGGGGCGCAAGTTCAGCCTCAAGGACCCCCAGGGCAATGTCCGTACCCTGTCGAGCTTCTACGGCAGCATGCCGATGATCTTCTTCGGTTTCACCCAGTGCCCGGCTGTCTGCCCGACCACCCTGGCGCGCGCGGCACAGATCAAGAAGCTGCTCAGGGGCCGCGACCGCGAGATCTTCCAGGTGGTGTTCATCACACTGGACCCGGAGCGCGATACCCCCGAGGTACTCGACGCCTACGTCAAGGCCTTCGACCCGTCGTTCACCGCCCTGACCGGCACCCCGGAAGAAATCGCCGCGGTGGCCAAGGAGTTCAAGGTGTTCTACGAGAAGGTCCCGGCCGGTGACACCTACACCATTTCTCACTCGTCCACCAGCTACGTCTACGATACACGTGGCACCCTGCGCCTGAGCCTGGGCCATTCGCTGAATGCCAAGGAATGCGCTGAAGACCTGGCAACCCTGATGGAGATTTGCTAATGGCAGTATCCCTGCTACCGATCAAGCGCGGCCTGGCCGCCATCGCCCTGCTGGGCCTGGCCCTGCCGGCCCTGGCGCAAACCACCGTGAGCGACGCCTGGGTACGCGCCAGCGTGCCGCATCAGCCGTCCACGGGCGCCTTCATGACCCTGACCGCCAGCACCGACAGCAAGCTGGTCGGTGTGGCATCGCCAGTGGCCAAGACCGTGCAGGTGCACGAGATGACCATGAACGGCGACGTTATGGGCATGAAGGAAGTCAAGGCCGTGGAGCTGCCTGCGGGCAAGCCGGTGAGCCTCGACCCCAATGGTTACCACGTGATGCTGATGGGCCTGACCCGGCAGGTGAAGGAAGGCGAGAAGGTACCGCTGACCCTGACCATCGAAGATGCCAAGGGCACCAAGGAAACCGTGGAAGTGCAGGCAGAAGTGCGCCCGCTCAACGCCGAGGCCGGCGGTGGGCATGACCACATGCACATGAATCACTGACAGACAAAAGGGCCGCTTGAGCGGCCCTTCTTCATTGTGCTGCGCGCTTCAGCTACGGAAGCGTGGCAGCGGCCTGTCGAGGGTCAGCGAGGTCAGGGTCTTGCGCACCTGTGCCTCGTCGGCCTCCAGCGCTTTCAGGCTGGCGCGGATCTTGCCCGCAGCGGGCACATCGCCCTGGCGGTCGATCCAGTCGGCAATTTCCTTGCAGGCACTGCTCAGGCAGGCTTGGCGCTGGTTCATCAGCGATATCAGGGTGGTGAGCTCTCTTTCGGACATGGCGGGATCCTCCGTTCAGCTCTGTCAGTGTAGCAGTGCCTGGCCAGCTTGCCTGAGGCCTGGCGTCGCGGGCGCTAACCGTGCAGGCAGGCGCTGCGATAGGCGCCTGGCGTCACGCCAAACGCCTGCTTGAACTGTCGGCTCAGGTGACTCTGGTCGGCAAAGCCCAAGCTGAACGCCACCTCTGAAGCCGCCAGGCCGCTTTTCAGAAACTCCCGTGCCCGCGCCAGGCGCCGTTGCTTCAGCCAGGCATGCGGCGGCAAACCGGTGGCCTGGCGGAACACCCGGGCGAAATGGAACGGCGAAAGATTGACGGCAGCTGCCAGAGCTTCCAGTGACGGCGGGTCTGCCAGTTGGCTTTCCAGCAGTTCCCGCGCACGGGCCACTGCCAGCGGTTCGTTGCCGGGGGCCGTGGGTTCCGGGCAGTGGCCGTGGCGTTGCACCAGCGCCAGCACCGCCTGGCGCCAGGCGGTCTGTTGTTCCAGGGCGCTGGCACCGGCTTCCGACAGCTGGTGCAACTGGCTGAAGGCTCGCGCCAGGGCAGGGTCCTGGATCACGCTGTCGTTGAAGCGCGGCATGCCGTGCCGGCCCAATTCCAGTTCGTCCAGCACGCCGGTGACCCGCTCGTGTTCGGGGTAGAAACCCCGGTAGCGCCAGCCAGCTTCGTGGGCGGTGGCGCCGGTGTGCAGTTCGTCCGGGTTGATCAGCACCATGCTGCCGACCGGCGCCAGGTGTTCGCTGCCACGGTGCCAGAAGCGCTGCGCGCCCGACTCGATCACGGTGAACACGTAGCCTTCATGCACATGCGGGGCGAAGCGCTGCTGGACGTAACGCGCATGCAGCATTTCGACGTCGCCGAGGGCCGGCGCCTGCCAGAGGTGGGTCTGTTCGCGCAGGGGCCCGCTCATGCCAGCCAGCTGCGCAGCAGGAAGAAGATCAACATGCTCGCCAGCATGCTCAGCAACACGCTGCGGGTCAACAGCACCAGCGCAACGGCCACCAGTGCACCGAGCAGGTAGGGGTTGAGCGGGCTCAGGTCGAGCTGGTGGCCGGGCAGGAAGATGATCGGCCCGCAGATCGCGGTGAGCATGCCGGGCACGGCAAAGCCCAGGAACTGCCGGGCGTTGGAGCTCAGGCGCAGCGGCAGGCGTGGCTCCAGGAAGGCGTAGCGGTTGAGGAATACCACGGCGCCCATGGCGAAGATCAGCAGCCAGGTCATGGGCGGCCTCCGGTAAATTTCTGACAGACGAAACCGGCGGCCATGCCCAGCAGGCCAGCGGCGACCAGTGCGGTCTCCCAGTGCCAGTAACTGAACAGCACCGAGCAGAACAGCGACACGGCCACGCACACGACGGTGGCGAGATTGCGTACCAGTGGCGCAATCAGCGCGACGAAGGTGGCGACGATGGAGAAGTCCAGGCCGAGCTGGTCGAGGTGCGGGATATTCTGGCCCAGCACGATGCCGGCCAGGGTGAACAGGTTCCAGGCGACGTAGAAGGTCAGGCCTATACCGAGCGCATACCAGCGGTTGAACTGCTGCTGGTCGTAGTGGCTGGTGAGGGCGAAGAATTCGTCGGTGAGCAGGAAGCCCAGGCCCAGCCGCCAGCGCAACGGCTGGTTTGACAACACGGGGCGCATGGACAAGCCATAGAGCAGGTGCTGGGACGTCAGCAGCAGGGTGGTGAGCAGGATCGACAGCAGGTTGGCGCCGCCCTTGAGCATGCCGATTGCGACCAGTTGTGCGGCACCGGCGAACACAATCGCCGAAAGCCCTTGGCCTTGCCAGGCACTGAGGTTGGCCTCGATGGCCATGGAGCCGGCGAGCAGGCCCCAGGGGGCAACGGCCAGGGACAGCGGCAGGATGGCGATGGCGCCGTGCAGGAAAGCTTGGCGGGCAATGGGGGGACTGCTGGACATGATGGCTGCGGCACATTTTGCAAGGTAGGGCAGCATGACAGAGCGGTGGGGTGGGTGGCTTGAACGATCTTGCTTGTTTGTCGCCTGTGCTGGCCCCTCGCGGCTGAAGCCGCTCCTACAGGGGCAGTGTCAACCTGTAGCAGCGATTTTAGCTGCGAAGGACCGGGGGCAGGTGATTACCGCTTGGTCAGACGCTGCTGTGCCGCCACGCAGCCATTGATGTCCACAGCCTTTTGCAGCAGTGCCTGGCGATGCTGCGGATCGAGGTCACTGAGCAACCGGTAGACCTCGGCCTGGTAGTCGCGCTGGCGCCCCCATTGCATCTGCAAGCCCTGCGGCTGGCTGCGGCTGCAGGCCAGGCGTGCGGCTGGCTGCGGATAGTACGGCGCATACAGGGTCGCCATGCTCGGGATTTCTTCGAGGGCTTCGCGGTAGGCCGGGCTGGCATTGTAGGGGGAGCACCAGGTAGCGATCGCGGTTGCCGGTGGTGCAAAGCCTTGCTTGAGGCTGGCTTCCAGCAGCGGGCAGGCGGCATCGGCGATCTGTGCTGCGGGCAGGTAGGTGGTGTAGTACAGCGCCAGGCGATACTGCGCCACCGGGTGGCCAAGCTCGACCGACTTTTTCAGCAGGGCCACTGCCGTCGGCAGGGTTTGTGCCATCGCCCGGCCCTGGCGGTTAAGCTCCGGGTCGACGCCTATGGCAGTGCGCAGGGTGCTGTTGTCGTCCGGGCTGTCGGCTTGCTCCAGCAGCGGTAGCGCCTGGCGGTAGAGCAGGTCGGCGTGTGGGTCGATACGTACTTCGAGCGCGTGCGCGGCCATCGGTGTCAGCACGATGAACAGTGCCGACGCCAGAACGACGGGGTTCACAGGCGCGCCCCGTTCAATGAACGAGGCCGGCTGGCTGCCAGGCAGGGGGAAACGGCTTGATGAGTGATCACAACTGCGCGTACGCCTCGGGCGAATCGGAACGACGGGGTATTCTATCGAAGCGAGGGTCAAAACCGAAACCCCGTGACTCGTCAGTCAGACGAGCTTGATCGGTGTGACCTTGCGCTGGCTGTGTCGTTCCTGGGCCAGCCCCAACTTGGCGGTAATCACCTTGGCCAGGGCATTGTTGCCCAGATCGTTCAAGTGCAGGCGGTCGACGAACAGATCGGCACCGAATACCGGCGAGCTGCTGAGCATGCTGTTCATGTCGTAGCAGGGCACGGGGTCTGCCTGGCTTTTGATGCGTCGGAAAAAAGCCATGTGCAGCTTGCTGTCGAATGCACCGTCGAGCAGGCGGTCGAAATTCCCCGGTTGTTGCTCGAGGGCGGCCAGCATCGCCAGTTCCCCCGCCGGCAGGGTTTCCCGGCACCAGGGCAGCAGGGGCTGGAGGATGAAGGTCAGGGTGGCGTGACTGTCAGCCAGCATCCGTTCCCATTGGCGCAGGGTGCGGGCGATGCTGTCGGCCGCTCGTGCCAGGCGCTTTTCCGGGGCGGACAGCGACCAGTTGGGGGCAGGTTCGTTTCGCCGTGGTGCCAGTGCCTGGCCCAGGCGCTGCCATAGCGACTCACGGCGAGCCGGGCCAGCGGGTGGCATGCCCTCGTTGAAACTGTTCAGGTAAGCCTGGTGAGCCTTGGCCTGCTGCGGGTCATACGGGCCGGCCAGAACCTCGCCGAGCGCTTCATGGGCCAAGGTGTTGAGGCCGCTGAGCAGTACTACATGGCCCACTTCGCCGAAGCGATGCTGGTGGGTCAGGAACAGCAACAGCTCCTGGCTGGCGTTGAGCCCGCAGCCGGCCAGGCTCAGCCATACCTCACCGGTCAGCATCGACAGGTGCGAGGCTACCGTATGTTCATCACAGCTGGCGCCGATGCCCAGGGCAGTCGAGCCGCCGACCAGCAGGTTGATGCGCGAGGCGGTACCGCGCTCGGCAACCGAGAAGCGCTTGCCGGCGCAATGGCTGTAGCGCAAGCCAAGGGCATCGGTGTTGATGGTGCAGGAGCGGTAGCCGCTTTCGTGCACATGCAGGGTGTGTGGGGCGCGGCGATTGCCCAGCAGCAGAAAGCGCTGGTAATCATGATGCAGTGGCGAAGCGAGACCCTGGACGTGCCTGCTGGGTGTCATGGGCGCTCCTTCTCGGCTGGCGTTGTGGCGGGTGTTCAGCCCGCAAGTTCCTTGAGGTTGTAAGCCAGGCCACCGGCGGCGATCAGCAGCAGGACGACGCCCGAGGCCAGGGATATAAGGCGGTTGCTGCGCTGCGAGGTGATCTTGCCGATGGCGAAGATGTACAGGCTGAGCACCGCGAAATCGATCAGTACCCACAGCAGCGACAGCACCACCATGCTCTTGCCGAACGATTCGGTGATCTGGATGAACTGCGGGAAGAAGGCGATGAAGAAGATGATGTCCTTCGGGTTGGAAATACCGACCATGAAGCCTTGCCACAAACCGCCGCGCCCGGCTTTGGCCGGTTGCAGCTCGGCTTCTTCGACGGCAGGCGCCTGCAGGCACTCGCGCAGGGTGCCCACGGCAATGTAGCCAATGAACAGGCAGCCCAGCAGGCTCATGCCACTGAGCCAGGCCTTGTCGATGGCCGCACTGGTGAGGATGACCCAGGCGGCGGCGCCGATCAGCACGAGTGACGCCCAGTTGGTGCCGACGGCGGTGAACATGGCCTTGCGTGAGCCGGAGGCCGCGGCGGTGTTGACGATCAGCGCTACCACCGGGCCGGGGGTGGCGATCAGCAGCAGGACGGTGAGTGCGTAGGTCAGTGTCAGTGCGGTATTCACGGTCAGTTCTCGATCAGAGTGTCAGATGTCGCATGGGCGTGGGCATGAAAGGGGCAGCGCGACGGATTGAGCGAGCCTGCTTCCTGCAGTTGGTACTGCTTCCATTCGAAGTTGTCATCCTGGCCAAAGAAGCCGAGGGTTTCGGGCATGACCCCGTCGTTGTAGTGGCGCACGCGATCACGAATGCGGGCGCGAATGCGTTGCCCGCTTTCGGTGCTGGCGTTGGCCACTTCGTCGAAGTTCTCCCGCGGGTTGATGACGAAGGTGATATGCGGGCCGAGGTTGCGGCTTTTCATCTGCTGGTGACCGGGGAAGTTCATGTTGATGAACAGCGGCATGCCGGCGTAGCAGAACGACCACGCGGTGTCGTGCGGGTCGGTGGGAACCGCTTGAGGCCACGGATGCGGGTCGCGGGCATGGACACCGTGCAATACTCTCCAGGCCAGCGCCTGTTGTTCGGCCAGGGTGCTGTCGGCGTCCGTTTCGAGAAACACCACCAGTGGGCTGCCGATGCGTTGCTTGATCGGCACAGGAGAGATGGTGCGTACATATTCGGCCAGGCCCTGGGCGATATCATCGGCCAGCTGTTCGGCACGGGCGAAAAGGATATGGCAGGATGCGCCCGCTACCGCCTTGCGCCCGAACAAGCAGGGGAAGTCGGGGTTGGCGAGCACGCTGCGAAAATGCTGTAGGGTTTGATGCGTCCAGTGCTGATTGTTCCGTGCATGTTCATCGGCCAGCTCTAGCGCATCCAGGCGATAGCAGTTTCCATAAACCGTAAACATGATTTCCCCAGGAGATTCAAGTAAGAGAGCGTTCCACTCATATGCAGGCAGGTTGTTTACTTATCGTTGTTATTTACCTGCATTTTCTGAGACGCCTTTCACGTTGTAAAACGCGTGGAACTATGACCTACTATTAGTCTCACTCATGCTTCGAGGGCATCATGTCGGAACGGATTCAAGCGTTGCACGCCCTGCGTGCCTTCGAGGTGGCTTCGCGCTACGGCTCCTTCACCCGCGCTGCCGAAGAGCTGGCCTTGACCCAGGGGGCGGTCAGCCATCACATCAAGACCCTCGAGTCGATGTTCGGCTGCGACCTGTTCGAACGGCGTGGCCCCAAGTTGAGCCTCACCGAGCACGGCCGGCTGCTGGCCCAGGAGCTCAAGGTCGGTTTCAAGATCATCGAGAACGCCTGCGCGCTGCTACGCCAGGACCGCTATGGGCTGCGTCTGAAGGCGCCTTCGACGCTGACGGTGCGCTGGCTGTTGCGGGCGCTGGACGGCTTCAAGAAGCTCGAAGACAACTGCAGTGTGCAGCTGTCGAGCGTGTGGATGGACATCGACTCGGTGGACTTCTACTCCGAGCCTTACGACTGCGCCATCCTCCTGGCCAACGGCCGTTTCCCGGCCGACGTCGAGAGCATCAAGCTGTTCGATGAGTGGCTGATCCCGGTGTGTCACCCGGACTACATGGCACAGGCGCAACCGGAGCTTGCCGACCTGCGCCAGTGTGAGTTCCTGCACCCGTCACCGGACCGCCGCGACTGGCGGCGCTGGCTGGCGCGCATGGATGCGCTGGACATCAGTATCGACCAGGGCCAGGTGTTCGACACCCTCGACCAGGGCATCTCGGCGGCGCAGCAGGGGCTGGGCATTTCGGTGGTCGACCTGGTGCTGGCCAGTGCCGACCTTGCGGCCGGGCGCCTGGTGACGCCGTTCAAGCATGCGGTCTCGACCGGTGACGGGTACTACATGACCTGGCTCAAGAGCAGCCCCAAGGCGCGGCAGATGCACAAGCTGCGCGACTTCCTGGTCAGCCAGGTGCCGCCGCTCAGCTACAAGGACATCAACTACCTGTACGGCTGAATACGCGCTCCAGCATGAAGTCGATGAATACCCGCAACTTGGGTGGCATGTGGCGCCCTGACGGCCATAGCAAATAGAAGCTGCCGCGCCGTTCGATGAACGCGTCGAGCACGCTCACCAGGGTGCCTTCGGCCAGTTCGCGGCGCACGCTGAAGTCCGGCAGGCAGGTGATGCCGCGGTGGTTGAGGGCGAAGCAGATGCGCGTTTCGACATGGTTGCAGACCATCGAGATGGGAATGTCGTAGGCCTGTTCCGGGTGCTCCTGGCGCAGCGGCCAGGCTTCGAGCTTGCCGTTGCTCGGGAAACGGTAGTGCAGGCACGTGTGTGCGCCGAGTTCGCGCGGGTGCAGCGGTGTGCCACGCGTGCGCAGGTACTCGGGCGAGGCTACCAGGCAATGCTGGAAGTGCCCGAGAAACTTGGCGTTGAGCCGCGAGTCCAGCGGCTGGCCGCCGCGCATCACCACGTCGAAGCCTTCGCCGACGATGTCGACCATGCGGTCGGTGAATTCCAGGTCCAGCTCCACCTGTGGGTAGCGTTCCATGAACTCGGCCAGGGCCGGCATCACCAGCCCGGTTACCTGCGGCAGGCTTACTCGCAGGCGACCGCGCGGTGTTTCACTGGCCTGCGACAGCGCTTGTTCGGTGGCCTCTATCTCGGCCAGGATGCGCCGGCTGCGCTCCAGAAACAGCGTCCCCTCGGCGGTCAGCGTGATGCTGCGCGTGCTGCGGTGAAACAGGCGCACGCCCAGGCGGTTTTTCAGGCGCGCCACGCGCTTGCCCACGGCCGACGCACTGATGCCCAGCGACTGGCCAGCGGCGACGAAGCTGCGGGTTTCGGCGACCCGGTTGAAGACCACGAAGCCGCTGAGGCTGTCCATCGCTTGTTCCTGATTGCGGACACTGGCGTCCTGGGTGAGCGGCATTGTAACCGTCTTTTTCCGTAATGCATGGCCTTGCAGACTGTCGGCCTTGATCACAACCACAAGGCATCCTGCAATGTCCCAGACCTCCACTGCTCCCATGACCAGCGCCGAGCGCCTGCCCTTGAGCGGGCTGCTGGCGCTGGCCATGACCGGCTTCATCGCCATCCTCAGCGAAACCTTGCCGGCGGGCCTGCTCGACCAGATCGCCGATGGCATGCACATCAGCCCGGCCATGGCCGGGCAGTGGGTGACGGCCTACGCGCTCGGTTCGTTGCTGACGGCCATCCCGTTGGTGACCCTGACCCAGGGCTGGTACCGGCGCCGGGCGCTGCTGCTGGCGATTGTCGGTTTTGTGCTGTTCAACGGCCTGACCGCCGTGTCATCGGCCAACACCCTGACCCTGTTGCTGCGCTTTCTCACCGGTGCTGCAGCCGGCCTGGCCTGGGGCCTGATCGCCGGGCATGCCCGCCGCATGGTGCCGCCAGCGCTGCAAGGGCGGGCGATGGCCGTCGCCATGCTCGGCCAGCCGATTGCGCTGTCGCTGGGTTTGCCGATGGCGACCTGGCTGGGCGCCGGGCTGGGCTGGCGCGCCACCTTTGCCGTGGTCACGCTGGCAGCGCTGCTGCTGGTGGTGTGGGTACTGAAGGCGGTGCCGGATTATCCGGGGCACAAGACCGGCCAGCGTGCGTCAGCGGCGCAGGTACTGCGTACACCCGGTGTGGGCCTGGTGCTGCTGGTGATCCTCGCCTGGGTCCTGGGCCACAACATCCTCTACACCTACATCGTGCCGTTGCTGGCGGCGGCCGGCATGGCGGCTGAGGTCGGCCGAGTGCTGATGCTGTTCGGGCTTTCGGCACTGGCCGGGATTGCCTTGGTGGGGCTGCTGGTCGATCGCCACCTGCGCAGGCTGGTCGTGCTGAGCCTGGCGGGGTTTGCCCTGGCAACCCTGCTGCTGGGGCAGGCCTCGCCCTGGGCCATCTACCTGAGCGTCGCGTTGTGGGGCTTAACTTACGGCGGTGCACCGACGTTGTTGCAGACCGCCTGCGCCGATGCGGCGGGCGAAGGCGGTGATGTTGCGCAGTCGATGCTGGTGACGGTGTGGAACAGCGCCATTGCCCTGGGCGGGATCGTCGGTGGCGTGTTGCTGGCCGGCGTAGGCGTCGAGGCGTTCGGCAGTGTGGTGCTGGGGCTGATTGCATTGGCCTTGCTGCTGGTGCTGGCGGCGCGCAGAAGCGGCTTCGTGGCTGGGCCGCGCTAGCGTAGAATCGTGCTTTTGAGCAGAGGTCGACGCGGTGGAGTTGCAGCAGGGCTTTGTCCTGACCCGGCATTGGCATGACACGCCCGAAGGCACCTGCGTGGAATTCTGGCTGGCCACGGATGCCGGGCCACGGTTGTTGCGCCTGGCGCCGCAGGAATCCGTGGCGTTTATCCCGCAGGCGCAGGCTGAACACGCCCGGGTGTTGCTGGCCAAGGAGCAGGGCGCGCAGCTCAGACCGTTGCGCCTGAAAGACTTCGACCAGCGTCCGATGCTCGGCCTCTACACGCGCCAGCACCGCCAGCTGATGCAGTTGGAGCAGCGCCTGCGCACGGCTGGCATCGACGTCTTCGAGGCCGATATTCGGCCGCCGGAGCGCTACCTGATGGAGCGCTTCATTACGGCGCCGGTGCAGTTCACCGGCCAGCGGGACGCGCAGGGCGTGTACTGCGAGGCTCAGCTCAAGCCGTTGCCAGCCTATCGCCCGGCCTTGCGCCTGGCCTCGCTGGACATCGAGACCAGCGAGCGCGGCGAGCTGTACAGCATCGCGCTGGAAGGTTGCGGTCAGCGCCAGGTGTACATGCTCGGCCCGGCCAATGGTGACGCCGATGATGTGGATTTCGACCTGCACTACTGCACTGACCGCGCCGGGCTGCTGGCCTGTCTCAACCAGTGGATGGCCGAGCATGACCCGGATGCGATCATCGGCTGGAACCTGATCCAGTTCGACCTGCGCCTGCTGCACGAGCACGCCAAGCTGCTGCAAGTGCCATTGGCGTTGGGGCGTAACGGCGCAGCGATGACCCTGCGTAGCCATGCCGGGGGTGGCCACGTATTCGCCGAGGCCCCGGGGCGCCTGCTGATCGACGGCATCGAAGCCCTGCGTTCGGCGACCTGGAGCTTCCCCTCGTTCAGCCTGGAGAGCGTCGCCCAGGCCTTGCTCGGTGAGGGCAAGGCCATCGACACGCCTTACCAGCGCATGGACGAGATCAACCGCCGCTTCGCCGAGGACAAGCCGGCGCTGGCCCGCTACAACCTCAAGGACTGCGAACTGGTCACGCGCATCTTTGCCCACACCCGGCTGCTCGACTTCCTCTTGGAGCGTGCGTCGGTCACAGGCCTGGCGGTTGACCGCAGTGGTGGTTCGGTTGCCGCCTTCTGCCACCTGTACATCCCGCACATGCACCGCCTGGGCTTTGTTGCGCCCAGTCTTGGCAGCCGCCCGGACGAAGCCAGCCCTGGTGGCTTCGTCATGGACTCACGCCCGGGGCTGTATGACTCAGTACTGGTGCTGGACTACAAGAGCCTGTACCCATCGATCATCCGCACCTTTCTGATCGACCCGGTGGGCCTGGTGGAGGGCTTGCGCCTGCCTGATGACGAGCACTCGGTGGAAGGCTTTCGCGGCGGGCGCTTCTCGCGCACCCAGCATTGCCTGCCGGCTATCGTCGAGCGTGTCTGGCAGGGGCGAGAAGCGGCCAAGCGCGAAGGCAATGCGCCGCTGTCGCAAGCGCTGAAGATCATCATGAATGCCTTTTACGGGGTGCTCGGCTCCAGCGGTTGCCGCTTTTTCGACCCGCGTCTGGCCTCGTCGATCACCATGCGCGGCCACCAGATCATGCGCCAGACCCGTGCGCTGATCGAGGCCCAGGGTTACGAGGTGATCTATGGCGACACCGACTCCACCTTCGTCTGGCTCAAGGGCGCCCATGACGAAGGGGCCGCGGCCCGCATCGGTCGTGAGCTGGTGGCGCAGGTCAACCAGTGGTGGCGTGAGCACCTGCGCACCACCCTGAACCTGGAGAGCGCGCTGGAACTGCAGTTCGAGGTGCATTACCGGCGTTTCCTGATGCCGACCATTCGCGGTACCGACGAGGGCAGCAAGAAGCGTTATGCCGGCCTGGTGCAGCGCACCGATGGCAGCGAGGAGGTGGTCTACAAGGGCCTGGAGTCGGTGCGCACCGACTGGTCGCCGCTGGCCCAGCGCTTCCAGCAAGAACTGTATGGGCGGATCTTCCGTGGCCAGCCTTACCGCGACTACCTGCGCGAGTACGTGCGCCAGACCCTGGCAGGCGAACTCGATCAGCTACTGGTCTACCGCAAGCGCCTGCGCCGGCCATTGGCCGATTACCAGCGCAATGTACCGCCCCATGTCCGCGCCGCACGCCTGGCCGATGAGTACAACAGTCGCCTGGGCCGGCCAAGGCAATACCAGCGTGGCGGCTGGATCAGCTACGTGATCACCCTGGCCGGCCCGGAGCCCCTGGAAAACCTGCAGGCGGCGATTGACTACGAGCACTACCTCAGCCGCCAGTTGCAGCCGGTCGCCGATGCCATCCTGCCGTTCGTGGGCGACGACTTCAGCGCCCTGACCGATCGCCAGTTGTTGCTGTTCTAAAGCCGGGTGGTAGCTATCTAGCCTACCTCGCCGCATGCCAATGGCTAGCCTCGCGCCTTTCACATTCGGGAGGCATGGCATGCACGACACCCCTGCAACACCGCTCGCTGAAGCGGCCGACCCCACGGCGCTGGAAAAGCGCTACCAGGATAGCCTGATCAGCCGGCACCTGCCGCCCTGGATACGCAAGCTCAGCCCAAAGCACATGCGCCTGCTGCGCTTGGCGCTGAAGACCGGGCTGGCCTGTCGTCATCGACTCGGCAAAGTCCTGGCGCAGCTGGAAGGCATCGATGCGTTCGCCAGGCGTACATTGCAGGCGGCGATTTCACGGCACCACGGCGCTGCTCTGGATGTCGGGCAGCTGTATTTGCGCCAGTGGTACACCTACTACGCAGGGCAGGGCACGCTTGCTGCCGGCCGATACCCGCTGCCTGAATCAGACTATTACGACATCAGCCTGGTCGAAGCTGCGCTGCACAACTTCACCGAACAGGAAACAAAAGCGCAACCACGCCGCAACTGTGTGGTCGATGCGGCCGGGGTAGTCGAGCCGCGTCTGCAAGCGGACAAATTTGCCAGCCTTTGCCGTGAGCTGGATGTGGGTGGCTTGTATCAGCAGCATCTGGGCAAGATCCTCGACCGCCCCAGCGTTGAGGACTTGCTGGCACAACTGCTGGCCGCTGGCATGTTGGCCGACGCTTTCAAGGCCAGGGTGGAAGGTGCGTTGGACGAGCGCGAACTCGAACTGGTGATCCGCTTATGCCTACATCAGCAACTGGGCCGGCTCGATGATGCACCGGTGGTTGCCAAGCAGTTGACGCTGTTCGATTGCGAGATGCGACAGATCGTGGTGTTCGATGTGGTCGACGTGGGCCTTCTGCGTGACAGCAGCCAACGTGTGCTGGTCTATGTACCTGGCGACCCGCAGGGGCCCTGGAGTGCGCGTCAGGACCTGGAGGATTACGCCAGGCATGTGCTGGGCAAACGCCTGCGGGACAATGAATACCGCAGTTTTTTCCGCCGCTTTGTACTGCGCCGTGACAGCCAGCGTTTTTTCGCCGCCGTCGAACAGCGCCTGGACGATGTCGCCGATTGGGCCACCCGCGACCTCGAACAGCACATGACGGCGTATCCGCAACCGCTGCTTGCGCACCTGGCCAAGGCCTGTATCGCGCAGATCAAGGACGATGCGGCAGTGATCGCGATGCCGGTTGCCAACCTTGATCGGGCGTTGCAGCAAGCCCATGCGCAGCACTTGCGGGCCATGGCCTGGACCTTGGCCGGGGTGGCGGCCTTGTTTGTGCCGGCCATTGGCCTGGCTCTGTTGCTGGTGATGGGCTGGGAAATGCTCAGGCAGGTGTTCCACGCCGTGGAGGACTGGCGTGAAGACGATTGCCTGGCTGCGCTGGAGCATATGTCCCGGGTGGCCGAAGACTTGGCTTGGCTGGGCGCCGGTGCCGCCGTCACCGCCGGCGCGCGCGAGGCCTGGGCCCGCTCTGAGTGGGTCGACAGCCTGTTGCCCGCGCGCCTGGAAAGCGGCGGCGAGAAGCTCTGGCATCAGGACCTGACACCCTTCAGCAGCACGCCACCCGCGCAGGCCGTCAGTGATGAGCAAGGCGTCCTGCGCCTGGGCGATCAGCGATGGGTTGAACTCGACGGTCGTCACTATGCCGCCCGTCAAAGCGCCGAAGGGCAGTGGCAGATGCTGCCTTACCGAGGTTATGCCCCCGAGCTGCGCGACAATGATGCCGGCGCCTGGCGGTTGTGGTGCGAGCAGCCTGGGCAATGGCAAGGCAACAGCTACCTGTTCCGTCGACTTGGCGGGGAGTTCCGTCAGCTGGAGGACGCCCAGATCGACCAGGTATTCAGCATCCTGGGGCTGGAAGCCGACCAGCTGCGCGCCCTGCACGTTTATGGCAGGGCGCCGGATGCCGAACTGCTCGACACCGTCACACGCTTTCGCCTGGTGCAGCGGGTGCAGCAGCTGGCGCAGCGCTTGCGCACGTTGCAACCGGTCGAAGATACCCCCGCACTTGAACTGGCCAGGCGCCTGCCTGGTGCGGCCACCCTGGCCGACGATGCGCTGGGTGAACTGGCCTGGCGTGAGCGCCGGGTGTTGCTGCAGCGCCTGTACGAAGCGCAGCCCTTTGTCGAAAGTTCAGGCGCCGCTGCCGTGCGTCGGGCATTCCCCAGTGTGCATCGGCTGGCCGCTGCCGAACTGCTGGCGGCCGCCAGTGACGCCGATCAGCAGCGCCTGGCTGACGCCGGGAAGGTGCCCCTGTTAATGGGCCAGGCCGCCAGGGCTTATGCTTTGCGTATCCGTGTCACGCGGGTGTGCGAGGCGCTGCTGATCGACACCGAGCAGACCCTCGACCTGGCCAAAGTGGTGCTTAGCCTGATCGACGGCTGGCCAGGCGCCGACGTGGGGCCGCGCTGGCAGCTGTTCGACGGCAATGTCGATGCACCGTTGTTGACCACCCGCGGGCACGGGCGAACCTTCGGCTTGACCTTTCGGGACGGGCTTTTCAGCTGCAGCGACGCGTCAGGGGCGGCCCTCGGCGCGTCCGGCGAGCTGTTCACGGTCATGGCGCAGGCCTACGAGGCCTCACAGCGCTTCGCCCTGGGCGTGACCGAGCCGTTCGCGGTCAACCTGCGCAGCAAACTCGCGCAGCAGGTCGGAAACGGTCGTGCAGGCATCGTCAGCGTGCTGGGCAAAGGGCAGCGGGGCGCCAGGGTGTTGGCCCCGATGCGACTCGACAGCGGCAGGATCGGCTACCCGCTCAGCGGCCGTGGCGCTGTCAGAGCACACGCTCCACGCTCGCTGGAAGTGCGCTTGCGTGATTTATACCCCGCCTACAGCAAGGCGCAGTTCGAACGCTGGTTGCTCAAACTGGAGCAGGCCGGACGCAATCCGGAAGCCGAACTGGCCGTGCTGGAAAACCAGGCGACGCTGTTGGCGCAGAAATTGGCAACCTGGCAAACCAAGGGTTGGCTCGTTGCTGAGCACGGCTCCCGCAAACGCTTCAGGCGGGCGCTCATGGAATGCTGGCGAGAACTCATTCCGGGGCGTCTGAGCGATGAACCGGTATTGGGCGGGCATAGCTGGACATTCGCGGGCAGCGACATGACATCCTTGCCCTCGATTCCCCAGCAGGTCAGTTTCGAGCACATCACCGTGCTCGTCCTGCGTGAAATGAAGCTGACCACGCTTTCGGAAGAATTCCTGCGTGCGTTTCCCAACCTGCGTTCGCTGGAAATCACCGGTTGCCAACTGCAGCGCGTGACGCTGACGCCTGGCATGCTCAGTGCCCTGGAAGTGCTCGACTTGTCCAACAACCGAATCATCCTGGACTCGTCACAGGTACTCACGCTCAATGCCTGTACATCGCTGCGCTACCTCAACCTGTCGAACAATCCCCTGCACACAACCTTCTCGGTGCAGGCGATGCCGCATTTGAGTGTCCTGCGCCTGGCGAACACGCGGATCTGGGTAGTACCCTACGGCTGCGAGTCGCGCCCTCGCTTGCACACGCTTGATCTGAGCCGTAACTTCATCCGCCGGTTACCGGCGGATTTTGTCCGGTCGCCGGTGTGGACCCAGGGCTATGTCGACCTTGACCGCAACTTCCTCGCCATGCAGCAGGGTTCGGCGTGGCAGCAGGCCTGGAATGAACCGCTCGACAGCCCGGTCCCTAACCGCCTGCGCTGGATGGACCGGATCAAGGATGCATCCCAGCGTGACAAGTTCGGCGCCGACTGGGCGTCGGTCGACGCGATGCCTGGGGCGGATGAATTCATGTCGCTGCTCGACAACCTGGCACGTTCAGCCGATTTCCGCGACCAGACCAGCGCGCAGCTTTTGGTGGCACGGGTAGCGAACATGTTCCAAGCCATGATCGATGACCCGGAACTGGCTGAAGACCTGCTGGCCAAAGCGATCAGGGAAAACTGCGCTGACAATGCTGCGGTGCGTTTCAGCGATCTGGAAGTGCGTCACCTGGTCTGGCGGGTAGAGCATGAGGCGGCAGAAGATCAGCTGGAGCAGGCTTTGCTGCATCTGGGTGGCCAGTTATGGCGCCTGGACCAGGTCAAGCGTCTGGCCTGGGACATCGCGCATGGCCAGGCCAATGCGGGCAGGGAAACGGTCGAAGTGGAGCTGGCATTGTGCATTGCGCTGCGGGGGGAAGAGGACCTCGATCTGCCGGTGCAGGTCGTTGGGATGCTTTATCCCGAAGTTGCCAACATCGAGCCCGCTGTGATTGTGCAGGTGCGTAGAGACGTGCTCGACGCGCAGTCCGAAGAGGCGCTGGCGGTATCGCTGGTTGAGCGTGACTTCTGGAAGCGATACCTGGAGGCCCACTACGGGCAGCGCTTGAGGGTGCCGCAAGCCTTGAAGGATGAATACTCGGCGCTCGAAGCGCGCCAGGCACCTGAAGCGGAAATCGATCAATTGCAAGCCAGGATCAATCAGCACGAGTACGAAACCCTGCTGCAAATTACCCATGAGCGGTTGGCCCGGGCAGCGCAGTGAGTGCGGTAGACAGGTAACTGTATCGTCGGGGGCACGCCCAGGCGCGTGCCCCCCGACACAGAGCAGTAGAGCATGCCGACCCCAGTACCCTGGCATTGGACTATGCTCTGCTCAGGCTTGGGGCATTCATGCAGGCCCAGCAGGCTGATCGGGATCCGACGCGGTAACGGCAGGTTACCTTTCGCCTGACCACGCGTAGCGTCAGGTGGTTTAGTCTCTCGTGTCGGATCTTTCTCCCCGATCTGTAGTCTTTGGTTTATCGAGAGAATAAGGAGATACACATGCTCGTCCGGTCACTGACCCTCGCCACCTTGCTCGCTGTCACCTGTCCCCTCTTTGCCGCCGACAGTGACGCGCCGCTGGCCAAGGAGCTGGGTAAGGCCAGGCCATTGGTGGTCATCGCGCCGAGCAGCGCCGACCCGACCTTGCGCGGGTTGAACGAGGCGCTCAAGGACCCTGCCACCCAGGCTGCCTTCAAAGAGCGCAACCTGGTGATCTTCAGCATTGCCAACATGATGGGCAAGCGCGAGGACAAAAACCTCGAACAGCAGGCCACCATGGCCCTGATCCGCGAGCTCAAGCTGGGCGCGAGCAAGGGCACCAAGGTGATTCTGGTGGGCAAGGACGGCGAGCGCCACGTGCTGAAAGATGACGAGTCGGGCGACAAGATCGACCCACAGGTGATCCTCAAGGCTGTCGATGACCTGCCCGCCAGTGAAAAGACCGTCAGCGCCCCCGAACCGGTGGCCACAGCAGTGGCAGAACCCAAGGCCAAAGAGAGCAAACCGGCGAAACCCGCCAAGCCCGCCGCGCCTCCCAAGCCACTGGACGATTGATCGCGCAAGCACTGCGCGATATCTGACAACCAGGCGCGTCGCACCCTACACGTCGCGCCTATTCTGGCGATACTTCCCCCTCCCTGGATTCGGTTCAATGGCTCCACTTCTCAAGCAAAGTGGAGTTGGACCATGAATCACTCACGTAAAACCCTCGGCCTGCTCGGCACCGCGTTGATCGGCAGCATGGCCATCGGCAGCAGCGCGTTCGCCATCGAGCCGTTGCCCCAAGGCTACGAGCTGGCCTCGGCCAAGGCGAGCACCGAAGGCCAGTGCGGTGAGGGTAAATGCGGCGCCAGCGGCAAGGCCGAAAAAGGCGAAGGCAAATGTGGCGAAGGCAAGTGCGGCGGCATGGCCAAGCCTGACCACGGCAATCATCAGTCCTGATTTCATTCCAAGTGAATGACAACGCCCCACCTGTGCTACAGGCGGGGCGTTTTGCCTGTGATGGAAAAACATGAACAAGACGCCTTTGCTTACCGGGCTCGGCCTGCGCCGTGGCCTGATGGTCGAACTGCTCAGCCTCGCGCCGGGTACCGTGAACATGCTCGAGTGCGCGCCGGAGAACTGGGTCAATGTTGGCGGCGCCCAAGGCCGCAACCTCGCGCAACTGGCCGAGCGCTTCGTGCTGAGCTGCCATGGCCTGTCACTGTCGCTGGGCGGCAGCGCGTCGCTGGACAGGACCCTGCTGCAACAGGTCGGGTGCTTTCTGCAGCGCTACCAGGTGCATCACTACAGCGAGCACCTGAGCTATTGCAGTGACGATGGCCACCTCTACGACCTGATGCCAATCCCCTTTACCGAAGAGGCCGTTCATCATGTCAGCGCCCGCATACGCCAGGCCCAGGACGTGCTGCAACGGCGTATTGCGGTGGAAAACATCAGCTATTACGCCGCGCCCTGGCAGGCGATGAGCGAGCTGGATTTCATCTGCGCAGTGCTCGATGAAGCCGACTGCGACCTGTTGCTGGATGTCAACAATGTATTCGTCAATGCCTGCAATCACGGGTACGACGCCCAGGCGTTCATCCGGGGGCTGCCGGTGGCACGGGTCACCGGCATGCACGTGGCCGGGCATCATGATGAGGCGCCTGGCCTCAAGGTCGACACCCACGGTGCCCCGGTCAGCGAGGGCGTGTGGGCACTGTTCGCCAGTGCTTGTGCTCGCTTCGGCGCACTGCCGACGGTGCTGGAGCGTGACTTCAATTACCCGCCGCTGACAGAGCTGCTTGGCGAGGCAGCGCGAATCCGCGCCGTGCAAATGGAGGTGATGCGTGAGCGAGACATTGCGTGACCAGCAGTTCTGCCTGGCCCGGCATCTGCGTGACCCCGAGCGCCATGCGCCACCTCCCGGCATCGAGGCGCCACGGCTGCAGCTCTACCGGTCACTATTCTACTCGGCCATCGAAGGCCTGCTGGCGGGACATTTCCCGGTGCTACGCCAGGCCCTGGGGGACCACCGCTGGCATGCCCGGGTGCGCCATTTCTACGCCAACTATCGCTGCCACACGCCGTTGTTCACTGAGGTGGCCGGCACCTTCGTCGACTACCTGCACGGCATCGACGTCGCTGCCGATGCACCCTGGCAGGCGGAGCTTGCGCATTACGAATGGGTCGAGACGCAGCTGTACCTGAGCGATGCCCAAGACCCGCCGCATGATCCCCAGGGCAACCTGTTGCAGGGGCGACCATTGTTGTCCTGCACGGCGCGGGTACTGGCTTACCGTTGGCCCGTCGAGCGCATCGGGGCGAGCTTTCAGCCTCGCGAGGTGCCGGCTTCGCCTACGCTGTTGCTGGCCTATCGCGATGCCGGGCTGCAGGTACGCTTCGCTCGTCTCACGCCCATGGCCTATCGCTTGCTCAAGGAGCAGGGCGGCACTGGCCGGGATCGCCTGCTGGCCCTGCAGGGTGACCAGGCCCAGGGCCTGGCACTGCTGGAACAGCTGCGTGAGCAGGGTGTCATCGTTGGCACCTGGTGATGCCAGAGGGGCTGCCAGGCAGCCCCAATCACCCGGCCTCAGGCGCGAGTCCGTATCCAATGATCCAGGCTCAGGCGCCCCGAGCCCTTGAGCAGCAGCGGCAGCAGTGCCACCAGGTAGATCAGCGGCAGTTTGAAGTTGCCGAAGCCCTGATCCGTGATGGCGTAGCCCTGGGCCAGTTCCGCCAGAGTCGACCATTGCGCCGGCCAGTGCACCGCGGCAATCGCCACCACGGTCACTACCATCAACCCTGCCGACGCCAGGCGTGTACCCAGGCCCAGTAGCAGCAGCAAAGGCAACAACAGTTCCGCCCACATCGACAGCTGCCAGTTCAACTCTGCCGGCAGTACGTTGAAGGGGAATGGAAAGCGGGACTGCAGATCGCCGAACCAGTTGCTGCCGTTGAACTTCTCCCAGCCGGATTCGAAAAACTCCCAGGCCAGGAACAGTCGTAATGGCAGGTCTGCGCTCCAGTTGCCGAGCCGGTCGATGTGCATGAAGGTGCGGGTCAGTGTGGTCATGGTAGTCATCTCGTTTCAGGAAAGGGCGGAGGCTGTGTGACGCTGTTGCCGGGCCAGCTTGGCGGTGAGCTTGAAGGCGATAGCGCTGAACATCAGGGCGAACGCCAGCGGGTACCAGCCGCCCATGGCGGTGCGGTTGTAGAAGGACAGGCAGAACACCCCGGCCAACACCCACATGCCGCTGCTGTGCAAGGCTTTCCAGGCGCGGCCGCCGAGCAGGCGCATCGGCGCTTTGAACGAGGTCAGGGTGAGCAGCAGCAGGAACAGGTAGCCGATGCTGCCGGGCAGGCTCGAGGTGATCGTTCGCCCGGCCCAGAACAGTTCAGGAAATTGCTGGGCGTAGCGGTAGATCAGCAGGCCATGCACGGTATGCGAGAAGGCGAAGGCCAGCCCCAGGTAGCGCCGCTCGCGGAGTAACCGGCGGCTGCCGCTGCCGGGCAGCAACGTGACCAGCGATGAGGCCAGAAAAGCCAGCAGGAACAATGCGAAGGAGCTGCGCGCGGTGGCGCGGATGGCGCTGCGCAAGCCGTCAGCGCCTGGCGGGAAGCTGAGCAGGACCGCAGCGGTCATCAGCAAGGTCAGGCCAGCGAGGGCGGCGAACAGCTTCCAGGCGGAGGGAAGGGTGAGCGGCTTCATGGGGGGTGTCTCCCGGAGTGTCGTGGTGTGACCGGGAGTGTGAACGGGTGGGGTATCTGCAGTGTGTCGGCGAAAACGGCTTTGTGTATCGGAGTGTAGCTATCGGTGTTGTAGGGCGGCTTGTGCAAGCCGCCGCTACTGCCTGGCTACAGTTCGATCTGCGCGCACAACCCGCCGCTCTTGCGGTTGCTCAAGGTCAGCCGGCCCCCCATGGCTTGGGTCAGTTGCTGGGCAATGGCCAGGCCAAGGCCGGTGCCGCCAGTGCTGCGATTGCGAGAGCTTTCTACCCGGTAGAACGGCTTGAGCACTTCATCCAGTTCTTCGGCAGGGATTCCCGGGCCTTCATCCAGCACCCGGATCAATGTCTTGCCCTGCTCGCGGCTCACCTCCAGCTGGGCCTTGCCAGCGAACTTCAGGGCATTGTCCACCAGGTTCACCAGCACCCGGCGCAAGGCATGGGGACGGGTCTCCAGCAGGCTGCCGCTGGTGCCATGGCGCTCCACCCGGGCGCCGCTGTCCTGGTAGTCGAACACCACGCTGTCGAGGAAGGCGTCGAGGTTGATCCGGCACGGCGCCTCGGTGTTGATGTCCATGCTGCGTGCGTAGGCCACGCCTTCGCGGACCAAGTGCTCCATGGCGTCCAGGTCATGCCAGAGCTTGTCTTTCTCGACGCTGTCGTCCATCACCTCGACCCGCAGTTTCATGCGCGTGATCGGTGTTTGCAGGTCGTGGGAAATGGCCGCAAGCAATTGCATGCGCTCTTTGAGGTAAGCGGCGATGCGCGCCTGCAGGGCGTTGAACGCCACGGCGGCGTACTTGACTTCGCGTGGGCCGCTTTCATCCAGCAGCACGCCAGGCTTGTCCGGGTCGAGGGTGTCCACTGCCTGGACCAGGCGGGTAAGAGGCCCGATGGCCAGGCGTACGGCGAGCCAGGTACAGAACAGTAGCACCGCCAGCTGGATCAACAGTACCAGCGGCAACCAGCGCGCTACCGGGACGGGGGCCGGCGTGACATCGATGGTCAGTGGCGCCCCGTCGGCCAGGCGCAGGTGGGCCTGGAAGTGGGCGTTGGGGCCGGGAATGTCCTGGAAAGTCAGCGGGTACTGGGCACCGATGGCCTTGACAATCGATTCGGCAGCCATGGGGGGATCGGTGCTTGGCATCGCTGAGCCCGGCAAGCCTTCATCCAGTCGGTAGCGATAGGTGCGTCGCTCCAGCCTCGGCAGCCAGGCTGCGCGCTCAGCGGCGGGCAGGCGGTCGAGGATGGCCACTGAGGTGACCACATCCTGCTCGAGGTTGCTGAGCATCATCGAGCGGCTGCTGATGTAGCGCTCGTATGCCTGCAGGCTGAACGACAAGCCATAGGCCAGCACCAGCCCGGTGAAGAAGATCAGTGCCAGGCGTGAGGCGAGGGTGCGCGGCCATTTCATGCCGGTGACTCGAGCAGTTGTACGGCCAGCGAGAACACATAGCCCTCACTGCGCACGGTCTTGATGCAGCTCGGCTCCCGGGCGTCGTCGCCCAGGCGCTGGCGCAGGCGGCTGACCAGCAAGTCGATGGAGCGATCGAAGATGTCCGCCTCGCGGCCTTGGGTCAGGTTCAGCAACTGCTCGCGGCTGAGCACCCGTTGCGGATGGTCGAGGAACACCCGCAGCAGGCGGTATTCGGCGCCGCTCAACGCCACCATTGTGCCTTCGCTGTCGAGCAGGTGGCGGGCGGTGGTGTCCAGGCGCCACTGGCCGAAGGCGAGCAGGCGGCTGCTTTCGCTGATGGTCAGGTTCGGTGGCAGCATGCGCGTGCGGCGCAGCACGGCATTGATGCGCGCCAGCAGTTCGCGGGCGGAGAACGGCTTGGTCAGGTAGTCATCGGCGCCCATCTCCAGGCCGATGATGCGGTCGGTCTCGTCGTTGCGTGCGGTCAGCATCATTACCGGCGTGTTGCGGTGCTTGCCGGCACGCAGTTCGCGGCACAGCAGCAAGCCGTCGTCACCGGGCATCATGATGTCGAGGACGATCAGGTCGACGCTGTTGGCCTCCAGAAAGGCGCGCATCTGCCGGCCGTCGGCGACGATGCTGGTGCGCAAGCCACTCTTTTTCAAGTAATTGCCGACCAGCTCGCGGATCTCACGGTCATCGTCGACGATCAGGATGTGATCGACATGTTCCATTCGCAGCGTTCCTGTTCAAAAGGGGGTAGGCGCAGTGTACCGAGCGCGTAGGGACTTGCCTGTGGGGTTTTGTATTGCAGTGTATCTGGGCTGGGTGCAGATACAGCAGGAAGCAGATCACAGGCCGGGTCGACACATGCGAGATACCTGGCCGGCGTGAAATGGCTCTCGACCGGGGAACAGCGATCCCCATTCCTGAAACGTTGCAAGGAGAGATGCCATGAACTTCAAGACTATCGCCAGCGCCAGCGTGTTCGCCGTGCTCAGCCTCGGTGCCGTTGCTGCCCATGCCAGTTCCACATCCATGAACGATGCCAGCGTCATGCAGTACCGCTACGGCGATCACCTGGATGTAAAGAAAGTGCTGTCGCTGAAGGACGACCAGCGCAATGCCTGTGGCCCGGTCAAGACACGCATGGATTACCTCGACTCCCAAGGCCAGTATCAGAGCGTCGAGTACCGCAGCTACGCCACGAGCGGTTGCCATGACAACTGATCGCCGACTGCTGCTGAAGGTGGCGAGCGTGGCCTTGGCGCTGGTGGGCCTGGGCCTCGCTGGAGGGCAGCTGATGGCCCGCGACAGTTATGGCAGCATGCCGTCGCTGGCCGGTGCCAGCCAGTGGCTCAACTCGCCACCCTTGGACGCCCCGGCGCTCAAGGGCAAGGTGGTGCTGGTGGACTTCTGGACCTGGGACTGCATCAATTGCCAGCGCAGCCTGCCGCACGTCAACGACTGGGCACGGCGCTATGCCGACCAGGGCCTGGTGGTGGTGGGCGTGCATACGCCGGAGTACGACTACGAGCATGATGTCAGGCAGTTGCAAAGCAAGGTGGCCAGCCTGGGTATCGCTTACCCGGTCGCGGTGGACAATGACTACCAGGTGTGGAATGCCTGGGGTAACCAGTTCTGGCCAGCGCATTACTTTGTCGACCGGCAGGGGCAGGTGCGCCATGTGCACTTTGGCGAGGGTGACTATGCCGGGCAAGAGAAGGTAATAAAGGCGTTGCTGGATGAGAAAGGCTAAGCCTGTGCCGGCCTCTTCGCGGGTAAACCCGCTCCCACAGGATCACCTGGCTTTCACAGGCGGTGCTGTACCTGTGGGAGCGGGTTCACCCGCGAAGAGGGCGGTGCGGTCTGTCAGGAGAAACTGGCGAAATGCGCCTGCATCCGCTCGGCATCTGCCTGTCTGCCACTGAACAGCTCGAACGCCTTGACCGCCTGGAACACCGCCATGTTGCTGCCATCGAGCGTGCGGCAACCGAGCGCCCGTGCGGCTTTCAGCAGTTCGGTCTCCAACGGGAAATAGATGATTTCAGCTACCCACAGGCGCGGGTGCAACAGTGCCACCGGGAGTGGCGTGCCTGGCAACTTGGCCATGCCCACTGGCGTGGTATTGACCAGGCCATCGGCTTCGGCCACTTCGACCGCGAGGTCCGTGCCAAGTACCGCGCGACCCGCGCCGAAATGGCCATTGAGGTTGTCCACCAAAGCCTGGGCGCGCGTTGCATCCACCTCGAACAGCACCAGTTGCTCGACCCCTTCGCTCAGCAGCGCATGGGCCACCGCCGAACCGGCGCCACCGGCGCCCATTTGTACCACGCGCCGGCGCGAAACATCCGGCAGGCCACGCCGCAAACCTTCGGCGAAGCCCAGGCAGTCGGTGTTGTGGCCGACCCGCTTGCCATCCTTGAGCACAACGGTGTTCACCGCACCAATGCCACGTGCCTCGTCCGACAGCTCATCGAGCAGCGGCAGGATGGCCTGCTTGAACGGGTAGGTGATGTTGAGGCCGGTGAAGCCGGTGTGCTGGGCCGCATCGAGCAGCTGCGCCAGGGCGCTGTCTTCCAGCTGGAGCTGGTCGGCGTCGATCAGGCGATAGAGGTAGCGCAGGTGCTGGGCGTCGCCTTCGTGTTCGTGCAGGGCAGGGGTGCGCGAAAGCTGGATGCCGCGGCCGATCAGGCCGGCGAGGATGGCGGGCTGGCTCATGCGCGTGGCTCCTGGAACAACTCGGCAAAGTGGCTCAGGGCCATGCGGTAGCCATGGCTGCCCAGGCCGCAGATAACCCCTACGGCAATCGACGAGACGAACGACAGGTGGCGGAACGGCTCGCGCTTGTGCACGTTGGACAGGTGTACCTCGATGACCGGGAGTTCGCTGGCGACCAGGGCATCGCGAATCGCTACCGAAGTGTGGGTCCAGGCGCCGGGGTTGATCACGATACCGGCACAGCGGCCGCGGGCGGCGTGGATCCAGTCGATCAGTTCGCCTTCATGGTTGGTCTGGCGAAATTCGATTTCCAGGCCGTGGGCGTGGGCAGTGTCGGCGCAACCCTGGGCCAGGTCGGCCAGGGTTTCATGGCCATACTGGGCGGGTTCGCGGGTTCCCAGCATGTTCAGGTTGGGGCCATTGAGCACGAGGATAAGGGGCTTCATGACGGGCATCGCTTTGTTGTTGTTGAATGCCGCTATGTTTGTACCGGGTGGTTAATTCCGTCAATCCGCTCAGGTGTCGCAAGGGGGCAAAGTGGGCGATTATCGAACTTGTCCGGCAGCGTGCCGGATTACGTAATTGTAATGCTGACGCCACCGCCTCGATAACCAGCCCTCTTTACAGTCCATCGCCACCGCTTGTCGACGAGGACTCTCGAAGTGCCCACCCCCCGCAAGATCGCCTTGCTCTGCCTGTTGCTGGCGGCGACCGCCAGCGCCCAGGCCGGGCCTGGCATGAGCCTGCCCGAGGCGTTGAGCGCCGCCTTTGCCAACAACCCTGAACTGGCCGCAGCCGGTCGCGAAATCGGCATTGCCGAGGGCGAGCGGCGCCAGGCCGGGTTGATCCCCAACCCTGAACTGGCCTGGGAAATGGAAGACACCCGGCGCGCTACCCGCACCAGCACCGTCACGCTCAGCCAGCCACTGGAACTGGGCGGCAAGCGCGGTGCGCGCATCGCTGTGGCCGGTGCCGGCCAGGCCATTGCTCAGCTTGACCTCGAACGCCAGCGCAATGGCCTGCGCGCCGATGTGGTCCAGGCGTATCACGCCGCCCTGCGCGCGCAGACCGGCGTGGAACTGGCGCAGCAGTCGCAAGCGCTGACCGAGCGTGGCCTGCGGGTAGTCCAGGGCCGGGTCACGGCCGGCCAGTCGTCACCGGTGGAGGTCACCCGCGCCCAGGTACAGCTGGCCCAGGCCCAGGCCGACGTACGACGCGCCGAAAGCCAGCGCACCGTGGCCTACCAGGCCCTGGCGCGGTTGACCGGCAGCTCGCTGGCGACCTTCGACACCTTGCCGGCGGCCAGCCTGTCGCCTGGCGCCGCACCTTCGGCCGAGGCCTTGCTCGGCCAGCTCGAACGGACCGCCGAATGGCGCCTGGCAGCTGTCCAGGTCGAGCGCGGCGAAGCGTCGCTGGGGTCGGCAAAGGCCCTGCGCGTGCCCAACCTCACCGTCAGCGTCGGCAGCCAGTACAGCCGTGAGGACCGTGAGCGGGTCAACGTGGTCGGGCTGTCGATGCCCTTGCCGTTGTTCGACCGTAACCAGGGCAACATGCTCGCCGCCGCACGCCGCGCCGACCAGGCCCGTGACTTGCGCAACGCGGTCGAACTGCGCCTGCGCAGCGAAACCCGCAGCGCCGTTGATCAGTGGCGCACGGCGATGCAGGAGGTGCAGGCCTATGACCACACCATCCTGCCGTCGGCGCAGCAGGCCGTGGATACCGCCACCCGTGGCTTCGAAATGGGCAAGTTCGCTTTCCTCGACGTGCTCGACGCCCAGCGCACCTTGATCGACGCGCGCGGGCTGTACCTCGAGGCCTTGGCCGCGGCAACCGATGCACGGGCACAGGTCGAGCGGATCTACGGCGATCTGGACGGTTTGAGCAACATTTCGAGCAGCAGGAGCAACAATGACTAACCCCCGCAAATTCGCCCTCCTGGCCGCCGCCATTGCCATTCTCGGCATGGGTGGCTTGGCCTGGACCGGCCATTCTGGCCAGGCCAGCAAAGGCCAAACCAGTCCAGCAGAGCCTCGCCACGACGACCATGGCGAAGACAGTCACGGTCACGCTGATGAAGCGGGCGAAGCGCATCAGGAAAAGGAAGGCGCATTGCATCTGTCGACTGCCCAGATCGAGTCGGCCGGCATCCAGCTGACCACCGCCGGCCCACGCGAACTGGGTACCGCCATCAGCTTCCCCGGCGAGATCCGTTTCGATGAAGACCGCACGGCCCATGTGGTGCCACGGGTGCCGGGCGTGGTCGAAGCGGTGCAGGCCGAGCTCGGCCAGTCGGTCAGGCGCGGCCAGGTGCTGGCGGTGATCGCCAGCCAGCAGATCTCCGACTTGCGCAGCGAGCAACAGGCCGCACAGCGCCGCCTCGAACTGGCGCGCCTGACTTTCCAGCGCGAGCAGCAGCTGTGGCAGGAGCGCATCAGCGCCGAGCAGGATTACCTGCAGGCGCGCCAGGCCTTGCAAGAAGCCGAGATTGCCCTGGCCAATGCCCGGCAGAAGGTGGCCGCCGTTGGCCCGGCCGGTGCCGGTAACCGCTACGAGTTGCGTGCCCCGTTCGATGCGGTGGTGGTGGAGAAGCACATGACCGTAGGCGAAGTGGTCGACGAGACCAGCAATGCCTTCACCCTGTCCGACCTGAGCCGCGTGTGGGCGACCTTCGCTGTCGCACCCCGCGAACTGGCGAGGGTCACCACTGGGCGCAGCGTGACCGTCAGCGCGCCGGACCTCGGCGCCGAAGTCGAAGGCACGGTCAACTACGTCGGCAGCCTGCTCGGCGAGCAGAACCGCGCCGCCACCGTGCGCGTCACCCTGGCCAGCCCCAGCGGTGCCTGGCGCCCGGGGCTGTTGGTCAACATCGGGGTCAATGTCGAGCGCTTCAAGGCGGCGGTCGTCGTGCCCGAAAGCGCATTGCAGAGCTGGGAGCAGCAGACCGTGGTGTTCGCCCGCACCGACGAAGGTTTCCAGGCCCGCCCGGTGAACACCGGCCGCCGCGACGCCGGCCTGGTGGAGATCACCTCAGGCCTGGCCGCCGGGACCCAGGTGGCTGCTGCCGGCAGCTTCGTCCTCAAGTCCGAGCTCGGCAAAGCCTCTGCCGAGCACAGCCATTGATTGCGGGGATGCTTGCATGTTCGAACGCCTGATCCAATTCGCCATCGAGCAGCGCCTGGTGGTGATGCTCGCCGTGGTGCTGATGGCTGCCGTGGGTATCCACAGCTACCAGAAACTGCCGATCGATGCGGTGCCGGATATCACCAACGTCCAGGTGCAGGTCAACACTGCCGCGCCGGGCTATTCGCCGCTGGAGACCGAGCAGCGCATCACCTTCGCCATCGAAACCGCCATGGCAGGCCTGCCGGGCCTGAAACAGACCCGCTCGCTGTCGCGCTCGGGGTTGTCGCAGGTAACGGTGATCTTCGACGATGGCACCGATCTGTTCTTCGCCCGGCAACTGGTCAACGAGCGCCTGCAGGTCGCTCGCGAGCAGTTGCCCGAAGGCATCGAGGCCGGCATGGGGCCGATCTCCACGGGGCTGGGGGAAATCTTCCTGTGGACGGTGGAGGCCGAGCAGGGCGCACTCAAGGACGACGGCACGCCTTACACGGCGACTGACCTGCGGGTGATCCAGGACTGGATCATCAAGCCGCAGCTGCGCAACGTGCCCGGCGTCGCCGAGGTCAACAGCATCGGCGGCCACGCCAAGCAGTACCTGATCGCCCCCGACCCGAAGCGCCTGGCAGCCTACACGCTCACCCTCAACGACCTGATCGCGGCGCTGGAGCGTAACAACGCCAACGTGGGTGCCGGCTACATCGAGCGCAACGGTGAGCAGCTGCTGATTCGCGCGCCGGGGCAGGTGGCCTCGGCCGAAGACATCGCCAACATCGTCATTTCCACTGTCGATGGCACGCCCATCCGCGTCAGCCATGTTGCCCAGGTCGGCTTGGGCAAAGAGCTGCGCGCAGGCGCGGCCACCGAAAACGGCCGCGAAGTGGTGCTGGGCACGGTGTTCATGCTGATCGGCGAGAACAGCCGCACGGTGTCCCAGGCGGTGGCGGCCAAGCTCGCCGAGATCAACCGCAACCTGCCCAAGGGCGTGGTCGCGGTCACGGTCTATGACCGCACCCACCTGGTCGAAAAGGCCATCGCCACGGTGAAGAAGAACCTGGTCGAAGGCGCGATCCTGGTGATTGCCGTGCTGTTCCTGTTCCTGGGCAACATCCGAGCTGCCTTGATCACCGCCATGGTCATCCCGCTGTCGATGCTGTTCACCTTCACAGGCATGTTCAGCAACAAGGTCAGTGCCAACCTGATGAGCCTTGGCGCCCTGGACTTCGGCATCATCGTCGATGGTGCGGTGGTGATCGTCGAAAACGCCATCCGCCGCCTGGCCGATGCGCAGCAGCGCCATGGCCGCATGCTGACCCGTGCCGAACGCTTCCACGAGGTGTTCGCCGCCGCCCGTGAGGCGCGTCGGCCGCTGATCTACGGGCAGTTGATCATCATGGTGGTGTACCTGCCGATCTTTGCCCTGACTGGGGTCGAGGGCAAGATGTTCCACCCGATGGCCTTCACCGTGGTGATGGCACTGCTGGGTGCCATGATCCTTTCGGTGACCTTCGTGCCGGCCGCTATCGCGCTATTCGTCACCGGCAAGGTCAAGGAGGAAGAGGGCGTGCTCATGCGCACCGCCCGCCTGCGCTACGCACCGGTGCTCAACTGGGTGCTGGGCCGGCGCAAGCTGGCGTTCACCACCGCCGCCGGGCTGGTGCTGCTGTCCGGGGTCATGGCCAGCCGCCTGGGCAGCGAGTTCATCCCCAGCCTCAGCGAAGGTGATTTTGCCTTGCAGGCGCTGCGTGTGCCAGGCACCAGCCTGTCGCAGTCGGTGGACATGCAGCAGCGCCTGGAGCAGGCCATCATCGCCCAGGTGCCGGAAGTGCAGCGGGTGTTTGCCCGCACCGGCACCGCCGAGATCGCCTCCGACCCGATGCCGCCGAACATCTCCGATGCCTACGTGATGCTGCGCCCGCGCGAACAGTGGGCGGACCCCGGCAAGCCCCGCGCCGAACTGATTGCCGAGGTGCAGCGTGCTGCTGCCAGCGTGCCGGGCAGCAACTACGAGCTGTCGCAGCCGATCCAGTTGCGCTTCAACGAGCTGATCTCCGGCGTGCGCAGCGATGTGGCGGTGAAGGTGTTCGGGGATGACATGGACGTGCTCAACCGTACCGCCGCGCAGATCGCCAGCAGCTTGCAACAGGTACCCGGCGCTTCGGAGGTGAAGGTCGAGCAGACCACCGGCCTGCCGGTGCTGACCATTGATATCGATCGCGACAAGGCTGCCCGCCATGGCCTGAATGTGGGCGACGTGCAGGACGCCATTGCCATCGCCGTCGGCGGGCGCACGGCGGGCACGGTGTACCAAGGCGATCGCCGCTTCGACATGGTGGTGCGCCTGCCCGAAACCCTGCGGACCGATGTCGATGGCCTGGGCAGCCTGCTGATTCCTGTACCCGCCAGCGCGGCGGCCGGCGCGGCACGGATCGGCTTCATCCCGCTGTCGCAGGTGGCCACGTTGAACCTGCAGTTGGGGCCGAATCAGGTCAGCCGCGAGGATGGCAAGCGCGTGGTGGTGGTCAGCGCCAACGTGCGCGGGCGCGACCTGGGTTCGTTTGTCGAACAGGCCGAGCAGACGTTGCTTGCGCAGGTACAGATCCCGCCGGGTTACTGGACCCGCTGGGGCGGCCAGTTCGAGCAGCTGCAGTCGGCGGCCGAGCGCTTGCGGGTGGTGGTGCCGGTAGCGCTGTTGCTGGTGATGGCTTTGCTGCTGATGATGTTCAACACCCTCAAGGACGGCCTTTTGGTGTTCACCGGGATTCCGTTTGCCTTGACCGGCGGGGTGCTGGCGCTGTGGCTTCGCGATATTCCGCTGTCGATTTCCGCCGGGGTGGGTTTCATTGCCTTGTCGGGTGTGGCGGTGCTCAACGGGCTGGTGATGATCGCCTTCATCCGCAACCTGCGCGAGCAAGGGCGTGGTGTGCGTGCGGCGGTCGAGGAGGGGGCGTTGACGCGCTTGCGGCCGGTGCTGATGACCGCGTTGGTGGCGTCGTTGGGGTTCATCCCGATGGCGTTGGCAACCGGGACCGGGGCCGAGGTGCAGCGGCCGCTGGCGACGGTGGTGATTGGCGGGATTCTCTCGTCTACTGCGCTGACGCTGTTGGTGTTGCCGGCGCTTTATCAATGGGCATACAGACGCGAAGAGGATTGAAATCGCCGGGGCTGCCAAGCAGCCCCACGTGCCTCAGGCCGAAGTCCGGACCTGAGGGCTCAGATCATTTCCGGCTTCATCATGCAACGAGATTCGTGATGTCTCCGGCAACGCCAGCCCACCCACCAGGGCGACCAGGGCAATCACCACCAGGTAGAACGCCGGCGCCAGGCTGCTGCCGGTCTGTCCGATCAGCCAGGTCGCCACCAGCGGCGCGGTACCGCCAAACACGGTGTAGGCCACGTTGTAGGTAATTGCCGAAGCGGTGTAGCGGGTCCGCGTCGGGAAGCTCTCCGACAGCAGCGCCGCGGTCACCACGCCACTGCACAGCGCTCCCACCGCCAGCAGGACTACCCCCAACAGTGCCCCCGACATCGAACCGGAACTGGCCAGCCAGTAAGCGGGGAACACGCAGACCATCACCCACAGGCAGGTGAAGCCAATGGTTTTGCGCCGCCCGACCCGGTCCGAGAAGGCCCCGGCCAGCGGGCAACCGACGGCTGCGAACAGCAGCGCCACGGTGGTCACCAGCAGCGACTGGGCGCGGGTCAGGTTGCCGACCAGTTGCAGGTAGGTGGCGAAGTAGGTGGTGAACATGTAGAACGACAGCGCCGTCAGCGAAATGAACATGCCCAGGTTGCGGATCGCCCGGCCGTGGTTGCGCAGGGTTTCCTTGAGCGGCGAATGTTCATGTTGCTTGCCTTGGGCGACGGCCTCGCGAAACGCCGGGGTTTCCTCCATGCGCCAGCGCAGGTACAAGCCCACCAGCCCCAGCGGCGCGGCCGCCAGGAACGGGATGCGCCAGCCCCAGGCGGTCATCGCCTCGGCCGACAGGCTGGCTTCCAGGCCATAGGCAATCACCGCCGCACAGGCAAAGGCGGAGAACGTCGAGACCGGCACGAAGCTGCCATAGAACGCACGCTTGGTGCGTGGTGCATGCTCCATCAGATAGGCGCAGGCGCCGGCGTATTCACCGCCGGCCGAGAACCCCTGCAGGCAGCGCGCCAGGGTCAGCAGCGCCGGTGCGGCCAGGCCGATGCTGGCATAGGTCGGCAGCAGGCCGATCAGGGTGGTGGAGCCGGCCATCAGCAGGATGGTCAGCGACAGGATGCGCTTGCGCCCCAGGCGATCGCCCAGTGCACCGAACACGATACCGCCGAGCGGGCGCAAGGCGAAGGCCACGGCGAACACGGCGAAGGTCTTGAGCAGGGCCACGCTGGCATCTGCGCTGGCGAAGAACTGGCTGGCGATCAGCGTGGCGAGAAAGCCATACACGGCGAAGTCGAACCATTCGACGAAGTTGCCGATGGCCGAAGCGGCGATGACCCTGCGCAAGGTGGCGGGGGATACCTCATGCGATGCAGACATACGGAAGCTCTCCGGTTTCCATAGGCAGCCTGGATGAATGCGGCGCGCTCAGACGCGCCATCGTTGTTATCAAGGGCCAGTAGACCGAGTAGAGCAGTGGGCTGCTTCGTTCAGGGCGACATCGGGATACCTTTTTCGACCGCAGGCGATTATTGCCGGCCAACCCGCCAGGGGGCGTATTCCAGCTCGCTGTAGCCCTTGGCCACGCCGTGCGTGTCTGCCGAAAAGCCCGGAAGGTTGCTCAGGTCCATGGCCTGGCAGCGGCTGTTGAGTTGCGCCTGCAGCTTGCCGTCTAGGCGAAAGTCGTCCGGCCGCAGCGGATGCGGGTAGATCTGTACCAGACAATCCTCGACCTTGCCTTTGGCGTTGGCCTGGTAATACACCGAGACCCTGCCGATGCTGTTCACCGGCTGGTCGCGCAGCAGGTGCTGCCAGAAGAACGCGCGTTGCGCATTGGCCTGGCGCCGAGGCGTACCGGGTGCCTGTGCGGCAGCCGGCAGCAGCACGAACATCGGTGCGCGTACCTCCATGCTGCCATCGACTTCACGTAGCCCATCGGGTACCACAGGGTAGATGGTCTTCCAGCACTGCGCCTCGACCAGGCTGGCCAGTGACTTGAAGTCCGAGCGCCTCACGTCGGCGGGCAGTTGCATCTCGTACTTGGGCGGGGCCTTGCTGGCCTTGCAACTGGTAGGTGCGGAATACCGGTCGAGGATGACAGTCAGCATGACCACACCGACCTGCTTGTCGGTGTCTGCAGTGGCGATGCCGAGTTTCAGGGCCTGCTGCATGTCACTTACAAAGGTTTGACGGGCTTGTGGATCGACTGCAGGAGCGCTTCGGCTTTGGCAACCAATCAACAGGAATAAGGCTGCAGCCAAAAGAGCGGGAGAGAGCGATTTCAACAAAGGGACTTCCTTGAGTTGCCTGGGCCGGTGCTTCATGTGCCGGCGTGGATGAGGTTGCACATTATCACTGATGATGGGATAGGAATTGAGAGTTAGCCGAGTAGGAAATCTCTTAAAGTCTATGCCGGCTCGATAGCCGGCACAGACGTGAGCGTCAGAAGCGCATGTCCACCGCCACCTCGAAGGTCCGCGGCGCCCCCATGTAGTACTGCAGCCCATAGGCCTGCTTGGCGTACACCTCATCGGTCAGGTTGCGCACCCGCCCGGTAATGGTGGTG
>Ga0153918_1000153_pt1 | contig 51389 bp, 52 predicted proteins | sample TSFL002MetaG_FD_104687 | JGI IMG/M metagenome (GOLD analysis project Ga0153918, IMG submission 104687) | Attine ant fungus gardens microbial communities from Florida, USA - TSFL002 MetaG | ecosystem: Host-associated > Fungi > Mycelium > Unclassified | place: USA: Florida, Paynes Creek Historic... | reverse complement strand
CCCGACATAAATACCTCAGGCAGGGTTGCAATATCGTAGGTCGGGTAAGCGCAGCGCCACCCGACATAAATACCTCAGGCAGGGTTGCAATATCGTAGGTCGGGTAAGCGCAGCGCCTCCCGACATAAATACCGCAGGCAGGGTTGCAATATCGTAGGTCGGGTAAGCGTAGCGCCACCCGACATAAATACCGCAGGAGTCTCAAAGGTTCGAATCCCCCTGGCGGAGATCCAAAAGAAAAAAGCCCGTACTTTCGTACGGGCTCTCATCTCAAATATGGCGGTGAGCGGGGGATTGACTCGCTGCGCTCGCCCTTCGGGCAGCCTGTTCGCTGCGCTCTCAGTCTGTCCAACTGGCTGCCCCAGTTGTCGAACCCCGGTCGGGGATTCTCATCCCCCCCGCAGACGTGCAACATGCGAAAAAAAAAGCCCGCATTTTCATGCGAGCTCTTCTTTAAATATGGCGGTGAGGGGGGGATTGACTCGCTGCGCTCGCCCTTCGGGCAGCCTGTTCGCTGCGCTCTCAGTCTGTCCAACTGGCTGCGCCAGTTGTCGAACCCCGGTCGGGGATTCTCATCCCCCCGCAGACGTGCAACATGCGAAAAAAAAGCCCGCATTTTCATGCGAGCTCTTCTTTAAATATGGCGGTGAGGGGGGGATTCGAACCCCCGATACGTTGCCGTATACACACTTTCCAGGCGTGCTCCTTCAGCCACTCGGACACCTCACCATATTGTATTGCTGCCTGACCGCTTGGGGGGCAACGGGGCGCTACTATAGGGAGTTGCGCTAAAACGGTCAAGCAGATTTTCTGCTTTAGTGCTTGTTCGGTTAAGCAATAATCAGCTCCACGGTGTTTATGCCGTGGAGCGTGTCATTACCGCTGTGAATCGAGCACTTCGCTGTGCTTCACCACGTCCTGCGCTTTGCTGTAACTTTCAATCAGCAACTGATAAGCAGGGAAGATGTGCGTGTACACCTCAGCCCACTCGGCGGCGTCTTCTCGGTTCCAGGTGCGCTGAATTTCAGACGCGACAGCCGCCGTATCCATTGGCACAACACCCGCCTGCACCACGCGTGCCAGAGTTATCTCCTGGGCCATTTTGCTGTAGGTGCCGGACGCATCAATAACCGCAAACACTTTATAGCCGTCGGCCACTGCGCTGATTGACGGAAACGCCATGCAAACGCTGGTGATGGTACCTGCAATGATCAGCGTCTTGCGCCCGGTCTCCTTAACGGCAGCAACAAACTCCGGGTTGTCCCAGGCGTTGATCTCACCTTTGCGTGCCACATATTGCGCATGAGGTGCGTTAGCGTGGATCTCCGGGATCAGCGGGCCGTTCGGGCCTTGCGGCACGGACGCGGTGGTAATCACCGGGATCTTCGCCAGGGTTGCGATTTTGGCCAGCGCTGCCGCACGGGCACGCAGTTCCGGCATCGGCATATCACCAACGGTCTGGAATAACCCGCTCTGATGATCAATAAGCAACATGACCGCATCGTTCACATCAATGACCGGGCGTGCTCCATTAAAATTCGCAGGTGTAGACATTTTCTTCTCCTTTATTTCGATCAGATCTGGCCGAAGCGGCCTGAGTTAAAATCGCTAATGGCTTCAGCGATTTCGGTTTTACTGTTCATCACAAACGGGCCATAGCCCACAATCGGCTCATTCAGGGGTTCCCCGGCCATCAGCAGCACTTTGGCATCACGGCTGGCTTCCAGATGTACCTTCTCACCTTGCTGGCTCAGGACGACAAGCTGAGCTTCTCCCGCCTGCGCAGAACCGTTTACCGTTACGTTGCCTTCAAGCACAACCAGTGCGGTGCTCCAGCCCTCGGGCAGAGTGAGCGCAAGATGGCTCCCCTGATGCAGCGTGATGTCCCATACATTCAGCGGCGAGAAAGTATGGGCAGGGCCAGTGATGTCTCCGTATCGCCCGGCGATAACGCGCAGCTCGCCGCCGTTATCGGGTAACGCCACCACCGGGATTGTGTCGCGGGTGATGCTCTGATACCCCGGTGCTGCCATCTTGTCTTTCGCGGGCAGGTTCACCCACAGCTGCATCATCTTGAGTTCGCCACCTTTCTGTGCAAATCCACTGGAGTGGAACTCTTCATGCAGAATGCCGGAGCCAGCAGTCATCCACTGCACATCGCCGGGGCCAATCACGCCGCCTTTACCGGTTGAGTCGCGATGCTCGACTTCGCCGGAATAGACGATAGTGACCGTTTCAAACCCGCGATGGGGGTGTTCGCCCACGCCACGTTTTGCGCCATCCGCCGGGAAGTTATACGGGCCTGCGTAATCCAGCAGCAGGAATGGGCTGAGCGGCTCGCCGTGAGTCTGATAAGAAAACATTGAACGAACCGGAAACCCATCACCAACCCAGTGCTGACGCGGTGCGGTATAAACGCCTGTAACATTTTTCATGGCTATCTCCTGATGTTCTGTTGATGTTTATTAGCTTATATTCAGGTTTAATATCCCGGTAGACAGTGAAAATGACATTCACTGTTCCTTAAATGGAACGATGAGGTTTTATGCAGGATCTCAATGACTTTGCGTGGTATGTGAAGGTGGTCGACCACGGTGGTTTCGCAGCTGCCGGGCGGGCGCTCGATCAGCCAAAATCAAAACTGAGCCGCCGAATTGCGCAGCTTGAAGAGCGGCTTGGGGTGCGGTTAATTCAGCGCACCACGCGCCAGTTTACCGTTACCGAAGTAGGCCAGACCTTTTATCAACACTGTAAAGCGATGCTGGTGGAAGCCGAGGCGGCGGAAGAGGCCGTCGCCGCGTTGCAGGCGGAGCCGCGCGGTATTGTCAGGATCACCTGTCCGGTGACGTTGCTGCATGTGCACGTAGGGCCGATGCTGGCGCGCTTTATGGCGAAATACCCGGGAATTAACCTCCAGCTTGAAGCCACCAATCGCCGGGTGGATTTGGTGGGTGAGGGGATCGATATTGCAATCCGTGTGCGTCCGCGCCCGTTTGATGACAGCGACCTGGTTCTGCGGGTGCTTGCCGACAGAGGGCATTGTCTGGTGGCCGGGCCTGATTTGATTCAGCGTCTGGGAAAACCGGTTATGCCCTCAGAGCTGAGCCGCTGGCCGGGGTTGAGTATGGGGGAGGGAAGGCAAGTTCATAAATGGGATTTGACCGGCCCGCAGGGGGCAAAAGCGGAGATCCACTATGCCCCGCGTTTTATCACGACCGATATGCTGGCGCTGCGGGAAGCGGCTATGGCAGGTGTGGGTGTGGTGCAGCTTCCCATTTTGATGGTGAAAGACCAGCTCGCCTCAGGGGCGCTGGTTCGGGTGCTGGATGATTGGGAGCCACGCCGGGAAGTTATTCATGCCGTGTATCCGTCCAGACGCGGGCTATTGCCATCGGTGAGAACGCTGGTGGATTTTCTGACGGAAGAGTATGCGCGGATGGTGGAGGAGTAGTGGTTCCCTCTCCCCTGGGGAGAGGGTTAGGGTGAGGGGCTCAGACCGCACCGGGTCGCATATAGCACCGGGGGGGATTGACTCGCTTCGCTCGCCCTTCGGGCAGCCTGTTCGCTACGCTCTCAGTCTGTCCAACTGGCTGCGCCAGTTGTCGAACCCCGGTCGGGGATTCTCATCCCCCCCTTTTCGGAGAATATAAAAGAAAAAAGCCCGTACTTTCGTACGAGCTCTCATCTCGAATATGGCGGTGAGGGGGGGATTGACTCGCTTCGCTCGCCCTTCGGGCAGCCTGTTCGCTACGCTCTCAGTCTGTCCAACTGGCTGTCGCCAGTTGTCGAACCCCGGTCGGGGATTCTCATCCCCCCGCAGACGTGCAACATGCGAAAAAAAAGCCCGCATTTTCATGCGAGCTCTTCTTTAAATATGGCGGTGAGGGGGGATTGACTCGCTTTGCTCGCCCTTCGGGCAGCCTGTTCGCTGCGCTCTCAGTCTGTCCAACTGGCTGCGCCAGTTGTCGAACCCCGGTCGGGGATTCTCATCCCCCCCCATTCGGAGAATATAAAAGAAAAAAGCCCGTACTTTCGTACGAGCTCTTATCTCGAATATGGCGGTGAGGGGGGGATTCGAACCCCCGATACGTTGCCGTATACACACTTTCCAGGCGTGCTCCTTCAGCCACTCGGACACCTCACCATATTGTCATCCCGTTGTTGCTGGGACGGGCGCTAATGTAAGGAAAACCCGAACTGCCGTCAATCAACTTTTTCAGTTAATTAGCGTGTTTAGACAAACTTCAAACAACCTGATTCCGAAATGTGCTGAAAGCGGTTTTTTTATCAACAACGCAAATGCCAGTAAATTTGTTATGCTGGCAATCCAGTTGAAAACGAAAATAAAATCGCGCAATAAAAGGCAGGAATCGCTATGGATATTATCTTTTATCACCCTACTTTTGATACGGCTTACTGGATTAACGCACTGTCGGCAGCATTGCCGGGCGCGCGCGTTCGCGAGTGGAAGCGGGGCGATCATGAACATGCCGACTACGCGCTGGTGTGGCATCCGCCGGTAGAGATGCTCCAGGGACGTGAGTTGAAAGCCGTCTTCGCACTTGGGGCCGGTGTGGATTCGATCCTGAGCAAGCTGAAAGCGCATCCAGAAATGTTGCCTGAACATATTCCACTGTTCCGCCTGGAAGATACCGGAATGGGCCAGCAAATGCAGGAATATGCCGTGAGCCAGGTGCTGCACTGGTTCCGTCGTTTTGACGATTACCAGGCCTTCAAACAGCAAGCGCACTGGGAACCGCTGCCGGATTATCAGCGCGAAGATTTTACCATCGGTATTCTGGGGGCTGGTGTGCTTGGCTCAAAAGTGGCAGAAGCACTTGCCCCGTGGGGATTCCCTCTGCGTTGCTGGAGCCGCAGCCGTAAAGATTATCCTGGCGTAGAAAGCTTTGCCGGAACAGACGAACTCCCGGCGTTCCTGAAAGGCACTCGCGTGTTGATTAACCTGCTGCCTAATACGGCGGAAACAGTGGGGATTATCAACAAAGCGCTGCTGAACCAACTGGCGGATCAGAGCTATTTAATGAATCTGGCACGCGGTGTTCATCTGGTTGAGTCTGATCTGCTGGCGGCGCTGGACAGCGGCAAACTCAAAGGCGCGATGCTGGATGTCTACAGCCGTGAACCGCTGCCAACGGAAAGCCCGCTGTGGGCGCATCCCCGCGTAGCGATGACGCCGCACGTTGCCGCAGTCACGCGTCCGGCAGAGGCCGTAGCCTATATCTCCCATACCATCAGTGAGATGGAGAAGGGCAACACCGTTACCGGGCAGGTCGACAGACAGCGCGGTTACTAAGAGAAACCCGGCGTTAGCCGGGTTTTTGCTAATATTCGCCGCTGATAACTGCTATCCTTGGGAAAAACAGCAGAGGAGAGAAAGATGTATCCCGTTGACCTGCACATGCACACCGTCGCCAGTACCCATGCCTATAGCACCCTCCATGACTACATCGCGCAAGCAAAGCTAAAAGGCATCAAGCTTTTTGCGATTACCGATCATGGTCCTGATATGGCTGATGCTCCGCACTACTGGCATTTTGTGAATATGCGCATCTGGCCACGCCTGGTCGAAGGTGTTGGGATACTTCGTGGCATCGAAGCGAACATCAAGAATACAGACGGTGAAATCGACTGCACCGGCCCGATGCTGACCTCGCTGGATCTGATTATTGCGGGCTTCCATGAGCCGGTTTTCGCTCCACAGGATAAAGAAACCAATACAAAGGCGATGATCGCGACGATTGCCAGCGGCAACGTGCATATCATCAGCCATCCGGGCAACCCGAAATACCCGATTGATATTCAGGCTGTTGCTCAGGCGGCAGCAGAACACCGCGTTGCGCTGGAAATTAATAACTCCTCCTTTGTTCATTCGCGCAAAGGCAGCGAGGCCAACTGCCGTGAAGTGGCTGCGGCGGTGCGTGATGCAGGAGGTATGGTCGCGCTTGGGTCTGACTCGCACACCGCCTTTACGCTTGGTGATTTCAGCGAGTGCCTGAAAGTGCTTAATGATGTTGGTTTCCCCGAAGAGCGGATCCTGAACGTGACCCCACGCCGGATGCTCGATTTCCTGGAATCGCGCGGCATGCCGCGTATTGATGAATTTGCCGATCTTTAATTGTGTAATGGAATAAAAAAATGAATGAGTTCTCCATCCTTTGCCGCGTGCTGGGTACCCTGTTCTACCGTCAGCCGCAAGACCCGCTGCTGGTTCCGCTGTATACGATGATCCAGGAAGGTAAGCTGGCGCAAAACTGGCCGCTGGAACAGGATGAGCTGCTGGAGCGTCTGCAAAAAAGCTGCGACATGCAGCAGGTTTCTGCGGATTACAACGCGTTGTTCGTGGGTGAAGAGTGCCGCGTGGCGCCGTATCGTTCAGCATGGGAAGAAGGGGCAACCGAAGCCGACGTTCGCGCTTTTCTGACTGAGCGCGGAATGCCGCTGGCAGAGACTCCGGCTGATCACTTTGGCACGTTGCTTCTTGCGGCGTCCTGGATTGAAGATCAGTCTGGCGATGATGAAAGTGAAGCTATCGAAACGCTGTTTGAAGAGTTCCTGCTGCCTTGGTGCGGTACGTTCCTCGGCAAAGTGGAAGCGCACGCCACATCACCATTCTGGAGAACTCTGGCGCCGCTGACCCGCGATGCCATTGCGGCCATGTGGGACGATCTTCAGGAAGAGAATGAAGAGTGATTTAGATCACATAATTCCTGCAACGATACATTTCAACTTGCACATAATGTGCTTCTGATCGCATTTCTATGGTGCGTATCTGCTAAGATGCGCGCCATGAACATATTACTCTGCATTGCAATTACAACGGGCATTCTCTCCGGTTTATGGGGATGGGTGGCGGTATCTCTCGGCCTGTTAAGCTGGGCCGGGTTCCTTGGCTGCACGGCTTACTTTGCCTGCCCTCAGGGCGGCATTAAAGGGCTGTTTATCTCTGCCTGCACGTTGATGAGCGGTGTTATCTGGGCGCTGGTCATTATGAAAGGCAGCGCGCTGGCACCGCACGTCGAGATCTTAGGCTACGTGATGACCGGCGTTGTGGCATTTCTGATGTGCATTCAGGCAAAGCAAATGCTGCTGTCGTTTGTGCCGGGCACCTTTATTGGCGCCTGTGCGACATTTGCAGGGCAGGGCGACTGGAAGCTGGTGGTGCCGTCACTGGCAGTGGGCTTACTGTTTGGCTATGCCATGAAGAACAGCGGTCTATGGCTTGCAGCCCGACGCGAAAAAGCGCAAAACACCACGGCCGTGAGTGAGTAAAAGACCACCTTCTTAGAAGGTGGCTTTTCAGAATGCCCCCTGTAAGGGGGGCGATTATCTCCTTCCGTTTACTACTCTAGCAATTCCATCTGCTGTTCATGCGTTTGTTCCGTTTTCTCCTGATGCCGCACATAACGTCTGATAATTTCTTCGTTCACCCCAACCGTATCGACAAAATAGCCACGGGACCAAAAATGGTTTCCCCATAACTTTTTCCTGATATGTGGAAAACGATTGTAGAGCCTGATTGCGCTACGGCCTTTCAGATGCCCCATCAGAGTGGATATGGAGATTTTTGGGGGAACGATGACGACAAGATGTACATGATCTGGCTGAATATTTAGCTCAAGGATCTCACAATCTTTTATTCCGCAGAGAATGTAGATCGTCCTGTACAGTTCCTTGCCAAGCTTATCTTTCAGGATCCTGAAACGGTACTTTGGCGTCCACACTATGTGGTATTTGCAACGCCAATATACATGTGATGAACTCCTGTAAAGCCCCATGTCGGTTTGTCTCCTTTTACTTGTGGTGAGTAAGCAGAGATATTCCGGCATGGGCATTCTTCAGGCTATAGCCTTACAGGATCAATCACCACCTCCCTAGGAGGTGGTTTAGGGGTGACAATAAAAAAAGGCGAGATAATCATCTCGCCTTTTTTATGCGCTTCCTGTCAGGATTCCGGAGGAACCGACATATCGCGGTATTTCACCAGAACCGGGTTTTGTGCATCGGCTTTGTTTTGCAGATCCCACAGGCCACGGTCGATACCGTCATTAATCAGGAATATAACGCCAGTTTCGATGGCTGACATCAGACACATCATGACCGGTTCGTTGGAGGTGTAACCAATTTCCCCTTCCAGTAAACGCTGGTAGTCAATAAAGCGGAATACCCCAGCCTGCACTTCATACGAGAGAATGGTCTTGCTGGTGTTCACGGATGACAGCACTTCACCGGTGCTGACGTTCACCACGCGCAGGTTAACGGCTATCTGATCGAGCTGATATTGCGTATCTGCCCCGATACCGAAGTAACGTGCGCCCACACCGCCTGATTTAACGTTACTTTCGTAGCCGATAATCGAACCTTCAATCATAACGTTGGCTGCGGCAAGCGATTGCAAAGGCATCCGGTTGTTATTCGCGACGGTACCATTTTCCTGAGCGGCGCGAATGATTTTGCGTTCATTCAACAGGTTCTGAAGTCCCTGACGTTCCAGCGGGATGAACCAGTGAGAATCCTTGAGCGCGGTGACCAGCATTGCGGTGGCACTCTGCGGTACAGCAGTCGAGAAGTTACTGGCAGGGTACGGTTTAAACTGTCCAGTTTCATCCTGGATGTTGTAAACCGAGACAAATATTTTGCCGGTTGGTGCTGGCAAATGGGTTAAATCACGATAACTCTGAGCCCGAGGCATTAATGTAGGTTTTGCAGCTTCTTTTGGTGGAGCAGTTAAACAACCGCTCAATAAGCACACTGCAACAAATATCAGGAAGCGCTGCATGATCGTTGTCCTTATTTTGATGTTGTTCAGAAGTCTGTCGAGTTACTTTGTAGGCCAGAAACCTGGATGGTCGATGTTTTTCCAGTTTTCCGGTCCGTCACATTTAATTGAAGCTGCCCATCCTTATTGGCAATATCGACAATAAAGTCGTTAGTCACCATTCGGCCGGGCTTGCCAGTATTGATGTTGGTTAACAAACCGCCCAGGATCTGGGACTGGATAGCCTGGGTGAAGTTATCCAGCGCTGACGGCGTGTCAACGGTGTAGTCTTTATAACTCGGATCTTTATAGGAGTTTTGGGCTTGCGCCTCATTCAACATGAATGCCCCGTTGTTGGGGTTACCGCCAAAGTTAGGGTTACGGAACTGGAACGTCATATTTCCGGCCCAGCTTAATGGTGTAATTAGCATTAACGAAATAACTGCATGTGCAATACGCATGACAGCCTCCGGATATAGGGTCGCTAGAACTCGTCTTTTGCTAAATCGCGTGTGCTTAATAGCGCTTTGTCTATTTGCAGGCGATTTATAGCCTCTTCAGTTTGTGCCAGAGCTAAGGCTACGTTTTTATCGAAGTCTATTTTCGTTGGGAATAAAAACGTTTGATAAATAACGTCCTGATTAGCCGTTATCGTTATCCAACTTCCCCATCGTGCACTGGGCCGTTCGTTGATTGTTATGTTACCAGGGTAAGTACTTTCCCACTTGTCACTGAAGGCACGATAAAAATTGTGCCCAACAGATGACACCGTATGGTCAGTTAACAATCCGGGAATCTCCACTTCAACGGCCTGAAGGTTCCCGGCAGCAAGCAGAAGGCCTGCTGCGGCAATCCAACTCAACGTGCGTTTCATGGTATTAACGCCTGAGGTTATCGTTTGCCCATGAAACCGCCTGAGTTCGGTTTTTAACAGCTATCTTCTTGAAAAGATTATAAAGGTGCGTCTTAACCGTATTTTCGCTGATAAATAACGAACGGGCGATCTCAATATTTGAAGCACCAATGCGCAACTTGTTCAGGATCTCTTTTTCGCGATGCGTCAGCAGTGCGGACTCTGAACTGTTATAGCGGTAATTACCAGAGTGCGTGATGAGGTAGCTGGCAAGTTTTTGCGAGAAATAACATTCACCTCGCAATATGCCCTGCAACCCTTCTACCACGCGATCTTCTTCTTCAGTGACGTAAAAAACGCCATTGATATGCGGCCAGCTTTCAATGTCTCTGAAAGGATACTCATCAGGAGTGTTCAATAATAGCAAACGGATATTATTGTTTTTCCTGCTTAAATTATCTTGCCAGTAATGAATAAGCTTTTTATCAGCTTCCATCATATCGAGAAGAATAATGCTGCCAGGAGCAATATCGTCAAAAGAACGTTGAATGTTATGCAATTTCCCGTTCAGTGATAATGATTGCTTTAAATGCTGTAATAAAGCTGTCGCTTGCAAAGAAGGTTTTGTGATCAACAGTAATGTATGACCATGTAAACTATGGACTTCATTATACATGATGAAACCCCACTTTTTTATGACACCTGACAGTTGCACCTTTAATTAAAATTAAGGGGCACCAGAAGTACTGACAGATGCTGCACTGCTGTGTGTAGAATCAGACCATAACCTCCAGGGGGAGGTAAATATAAAACAAATTTCGTACATCTGATTTCAATCTAGCTTTTACAAACTTTAAAGCAAGTGTTAAACATGTAACGGAATGTAAAAATCAATATTAATTTGTGAAAATCACACATTTCTATTGTTCAGTTTTGATAGGAAAGTTGTACATGCTAATAACACTGCACACATTTTAAAAATCATACAAATATTTGTATCATTTTGATTTTAAAAAATATTAATTATTTCGTAAACGCAGCGGCAAGGTATGAGTTCAGGAAAAATCCTAAGTCTTCGAATGAGGGAGTTGTGTCCTTAAGAAAACATGCCTCGTGTCACGCACTGTGTAAATTATGATCCTGGCAGCGGGTGAAGCATGCGGGCTGGAAAGGGTGGACAGGCCGTTGCCGCGTTGTACAACATTTGCCATGGAAATATTTTTACAAAAACTAAGCTGCACTGATTAAAGAGTTTTTTGGCATTAATTAATACTTTGAGGTGAAACGAAGAATAAAAATAAGACTCGTGGGTGAGATATTTAAAATGTTTCGGCAGACATACTCTTCACCGTAACGACGCGTTAACAAATTAAGAAATGCGTTAACACGAAGTCACATTGCGATTTGTGTATAGCCAGGTCCAGGGTGACAACATGAAAAACATATCGTTATTTGTGATGTTTACATTTCTGGGTGTGCCTGGATTTGTAACCGCGGCGGGTTCAGATTTAGCAAATACTGAATATAACTTCGCGGTTAATGAATTAAGTCGTTCCTCATTAAATCAGGCAGCCATTATTGGTCAGAAGGGCGCATATAATGACGCCCAGGTTCGCCAGGACGGTTCTAAATTACTGTCCATTGTTACTCAGGATGGAGTCGGCAACAGAGCGAGAGTTGATCAATCAGGGACTTATAATTATGCATATATCGCTCAGAGCGGCTACGCGAATGATGCTGATATTTCGCAGGATGGATACGGTAATACGGCAAAAATTATCCAGCAAGGGTCGGGTAATAGGGCGAGTATTACGCAGTACGGTACGCAGAAAACCGCAGTTGTAGTGCAGAAACAGTCGCAAATGGCCATTCGCGTTATTCAACGCTAGTTATTTAGCGGCGACTTTAATCAATCCGATGGGGGTTTTACCATGAAATTTATCAAAGTGGCAGCACTTGCAGCAATCGTAGTTTCTGGTAGTGCTATGGCGGGTCTTATTAATCAAGGCGGTTGGGGCGATCATGGCCATGGTGGTTATGGTGGTCCAAATTCAACCATGAATATCTATCAGAGCGGTGGCGGCAACTCAGCTGTTGCCTTGCAATCGGATGCAAGAAATTCAACTATGAATATTAGCCAGACTGGTGGCGGTAATGGTGCAGATGTTGGACAAGGCTCTGACGACAGTACTATCTCCCTGACTCAGAATGGTTTTGGTAACAGTGCAACACTCGATCAGTGGAACAGCAAAGACTCCACTATGACTGTTAGCCAGTACGGTGGCCTGAACGGTGCATCCGTTGACCAGACTGCTTCTAACTCTTCTGTAAGTGTTACTCAGGTTGGTATTGGTAACCACGTGTCAGCTCATCAGTACTAATACTGAAATCTGTGCTACAAAAAAACAGGGCATATGCCCTGTTTTTTTTCGGGAGTCCATCATGCAAACCTTAATTCTCCTCGCTGCTCTCTCCAGTCAAATTACGTTTAAAACCTCCCAGCAAGGCAATATGACGACCATTATTCCGCAGGTCATCCTGACTGAGCCGTGCGAATGCCAGGTCCAGGTGCTTTCTATGCGACAAGGGCAGGGCGGTCAAAGTACGTCACAACAACAAAATACCGTCTCTATACCCGCTAATCAGACGATTGATTTAACGCGCCTGAGTTTAAATATCGATGCAGGGGATACCGTGAAGATAACGGTGACTGTTTCTGACGGGAAATCTCTCCATTTATCACAGCAGTGGTCGCCGCCAGGCAGTGTGCTCTAATTATTCATTAAATCAATGAATTGAAAGGGTGGCGGCGACGGATTCTTATCACTATGCTGTTATCAACAATGAGATAATGTTGCAAATATGTTTCATTGTGCGTTGCTTGCCATCATGGAGAGCTTTTACCCCTCAAGGATGACTTTCATTGAGGAGTATTATCATGACCAGATCTGCATTTCATTTCATCACAGGGCTTGGTCTGGCGATGTCTGCCGCGCTTAACCCCGCATTTTCAGCAACTGTCGTTAACGGCGGAGTCATCCATTTTCGTGGTGCAATAGTGGCCGACCCCTGCGAGATCTCTGCCAGACACCAACAACTTTCCATATCATGCCCGGAGAATAACCGGATGCAGACGCGTGTGCTGAGCTATAGCGAAGCCCTGAACGGCCAGAGTGCTTACCCCAATCTGGCTTCAGTTAGCATGAAGTACCTCAACCCTGAAAAATCACTGGCCATTGTGCAGGTTGAATACCGCTGATCTCTTGCTCTCCTGCCTTTTGGCGGGAGAGCTTTTCCCGCAATAGTTTTTTCTCCCAACCCCAGTGCGATACACTAAATAAAAAGGCGGGTCGCAGAGGGTGTTTATGAAACCGCAAATAGAAGTTATCCACGGTGATATCACGACATTGCACGTTGACGTCATAGTCAACGCTGCTAACCCATCACTCATGGGCGGGGGAGGTGTGGACGGTGCTATCCACCGTGCTGCCGGCCCGCAGTTACTTGAGGCGTGCAAAGTGGTGCGCCAGCAGCAAGGAGAGTGCCCCCCAGGCCACGCCGTCATCACCCTTGCAGGCAATCTACCCGCCAAAGCGGTGATTCATACCGTGGGGCCGGTATGGCATGGCGGAGAACATCATGAGGCGCGGATCCTGGAAGATGCGTATCGCAACTGCCTGCGTCTTGCTGCCGATAATGGCTATAAAACCATAGCCTTTCCGGCAATCAGTACCGGCGTGTATGGCTACCCCAAAGCCGCGGCGGCGGCGATTGCGGTGGACACGGTCTATCGTTACCTCTCCCTGAAACCAATGCCTGAACAGGTGTTCTTTGTCTGTTTTGATGAAGACACCGCCCATCTGTACCAGCGGCTTCTTACTCAGCGCGGACAGGAGTTTGATGTCTGAATACAGCAGCGGCGCCCTGAAGGCGCCGCTGATTGTTTATGCTTTAGTTTGAGGCTTACCCGAGAACAGGAAGCGCAGCAGCGGTATCCGCAGATGAATTTCGTACATCACCAGTGCCAGACCAATCACAAACACCAGCCCGGTGAAAAAGCCCAGCGTATTTGAGGCGATATGCGGGGTGATGTATGCACCGAAGAACAGCGTCAGCGGATGGTGCACCAGATAAATAAATAATGAAGCGTTGACGAAATAGGTCACCCGGGTGGATTTGAAATTCAGCAGACGATGGCCTAAGGCAAACACCACATTGACCATCCACAGGCCCAGCAGCATGGTGATCACGCTTTCCGTTTCATACATCCACGCATCGCCACTGCCGTAGCGCTGGTTCAGCAGATAGGCGACAAAGGCCACTGCCGCGCCAATCGCGCACCACGGGGAAGGTGTGGTAAAGAGGGCTTTCAGCTTTGGATAAACAAATGCCAGCGCCCCAATCATAAAGAAGGGGATATAGAACAGGCTTTGCATGACCACAAAGTTGAACAGGCCGTCGCTGAGGATAGGCGGATAGACAATAAAGAGAGTACGCCTCACCGCGGCATACGCGATGCCCAGCAATAAAAAGAGCAGCGACAGTTTCCCAAGCGTAATGCTGGCGAAGAAGGTGTCGGCTTTAGTGCTCAGGTGGTGACGTAAACGGCTAAAAATCAGCACGCTGATTGTCGTCAGCACCACCAGAACCAGCAGGAACCACAGATGGGACACCAGCTCCCACACCAGCGTGTTGTACTTTTCATACAACGACAGATTTTGCCAGCCATCGGCCTTGCCTTTGACATACTGCAACATGATGAACTGCGGTAGCGTCAGCAGCGGAATGGCCGTGAGCATCGGAATACCCACGCGCTCGACGCGCACCTTCCACCAGCGTTTAATGGGATAACGCAAAAACAGCATGTAGGAAAAATAGCCGGAAATGACAAAAAACACCTGCATCCGGAAGGCGTGAATAAAGTCATTAAACAGGGTGAGCCACCAGGAGGGCTCCAGACTGTTAACGTGCCAGGTGTGGCTTGAGTAAATCAGTGAAATGTGAAAAGGGATCCCCAATAGCATCAGCCATGCCCGGATCGAGTCGAGGAAATATTCACGTTGTACAGGTATAGTAGTGCTCATATAACTTTGTGCATTCTCAGACTTTTCGTCTTATCCCTAAGACTCATAATGGTTACATTCGAGGCCAACCCTACACCAAGACCGACACCCTGTCTCCAGGATAAGCACGCAAAGTGAAAAGTGGGTTCTTCCACTTGCTTAATCCCTGAGCCAGCGAGCTGAACAAAGCGGTGATTATGTTGTCGGATTGCCTGAGTTTCCATTAAAATGGATCGGATCGATATAAGCACACAAAGGGGGAAGTGCTTACTTATTATGAAACATAAACCACAAATGATGAAAATGCGTTGGTTAGGTGCAGCAGTCGTGTTGTCCCTGTATACCTCATCGGCCTGGTCCTTTAACATCGATGACGTCGCAAAACAGGCAAAATCGATGGCTGGCAAGAGCTACGAAGCGCCGAAAAGTAACCTGCCCTCCGTTTTCCGCGATATGAAATATGCGGACTATCAGCAGATCCAGTTCAATCACGACAAAGCGTACTGGAGCAATATCAAGACCCCGTTCAAGCTTGAGTTTTATCATCAGGGTATGTACTTCGATACGCCGGTTGCCATCAATGAAGTGACGGCAAGCTCGGTGCGTAAAATCAAGTACAACCCGGATTACTTCAATTTTGGCGATGTGCAGCACGACAAAGACACGGTGAAAGACCTTGGCTTTGCCGGCTTCAAAGTGCTTTACCCAATCAACAGCAAAGATAAAAACGACGAAATCGTCAGTATGCTTGGCGCCAGCTATTTCCGCGTCATTGGTGCGGGGCAGGTGTACGGGCTTTCTGCGCGTGGTCTGGCCATTGATACCGCGCTGCCATCAGGTGAAGAGTTCCCGCGCTTCCGCGAATTCTGGATCGAACGTCCAAAACCAGCGGATAAGCGTCTGACCATCTATGCACTGCTGGATTCCCCGCGTGCGACAGGTGCGTATCGCTTTGTCATTATGCCAGGGCGTGACACGGTTGTTGACGTGCAGTCTAAGGTCTATTTGCGCGATAAAGTGGGCAAACTGGGCGTGGCACCATTAACCAGCATGTTCCTGTTTGGGCCGAACCAGCCGTCTCCGGCGACCAACTTCCGCCCGGAACTGCACGACTCCAACGGTCTTTCTATTCATGCCGGTAACGGCGAGTGGATCTGGCGTCCGCTGAACAACCCGAAACATCTGGCAGTCAGTAGCTTCGCGATGGAAAACCCGCAGGGCTTTGGTCTGTTGCAGCGTGGCCGTCAGTTCTCACGCTTTGAGGATCTGGACGACCGTTACGATCTGCGTCCAAGCGCGTGGGTAACACCGAAAGGTGACTGGGGTAAAGGGAAGGTTGAGTTGGTTGAAATTCCAACCAACGATGAAACCAACGACAACATTGTCGCTTACTGGACGCCGGATCAACTCCCGGAATCCGGTAAAGAGATGAACTTCAAGTACACCATTACCTTCAGCCGTGACGAAGACAAACTGCACGCACCGGATAACGCCTATGTCATGCAGACTCGTCGTTCTACTGGCGATGTGAAGCAGTCTAACCTTATCCGTCAGCCTGACGGCACGCTCGCGTTTGTTGTGGACTTTGCTGGTCAGGATATGAAGAAACTGTCCCCTGACACGGCAGTGACGGCACAGGCAAGCATTGGTGATAACGGAGAAATTGTCGAAAATACCGTGCGTTACAACCCAGTAACGAAAGGGTGGCGTTTAACCCTGCGCGTGAAAGTGAAAGATCCGAAACAGACGACTGAAATGCGCGCTGCGCTGGTCAGTGACGATCAGCCACTGAGCGAAACCTGGAGCTATCAGCTACCTGCCAATGAATAATACAACTGAATATATTGATGCCATGCCGCTGAGCGATATTGAAAAAGCGGCACTGCCCAAGAGCGACATCCGCGCGGTGCAAACCGCGCTGGATGGTGAACATCATCAGTTTACCCGTGATGATGATACGCCACTGGGGTCAGTGAAGGCGCGTCTGGAGCAAGCATGGCCAGACTCGCTGGCAGAAGGGCAGCTGGTTAAAGACGACGAAGGCCGCGAGCAGCTTCAGGCTATGCCGAAAGCAACGCGTTCTTCTATGTTCCCGGACCCGTGGCGCACCAACCCGGTGGGCCGCTTCTGGGATCGTCTGCGTGGGCGTGAAGTTGCGCCGCGCTATCTCTCTCGTCTGACGAAAGAGCAGCAAGCCGCCGAGCAAAAATGGCGTACCGTCGGGACGATTCGCCGTTACATTCTGCTGCTGCTGACGCTGGCACAGACGGTTGTGGCAACCTGGTACATGAAGACCATCCTGCCTTATCAGGGCTGGGCGCTGATCAACCCTGCGGATATGACAGGGCAGGATCTGTGGGTCTCCTTTATGCAGCTGCTGCCGTATATCCTGCAAAGTGGCATCCTTCTTCTGTTTGCCGTGCTGTTCTGTTGGGTGTCTGCCGGTTTCTGGACGGCGCTGATGGGCTTCCTGCAACTGCTGATGGGACGGGACAAATACAGCATTTCTGCGTCGACGGTCGGGGATGAACCCCTAAATCCCGAGCACCGTACTGCGCTGATCATGCCTATCTGTAACGAAGACGTTGATCGCGTATTCGCGGGTCTGCGCGCCACCTGGGAGTCCGTAAAGGCGACCGGTAACGCAGAGCATTTCGACGTGTATATCCTCAGCGACAGCTACAACCCGGATATCTGCGTGGCAGAACAAAAAGCCTGGATGGAGCTGATTGCAGAAGTACAGGGCGAAGGTCAGATTTTCTATCGCCGCCGCCGCCGTCGCGTGAAGCGTAAAAGCGGAAACATCGATGACTTCTGCCGCCGCTGGGGTAATCAGTACAGCTACATGGTTGTACTGGATGCTGACTCCGTGATGACGGGTGAGTGTCTGACTGGCCTGGTGCGTCTGATGGAAGCCAACCCGAACGCCGGTATTATTCAGTCTTCACCAAAAGCATCCGGTATGGATACGCTTTATGCGCGCTGCCAGCAGTTCGCAACGCGTGTTTACGGGCCGCTGTTCACGGCGGGTCTGCACTTCTGGCAGTTGGGTGAATCCCACTACTGGGGGCATAACGCGATTATCCGCGTGAAGCCGTTCATTGAGCACTGTGCGCTTGCGCCGCTGCCGGGTGAAGGCTCGTTCGCGGGATCTATCCTGTCGCATGACTTCGTGGAAGCTGCGCTGATGCGTCGTGCAGGGTGGGGCGTCTGGATTGCCTACGATCTGCCTGGCTCATACGAAGAACTGCCGCCGAACCTGCTGGATGAACTCAAGCGTGACCGTCGCTGGTGCCACGGTAACCTGATGAACTTCCGTCTGTTCCTGGTAAAAGGGATGCACCCGGTTCACCGTGCAGTATTCCTGACCGGCGTTATGTCGTATCTGTCAGCGCCGCTGTGGTTTATGTTCCTGGCGCTCTCTACCGCGTTGCAGGTGGTGCACGCCCTGACAGAACCGCAGTACTTCCTGCAACCGCGCCAGTTGTTCCCGGTGTGGCCGCAGTGGCGTCCTGAGCTGGCGATTATGCTGTTCGCCTCAACCATGGTTCTGCTGTTCCTGCCGAAGTTGCTCAGCATCATTCTGATCTGGTGCAAAGGGTCGAAAGAGTATGGCGGCTTCTTCCGCGTGACGGTGTCGTTGCTGCTTGAAGTGCTGTTCTCTGTGCTGCTGGCGCCGGTTCGTATGCTGTTCCACACCGTGTTTGTGGTCAGCGCGTTCCTGGGCTGGGAAGTGGTCTGGAACTCTCCACAGCGTGACGACGACTCGACTCCGTGGAGCGAAGCCTTTATGCGTCATGGTTCACAGCTGCTGTTAGGGCTGGTATGGGCAGTGGGCATGGCATGGCTGGATCTGCGTTTCCTGTTCTGGCTGGCACCGATTGTCTTCTCGCTGATCCTGTCGCCATTTGTGTCCGTGGTGTCCAGCCGTTCAACGGTGGGTCTGCGTACCAAACGCTGGAAACTGTTCCTGATCCCGGAAGAGTATTCACCACCGCAGGTGCTGGTGGACACTGACCGCTTCCTGGAGATGAACCGTAATCGCTCGCTGGATGATGGCTTTATGCACGCGGTGTTTAACCCGTCATTTAACGCCCTGGCAACTGCGATGGCAACAGCCCGTCACCGTGCAAGTAAGGTGCTGGAAATTGCCCGCGATCGTCACGTTGAGCAGGCGCTGAACGAGACACCGGAGAAACTGCACCGTGACCGTCGTCTGGTCCTGTTGAGCGATCCGGTCACCATGGCGCGGCTTCACTATCGTGTGTGGTCTGCTCCGGAGAAATATTCCTCCTGGGTCAGCTACTACAAGACGTTGAAGCTCAATCCGCTGGCGCTGAAAGCGAAGTAAGTTATCAATCAGGCCGGGATTGCTGCATGCTACCCGGCAAATAAAATACCGGCTGAGAGGCCGGTATTTTTTTATGAGGTAATGAATGAAATTAGTCATTGTGGCTATGATGGCGATGCTGCTCAGCGGCTGCGGCAGTATTATCAGTCGCACCATTCCAGGGCAAGGCCACGGGAATCAGTATTACCCGGGCGTGAAATGGGATGTCCGCGATTCAGCCTGGCGCTATCTGACCGTGCTCGATTTACCGTTCTCTCTGGTCTTTGATACGCTGTTGCTACCGATAGACGCGCACCACGGCCCTTACGAATAAAACGACGCTTAACGCTCGTCCCACTCATCTGCTGCGGTTTGCCCCTCTTCGGTATCCAGCGGAGGTTCGAGCTGAAACTCGCCCTCATCCCATTCGTGCAGGGTGTTTTCTTCAAGCCATTCCTGACGCAGTTCTATTTCGTCATAGTCACCATCGAAGACGGCCTGCGCAGCTTCACCACTCAATACCGGCAAACACTCTCCTTCGTCACCGTCATCAACGAAGAATTCGGCCTGCCACATAATATCCCCATCCTGGAGGACATATTTTTGAATATTGAGTTGTTGCACGTCAGCGTCTTCTTCCTCAATGCCAGGATTGTCGGCGAGGAACTCTTCGCGAGCGGCATCAATAGCTTCTTCCAGTGTGGCGTACATGGTCATCGGTTTCTCCCTGTTTTCGAGAAGGTATTCAGGGAAAGAATAGCTGATTATCAGATCCTGCAAGTATGAATACGAAAATATGCCGTCACGCCTTCGTCTTATTCGCGGGCAGGACTATTGTGTTCAGCCTGATCACCGGGAACAGGACGCAATGCTCTCGATAAACTGAACCAGGAATAGATGGCATTAAACAGGACCACACTTGCCGTCACGATAAACACAGCGCGAAAACCAAAACTGGCAGAAATGCCTGCGCCGACAAGCGGCCCGGTGACGTTGCCGATATCACGGAACGACTGGTTATAACTAAAAATACGCCCGGCAATCTGGTTGGTGGAGTTATAAACCAGCAGGGTCTGAACCGCAGGAAGCAGTGCGCCGTCTGCGGCACCCAGCAGGAAGCGGAGTACGCCGAGCTGCCACGGGGATTGCACCATCGACATCGGGATGAGCAACAATACCGAGATGACCAACGCGCAAATCAGGATCTTCTCCGGGCCAATTTTGTCGCCCAGTTTTCCCAGACGCGGCGCACTCAGCAGCGCGGCAACCCCGGGAACAGATGCAATAAGCCCGCTGATAAAAGCAATATTATTCACATTGCCCGCCAGGTCACGCACGTAGAGCGTCAGAATCGGAGCAATAGAGCCGGTCGCGACCTGGATTATCATGGTGGTGACAAACAGGCTCAATACCAGTTTCGGGTTTTTCAGTGAAGCCAGAACATCCCTGGCATGGAGCATCTCTTTTTTGGCAACCGGGGTGAAATTTTCCCGGATACAGAGCAGGGTGACGATAAAACAGAGGAACAGCACGCTGGCGGTGATGAAAAAGACCGGCCGCAAGCCGTAACTATCTGCCAGTAACCCACCCGCAAGTGGCCCCAGTAGCGCGCCGCTCACTGCACCGGTTGACAGCGTCCCCAGTGCCCAGCCGCTTTTATGGCGGGGAATTTGCGTGGCGATAAGGGCATTTGCGTTGGGCACAAATCCGCCCAGCAAACCCAGCAGCGCGCGTAAAATCAGGAACTGCCAGACGTTCTGCGCCATCCCCATCAGCACCATGATGATGGACATGCCAAGCGCGGAACGCAACAGCATGATTTTTCGCCCTTTACGGTCGGCAAGACCACCCCAGAACGGTGAGGCAATTGCAGAGAACAGGAAGGTGATACTGAATACCAGACCTGACCACATATTCAGCGCGCTGTGGCCCGTTACGCCAAGCTGCTCCACGTAGAGGGGAAGGAAAGGCATCACCAGGCTGAATGCTGCACCAGTGAGAAAACAGCCAAGCCAGGCAACCGCGAGGTTACGTTTCCAGTTTATGGGGGCATCTGAGGGTGACATAACAATCCGCATAACGAGGTGCAGCGCACGATAAGGTAGAGGTAATAAGCCTGCTAATTATGCGCCTGGGTTATGATTGCTGCAATGTCGGGGAGCTTTTAAAGCTAAAACAAAATGCGGCCACTGCGGCCGCACTGGATTAATAGCGTGAGGGGACACCTTGCGGGCGGGTTTTGAAGCGGCGATGCAGCCACATATATTGCTCCGGAGCGAGCATAATGCACTGTTCAACAACGCCATTCATCCATTTTGCCGTGGTTTCGGCATCGTCCAGCGGCGGTGTCATTTCCGGTTCCAGCATGATTAACTGATAGCCTGAACCGTCGGGTTTACGGCGCGGGACAAAGGGAACGATAGCCGCTTTGGACATCCGCGCCAGCATCCAGGTGCCGGTTGTTGTTGCGGCTTCGTCGACCGCAAAGAAAGGGACAAACACGCTGGCCTGCGGGCCGTAATCATGGTCCGGGGCATACCAGACCACTTCGCCGGACTTGAGCGCACGGATCATCCCTTTCAGATCCTTACGGTCAATCATGCTTTTGTTTGAGCGCATCCGGCCATTGGTCTGCACTAAATCGATCACCGGGTTGTCATTCGGGCGGTAAACGCCAATGCCAGGCGCCTGCATTCCGAACATGCGCGCGCCGATTTCCAGCGTCAGAAAGTGCACACCAATTAACAGAACCCCGGTCTGATTCTCCTGAAGCGAATGCACTGGCTCCATACCGGTTCCGGCTACTTCGGTCCAGCGTGCCATGCGCTTATCGGGCCAGAACCATGCCATACCGGTTTCCATTAGCCCCATGCCCACAGATTCGAAATTTCTGGCAACCATATCATGGCGCTCTGACTCGCTCATTTGCGGGAAGCAGAGCTCCAGGTTGCGGTAGGCAATTCTGGCGCGACGTTTCATGAACATCTGCGCGATACGACCCAAACCTTTGCCCAGACGGAAAATGACCGGATAAGGGAGTTGGACAAGCAACCACAAAAAGCCAATACCAAGCCAGGTTAACCAATAACGGGGATGCAAAAGGGCGGCAGTAAATTTCGGTAGCTGGGTCATGTCTGTCCTGTTTTCTTACGTCCTGAAGGTCTTATTGTCTCATTTTTTAAGGCTTAGCCAAAATGTCTGTCATCGAATCGAGCGTTAATGCAGCAAATGTTGCGTGCAATAATTATGACTGAGTGAAATGTAGCGCAAATTGTATGGATGTAAATTGTCTTTGTTTGCTATATGATGCCGACCGATTTTTCTTACTCTTAACGATTGCAGGACTTGTACACCATGCCAGTGTTACACAACCGCGTATCGAATGAGATGTTAAAAGAGCGTATGTTGGCTGAAACCGAACCGCGCACGACAATCTCATTCTACAAATATTTCACCATCAACGATCCACAAGCGACCCGCGATACACTTTACCAGGCATTCACCGCGCTGAATGTGTTCGGACGCGTCTATCTGGCACGTGAAGGTATTAATGCGCAAATCAGCATCCCTGAAAGCAAAGTAGATGCGTTCCGCGAATTCCTCTATGCGTTTGATCCCGCGCTGAACGACCTGCGTCTGAATATTGCGCTGGACGATGACGGTAAATCGTTCTGGGTGCTGCGAATGAAAGTTCGAGAGCGCATTGTTGCGGACGGTATTGACGACCCGAGTTTTAATGCGGGCGATGTGGGGGAATACCTCAAAGCGGCCGAAGTGAATGCGATGCTGGACGATCCGGATGCGGTGTTCATCGATATGCGTAACCACTACGAATACGAAGTGGGTCATTTCGAAAACGCAATGGAAATCCCGGCGGATACCTTCCGTGAACAGTTGCCGAAAGCCGTTGAAATGATGCAGGAACATAAAGATAAAAAAATCATTATGTACTGCACCGGCGGTATTCGCTGCGAAAAAGCCAGTGCCTGGATGAAACACAATGGGTTTAATAAAGTCTGGCACATTGAGGGTGGCATCATTGAATATGCTCGCCGTGCCCGTGAGCAAGGGCTGCCGGTACGCTTTATCGGCAAGAACTTCGTGTTCGATGAGCGCATGGGCGAGCGGATTTCAGATGATGTGATTTCGCACTGCCACCAGTGCGGCACGCCGTGCGACACACACACGAACTGCAAAAACGATGGCTGCCATCTGCTGTTCATCCAGTGTCCGGCCTGTGCAGAGAAGTACCACAACTGTTGTAGCGAGCTGTGCAGCGAAGAGAGCATGTTGCCTGAAGAAGAGCAACGCCGCCGTCGTGCGGGCCGTGAAAACGGCAACAAGATCTTTAATAAATCCCGCGGTCGCCTGAATACCAAACTGGGTATTCCTGATCCGGAATAAAGAAATAAGCCCGGTGGTGCGTTGGTTCACCGGGCTGCTTTATTACGACTTCTGCTGAACTCCTTCCACAGAAATAATCAATTCAACATCCTGGGACGCCGGGCCTAAATCCGTGGTGATATTAAAGTCTTTCAGGTGAATTTTCCCTGTGGCCTCGAAACCTGCACGCTTACCGCCCCACGGATCATCACCCTGGCCGATTAACGTTGCCTGAAGCGTGACCGGTTTTGTGACGCCGTTAAGGGTGAGATTACCGGTAATATCCAGTTTCTCTCCTGCTTTCTTCACCTCTGTTGAGGTGAATGTGGCCTGTGGGAATTTGGTTACGTTAAGGAAATCGGCACTGCGCAGATGCTTATCGCGTTCAGCATGGTTAGTATTCACGCTATTGGTATTAATGGTGACATTAACATTATCCGCGGCGGGATTTTTGTCATCAAAACGAAATGTGCCATCGAAATCGTTAAAGCTGCCATATAACCAGCTATATCCAAGATGCTGAATACGGAAATTGACGAAGGCATGTTGGCCCTCTTTATCAATTTTATAATCAGCCGCCACCGCAGAACCGGCGGTAAATAACAGCGAACCTAACGCGATACCCAACAGGTGTTTTTTCATTTTATGCTCCAGAGTCAACTGACGAACGGCCGAGCATCCGCTTCAGCGTATCGTCTTTATCAATAAAGTGGTGTTTGAGCGCAGCAAGCCCGTGAAGGACTGAAAAGATGACGATGCTCCAGGCAAGCCACAGATGAACAACGCCCGCGATGTCGGCCTGTGAACCAGCATCCGTCAGTGTGGCGGGAACGTCGAAAAGACCAAAGACGCTGACCGGCTTGCCATCTGCGGTGGAGATAAGATACCCACTCACTAAAATGGCGATGAGCAGGGTATAGAGGGCAATATGTGCCCCTTTTGCGCTAAGGCGCGTGAATTTACCGTGGCTTTGCGGCGCTGGCGGCGGCGGAGAGATATGTCGCCATAATACGCGAACAATGAGTCCCATCATCAGCAGAATGCCAATGCTTTTATGCAATTCAGGTGCCTGATGATACCAGCCATCATAATAGCTGAGCGTCACCATCCAGAGTCCAAGACCGAACATGGCATAAATCGCCAGCGCAAATCCCCAGTGCAAGCACATGGATATAATGCCGTAGCGCGAAGACGAATTTCGCAGTTGCATAAATATTACCATTCGTAATAAACAGAACGGTAAAAATGGACTGTGTAAAAAGATATTGCAACTTAAATAACTGAATAAGGATATTTATTTAATTTATTTCAGTGATTTTGAAAATGATGAGGCGATGTAATTCAGTGTGTTCGTGCAATTAACGGTTGGCTTATCATAGAACCAGGTGTTGATGTATGATTCGAAAATTTGCGTAATTAAATTAATATAAAGTAATGTCAGTTATTGTCAGGGCTTCTTTTCAATAAAATACAATATAAATAAAATCGATGATTGCCAGCAGTGACCACAATAAAATATAGAGCATTAGATGCTCGCGGATATTATTGATAAGGTAGCCAACAATTTTGCGCATAATACCCCGCGAAGTGTAGTGATAAAACACAGGCTCCGAAGATTCGGAGCCTGTGGGCGTATTATCCGTTAAAACGCGACAGCGAGAAGGGCGTCAGATCAAACTGTGGCGCGATCCCCTGCGCAAATTGTGCAGCGATTTCGCCGAGCACCGAGGCAAACTTAAACCCGTGGCCGCTAAGCCCGGTGATAAGCAGCGTGTTGTCATGGCCAGGCAGGGTGTCGACGATGAAATCTTCATCGGGGGTGTTGTCATAGGTGCAGGCTGCACCGTAGAGCAGGCCGCCGATGCCGGGCAGGATATTTCGCAGGAACGTAAAGGCTTCAGAACCGTCGGTCGGGTAAGCGCCAAAAGGTTTACGCTCTTCAGGTTCAGAGATAACCTGCCCGCCGTTGTGTTTGCCAATCTTGAGCGCGTCTTTTTCTGACGGGAAGCCGTAGAACTGATCGCCATTGGGCAACTCGCCGGTAAAGGCCGGGAATTTATTCTGGCTGCTGTAACGGCCATCCGCCTGGAACCAGGAAAAGACTTTACGTACAGGCTGTACCGGCAGATCAGGCAGCAATTTTGTGACCCAGGTGCCGGCGCTGATCAGCAGGCGCGAAGCAGAGTAGTCGCCTTCCTGGGTGCTGACGGTGACGCCATCTTTATGATGAGTAATGGCAGTCACCGGGCAGTTGAATAGCTGGGCGCATCCGGCTTTTTCGGCAAGCGAAATCCAGGTTTTGATGGCTGTCTCGCAATGCAATACGCCGGAGTTGGCTTCAAACAGCCCAATGTAATCAGCCGGAACGCGGATCTCCGGCCAGCGTTTCATGATGGCTTCGGCGTCCAGACTTTCGACATCAAGATTAAATTCGCGTGCGCTATGTTCGACGGTGGCCAGAAACGCGGAGTGGGCAGGCCCGAGGTTGATAATGCCCGTACGGTCAAAGACGCGCTCTTCGGTGAGGGCGGCCAGTTCATCCCAAAGCGTCTGGGCACGCAGCACCAGGGGCACATAGCGTTCACCTTCGCCATAAGCGTGGCGAATCAGACGAGTATCACCGTGATGGCTGCCTTCAGAATGCGGAGGAAGATGGGCGTCTATCATCAGAACGTTGAGGCCAGCCTGCGTTGCATAATAACCTGCCGCTGAACCCACGGAGCCGCTGCCTATAATGATTAAGTCGTATTTCATAGGTATCTCTTAAACCAACACTTTGTTAGCAGAGTAATTAACATCGGAGGGTTATACAAGGGAGAAATAAATAAGGCACCGCGAGGGTGCCTGTTGAGTGAAAAGTAGGCATAAGGTTAATGCCGTTTATACTCATTTTCCTGGTAGTCGCCAGATTCTATTTTTGCAATACCTGCTTCCAAAATAGAAATAAACTGACGTGCGACGTCAGTGGTAAGCCACAGCGTCTGTCCAATTTCCGCTTCTTCACGGTTTGGTTGATTCGGGGTCTGGTAGTGCAAACGCAGCATCAAAGCATCGTAGCTATCTACGGTACTGATATCCCAGCCAACGAGAGGATGGGTCTGGATGACTTCACTATTCTTTTCCATGATAACCCCCTTAATGCGTGTTAGAAGACAACGACTTTGAGGTTCATTACATGTTTATCTGAAGCAACTTCAGTATATCAATAAATAAGGGTTATGACGGGAAAAATAAATAGCTGGCAACACAATTTTCTGTGTTTTAGGATTGTTCGAACAATAAAACACCATCTTGTTCACGTTTTTTTAAGAAGACACACAATTATTTTGAACTATCCCGGATCCCGGATAGCAGATAAAAAAAAGCCGGGGCGACCCGGCAAAAAAACACAATGAGGGAGCAAGATTTAATCGGTGATGAACCAGTCGTCGGCACTTTCCCACGTTTCTTGCAGGATTTCGCTGATGCGATCTTTATCTTCTTTCGCAGCGCCAATGACGGACAGGTTGTTCGCGGCAGCATAACGTACCGTTACGGCACCCTCGTTTTCTGGGAAACTGTTGTGAATACGGCGGGATAATTCGCCGGCAAGCGCATCAAGCGCGCCAGCAGGCAGAACGGTTGTTTTGGCGATGGTAACTTCAATACGCATAAATGCCCCCTGTGTAATATACTGTTTATTTATACAGGTATATTATAGGTTTGACAACAAGGGGCATTGATATTTTTAGCGTTTAACGGTCCAGTGCACAGTTTCACCCGCCAGGAATGGGATCAGCGTGTCATCAGTCAGCGGAATAGCCTCTTCAACCTGGTACGCGGTGCGCTCCAGTTCGATAAAGCTTTCATTGACCGGCAGGCCATAGAAACGCGGGCCGTTCAGGGAGCAGAAGGCTTCAAAATGCGCCAGCGCGTTCATCTCTTCAAACACAGTGGCGTAGCTGGCCAGTGCTGTTGGTGCGTTGAAGCAGCCTGCACAGCCGCAGCTCGCTTCTTTGCGATGACGCGCGTGTGGCGCGGAATCGGTGCCCAGGAAGGCCCGGTCGAAGCCACTTGCTACCAGCTCGCGCAGTGCCTGCTGGTGGATATTGCGTTTGAGGATTGGCAGGCAGTACAGATGCGGACGAACACCGCCTACCAGCATGTGGTTACGGTTAAACATCAGATGCTGTGGGGTAATGGTGGCGGCGATAAGCTCATTGCCGTCGCGAACATATTCGGCAGCATCTTTAGTGGTGATGTGCTCAAACACCACTTTCAGTGCAGGCAGACGCTGGCGCAGCGGCTCCATCACCGTTTCAATAAAACGGGCTTCACGGTCGAAGATATCAATATCGGCGTGGGTAACTTCACCATGGATCAGCAGCGGCATCCCCAGTTTCTGCATTCTTTCCAGTACCGGCATAATGGCGTCGATACTGGTCACACCGTGGCTGGAGTTGGTGGTCGCATTGGCCGGGTAGAGCTTCGCAGCGGTGAATACCCCTTCGTTAAATCCACGCTCCACTTCGTTCGGGTCGAGTGAGTCCGTCAGATAGCAGGTCATCAGCGGGGTAAAATCATGGCCCGCAGGGACGGCATCAAGAATACGCTGGCGATACGCGATGGCGGCATCGACGGTGGTGACTGGCGGAACCAGGTTAGGCATAACAATCGCGCGGCCATAAATTTCGCTGGTATAAGGCACGACGGTTTTCAGCATATCGCCATCACGCAGATGGATATGCCAGTCGTCAGGGCGGCGGATTTTAAGAACCTGGGGTTGTGCAGTCATGGATGAGCTCCGGCTTGTCAGGAATCAGTCATTGGGATGGCTGTTTTTGCCGGACACAAATCATAAGCGGAAACGTTTTCGTTTGCACACATTTCCGTAAAAAAAAGGGCGCCTGAGCGCCCCTGGGGTTAATCGGTGAATGGAATGATGATTTCTCCCGGCTTCACCTCTATCCCTTTTGCATATTTTTTGGCAAGCGATTCGCCCTTGCTCTTATCTTCGCTCAGAACATAGGCCGGCTGCTGGTTGAAATAGCTGCGCAGCGACTGGTTCAGGTAGGGGATCAGGGTCTGGATTACCGGTTTCATCTTATCGGGTGAAACCACCGCATCCACCACTTCCATCTCTTGCAGATAGATGGCGCCTTTCTCTTTATTGAAGACCGGCAGCGCTTTGAGCTTGAGTTTGATATTCGCTTTCTGGCTGCCGAAGAGTGAATTCATGTCCAGGTCGGCATCACCGGAAAGGGTGACTTTGTTCGGCTCTTCGCGCCCAATCTGGCTGGTGAGCTTGCTCAGCACGATATGCGCGTCGGCAAGGCCCGGCACGCCAATGTCTTTTGAAAAGTTGTTATGCTTTTCCAGCGCCTGATTAATCTCCTGCTCACTGACGGTATATTGCGTAAGCTGGTTACAACCCACCAGCAGGCCGCTAACGACAAATGCTGCGGCAATGACGATCTTCTTCATGGAGTTCCTCAAAAAAATATCGGCGCTTCTGTCCTGATGCGTCAGTATGTCAGCGAGATATAGCAGAAACCAGCAGAAAAAACTGATAAAGAAGGGCGGGAGAGTGCTCCCGCCAGACAGAGAGGTTATGCGCCAGGCTCGAGCATCCCGCTCGCGCTGCGTTTCTGGCTGAACTGCCACCACAATGCAAGAAGCGTAATAAAGCCCACCACGCCCAGCATCATCCACGGAAGCTCCGGTTGATTCAGCGCTTTGCCCGCATCAAACAACCAGCCGCCGCCGGCATAACCCAGTGCGCCGCCAAAGGCCAGCCCAAGACGGCTGAACCCCATATAGCTGCCGCGGGCGCGGGCGTCTGCCAGGGAGGCACTTAGCGTTTCACGCGCCGGTTCGGCGATTATCGAACCGATGTAGAAGGTGCATATCAGCATAAAGAGCTGCTGCAAGGTGCTTACCAGTCCAATCGGCATCATGCTCAGGGTCATCAGCAGTAGCCCGGCCATCAGCCGATGCTCAAGACGGAACCGGCGTTCGCTCCAGCGGGCAATCGGATAAAGCAGCGTCAGGGAGAGACAGGCTTCAATGGCGTACATCCATTTGACCGCCGCGGGTGAACCAGCAATATCGTTCACCATGATGGGCAGCATCAGCATGACCTGAACGGCGAGCATGTAGTAGCCCGTCAGAGTCAGTACATAAGTGACGAAACGTTTGTCACGCAGCACGCGGCCCAGCCCTTCACGCACCGGGGCTTTTACCGTCGATAATTTCCACGCAGGCAGCAGCCAGGCGTTAAAGGCTGCACACAGAATAAAGAGCACGGCGCCGGTGGCACACACCAGACGAAAATCATATTGCAGCAACCAGCTACCCAGCAGCGCGCCAACCACCGCACCGGCGCTATCCTGCATCATCAGAATAGAGAAGAAGCGGCCACGCTGGTTCGGGCGGATCAGCTTGACCACCAGAGCCGTTCGTGGGGGATCGAAGAGGGTTCCGCCGATACCGGAAAGGAAGCAGGAGAACCACAGCAGCCAGGGTTCATGCGCAATGCCCATCGTGGCGAAACCTGCCGCGCGTAACAACATCCCGGTGACGATCATTGGCTTGGCACCAAAACGGTCAGCGATAGCCCCACCAAATACGCCCAGCCCTTGTTGGACAAACTGGCGTAAACCCAGCGCGATACCGACCATTAATGCCGCCCAGCCCATTTGATCGACAAAGCGAATCGAAATAAGTGGAAAAACGACAAAAAAGCCGAGCACGACCAGCATGTTATCGACTAGCAGGAAATATTTACCCAGGCTCCTGGCCTGTGATACGCGGGACATTTCCCCTCCAGGGAAAAGAAGAAGGTGAGCACGCTAATATTCTGCGGTGTCGCCAGGCTTTTTCCCACCCCGCCAGCAACAATATTTTTTTATCAAAAGGGGGCTTTGATAGAGACTTCTCATCGAAAAATGTGAAAAGAGGTCAAAATGGTATGTCACTGTTTTCACAGACGGCAAAGGCGCAGGTATAGTAAAGCTAATGGGTAGAGCAGAAGCGACGGGAAGGAGTGGTATCGATGTTTGGCTATCGCAGTAATGTGCCAAAAGTGCGCCTGACGACGGACAGGCTGGTCGTCCGTCTGGTGCATGAGCGTGATGCCTGGCGTCTGGCGGATTATTACGCCGAGAATCGCCAGTTTTTAAAACCCTGGGAACCCGTTCGGGATGAGAGCCATTGCTATCCATCAGGCTGGCAGGCGCGGCTCAGTATGATTACGGAGTTTCACAAGCAAGGTAGTGCCTTCTACTTTGCGCTGCTGGATCCGGAAGAAAAAGAGATCGTTGGCATCGCTAACTTTTCCAACGTCGTGCGTGGGTCATTTCACGCCTGTTATCTCGGGTATTCCATCGGTCAGAAATGGCAAGGTCAGGGGTTAATGTTTGAAGCGCTGACCACGGCAATTCGCTACATGCAACGTACTCAACACATCCATCGCATCATGGCGAACTATATGCCGCATAACCAACGCAGCGGAAATTTGCTGGCGCGTTTAGGGTTCGAGAAAGAAGGTTACGCCAGGGATTATCTGCTTATTGATGGTGAATGGCGTGACCATGTGCTGACAGCGTTAACCACCCCAGACTGGACAGCAGGTCGTTAAGGAGAAAAGATGAAATATCAGTTAACCGCCACCGAAGCTCGGGTTATTGGCTGTCTGCTTGAAAAGCAGGTGACCACACCGGAGCAATATCCGCTCTCTGTGAATGCGGTAACCATGGCCTGTAATCAAAAAACCAACCGCGAGCCGGTGATGAATCTTGGTGAGCATGATGTGCAGGATGTTCTGGACGCGCTGGTCAAACGGCATTATCTGCGCACGGTGAGCGGATTTGGCAACCGGGTGACCAAGTACGAACAGCGTTTTTGTAATTCTGAGTTTGGCGATCTCAAATTAAGCAGCGCAGAAGTGGCGGTGATCACCACGCTGCTGCTGCGCGGCGCGCAAACCCCAGGCGAACTGCGTTCACGCTCCTCCCGAATGCATGAGTTCAGCGATATGCAGGAAGTTGAGCAAACGCTGGAAGGGCTGGCGACACGCGAAGATGGCCCTTACGTACAGCGCCTGGCGCGTGAGCCTGGCAAGCGTGAAAGTCGCTTTATGCACCTGTTCAGTGGTGAGGTGGAACTGCTTGAGAGTTTTACTGAAACCGATACACCAGAGGGCAATGACAGCCTGACGGCGCGCGTGGAAGCGCTTGAAGAGGAAGTCGCCGGGCTTAAACAGCGTCTGGATGCCTTGCTTGCTCATTTGGGAGATTAACGGTGACAAAATTACGCGTAGGAGTAGTTGGGCTTGGCGGTATTGCGCAAAAAGCCTGGTTACCGGTATTAGGTGCAGCGACGGACTGGACGCTGCAAGGGGCGTGGTCGCCCACTCGCGAAAAAGCCCAGCGCATCTGTGATACCTGGCGCATCCCGTATGCCAGCTCGCTGCTGGATTTAGCCCGCGACTGTGATGCGGTGTTTGTGCATACCTCAACCTCAACGCATTATCAGGTAGTCAGCGAATTGCTGAACGCTGGTGTCCATGTCTGCGTGGATAAGCCACTGGCGGAAAATGTGCAGGATGCCGAGCGTCTGATTGACCTTGCGGCCAGCAAAAAACTGCAACTGATGGTCGGTTTCAACCGTCGCTTTGCGCCGCTCTATCAGCAGCTCAAGGCCCAGTCAGGTAACCTGGCGTCGCTGCGCATGGACAAACACCGGACTGACAGCGTTGGGCCAAACGATCTGCGCTTTACGTTGCTCGATGATTATCTGCATGTTGTGGACACCGCACTGTGGCTCACCAACGGCAACGCGCAACTGAAAAGCGGAACGCTGTTAACCAGCGAGCAGGGTGAAATGGTGTATGCCGAACACCACTTCTCGGTGGATCATCTCCAGGTGACAACCAGTATGCACCGCCGGGCGGGCAGCCAGCGGGAATCCGTGCAGGCCGTTACCGATGGCGCACTGTATGACATCACCGATATGCGCGAGTGGCGGGAAGAGAAGGGCAACGGCGTGGTGATGCAGCCTGTTCCTGGCTGGCAGAGTACGCTCGAACAACGTGGCTTTGTCGGTTGCGCGCGTCACTTTATCACCTGCGTGCAAAATCAGACGGTTCCGGAAACCTCTGGCGAGCAGGCCATCCTTGCGCAGCGTATTGTGGAAAGGCTCTGGCGAGATGCCATGAGTGAATAACTCGCTGTAACATCTGCGGATAGTAATTCGTTGAAATCGGGTTAGACTAAGCGCCGCTTGTTGGCTTTGCCGGGTGGCGCTTTTGCTTACCCGGCCTACAAATCCGTATGGTTCTGGAAATTCACGTTAATGAACTTATTAAAATCGCTGGCGGCAGTCAGCTCGATGACCATGTTTTCCCGCGTGCTTGGCTTTGCGCGCGATGCCATTGTGGCGAGGGTTTTCGGCGCAGGGATGGCCACTGACGCCTTTTTCGTCGCGTTCAAGCTGCCCAATTTGCTGCGTCGTATCTTTGCCGAAGGGGCATTCTCACAGGCGTTTGTTCCCATCCTTGCGGAATATAAAAGCAAGCAGGGTGAAGATGCCACCCGCGTGTTTGTCTCCTACGTCTCTGGCCTGTTGACGCTGGCGCTGGCGGTAGTAACCGTTATCGGGATGCTGGCGGCCCCCTGGGTGATTATGGTGACGGCGCCGGGTTTTGCTGATACGGCCGATAAATTTGTCCTCACCAGCCAGCTCCTGCGCATTACCTTTCCTTATATTCTGCTGATCTCGCTGGCCTCACTGGTTGGCGCCATTCTGAACACCTGGAACCGTTTCTCCGTTCCGGCATTTGCGCCCACGTTCCTTAACGTCAGCATGATCGGCTTTGCGCTGTTTGCGGCCCCGCATTTCAACCCACCGGTACTGGCACTGGCCTGGGCGGTTACCGTGGGCGGTGTATTGCAGCTGGCCTATCAGCTGCCGCATCTGAAAAAGATAGGGATGCTGGTGCTGCCGCGCGTTAACTTCCGTGATGCCGGGGCGATGCGCGTGATTAAGCAGATGGGCCCGGCGATCCTTGGTGTATCCGTCAGCCAGATCTCGCTGATCATTAACACCATCTTTGCCTCTTTCCTGGTGTCCGGCTCTGTTTCCTGGATGTATTACGCTGACCGTCTGATGGAGTTCCCGTCAGGGGTGCTGGGCGTTGCGCTGGGGACTATCCTGTTGCCATCGCTGTCGAAAAGCTTCGCCAGCGGCAACCATGATGAATACTGTCGTTTGATGGACTGGGGGCTGCGTCTGTGCTTCCTGCTGGCGCTGCCGGCTTCGGTGGCGATAGGGATCCTTGCTAAACCGTTGACCGTTTCTCTTTTCCAGTACGGTAAATTTACCGCTTTTGATGCCGCCATGACCCAGCGCGCGCTGGTGGCCTATTCGGTGGGGCTGATGGGGCTGATTGTGGTTAAAGTGCTTGCTCCGGGCTTCTACTCCCGTCAGGACATTAAAACTCCGGTGAAGATTGCCATCGTAACCCTGATCATGACGCAGCTCATGAACCTGGCGTTTATTGGTCCGCTGAAACATGCCGGTCTGTCACTGTCGATTGGTCTGGCGGCCTGTCTGAACGCCGGGCTGTTGTACTGGCAACTGCGTAAACAGGATATCTTTACCCCGCAGCCTGGATGGGCGAGTTTCCTGGTGCGTTTGCTGGTTGCGGTGCTGGTAATGTCGGCGGCGTTACTGGGCATGATGTACGTGATGCCAGACTGGGCTCAGGGTACGATGCCTTATCGTCTGATGCGTCTGATGGCCGTGGTGGTGGTCGGTATTGTGGCTTACTTCGCAACGCTTGCAGTACTTGGGTTTAAAGTGAAAGAGTTTGCCCGTCGTACGGCATAAACGCCAAAAGGGGAGTTCACCAGATGGTGCTCCCCATTCCCTGATTCGCCGTTAAAACGTCAAATCGAAATCTTTTTCCCGCCCGTAATTCTCGCACTGGATGTTTGACCATCCGCGCCGTAAAGCCCCGTTTCTTTATGGGGTTTCAACACTTCAAGCGCCTGCTGATTACGTACGATCTGTCCTTCTAACAGCCAGCCGTTATGCTGATTGAGGTCGCGAAGGTGCTGGGTCTTTTCTGTAATCGTCTGCCAGCGTTCGACAATCTCATCGTTTGCACTGCGTCGCGGATCTTGTTCTGCGCGTCGCTGCTGCTCCAGGTAATCCAGCGTCGCCAGGAGCGAGCTTTTATCTTCGGTAATACGTTGCAACGCGCTGCCGTTGATCTGACCGGAAGACAGGTGTTGTTGTTCTGCATCCATTACCGTTTTCAGGTCGTTCAGGACAACCGTCATTTGATCCAGTATTTCTGGCAGTCGACTCATACGGTTAGTTACTCTGTAAGAAACTCTGCGCTTCCTGAATCAGTGCATCAGCGATTTTGCTGGTGTCCATTTTCAGCTCGCCGTTACGAATAGCGGTTTTCAGTGATTCAACACGGTCCATGTTGATATCACTGCTGCCTGGCTGCATCAGTTTTGCCTGCGCATCGCTCAGGGTGACGCTAGTGCTGTTCGCAGTCGACGGCTTTTCCAGACGCGTTTTCTGCGGCGTAGCGTCATTCGTTTCGCGAGGTTGTACAGTGCTAACCGGTTTTAGGGCTGATGTACGATCAATGCTCATTGTGTTGTCCTCATCGAGGGTTCGCGGCGTTTGCGCCTGACATCATCATTAGTTGATTATTTATCGGCAGTCGCCGCGAAATCTTTAAAAAGATTATAGGTTAATCAGAATATTCCCATCAGTATCGACAGTTCCGCTAACCACCTGGCCTGAGGACATCCTCACACGGGCATTTTGTGCAACGGCGGCGTTGTTTAACGCCTGTCCTTCACTGTTGACGCTAAACCCATCTCCGTTGGCAACGACCATCACACGCTGACCGGCTTTTACCCGCCACGCCTGGCGCAGCATTGACAGTTGAATGGCCTGACCTGGGGCGACATCGCGAAGGCTTACCGCGTCCTGCGCCTGATTAATGTCGAGCATGGTGCGAGGGGGCAACTGATCCAGGCGGCCACGTTTTAGCGTCACGCTACCTGTCTGCAACACGCTTCCCCGGGCGATAGGCTGGGCGGCGACAACATAATTGCCCGTCGCCTGAACTGCAACCTGTAAATAACGTTTTTCATTGGCGCAGCGCGCCAGCACGTTCACGTTGCCCCACAGTTTTGCACTGCCGGTCACGCTGAAAGAGGGCTGGTCGCAGGAGGGATACAGATTGGGCGGTGTGCGCACGATAACCGTGACGTCATCGCTAAAGCCTGCCAGCTGCTGGGCAAAGAACCTCGTCAGCTGGTCGCTAAGGCCAGTTGCCTGAAGATTTTCTGCCTGAACAAAGGGGCTTAAAAGCAATAAGGTTGCCGCAAGGCCATGTCTCAATGTCCGCATCGCACGTTCCACCGTTTTCAGAATTGAGAGGATTCTACCTTCAGTGGTTTTGCATCAACGCAATAAATAGCGACGCATTTTGCGCTTATTCCGTCGATAAGGCAGACGGGTTGAGATTTAAGCTGTGAACTGAAATTTTGCCATCAGCGGAGGAGACATGCTCGATAAACTCGACGCTGCCTTACGTTTTCAGCAGGAAGCGCTCAACTTACGCGCCCAGCGGCAGGAAATTTTAGCCGCCAATATCGCTAACGCGGATACCCCCGGGTTTCAGGCGCGCGATATTGATTTTTCCAGTGAGCTTAAAAAAGTGATGGAGCGGGGACGTACCGAAGGGACTGGGGTTGCGCTTGCACTGACATCCTCACGCCATATTCCCGCTCAGGCGATGACTGCGCCAACCACTGACTTACTTTATCGCGTCCCCGATCAGCCTTCACTCGACGGTAACACCGTAGACATGGACCGGGAGCGTACACAGTTTGCCGATAACAGCCTTCAGTATCAGACAGGCCTGACCGTGCTCGGCGGACAAATCAAAAGTATGATGAGCGTCCTCCAGGGGGGCAACTAATTCATGGCCTTGCTGAATATTTTTGATATCGCGGGTTCGGCGCTGACAGCGCAGTCCAAACGCCTGAACGTGGCGGCCAGTAACTTGGCAAACGCCGACAGCGTGACCGGCCCGGACGGGCAGCCTTATCGTGCAAAACAGGTTGTCTTTCAGGTCGATGCTGCGCCAGGCGCGGCGACGGGCGGCGTGAAAGTCTCTGACGTGGTAGAGAGCCAGGCACCGGACAAACTGGTCTACGAGCCGGGTAATCCGCTCGCCGACGCCAGTGGTTACGTGAAAATGCCAAACGTGGATGTGGTTGGTGAAATGGTCAACTCCATGTCGGCTTCGCGTAGCTATCAGGCCAACGTCGAAGTGCTTAATACCGTGAAGAGCATGATGCTCAAAACACTCACTCTCGGCCAGTAAAGGAGACACGCATGTCCATCGCCGTCAATGTGAATGACACCACTAACTCGGGCGTTACCAGTACCAGCTCGACCAGCTCCAGCTCCCTGACGGGAAGCAGTGCTTCCGATCTGCAAAGCAGCTTTCTGACGCTGCTGGTGGCACAGCTGAAGAACCAGGATCCAACCAACCCGATGCAGAACAACGAACTGACCACGCAGCTTGCGCAGATCAGTACCGTTAGCGGCATTGAAAAGCTCAACACCACGCTGGGCTCAGTATCCGGCCAAATCGACAACAGCCAGTCGCTTCAGGCGGCGAACCTGATTGGTCACGGTGTCATGATCCCGGGCACCACGGTGCTTGCTGGCAGCACTACCACCGATGGCACAACGTCCACCTCTACCACTCCGTTTGGCGTGGAACTGCAACAGGCTGCCGACAAAGTTACCGCCACGATTAAAGACTCCACCGGAGCCGTGGTCCGCACCATCGATATTGGTGCACTGTCGGCTGGTGTTCACACCTTTACCTGGGACGGCAGCGTGACCGATGGCTCTACGGCGCCGAACGGTTCTTACACCGTGTCAATCGCGGCCAGCAACGGGACGACTCAGCTGGTTGCACAGCCACTTCAGTTTGGGCTGGTGCAGGGCGTGATTAAAGGTAGCGACGGCAACAAACTGGATTTGGGTACCACAGGTACCACCACACTCGACGAAGTTCGGCAGATTATCTAAGCCTTAACACTTATCAGGAGTAAGTCATGGCCTTTTCTCAAGCGGTCAGCGGCCTGAATGCTGCGGCCACCAACCTGGATGTCATTGGCAACAACATCGCCAACTCCGCGACCTACGGTTTTAAATCCGGCTCTGCTTCTTTTGCAGATATGTTTGCCGGTTCCAAAGTAGGCCTGGGCGTTAAAGTTGCAGGTATCACTCAGGACTTCACCGACGGTACCACCACCAACACCGGTCGTGGCCTGGATGTGGCTATCAGCCAGAACGGTTTCTTCCGTATGGTTGATGCGAACGGTTCCGTGTTCTACAGCCGTAACGGCCAGTTCAAACTGGATGAAAACCGTAACCTGGTGAACATGCAGGGTCTGCAACTGACCGGTTACCCGGTTGCGGGTACGCCGCCATCGGTACAGACCGGTGCGAACCCACAGCCTATTTCGATCCCGAATACCCTGATGGCCGCGAAATCGACCACCACCGCAACGCAGCAGATCAACCTGAACTCCACGGACGATATCCCGACAGTGGCATTTGATCCGACCAACGCGGACAGCTACAACAAGAAGGGTTCCGTCACGGTGTATGACAGCCAGGGTAACGAGCATAATATGAGCGTTTACTATGTCAAAACCGCTGATAACAAATGGGATTTGTATACCCAGGATGCAAGCGTTGCTAACTCAGCCGTAAACAAAGCGGCGCAGATGAGTTTTGACAACAACGGTAACCTGGCAGGCGTGTACAACTACACCGCGCTTGGCACCACGCCGGAAACCTGGTCACTGGCTACTACCGCCAACACCACCCCGTCTATCAATATCGTTACCGATTCAGTCAGTGGCGCAACCCCTGCATCGTTCAACCTGAGCTTCCTGAACTCCATGCAGCAGAACACCGGTTCCAACAACGTTGTGGCGACCACCCAGAACGGCTACAAGCCTGGCGACCTGGTGAGCTATCAGATCAACGATGACGGTACCGTTGTGGGTAACTACTCCAACGAACAGACTCAGGTTCTGGGTCAGATCGTGATGGCAAACTTCGCCAACAACGAAGGCTTGCAGTCTGAAGGCGATAACGTCTGGTCTGCAACCCAGTCATCTGGTGTTGCGCTGCTGGGTACAGCAGGAACCGGTAACTTCGGTACGTTGACCAACGGTGCCCTGGAAGCCTCTAACGTTGACCTGAGTAAAGAGCTGGTGAACATGATTGTTGCTCAACGTAACTATCAGTCGAACGCACAGACGATCAAAACTCAGGATCAGATCCTCAACACGCTGGTTAACCTGCGTTAAGCGGCTAACAGGAAAGCGCAATGGATCACGCAATATATACAGCGATGGGCGCCGCAAGCCAGACGCTCAATCAGCAGGCGGTCACCGCCAGCAACCTGGCGAACGCCTCTACACCGGGTTTTCGTGCGCAGCTTAATGCGCTGCGCGCCGTGCCGGTAGAAGGGCTGTCGTTACCCACGCGTACGCTGGTAACGGCTTCTACACCAGGTGCGGATATGACACCGGGTCAGATGGATTACACCTCGCGTCCACTGGACGTTGCACTTCAGCAGGACGGCTGGCTGGCCGTGCAAACTGCCGATGGCAGCGAGGGGTATACCCGCAACGGTAATATCCAGGTGAGCGCTACCGGGCAACTGACGATCCAGGGACACCCGGTGATGGGTGAAGCTGGCCCGCTTACCGTACCGGAAGGCTCAGAGCTGACCATCGCTGCTGACGGGACCATCTCGGCATTAAACCCAGGTGACCCGGCAAACACCGTTGCGCCTGTCGGTCGTCTGAAACTGGTTAAAGCGGAAGGCAAAGAAGTGCAGCGTGGTGATGACGGGATGTTCCGTCTGACCCAGGCTACGCAAGCCACACGCGGTGCCACATTACAGGCTGATCCGAGTATTCGTGTGATGTCTGGTGTGCTGGAAGGCAGTAACGTCAAACCGGTTGAAGCCATGACCGATATGATCGCCAGTGCCCGTCGTTTTGAAATGCAGATGAAAATTATCAGCAGCGTTGATGAAAACGCGAGCAAAGCTAACCAACTTCTGGCTATGAGTTAACAGGACTTCCTATGATCAGTTCTTTATGGATCGCGAAAACGGGCCTGGACGCACAACAAACCAATATGGACGTGATTGCCAACAACCTGGCAAACGTCAGTACCAATGGTTTCAAGCGTCAGCGTGCCGTTTTCGAAGATTTGCTTTATCAAACCATTCGTCAGCCAGGTGCTCAGTCTTCTGAACAAACCACGCTGCCGTCCGGTTTGCAGATCGGTACCGGTGTTCGTCCGGTGGCGACCGAGCGTCTGCACAGCCAGGGCAACCTGTCTCAGACCAACAACAGTAAAGACGTGGCGATCAAAGGCCAGGGCTTCTTCCAGGTGCAGCTGCCTGACGGAACTTCTGCCTATACCCGCGATGGCTCTTTCCAGGTTGATCAGAACGGCCAGCTGGTAACCGCGGGCGGCTTCCAGGTTCAGCCTGCGATCACTATCCCTGCGAACGCCCTGAGCATCACCATCGGACGTGATGGTGTGGTCAGCGTAACGCAGCAGGGGCAGACCAACCCGGTGCAGGTAGGGCAGCTCAACCTGACCACCTTCATGAACGATACCGGTCTGGAAAGCATTGGTGAGAACCTCTACACCGAAACGCAATCCTCCGGTACGCCAAATGAAAGCACGCCTGGCCTGAACGGTGCAGGTTTGCTGTATCAGGGTTATGTCGAAACCTCGAACGTTAACGTTGCGGAAGAACTGGTGAATATGATCCAGGTTCAGCGCGCGTATGAAATTAACAGTAAAGCAGTGTCGACGACCGACCAGATGCTGCAAAAACTGACGCAACTCTAAGGTGTAGTCCGGTGCGGTAACTGCCGCACCGGCTCCCTGTTTTTGAAGATGAAGGCAATGCAAAAACACGCGGCGTTTCGTTATCCGATTATGACTGTCCTGGCCGTCACTCTCAGCGGCTGTGCCTGGATCCCGTCTAAACCACTGGTTGAGGGTGCGACTACCGCCCAACCCGTTCCTGGCCCTGCGCCAGTTGTGAACGGCTCCATTTTCCAGACTGCGCAGCCGATTAACTATGGTTATCAGCCGCTGTTTGAAGACCGTCGCCCACGTAACGTCGGCGATACCCTGACCATTGTGTTGCAGGAAAACGTCAGTGCGAGCAAGAGCTCGTCGGCGAATGCCAGCCGCGATGGCAAAACCAATTTTGGCTTCGACACCGTACCACGTTACCTGCAGGGCCTGTTTGGCAATGCGCGTGCCGATGTTGATGCATCTGGCGGCAACACCTTTAACGGTAAGGGTGGCGCTAACGCAAGTAACACCTTCAGCGGTACGCTGACGGTGACGGTTGACCAGGTTCTGGTTAACGGCAACTTACACGTTGTGGGTGAAAAACAGATTGCCATCAACCAGGGCACTGAGTTCATCCGCTTCTCTGGTGTGGTTAACCCTCGCACCATCAGCGGCACCAATACCGTACCGTCCACCCAGGTGGCGGATGCGCGCATCGAGTACGTCGGCAACGGCTACATCAATGAAGCGCAAAATATGGGCTGGCTGCAACGCTTCTTCCTTAACTTATCGCCGATGTAAGCGAGGTGACTCATGTTTAAATTCCTCTTCGCAGCGGTGCTGACTCTGGTGGCTACCTTTGCTCAGGCCGATCGTATTCGTGACCTGACCAGCGTCCAGGGCGTACGTGAAAACTCCCTGATTGGCTATGGCCTGGTCGTGGGGCTGGACGGCACGGGTGACCAGACCACCCAGACGCCATTCACCACCCAGAGCTTAAACAACATGCTCTCCCAGCTCGGTATTACCGTACCGACGGGCACCAACATGCAGCTGAAAAACGTGGCTGCGGTGATGGTCACTGCGTCCTACCCGGCGTTCGCGCGTCAGGGGCAGACCATTGACGTGGTGGTTTCCTCTATGGGTAACGCCAAAAGCCTGCGCGGCGGTACGCTGCTGATGACGCCATTAAAAGGTGTTGATAGCCAGGTGTATGCGCTGGCACAGGGGAACATCCTGGTCGGCGGGGCGGGGGCATCTGCGGGCGGCAGCAGCGTGCAGGTGAACCAGCTCAACGGCGGACGTATTACCGGCGGGGCGATTATCGAACGTGAACTGCCAACCCAGTTCGGTTCCGGTAACACCATTAACCTGCAACTGAATAATGAAGACTTCACGATGGCGCAGCAAATTGCCGACACCATCAACCGCAGCCGTGGCTATGGCAGCGCAACTGCGCTGGATGCACGTACCGTGCAGATCCGTACCTCAACGGGCAGCAGCAACCAGGTGCGGATGCTGGCGGATATCCAGAATATGGAAGTGAACGTTCCGCTTCAGGATGCCAAAGTCATTATTAACTCACGTACGGGTTCTGTGGTCATGAACCGCGAAGTGATGCTGGATAGCTGTGCCGTGGCGCAGGGCAACCTCTCGGTGACGGTGAACCGTTCCGCGAACGTCAGCCAGCCGAATACGCCATTTGGTGGTGGCCAGACGGTAGTCACGCCGCAAACGCAGATTGATATGCGCCAGAGCGGCGGTTCGCTGCAAAGCGTGCGCTCCAGTGCCAACCTGAACAGCGTGGTACGTGCGCTGAACGCGTTGGGTGCAACGCCGATAGATCTGATGTCCATTCTGCAATCAATGCAAAGTGCAGGCTGTCTGCGTGCCAAAGTGGAAATCATCTAATGCTGACCGATAGCAAACTGCTGACCAGTGCCGCCTGGGATGCCCAGTCGCTCAACGAACTGAAAACCAAAGCGGGTAAAGATCCGTCGGCGAACATTCGCCCGGTCGCCCGCCAGGTGGAAGGGATGTTTGTACAGATGATGCTGAAAAGTATGCGTGAAACCCTGCCGAAAGACGGGATTTTCAGCAGCGATTCAACGCGACTCTATACCAGCATGTATGACCAGCAGATTGCGCAGCAGATGACGGCCGGGAAGGGCTTGGGTCTGGCTGACATGATTGTGAAACAGACCGAAGCCGCACAGGGTGTGCAGGCGCAGGAAGAGCAGCCGCAGCAGGTGCCGATGAAGTTCGACCTGGAAACGGTGACCAGTTATCAGAACCAGGCGCTGACGCAGATGGTGCGTAAAGCGATGCCGAAGGCGACTGATAACAGCGACGAGCCGCTGTCCGGTGACAGCAAAGACTTCCTGGCGCAGCTTTCCCTGCCTGCGCGGCTTGCCAGTGAGCAGAGCGGCGTACCTCATCACCTGATTCTGGCGCAGGCCGCGCTGGAGTCGGGCTGGGGACAACGTCAGATCCGTAAAGAAAACGGTGAGCCAAGCTTTAACATCTTTGGCGTTAAGGCCAATTCCAGCTGGAAAGGGCCAACGACCGAGATAACCACCACGGAATACGAAAACGGCGCCGCCGTGAAAGTGAAAGCGAAATTCCGTGTGTACAGCTCTTATCTGGAAGCGCTGTCGGATTACGTGAACGTGCTGAGCCGCAACCCGCGCTATAACGCGGTGACCCAGGCGGCGACGCCGGAGCAGGGCGCGCAAGCATTGCAGAACGCGGGCTACGCCACCGATCCAAACTATGCGCGTAAGCTTACCAGCATGATCCAGCAGCTGAAATCGATGGGCGAGAAAGTCAGCAAAGCCTATAGCACAGATCTCGAAAATCTGTTCTGAAAGTTCTCAAGTCCCGGTGGAGGCTGCCGATAACCTTCATCAGGACTCGTGTCTGAAAGTATAAAAGGAACCCCCATGTCCAGTTTGATTAACAGCGCCATGAGTGGCCTCAGTGCTGCACAGGCGGCACTCAATACCGTCAGTAATAATATTTCAAGCTACAACGTGGCTGGTTACACTCGCCAGAACACCATTCTGGGAGCCTCTAACAGCACGCTGACAGGCGGTGGCTGGGTTGGCAACGGGGTTTATGTCTCCGGTGTACAGCGTGAGTATGATGCATTCATCACTAACCAGCTGCGTGCGGCAGATACCCAGAACAGCGGGCTGACAACGCGTTATCAGCAGATGTCGAAAATTGACGACGTGCTCTCTGATACCACGAACTCACTGTCCACAACGTTGCAGGATTTCTTCACCAGCCTGCAAACGCTGGTCAGTAACGCAGAAGACCCGGCTGCGCGCCAGACGGTACTCGGCAAAGCCGATGGCCTGGTGAACCAGTTCAAGGTTAACGACCAGTATCTGCGCGATCAGGATAAGCAGGTTAATACCTCTATCTCCAGCAGCGTCGACCAGATCAACGCCTACGCAAAACAAATTGCGAACCTTAACGATCAGATTTCGCGTCTGACCGGTGTGGGTGCAGGTTCATCCCCGAACGAACTGCTCGATCAGCGCGACCAACTGGTCAATAACCTGAATCAGATTGTAGGTGTTGAAGTGGCCGTGCAGGACAGCGGTACCTACAACATCTCCTTCGCGAACGGTTACACCCTGGTTCAGGGCAGCACCGCGAATCAACTGGCGGCGGTTCAGTCCAGCGCTGATCCTTCGCGTATCACGGTTGCGTATGTGGATGCGGCTTCTGGCAACGTTGAGATCCCGGAAAAACAGATCACCACCGGCTCCCTGGGCGGGTTGTTAACCTTCCGTTCTCAGGATCTGGACAAAGCACGTAACTCGCTGAACCAGATGGCACTGGCGTTTGCCGATGCCATGAATAAACAGCATGAAGCCGGGTTTGATGCCAATGGCGATGCGGGCGGCAAACTGTTTGATTATGGTTCTCCGTCCGTGCTGAGCAACAGTAAAAATACCGGCAGTGCATCTGTGACGGCGAGCGTAACTGATAGCTCCGCGGTGCAGGCGACTAACTACAAAGTCGAATACAACGGCACCAACTGGACGGTAACCCGTCTGGCGGACAAAACCAGCTTCACCGCAACGCCTGATGCCAGCGGCAACTTGTCGTTTGACGGCCTGAACGTCAACATCAGCGGTTCTGCGAACACCAAAGACAGTTTCGTTGTGAAGCCGGTGAACGACGTCATCATCAATATGGATCTGGCGATTAGCGACGAATCCAAACTGGCAATGGCGTCCGCCAGCGGCAGCGGCGATAGCGATAACACCAACGGTCAAAAACTGCTGGATCTGCAAAGCGCCAAAGTGGTTGGTGGCAATAAGACCTTCAACGATGCTTACGCTGCACTGGTCAGTACCGTGGGTAGCACCACCGCATCGCTGAAAACCAGCAGCGAAACGCAGACCAACGTCGTGACGCAGCTGACCAAGCAGCAGCAGTCTATCTCCGGGGTTAACCTGGACGAAGAGTACGGCAACCTGCAACGTTATCAGCAGTATTACCTGGCGAATGCGCAGGTACTTCAGACTGCCAGCACGCTCTTTGATGCGTTAATCAATATTCGCTAAGACCGGGGTCAAAAATGCGTATTAGTACTCAAATGATGTATGAGCAGAGTATGCGTGGGGTGACAAACTCCCAGAGTCTCTGGCTCGGTTATGGCGAACAGATGTCTACCGGTAAGCGTGTTAACCGCCCATCCGATGACCCGATTGCCGCGTCTCAGGCTGTTGTGCTGTCTCAGGCGCAAACTCAGAACAGCCAGTATACGCTGGCGCGTAGCTTTGCAACGACCAAAGTCTCTCTGGAAGAGAACGTGTTGACGCAGGTGACATCGGCTATCCAGAGTGCGCAGGAAAAGATCGTTTATGCGGGTAACGGCACGCTGAGTGATACCGACCGCGCTTCGCTGGCGACTGACCTCCAGGGTATCCGCGATCAGCTGATGAACCTGGCGAACAGCACCGACGGTAATGGCCGTTATATCTTTGCCGGTTACAAAACCGAAGCGGCGGCCTTTGATTCGACCACCGGTGATTACGCTGGCGGCACGACGCCAATCAGCCAGCAGGTTGATTCGGCGCGTACCATGCAAATCAGCCATACCGGCACTGAAGTTTTCGATAACTTCACCAGCAGCGCAAAACCTGAGCCAGATGGCAGTACACCGGAAACCAATCTGTTTAAGATCCTGGACTCCGCCATTGCCGCGCTGAATACCCCAATTGCCGATGACCAGACCGCCGCTGATGCCCTGACCGCTTCGGTTGATAAAGCCAACCGTGGCCTGAGCAACTCGCTGGATAACGTTCTGACAGTGCGTGCTGATTTGGGTACGAAGCTGAATGAGCTGGATAAACTGGATGCACTGGGCGATGACCGTGCGCTGGGACAAACTCAGCAGATGAGCGACCTGGTTGACGTTGACTGGAACTCGGTGATTTCGTCTTACACCATGCAGCAGGCAGCATTGCAGGCGTCTTATAAAGCGTTCAGCGATATGCAGGGTATGTCTCTGTTCCAGTTGAACAAGTAACATCTTGACCTCTTAGAACATGTCTCGAAACTGGACATGTTTTGACTGCCCAATCCGTATCTGGATTGGGCATTTTTTTTATAACGCTTCAGCCTGAGCAGACATCACACGGGCGCTTTCAATCAAGCGGATCACCAGTGCAATGGCACCGCACAGGGTTGCCAGCGCGACCACGCCAGACCAGCCTGCCAGGGAATAGATATTTGTACCCGCTACTGAACCCAGCGCCATCCCGATAAAGACCACCGTAAACAACAGGGCATTCAGACGACCACGTGCCTGCGGCTCAAGGCTGTAGACCAGGTTCTGGTGCGCCACCAGGCTCGATTGCAGACCCAGGTCGAAACCGACGGCGGAAAGCGCAATCAGGAACAATTGTCCGTGTGTGCCAAGGGCAGGCATCAGGAACATCAGAGCAAAAGAGACGGTCACCAGTACAGCGCCAAGCTGGGTGACTTTACCTGCGCCCAGTTTATCTGCCAGGCCACCCGCCAGCGGTGCAGCAAGTGCACCTGCCGCACCGGCAATACCAAACCCACCGGCAACCGCGCTGCCCAGGTGATAGCGCTCAAACAGCATGACGGCAAGCGTTGACCAGAACGCGCTGAACGCCACCGAAAGGAAACCCTGAGCCAGTGCCGCACGGCGCAGTGCCGGATAACGACGCCACAGGTGCTCCATTGAGCGCATCAATGCCGGATAGCTGAGCGTGGAGTGAGTCGCAAAACGCGGTAGTACCGCCCACATCACCGCGCCGATAATAGCAATACTGACGGCGGCCAGTTGATACATAACGCGCCAGCCAAAGGCTTCACCCACCACGCCGCTGACGGTACGCGACAGTAAAATACCCAGTAACAAGCCGGTCATGACCGTGCCCACGGTTTTGCCCTGTTTGCCTTCCGGCGCAAGAATGGCTGCCGCAGGGACGATATCCTGTGCCATGGTTGCGGCCATCCCGATTAACAGGCTTGCCAGCAGCAGGGAATGCAACTGCCCGGTAAGGCTACAGCCCAGTAAGAAGAGAGCCAGGGCGGCGCTTTTGATCAGGATTAATGTTCTGCGGTCATGGCGATCGCCAAGCGGCAGCAGGAAAAGAATACCCAGCGCATAGCCTGCCTGAGTCAGCGTCGGTACCAGACCCATGCCTTCGATACTCAGATGCAGGTCTGAACCCATCAGGGGTAGCAGAGGCTGGGCATAGTAAATTGATGCCACGCTGAATCCGGCACCCATCGCCAGCATAAAAATAACCCAGCGGCTTACGGCATGGGTGACAGTTGTTGTGTTCATAAGACGTTCCTCAGTCATAGTGTGAGGACATTTTTTCGCAGTCAGCCTTGTGGTGGTAGACGGCCTGGTGGTAAAACGCTTATACGTTAAACGTATTACCAGAAAAATCATGAAGCGAACTGAGCGTATAGACAGGGTTGAGCTGATGCGGACGTTTGTGCGCATCGTGGAGTCGGGTTCGTTGTCGGCAGCAGCGAGGCAGCTTGGCACAACGCAGGCGACAGTCAGCCGACGTTTGCAATCTCTGGAAACCGTGCTGGGTGTCCGGTTGTTGCTACGTACCACCCATGCAACCAAATTAACGGATGATGGCGAACGCTGTTATCAACATGCCCGGCGGGTGATTGATAGCTGGCTGGCGCTGGAAGATGAAGTCGGGCAGACCGAAGATGAACCGGTTGGCGTGCTGCGGGTACGTGCGCCCCATGCTTTTGGGCAGGATCAGCTCCTGAAACCGCTCACGCAATTTTTGCAACGATACCCGCAGTTATCCGTGGAGTGGATGCTGAATGATAAGTCGGTCGACTTCCTGAGCGACAATCTTGACTGCGCCATCCGTGTGGGGGCGGAAATCGATCCGGCAACTGTTTCCGTGCTGCTGGCGGAAGTCCCGCGCTGTGTGGTGGCATCGCCGGAGCTGCTGGCTCAGTTTGCACCCGTGAAAACCCCGGAAGATCTCTCTGCGCTGCCGTGGATTGCGATCAACACCTTTTATCAGCGCCATGTCGAGTTATTCGATGGCGTTTCTGAGTTGCCCGCAAGAGTTGTCATTACCCCAAGACTGAGTACCGATAGCCTGCATGTGGCGCGCAATACCGTGCTGAGTGGGCTGGGCGTGGCGGTTGTTTCAAGCTGGACGGTCAAAGAGGATATTCAGGAAGGGCTGTTAGTGCATTTGCTTCCCGGCTGGCAACCGGCGGCGTTACCTGTGCATCTGGTGTATCCGTGGTCACGCTATTATCCGGCGCGTCTGCGGCGTTTTCTGGAGATGATGCGCCAGGTGATGCCGGACATCGCCGGCATGAGAAAACCCGAGCAGTAGCCATAAAAAAGCCGACCCGGAGGTCGGCTTTTCTTATGTTACGCAGGCTTACTCGACAGACTGTGGGCGGGTAGCCGGTGCAGTCGCCTGGTGCGTTGCACTGTGACCACCGGCAGAGCCTTTGCCGTCGAAGTTGAAGTTCGGACGAACCCAGTCGCTCTGGCGAGGTGCTTCTGGCACGTACTCTGGCGCTGGCGCACGCGTCATTGGCGCAGTGGCAACGTGAGCACGGGCCGCCACTTCGACAACCGGTTCAGGCTTCACTTCTGGAACAATCGCTTCGGCAACAACAGGTGCCGGTTCAGCGTGAACCTCAACGGCAACGGGTGCTTCGGCCACTACGTCTTCAGCGACCGCTTCAACGATCTCTTCAACCGGTGCGGCAGGTTCAACTTCTTCTGCTACCTGCTCAGCAACAACTGTGTCTTCTTCCGCGATGATGTGTACAGCGTCAGCAACCGGCGCAGCAATCACTTCTGGATGGGTTGTTTCCACGGCAACGGCATGAGGAGCACTCTCAACAGCCTGAGGCTCAACAACGGTTGCGGCTTCTGTTACCACTTCCTGCACTGCTTCTACTGGAGCCACGATCTCTTCAGCCACAACCGCTTCTTCAACCAGTTGCTCTGGACGTGCAACCGGATAGCGGATCCAGACTTTACCAGAGGCCATTTCCGGGGAAGCACAGGCTACGGCTAACGGCATTGGCGACTGGCCTGGGTAACGCTCGTCACGGTAACGACGACGACGCTGGCCGCTTACGCGCAGGTGACGCGGAGAACGACGGGAGCGACGTGGCATCCCAGCGTTATCACGGCCTTCACCGTTTTCATCCTGCTCTGCGCTGTTGTCGACCACGGCTGGCAGGTCTACTTTAGCCAGTTGGGTGTTCGGCGCGATTTCAGCGGCGGTTTCAGCAGCGACAATTGCGGTCTCTTCCCTTTGCTCTGACACGAAACGAACTTTCTGAGCCAGCTGACGCTGTTTACGGCGCGGCATAACCTGAGTACGTTCTTCCTGCTCGGTCTCCTGCTGTTCAACAGGCGCTTCGCGGTTCAGGTTTTTAACTTCCTGCTGAGCCTGGCGCTTGTCGTCGTTACGGCGACGATTGCGCTCACGGCGAGGCTGCTGCTCGTCGCGCTGTTTGCTCTTCTCAGACTCATCGCCCGCCTGCTGGCGAATTTCGCGATCTTCAACGTTTTGCTGTTGCTTCTCACGACGATTGCGGCGGTTGTCTTCGCGTTGCTCACGGCCTTCGTTGTTGTCGGAACGGTTATCACGGCGCTCGTTACGATCGCTACGATCGTTACGGTCATTGCGATCGCGACGGTTGTTCTGACGCTTACGACGATCCTGCTGACGCTCTGGCTTCGCTTCTTTCGGTGCTTCCTGCGGCTGTTCTGGCTGTGCTTCTTCGCCAGCGAACATCTTTTTCAGTGCGCCGAAGAAACGACTCAGAAGACCTGGCTGTTCTGGCTGTGCTTTCACCGCTTCTGGTGCCGGTTTTTGAACCGCAGGTTTCGCAGCTGGTTTTTCCAGTGCGGCTTCCGGTGGTGCTTCCGGCATGATGAAGGTCGCTAATGCAGGCTGCTCAGGCAGTTTACGCTCGGCAGGTTCTTCATCAGATGGCAGGGCCATCTCTTCTTCATGCAGCTTAGGCAGCAGGTAGCTCAGGGTAGTGGTTTCTTCGCCTTTGCGGACGCGCAGCACGTGGTAGTGCGGGGTCTGCATCTGGTCGTTTGGCACGATGATGCAGCGTACACCGCCCTGACGCGCTTCGATTGCACTGACTGCGGCACGTTTTTCGTTCAGCAGGTAAGAGGCAATCGGCACCGGAACAATGGCGTGGACTTCTTTGGTGTTCTCTTTCAGCGCTTCTTCTTCAATCAGGCGCAGAATCGACAGAGACAGTGATTCGTTGTCACGAACGGTACCTGTACCAGAACAGCGTGGGCAAACGTGATGGCTGGACTCACCCAGTGATGGGCTCAGACGCTGACGTGACATCTCCAGCAGGCCAAAACGAGAGATATGGCTAATCTGGATACGCGCACGGTCCTGACGTACCGCTTCACGCAGACGGTTTTCAACCGCGCGCTGGTGGCGTACAGGGGTCATGTCGATGAAGTCGATAACAATCAGGCCACCCAGGTCGCGCAGGCGCAACTGGCGGGCAATTTCATCGGCTGCTTCAAGGTTGGTGTTGAAGGCGGTTTCTTCGATATCGCCACCGCGTGTTGCACGTGCGGAGTTGATGTCGATTGCGGTCAGCGCTTCAGTGGTATCGATAACGATAGAACCGCCGGATGGCAGGCGCACTTCACGCTGGAAGGCGGACTCGATCTGGGATTCAATCTGATAATGGCTGAACAGCGGGATTTCACCGGTGTACAGTTTGATTTTGCTGGTGAAATCCGGGCGACCCAGTGCGGCGATGTGCTGGCGAGCCAGCTCAAGCACTTTCGGGTTATCAATCAGAATTTCGCCGATGTCCTGACGCAGATAGTCACGGAAAGCACGCACGATGACGTTACTTTCCTGGTGGATCAGGAATGGAGCAGGGCGGCTTTCAGCTGCTTTCTGGATAGCTTCCCAGTGCTTCAGGCGGAAGCTTAAGTCCCACTGCAAGGCTTCGGCAGATTTGCCCACGCCTGCGGTACGAACGATAAGTCCCATGCCATCCGGCAGCTCAAGGCTTGCCAGCGCTTCTTTCAACTCGGTACGGTCGTCGCCTTCGATACGGCGAGAGATACCACCCGCACGCGGGTTGTTTGGCATCAGTACCAGATAGCTTCCTGCCAGGCTGATAAAGGTAGTCAGCGCAGCGCCTTTATTGCCGCGTTCTTCTTTATCAATCTGAACAATAACTTCCTGACCTTCGCGCAGCACATCTTTAATGTTTGGGCGACCGTGGGAGTTATAGTTGGCAGGGAAGTATTCGCGAGCAATTTCTTTAAGAGGAAGGAAACCGTGACGCTCAGCGCCGTAATCGACGAATGCAGCTTCAAGGCTTGGTTCAATGCGGGTGATTTTGCCTTTGTAAATGTTCGCTTTTTTCTGTTCGTGTCCAGGACTTTCGATATCCAGATCGTACAGGCGCTGCCCATCCACAAGGGCGACACGCAACTCTTCTTGCTGAGTTGCGTTGATTAACATT